>Ga0255124_1000097_pt1 | contig 33198 bp, 26 predicted proteins | sample Law_Cont_RepB_8d_FD_188564 | JGI IMG/M metagenome (GOLD analysis project Ga0255124, IMG submission 188564) | Freshwater microbial communities from St. Lawrence River, New York, United States - Law_Cont_RepB_8d | ecosystem: Environmental > Aquatic > Freshwater > River | place: USA: New York... | reverse complement strand
GGATTGACGAACTGTTGGTTGAAGCTGTTGAGGGTGGGGATGTTGGCATTGGCGATGGGGCACTGGGTGGAGAGGAAGACGAAAACGCGGATGGTGCCAGGTTGGGTATTGGCGAGGTTGTGGGGGAGGGCGTTTTGGTCGAAAAGTGTACAATTTGTCTGAAAGATTGGTGCTTTTGCATTTTCGGGGGCGGCGCAGCAGGCGAGCAGCATCGTGGTGCAAACGAGGCAAAATGCCATGGCAGTGCCCTAAGAACGATTGGGAATGAGGAGTAATTGAGGTTAGCATATTTGATTGCGGATTGAATCTGGTTGCCAGGCCTGTTTTGGGTTGGTGCAAGGTTGTGCGGGGTGAATTTGGTGTTTAAAAAACCGATGCTTCTGGGGACTGTTTTAGCCTTGCTGTTTGCCGGAGCAGGGGTGGCGTTGGGTGCGGAGGGTGAGGCACCGCCGAATATTGTGGTGTTTTTGGTGGATGACATGGGGATCATGGATACCTCGGTACCGTTTTTGACCGATAGGGAAGGCAAGGCCAAGCGTTATGCGCTGAATGATTTTTACCGGACGCCCAATATGGAGCGGATGGCCCGGATTGGAATACGCTTCAACCAATTTTCGGCGATGAGTGTTTGTTCGCCTTCGCGGGTGTCGCTATTGACGGGGCAGAACGCGGCGCGGCACCGGGTGACAAACTGGATAGACCCAAATGGCGACAACAGCGGGCCGAACGGGCCGGCAGATTGGAATTGGGCGGGGCTGAAGCCTGGGGATGTGACGCTACCGGGTTTGTTGAGGAAAGCTGGATATAGGACAATTCATGTAGGCAAGGGGCATATTGCGCCCAGGGGCAAGGCTGGTGAGGATCTGCGGGCGGTTGGTTTTGACGACACTGTGGGTAGCAGCTCGATTGGCCAGCCGGGGAGTTATTACGGCGAAGACGGCTATGGGGAAATCAAGGGCGCGCAGGCGAACGCGGTGCCCGGGTTGGAGGCTTACCACGGAACGAAGACCTTTTTGACCGATGCGCTGACCCTTGAGGCCAACGCGCGTGTGGCTGGGGCGGTGCGCGAGAAGAAACCGTTTTACCTGCAATTGTCGCATTATGCGGTTCATTCGCCTTGGCAGTGGGACAGTCGTTATGTGGAGCACTACAGGAGCCTAGACAAGCCGAACAGCGTGAAAGCTTTTGCGACGCTGGTGGAGGGGATGGACAAGTCGCTTGGGGAAATGCTTGACCATTTGGACAAGTTGGGTGTGGCTGACAACACACTGGTGTTCTTTTTGGGAGACAATGGCAGTGACGCGCCTTTGGGTGATCATCAGGCGGTGGCCTGTTCGGCGCCGCTGCGGGGTGGCAAGGGGTCGCAATATGAAGGGGGGACGCGCGTCGCCTTCATGGCGGCGTGGGCGAAGGCGAATGCGGACAATCCAAACCAGCGGAGTTTTGCGGTGGCTGGCGGGGCCATTCAGCGGCAGCAAGCATCGATTTGCGACATTTTTCCAACGGCCTTGGCAGTTGCGGGAGTGAAGTTGCCCGACGGGCATAAGTTGGACGGGGTGAACCTGCAAAGGCTGTTGACGGGCAAGGCGGACGGTTCGCGGCCTGAGCAGTTTTTGATGCACTTTCCGCATGCGCCACACCGGGCGGATTATTTCACCACTTGGCGAGATGGTGATTGGAAGGTGATTTATCACTACTTTCCTGGGAAAGCCTCGGGTGGGTCGCATTACCAGATGTTCAACCTGAGGGATGACCCGTTTGAGCAGGATGATTTGGTTCAGTCGAAGCCGGTGGAGCTGAAGCGGTTGATGGGGGGACTGGTGGCGGCGCTGGAGGCTGATGGTGCGACCTACCCTGTGGACAGGCCTGGGGGCAAGGCGCTTAAGCCGGTGATGCCTTGAGGGGGCCTAGGGAATTGAAGTGTTGGAGATTAGGACGGGGTGGGTAGATGGGATGTAGTGAAAGGCCTGGGTCTTCATACAGTTGGTTTTGGGTGAATAATCGTTAAAAGCGGCCCCTTTTTAATATTTTGGCGGGTTGATGTGTCTTGGTTACCGGGTGCGGCATGGCCTAATTTGGAAGAATGGACTTGGATCCGAGGCCAGCCAATTGCCGGGGGTTGCCATGCGTTTTTGCCGTCGCGGCTTCACTTTGATTGAACTGTTGGTGGTCATTGCCATCATTGCGGTGTTGGTTGGTTTGTTGGTTCCGGCGGTGCAAAAGGTGCGCGAGGCAGCCAACCGGATGAAGTGTTCAAACAACTTGAAGCAGATCGGCTTGGCACTGCACAATTACCAGAGTGTGGCGGAAAAATATCCCTCAGCGGGGAGCTATCCGTTGGGGGCAACAGCCAACGATGTGTATTCGGTGCAGGCAAGATTGTTGCCATTCATTGAGCAGGGGAACCTGTATTCGCAGATTGATTTGAATGCCACCCCCGCCACGCAGTTGCAGGTTATCGGCCAGCGGATAGCCATTTACCTATGCCCGAGTGAAATTGCCGACCGTTCGCGTGATCAGGGGGGTGGTAAAATCACCTATCCGCTCAACTATGGCGCCAATTTTGGCACATGGTTCGTTTGGTCTCCGGTCACGGGGCAGGGTGGTGATGGTGCGATCACTGTGAATTACCAGACCCGGCCCGCTGATTTTACCGACGGCATGAGCAATACCATCGGCTTCAGCGAGGTGAAGGCATATCAATCTTATGTGAGGAACACTGCCACTCCCACAAGTTTGTACCAGCCGTTTCCCGCGGATGTTTCGGCGGTAGCGGGAATGGCTGCGACGGGATCTTACCGTGGCGAGGTGGGGCATACCGAATGGACGGATTCGCCATGCCACCAGACTGGTGTGTCGTTTGTTTTCACTCCCAACACGCGCGTGTTATTCAGCAACGGGGGTGTGAATTTGGATATTGATGTGCTGACCCAGGTGGAGGGTTCGCATGGTAGCAAGCCTTCTTATGCGGCTATCACAAGTCGCAGTTACCACAGCGGTGGCGTGAACAGTTTGTTGATGGATGGTTCGGTCCGCTTTATGGGCCAGTCGATTGGGGTTAGTACTTGGAGGGCGTTGGGCACGCGGGCAGGTGGCGAGGTGGTGGGGGACTGGTGACCCCCGTTCTTGTTCTATACTCATTCCAAAACGAAGGCCACAGTCACGGTGGCGCTGATACTGATGGTGCCTGGTTCGAAGGGGGAGTTGGAACCGGAATCGCCAGGGGCGGCCGCGGCATTTTGAGCGAAGCTATTGCCCAAGAGGAGGGTCGGGATTTCGGAGCTTTGCTCGGTGATGGAGTGGGGCTTGCCCACCTTGGACCCTAGTTCACCGGCCAGGGCCAGGGCTTTTTCTTTGGCCGCCTTGACGGCCATGACCCTGGCTTGATCGCGGTATTGACGCAGCTTGGAGGTGCGCAGGGTGACGCCGCTTACGCGGTTGGCGCCGGCGTCGATTGCGCGGGTGGTGATTGCGGTGATTTTTTGGATGTCGCGCAGGGTGCAGCCCACGGTTTGGGAGACACTGAAAAAGGCGATTTTGGCGGTTTCGGCATAGGTGCCATTTTCTTGTTGGTAGACCGGGTTGATGGTCACTTGGGAGGTTTGCAGGTCGCGCTCGCCAATACCAGCGGCCTTGAGGGCGGCAACCAATTGCGACATTTTTTCGGCTTCTTGGGCGAGAGCGGTTTTGAGGTTGGTATTTCGCAATTCGATATCGAAGCGTAGGTCGGCTAAATCGGGCACCACTTTCACCTCGGAGTTGCCGGTGGTTGTCACCAAGGGTGGGGGGGTATTGTCGGCCCGGGACAGGGAGGCAGCGGTTAGCAGGGCCATGCAGCTTATGAGAGTGTAATGCGGGCTCATGGGAGTGTGACCTTTTTGTTGACTGGGATGTGGCAAGGCAAGTGTAACGACTGGTCGGTCTAGAGTGGTATGCGGATTTGCTTGAAATCGACGCCCGCGCATTCGGGTGGGAATTGCGGGTTCATTTTTTCGAGTGCCTGACAAATGACTTTTGCCACTTGGTTGTTGCGGTACCAATCGTGATTAGCGGGGATGAGATACCAGGGAGCGTGTGGCGTTGAGGTGATCTGGATAGCCTCGTCGTAGGCCCGCATGTAATCGTCCCAGTATTTGCGTTCGTTTAGGTCGCTGGGCTTGAATTTCCAGCGTTTGTGGGGTTTTTCGAGGCGGTCTTGTAGCCTTTTGCGTTGTTCGTCTTTGGAGATTAACAGGAAGAATTTGACAATGGTCATGCCGTAACTGGTGAGCAGGCGTTCGCAGTCGTTGATGGCGCCGAAGCGAGACTTCAGATTTTTTCGGGTGATGTTGCCATGGACCCTAGGCACCAGAACATCTTCGTAATGCGAGCGATTGTGGATGGCTATTTGGCCTTTGGCCGGGGTTTTTTGGTGTGTGCGCCAGAGGAAGTCGTGCTTTAGTTCCTCGGGGGTGGGCTCTTGGAACGAGGTGACCACGCATCCTTGCGGGCTGACCCCTTTGAAGACATGGCGGATGGTGCCATCTTTGCCGCAGGTGTCCATTCCTTGCAGGATGATGAGGAGGGACTGTTTTCCTTCGGCGAACAGGCGGTATTGCAGTAGGTCTATTTTTGAGAGTAGCTCTTCTGTCTCGCGCTGGGCGTCTTCTTTGTTGGTGAATTGCCCGGTGTGGTCTGGGTTAGCCTGGCTGAGGACGGTTTTCTTCTTGGGGCTGGCGATGATGGGTTTGCCCATGAGGAATTTAGGCCTTAGGTGCTAGAGAATAGCCTTGATAACCTGCCCTCGGCTAATGGGAATGGGCCGGTCGAAAGCGTCGCGGATTTCAGTTTCGGGGTTGATACCCAGGCAGTGGAAGATGGTGGCGATGATGTCGGCGGGTTCAACCTTGCCTTCCATGGCGAACGCGGCGCTTTTGTCGGAGGCGCCATGGACGACGCCGCCCTTGATACCGCCACCTGCGAGTGCTAGGGAGAAACAACTGCCCCAGTGATCGCGGCCGCCATCTTTATTGAAGTGGGGTGTGCGACCAAATTCGCCAAACCAGACCACGAGTGTCTCGTCGAGCAGGCCGCGCAGGTCGAGATCTTCGATGAGGGCGGAGAAGGCTTGGTCTTGGATGGGCATGAGGAGAGACTTGATCGATTCGCTGTGCTTGGTGTGAGTGTCCCAGCCGCCGCCGTTGGGCTGGTCTTTGATGCGTGTCCAGTTGACCTGAACCAGGCCAACGCCGGCCTCGACCAGCCGGCGGGCGAGGAGGCACGATTGGGCGAAACGGCTGGTGCCGTAGCGTTCGCGCAAGGCGGGCGACTCACTTTGCAAATCAAAAGCCTTGCGGGCGTTAGGCGAGTGCAAAAGTTCGTTGGCTTTTTGGGCGTGTTGGCTGAAGGTGCTGGCAGTGGCTAAGCGGTGGGTGGCATCGTAGTGGCTGTTGACTTGTTCGAGCAGCGAGCGGCGCTCGTTGAAGCGCAGGGCTGGCATATCGCCGGGGAGGCTGAGCGAGGGGATGCCGAAGGTTGGGTCGGATGGGTCGCAATGGATGAGCCAGGGGTTGTGGCGGTTGCCGAGGAAACCGGCATCTTGGCCGGGCCAAGGGAAATTACCATCGTTCCACAAATGTTCGGGGATGGTGATCGCGGAGGGGAGGCCGGCGGATTCGGGGCGGACGGCCCTGAGGAGGGCGCCGATGGAGGGATGGTTGTTGGGTGCCTTGGGGGCGGCGCTTTCCTGGCTGAGGGGAATGTGTGGGATGCCCGTGAGCATTTGGTAGCCGCTTGAGCTGTGGGCGTTGTCGTTGGTGACGACGGCGCGGAGGACGGCGAGCTTGTTGGTGAGGGTGGCGATGCGTGGCATCAACTCGCCCACGCGAAAGCCGGGGGTGCGGGTGGCGATGGTGCCAAACTGACCACGGACTTCTTGGGGTGCGTTGGGTTTAGGATCCCATGATTCGTGTTGTGGTGGGCCGCCGACCAGGCCGAAGATGATGACCGATTTGGCTTTGGCTGGTTTGCTGGTGTTGGCCCGGGAGCGGCTGGCCAGCAGTGTTGATAGGGACAAGCCGCCCAAGCCGATGCCACCGACGCCTAGCATGACCCGGCGGGACATGCCCGGGGAAAGGGCAGGTGTTGAATCGACAATGCGCAACATGACAAGTTCTCAGGGAGAATGAGAGCGCAGGCAGGAGATTCATGTTACCCGGGGATATAGGGTGAGGCAATTAGATAACCCGGTGATTTTATTGGGAAATGTTGGTGCAATGCAGGATTATCCGGCCCAGGATGGACCCGGGTTGGGTGGGTGGAGGCAAAGGGGCCACCTACACTGGTGACTTAGGGCAAAAACCATCACACCGCGCGGGCAATAGCTGTGGATTACAAGAAGATATGGCAGGCGTTATTCAGCAACAGTTCCGGGGCCCCTTTGTGGGCAACCGTTTGGCTTGTGGCAGCAGGCGTTTACAACCTGGTGTGGGGCGGGTTGGTCATCCTGTTTCCGCATGCATTGTTTGATTGGACTGGGATGCAGCGCTTGAACTACCCGGAGATTTGGCAGTGCGTTGGCATGATTGTGGGTGTTTATGGGATAGGCTATCTGGTTGCCGCCACCAACCCGAGGGTTCATTGGCCCATTGTGCTGGTGGGCCTGTTGGGCAAGGTGTGTGGCCCGGTTGGTTTTGCGAAGGCGCTGTACGAGGGATTGTTTCCGCCGCTGTTCGGAGTGACCATTCTTAGCAATGACCTACTGTGGTGGGTGCCTTTTAGCATGATTTTGCTGGATGCCTTTCGTTATCACCTGAGGGTGGCACGGGGGCCACAGGCATGAGCGAGTCTTTATTTTGGGCTCTATTGTTGGTTCATCTGGCTGCAACTTGGTACATGGTGGGCCTGATCTGGTTTGTGCAAATGGTTCATTACCCGCTTTTGGCATGGGTGGGGGAGTCGGCCTCGGTAGCCTATCAACGGGAGCATATGCGGCGTACAACTTGGGTGGTGCTTCCGCCTATGGTTGTGGAGGCATTTAGTGCCTTGATCCTTGTGCTGAATGGGCCGTTGGGTTGGGCCAACTGGATGGGGGTTGTGGGCGTGGGGCTTTTGGGAGTGACCTGGGGGTCGACATTTTTGATTCAGGTTCCGTGCCATGAAAAATTGGCACAAGGGTTCCAGCGGGAGATGCATGCCAAGCTAGTGAGAACGAATTGGATTCGCACGCTGGGCTGGTCGGTAAGGGGCCTGTTGGCCCTTGGGATGGTGTGGGCCTGAATCTGAAATGGATGTAATTATTCGAGACAATGGGGCTGGTGGCGATCTTTTACTTGACTTGAGGGTGGCTACTGGTGGAGGATAAGGGGTGCCGGGTAGGAGGCCAGGCAGTTAACACATCATTCTTTTGCACGGGTTGGCGAACCCATTCCAACCAACCTGTCTTTCTGGCGGTTAAGTTTGTCCAAATTGTGTTGTGGCCGAGGAGTAGGCACCATGATGGAAACAGCGATTGCCTGTGACTGGGGTGAGACCACTCTGGCTTGGGAAACCCAAGAAGTGTTAGAAGTGCAGCTACTGATCCCCACAGCCCAGGCATCAGCCTTGGAAGAGTTGGGACAAGCTCATGGCCTGAGCATGGGTTGCATGATTCGCCAAATTTTGAGTGAACGGCTGCGGCAGTCTATTTCTTGAATTTAAAACTATTTTGATGACTTGATCTGTAAGCCAATTAGGCACCTGTAAGGCAGCCAGTTCCGGTAAGGAACGGCTGCCTTGCTTATTGAATGGCGCTGATGTGGCTTGGATGGTTTAAGCGAGGCGCAAGATGTCGGGTGGTGGGGCGGTCAGTTCCATGGATTTATTTGAGGCGGGGTGCGTGAAGGTAATGCGTTGGGCGTGCAGCCAATAACCTGGATCGCCGGGTAGCCCAGGGTGATCTGTTTTTGGTAGGCCCCCGGGTGCATAGAGCGGGTCGCCCTCGAGGGGGTGGCCGATACTGGCCAGGTGGATGCGAATTTGGTGAGGCCGGCCGGTGTGCAGGTCGACCTCGAACACGGTGGTGTTTGACCGCCTTTGCACAACCCTTGCCACGCTGCGGGCTGATTTGCCTTGAGGGTTGGCGGCGAACACCTTACCCAGCCGGGGGTGATCACATTCGCCTATGGGGGTTTGGATGTCGTAGGTGTTTTTGGTGGGCACTCCAGAGGCGAGTGCCAAATACTGTTTTTGAATCAGTGGCCACGATTTAAGCATGAACGAGGCGGTTGCGCTGTCGAGCGCGAACAGTACCACCCCTGAAGTGGCCCGACCCAAACGGTGAAGCGGGCAGGCTTGGGGGAATTGTTTCCTCACCAGATTGAGAAGGGTGTTTTGGTAGAACCCGCCACCCGGGAGGGTGGGTAGGCCACTAGGCTTGTCCACGGCCAGAAGGTGTTCATCGCTGTGCAGCAAGGTGAAGGTTTGCGGGGTTTCTGCCTCCACCCAGCCGGGGCGATTCCAGATTAGGATATTTCCAGGTTTTAAAATTTCTTTGCCAGTGGCGGGGATGTTGTCCAGCAACACTTCGCCTGCATTGAGGCGATGTTGCCATTGAGCAGGGCTGGAGTGGTTGAAAACCCTGGCCAGGTGAGAAAGGGTTGATTCACCCCGGGCATCTGGACCCAGATTGAGACGGTAACTGTAGCCTTGGTTAGTCTCAGATGTTGGGGCCGGACGGGGCTGAGTGGGGGGGTGATTCACTTGGCGGCGAATTTGTACAGGTGTTCGTCGGTGCGAAGGTACATGGTGGTATCTTCAAAGGCTGGGGATGCCAGGGTACGGCCGGGAACCTTGTTTTTGCCGACAATCTGGAAGGATTTGCCAGGCTTGACCCAACTGGCGCCACCGTCTTCATTGAGGAACAGGATGTTGCCGTTCACCAGCAGGGGCGAGGCGGAATAGTTGCCGTCTATCCGTTCCATCCAGTGTCGCTCGCCTGTTTTCACATCGACACACGAGGCGATTCCCTTGTCGGAGATGAAGTACAACTCGTCGCCCACCAGCAGGGGCGAGGGCGTGCTGGGGGCACCTTTTTTCAATCGCCAGGCGATATGGGAGTCGGTCACATCGCCTTTGCCACCCAGTTTTACGGCGATCAGTTCGGGGTTGTCGTAGTCGTGGTTGTAGATGACCAGGCCGTGCGAGACGGTGGGCTGTGGCACCACCGACCAGCCTGGTGCCAGCACTTTCCATAGCTCTTTGCCGGTGGCCAAATCGTAGGCTGCGAAGTGGTCTGGCCCGGGTGCCATGACCTGTGCTTGGCCATCGACCACTGCCACAGTGGGGGTGACAAAAGAATGGCTGATTTTTGCGGCGACGGAGCGCGAGGTTTTCCATGCCACTTTGCCGGTGGCTGCGTCGAGAGCGGCGACAAACGGTTCTTTGCTGCCGTCGCAGACGATGACCAGCTTACCATCGTGCAGAACGGGGGAGCCGCCGCTGCCGTGCAGGGGAGGGTAGACCAGTTCGTTGCAAAGCCATTCGATGGATCCGTCTTTTGCGGAAAGTCTGGCGGTGCCCAAGGTTCCAAAGTGCACGAACACGGAATTGTCGTGCAAAATGGGTGTGGGGCTAGCGTGACTGTTTTTCACATGGATGGAGGGGGCTTTTTCTACCGCGCGGATTTCGCGATCCCAGACTGGCTTGCCGGTGGTGGAGTCGAGTGCCATGGCCCTGAGGGAAAGGCCGTTACCCTGTTTGACCGCGGTGGTGAGGTAAATTTTGCCATCACCCAAAACGGGTGAGGACCAGCCCAAGCCGGGGAGTGGCACTTTCCAGGCCACATTTTTGGTGTCGGACCATTCGGCGGGCACATTTTTGGCTGTGACATGGCCATCGGCCTTAGGGCCACGGAACTGGGGCCATTGGTTCAGGCTGAGCGCGGCGGTGGCGATAAATTCTAGAAGCATCGATCAAAACCTCTGTGCTGTGGGCTAGGCAAGCGGGGGCCTTAAGCCTTCAGGAAAACCATGGTAGTTTGGAATACCAATTTAGAAGAGTGTAGCATTTTGATGAATGGAATTCAGCTATTTTGGCGTCTGACGGGTTTCTGGCACGCAATTGGGAATATTTTATCATTCAAGTTAATGGATGAAACCGGTGGCTTCGGCTTTTTTGGCGAATATTTGGGGATGGCAGTTTGAATCTTGTTTTAGACTGTATTTAGCTGGGTTTGTCAGGGTTTTTAATTGTCTGGATTTTTGTTTTTTCATGAGACAGCCAAGCCCATGGCACCAAGAGGGCCAAGGCCGCTATTGGGGCCAATCCGGTTGCGAGCAAGGGTAAATCATACGAGCCGGTTTGCCTGATGTGCTGGCCAATTGCTCCCTGCATGCGCCCCACCACGAGCCATGAGGCCGCAGACAAGATGCCGGAAAGCATGCCCATGTGGCGCGGAGGCAATTCTTGGACCAAGGCGTAGTATTGCGGGTGGGCCCCCAAAGAGCCGGCACCAACCAGTACCAGAATGAACAAAAGAAGTGGGCCTTTTTCAAGCGTTGGAACGAGTACTGAAAGTGCCACCAACGCCGTGCAACCGACAAAGCTGACTACCCGGGCCCACTGGATTGAAACCTGTCTGGCAGTTAGCAAGCTGACAACAGCGCCAAAAAAGATGCAACCGACGTCGGCGACAATGTAATAGATGGAGGTGAAATAATTCGCTGCTGATTCTGAATAGTGATGGAACTCTTTGAGGTATTTGGGCAACCAAGCCCGTTGGAATTGCCATGCAAGGCTGATGGTGACAATAACGGTGCCTAGCGTGAGCAATTGATACAGGAAACGAGGCCAATGAAGGGGGGCACTTGGGGGAGGGTTTGTTTTATCGCCTATTAAGGTGGTATTAGAATTTATATTTTTCGAGCGTAGTAGCACGAACCAGAGGGGGACCCATGCTAAGCCGGCAATGCCAATCATAAGAAACGGGGCCTGCCACGGGAAACCCATTGCCCTGATAGCTTGAACTACCAAGGGAGTGAGAATGGCGCCTAGCGAGGCGCCGCTTTGCAAGATGCTGTTTCCCAGCGGTCGATCCCGCTCGGTGAGGATGTCGCGCGCTGTTAGCAGCGCGCATGGCCAATGACCTGCCTCGCAGAAGCCCAGAAACACCCTGCAGGCGAACAGCCAGCGGAATTGGCCTAGCCCTGGATCTTGTGGGGTGCTGAACCATTCGGCGACTGAAGGCCAGCTTGCCAGTGGCGAGGCAATGCCTGCCAATGACCACCCAGTTAAAACCAAAGGGTAAAGCAGCCGGGGACCGATGCAGTCGGCAAGGAAGCCGAAGAAAATGCCGCCCGCAGCGAAGGAGTAACTGAACCATTCTTCCAGGGCCCCATAACGCTCGTCATTGAGGTTGATTTCAGACTTGAGCTGGGTGGCTGTGAGTGAAAGCGTTTGGCGATCCATGTAGTTGAGCATGGTTGCCAGCAGCAACGCCCCACACATCCACCATTTCCAGGAGCTTTGGGAGGATTGCACAGGAGGTTACCGAGTGGTGGCGGGGCGAAAGATCAGTTGGGCGATCTGGTAGAGATCGTCCTTCCATACCTTGAAATCATGACCACCCCCGGGGATCACCCGGTACAGGTGCGGCACTTTCTTTTCATCCAGCATTTGGTGGGCCGCTTGGCTGATGCGGAACAGGCCGTCTTTGTCGCCACAGGCAACATAAAGAAGGCGCAATTTTTGGGCAGCCTCGGCATGGTCTTTGATCAGGGTGGCAGGTGGCCGGGTATTTGGGGCGGAGGAAAAGCCGCCTACCCATGCGAAGGAGTCCAAATTACCCAAACCGAAATTCAAGGCCTGGCCGCCACCCATGGAAAGTCCGAACAAAGCGCGTGATTCACGGTCAGCTATAACGGGATAGTTCTTTTCGATGAAGGGAATCAGATCCTTTAGCAATTCCTGCTCAAACTTGGCGAAGGCGGGCGATTGCTTAGGAATCGGGTCCCTGGCGGTCAATTCGGTTGATGCCCGCCCATTGGGCAGGACCACGATCATGGGCACCGCTTTTTGCTCGGCATACAGGTTGTCAAGGATGACATCGGGCGCACCGTTGCGTGCCCATTCGTTTTCATCGCCGCCTATGCCATGCAGCAGGTACAGCACCGGGTAACACTGGTCTTTGGAGAGGCCGGGTGGCGTGTAAACCCGCACTTTTCGTTTCGCACCCAGCGTGGTGGATTCGTATTGCACAGTTTCCAGTGTGCCCCTGGGGATGCCTTCGCGCTTTTGGTCGAAACCCTTGGGCGCGGCCGAGATGGGCTGTTGCATGGGTGCTGGTTGGGTATCGCAAAAGGATACACCTGAAGGTGGGAATGCCAGTAGAGATGCGACGAGACTTGAATAGGAGAGCCAGCCCATTGTGAGCCACCTTATCAGTGAAGGTTTATAAGATTCCTTACAGTTATACGGCATTTTGGGCGCAATGGGGGCGGGCAACATTCAATTGGGAGCAGAGTGGCATTTTAGAGAACGGAAGCCTGTTTTTGCAGGCATAAACTGGTAGCAGCCCAGCGCTTGGGGGCGCTGGGCTGCTACCAGTTTTCTAGGTTAAATGGCGGCTTTGGCTGCCAGTCAAAGGCTTTAGGGTTGGACGAGGGCGACCTTCTTCAAACCCAGGCGCTCTGCCTGCGGCAGATCGAACCGGTCGAGGTTCATCACTTTGGTCCATGCGGCCACAAAGTCTTCGACAAACTTCGCCTTGGCGTCATCGGAGGCGTAAACCTCGGCAATGCTCCGTAGTTGCGAGTTGGAGCCAAAGGCCAGATCGACCCGGCTGCCAGTCCATTTTACCTTGCCAGTTTTGCGATCACGACCTTCGTAGAAGTGTTCGCACATTTTTGATTTCTGCCATTCGGTTCCCATATCGAGCAGGTTGACAAAGAAATCGTTGGTGAGCGCTTCAGGCCTGTTGGTTAGCAGGCCGAGCTGGGGATAACTGCTGGTGGTGTTCAGCACTCGCATGCCACCTACAAGCACTGCCATTTCAGGGGCAGTTAGGGTTAGCAAGTGTGCGCGATCGACCAGTTGTTCCTCGCCTGGGCGGTCTTGCTTTTTGGCGAAGTGGTTGCGGAAACCGTCGGAGGTGGGTTCCAGCACCGCAAACGAGGTGACATCGGTCATCTCTTGAGAGGCGTCGGTTCGCCCTGGATAAAACGGCACCTTGGTTGGGTGACCGCCTTTCTTTGCCGCTTCCTCCACTGCGGCGCAGCCGCCCAGCACGATCAAGTCAGCCAAGGAAATTTTCTTGCCATCGGCTTGGCTGGAGTTGAAGTCTTTTTGGATCTTTTCCAGAGACTGCAGCACTTTGGCCAATTCGGCGGGTTGATTGACTTCCCAATCTTTTTGGGGGGCAAGGCGGATGCGTGCGCCGTTTGCACCACCCCGTTTGTCGGTTCCCCGGTAGGTTGAAGCTGATGCCCAAGCGGTGCTTGCCAATTGGGAGATCGGTAGGCCCGAGTCGAGGATTTGCCGCTTCAGGCTGTCGATATCCTGCTGCTCTACCAGTTTGTGGTTCACAGCGGGCACCGGGTCTTGCCAGAGAAACGGCTTAGGAACCGATGGCCCCAGGCAACGGGTTACAGGCCCCATGTCGCGGTGGGTCAGTTTATACCAGGCCTTGGCGAAGGCATCGGCAAATTCCTTGGGATTTTGCTGGAAGCGGCGGGAGATCTTCTCGTAAGCCGGGTCGAGGCGCATGGCCATGTCGGTGGTGAACATCATGGGTGCGTGGGATTTATTCTTGTCGTGGGCGTCGGGCACGGTGCCTTCTGCAGCCTGCTCTTTGGGGGTCCATTGCCATGCGCCGCCTTTGCCTTTGACCAGTTTCCAATCGTAGCCAAAGAGATTCTCAAAGTAGCCGTTAGACCACTGGGTGGGGGTGGAGGTCCAGGCGCCTTCCAGGCCGCTGGTGATGGTGTCTTTGCCGTTTCCTTTACCCAGCTTGTTTTTCCAGCCCAGGCCCTGCTCCTCGATGGGTGCGCCTTCTGGTTCGGGGCCTACCAAATCTTTGGGGTTGGCGGCGCCGTGCGCTTTGCCGAAGGTGTGTCCGCCAGCGATGAGGGCAACGGTTTCTTCATCGTTCATGGCCATACGCTTGAAAGTTTCGCGGATGTCTATGGCGGCAGCGAGTGGGTCGGGCTTGCCATTGGGGCCCTCGGGATTCACATAGATGAGCCCCATTTGTACTGCGGCCAATGGATTATCTAGCTTGCGGCCGGCAGTGTAGCGTTTGTCGCCTAGCCATTCGCTTTCTGGGCCCCAGTAAATGTCTTCTTGAGGCACCCAGACATCTTCGCGGCCGCCAGCGAAACCGATGGTTTCGAATCCCATCGATTCCAGCGCGACATTTCCGGTGAGCACCATCAGGTCGGCCCACGAAATCTTTTGGCCGTACTTTTGCTTAATGGGCAGCAGCAGGCGGCGGGCCTTGTCGAGATTGGTGTTGTCGGGCCAACTGTTGAGCGGTGCGAACCGTTGCATGCCGTAGGAGGCGCCTCCGCGGCCATCGGAGATGCGGTAGGTGCCGGCACTGTGCCAAGCCATGCGGATGAAAAATGGGCCGTAGTGCCCATAATCGGCTGGCCACCATTCTTGAGAGGTTTTCATCACCGTGGCGAGGTCTTTTTTTAGTGCGTTCAGGTCGATTTTTTTGAATTCTTCAGCGTAATTGAAACTGGCCCCCAATGGGTTACTCAGGGCTGAGTTTTGGTGCAGGATTTGCAGATTCAATTGGTTGGGCCACCAATCCCGGTTTGACATGCCGCCTGCTGCTGTAGGGCGTTCGGTGGCGGGGCGCATGGTGCCGCCGATCACCGGGCATTTGGCCGCGGGGTCGGCCTTTTCCTTGTCGGTTGGGCGATCTTGGGCATAGAGGCCGCTTGCGAGGCAAACTGTAGCCAGACTTGCCATGGCGCGGGTGGTGAGGAGAGGCTTTTTCATAATTGTTCCAATAAGTTTATAGCGAATCAGGGAAGATGGAATTGACGATCACAAGACTATTGTAGTCCATGAGAGCAGGTGGGTGCCAATAACCCATGGATATGCTTGTAATGCGCAGAACGCATTGGCTGATAGAATTCTATTATTCATTTGAATAGCTTAACCGATTTTTCGTGTATTCGGGCACGGGGTTATTGGGGTAGCTGACAGGTTGGCTTAGCTTGGGTGAACCTATCTTATTTCATTGGAATAACTAGGAAAAATGCATGTGATAAACGGGATCAAAATTTGTTTCACGCTGAGAGGGAAGGAGTATCCCAAGTCGTTTGAATCGACTGCGGAGAACGGGGCCTTACTAGTCGCCTACCAACTGGTCAAGTAGGGGCGGCTAGCCGATACGAAGCAAGCCAACGAGGCGGGTATGTAAAAGCATTTTGGCTACTAATAGTGTTCGTGGCGTTCTTGTTTTTGTTGATGTTTCCTTTTTGGAAAAGAACATAACTTAGCCAGGACTAAACAGTATCAACGGGATTGTGCCGGCTTTGGATCGGTTGGTAGCAGCGCCTCGGCGAACGCTTTACCTATAGGGGCTAAAATTTTGGCGGCACCCAGGTAGTGGTAGCCGCCGTTGGAGACGCCTGTTTGGAATCGCTTCAGCTCGGCTGCTGTGAATGCTTGGTCGATAGCTTTTTTCTTGGCAGCATCTTTTTCTTCGCGGGTTTGTTTGGGACCTTTTTTGGCTTCACTTTCGAATTTGTTGTTGCATTTTTCCATCCGCTGTTGCAGGGCTTCGAGATCATCGTCCCAGAAGGGTGCTGTCTCCACCACTTTCACATTGCCTTTGAATTCAGCAAGCGCCGCGGGTGCGGCCTGAGCCTGACGGAAGTGCATCTGCTCGCCCTTCTTGCCTTCAGCTATACCACCGATGCCCATGACGCCGATCACAAACGGCAGCTTAGGAGCGGCGAGATCCTTGCGCACATCGCGGATGAAATGGGCTAGCAACTCGGCGTATTGGTCGTAACCGCCGGGCTTTCCCTGATCGGGATAAGTCCAACTGTCGACCAAATCATTGAAACCTTGGAACCAGACGAAGCCGGCCAATTCGTAGCCTTGCTTGGGGTCGTAATCGGGTACCACGCGCTTGATGTCTTTGAGTACCTTCTGGACATGGTCGATCATGTGGTGGTAGAAAATGCCATCGTTCTTGTTATTTTTTGCCGCCTCTTGATCAGCATCGAGGCCCCTCTTTTTCCACTGGTTGCGGGTGTATTCGTTGAACACTTTCGGCCCGGCACTGGGCGAGCGAAAATCGGTGTTCAGGCTGCGCCCGCCCCAGGCGGTCTTGATGATTAGGATCGGCTCGTTGAGCGCTTTACTCATGTACAGCCCGAAGGTGAATTCTGGCCCGATCTTGTTGTCGGGCGCACCAAATCCGGCAGTCAGTTGACCTTTTTTCTCACGCAAATCGGAGTAGGCATCGCCCAGGCAGCCGATGGAGGAGATCCACACCGCATCGCAGACCTTTGGTTTGCCATCTGGCCCGCGCATCTCTGCAAGCAGCGGGGCAGTTTTGGTGTCGGTTGCCAGGGAATCGAAGGTGGACACGCTCGCATGCCCCTGCATGTTCGACTGGCCAGCGAGAACGAATACTTTCAAGGGCTTAGTTGAGGGCTTGCCTGGAGCCCTGGCGGATCCGGCAGGCGCTGGCAAATTTGCATTCCCACCGGCTTTCAAATGAAGCAGCTCTGGGGTGTCGGTGGAGGCCTCAATGGTACGGATCGCCTCGCGAACGCATTTAGCCTTCACCCGCATAAGGTTTTTGGGGAAATTTGGTTCCTCCTTTTCAAAGTAGTTGGCAATTTTTTCCAGTTGGGGAATCATCGATTTGGCGTGGGTGCCATAGGCAAACAGTATTTTCATCAATTCGGGGGTGCGCACCTGGCTATCCCAGGGGTTTTGGTTGCGGGTGTATTGCACACAAGCCACCATGCCTTCCTCGATATGGTGCTTCGCAAAGAGACGAAGTCCCTCAACACGGATGGTGTCGGCGAACATCTCGCCGCTGGGGGCCGGCTCGTTGATCGCTTGGTGGATGGCTGGTAACAAAGGCATGATTTCTTTGGCGGAAAGATTGCGATAGACCGAACCGATACTGCCCCGGGCACGGCCGTCTTGGTTTTTGAGACCGGCCCGCACGGCCGCATAAAGAGCCTCGCGGTCGACAGTGTCTAGCGATTTGCTGATCATGCTGTTGTCTTGGCCATCGAAAAGGGCGAACGCTAGGTAACGCTGCTGCATGCCGCGTGGATCGTTTTGCTGATCGGTTTTCGCCAGCAGTTCCAGCAGTTGGGGCACTGCCGCCATGGCGGGCTTGCCAATTTGCGCTAGGGCTTCGGCTGCTTTAATACGCAGCCACAGGTCTTTTTCTGTGAGGAGTTGGCGCAGTGGTTCCACCGCAGGCGCACCTTTGCCTCGCAGGGCAATGAGCAATTGGCAAGCGCCGTACCTTGCTTCGAGGCTGGGCGACTGGAGCATTTTGATCAGGTCTGGAATGGGAAGTTCTTTTCGGCGTGCCAAAGCCATGGCGGCCCGTTCGCGCACCACAGGCGACCAACTGCCAAGGTGAGCCATGAGCTGATCGAGAGTGAGTTTGTCGTAGGCGCTGGTGCGGTCTTTGTTATTCCAACCGCGGCCGTCGATGATTAGCGTTTGCGAGGCGGCAGCATCGAGTTGGGGGACAACGCTGTGGCGTTTGCCGGTGAGATAAATTTTCTTCAGGGGCATTGCATAAGCGAGCAAGTGGGTGCCTGTGCTGTCCCAGCCCGCGAAGCTGTCTTCCTCATTTTCTGGCGGGCCTTGATGGCGATAGCTGCCATCATGCTGGCGGGAGAGGTCGAAGTACCAAGTGCCAAACTCGTTCATCCAGGCTCCGGTGGCGTGCGGGCCAGAGCGGGCGACGCCTGGCAAGGCCCAGAGGAGGTTGAAGTAATTGCCGGTGTGGCCGCAGTCGCGTTCGGCGCTGTGGGAGGCAACGCTCATGCGCGAGAAAAACTCGGCCCCCTTGGTTTCGCCTAGCAAGTCGAACAAGACGGTGGCCATGCCACATTTGCCGTTGTCGTCGTGGGTCTCTGTCCATGGGTGGTGGTCGCCATAGGGTATGGCGCCTTTGCCGATGTAGAATCGCAGCAGCCGGGCGCTCAGTTCGATGGCACGGGCCACCTCTGGGTCGTTCACACCCGCCTCACGGGCCATGACCAGCGCAATGGTTAGGGGAATTCCCGGGGAGTTCATCATGCCGTAACCGCCCAAGCGGCCGTCGGGGATAGCGAACCCGTGGCCCCAAGAGCCCACGGCACTTTGCCCCTTGGCGGCTTCCAACGCCAATCGGCGCAGGCCGGGCACGACGGATTGGTCGCCTGTGGCGATCACATACTCCGCCAGCAGCATCATGCAGTAGCCGTAGTGCCAGGTTTGCATGCTTTTGGATGAGTAGGCTGCGGCCCATTGGGCCTCTTTTTTGACCAGCGGCAAGTATTCTGGATTGCCGCTAGCAAGCAGGGCGAGCGCATTGAGTGAACGGGGAATGGGGTCTTGGTCTGTGTATGCCGGCATCGCCATGCGGGCGGCCAGTGCTTTGCAACCGTTTTCGAGCAGGCGTTTTGATTTTGGGCAATCGTTGGGCGCAGTTGCGCTGTAATTGCCCAGCACTGGAAGTTGGAGGGTAATTTCCTGTGTCTCGCCCGCCCGCCAGCGGGTGAGAGTCAGTTTGCCGTTGCCAGATTCTGATTCGGCAGCAGTTATTGCCCGGCCGAGTTCTGTGCGTGGGTCGAAAGAAAAGGGTTTGCCACCAACCCCCAGGATCACATCATTAGCCCTTAACTGGCCTAGGGCTGGGGAGCCTTGCTCCACTTGGGTGATGAAAATCTGACGGGCGTCTGTTGTGACCAATTTGTCGCAATAAATCCAACCCCGCAGGCCTGTTGGGCCGAGGTTCCAATCGTGTTTTGCATCGGCGGGGATTTTTGCGCCTTGGGTGAAGTCTGGGATGATCTTTTTGTCTTTAGGAGCCTTTTTGTCTTGCGGGGAGGCCCAAGAAGGATTTGCCATGGCAAGCATGGTGAGGAGACTGCTGATTTGTAAAGCAACAGCGTGGATGGTCATGGAGTGATCCTGTGTGGCGGGTGTGGTTGTGCTTTTTGTGTGGTGGGAGCGCTTTGAGGCTGAAAACGAGTCATTCAACAATTATTTAAGATTTTACCTGAAAAATTTGCATGGGTAAATCAGAAATAGATCCATCTTTGACTAGAAAGGCAGCGTAATTGAGGAGTAAAAAATCAGCAGACAGGGCCAGCTAGCGGGCTATTTAAAGGCGAATAGACTGTTTTGACAGAAGGGTTATCAATATGCAAATTTGGCTTATCAAAAAAAAGATGGAGTTGACCAAGCACTATTTTGAATGCTTGATCCACTCCATCTGATTGGGCAGCTAATTGGTATTAACCGGGAATGAGAACAGTGTCGATCACATGGATCACGCCATTGGTGCATTCGATATCTGTTTTTACAACATTAGCGCTGCCAACCTTGACGCCATTTGCTGTGTCGATAGCAAGGGTTCCACCTTGGACGGTAGTGGCAGCTTTGCCATGCAGGCCCACTACATCATTGGCGAGGACCTTCCCTGCAACCACATGGTAGGTCAAAATTGCGGTGAGCTTGGCCTTGTCAGCCAGAACGGCAGCAAGGGTCGCGCTTGGGAGTTTGGCAAATGCTTCATCCGTGGGTGCGAACACGGTGAATGGGCCGGCGCTCTTCAATGTTTCAACCAAGCCGGCTGCTTGGACGGCTGTGACCAGTGTTTTGAAAGAACCAGCAGCAATAGCGGTGTCAACGATGTCGTGCATGGAGAAATCCTTGTAGATTGTGAAGGCATCATGAAGTAAGTCGGCAGGTAAATTTCTAACGCGATGTTTGATACGAGTCACGCTTTACTAATAGATGGCGCTGACGATTTAATTTGAAAATATTGGAAAAATTTTGCTTGGCTGCTGGGTTGTGGTCGATTTTTCAGGTCACCTATTAGTGTTATTGTGGGTTTAAGAAGTCATAAGTTGGGTTTGTTCAAGAAATGATTGGTTGCTCGAATTGAGGAAAAGTTGTGTCCACTAAAAATGATGAGCTGGCAATGCTTGGAGCAAAGTTACCAGAGCATTTGGTAGAGCGTTTGCAAGTTAGGTATGACTGTGCAACCAACCTTGCGGGCGGATTTGTCCTGTATTGGATGAACCATGCTATCAGGGCGCATGAGAACCCTGCTTTGGATGTTGCGATTTTAACTGCCGAGCAGTTGAAACTGCCGGTATTGGTTTATCAGGAGCTGTCTGAGGGAAACCGATTTGCCAATGACCGACACCATGCTTTTATTCTTCAGGGAGCAAGGGAAGTTCATTTAGAACTGGCCAAAAAGGGAATATGCTCTGCTGTGCATCTAGAGCGGCGGGGTCACACAGGGTCTTACCTTCAGAGGCTTTTTCAATCTGCAGCACTGGTTGTAACGGAAGATTTTCCCACTGCGCCGGTTAGGGAGGGCTTGGCGAAGCTAAGCCAAAGCGGGGCGACTCCGGTGTGGGTGGTGGATACCGCCTGTGTGGTGCCGATGCAGTTGGTTGGCAAAGCCTACGACCGGGCTTTTGCTTTTCGCGATGCCACCTTGGAGCTTCTGGAAAAAAGACTGACTAGGCCATGGCCGGAACAGCATGCCTTGCCCGTTCAATTTGTAGTAGCAGACCTATCCATTGAAACTGTTGACTTGGCGACGGCGGATCTTCGCGCGCTTATTGCCGAGTGCGACATAGATCATATGGTTGGCCCGGTTCCGCATACGCTAGGCGGTTCAAGTTGGGGTTACGACCGCTGGGAGGCATTCAAGGCGAAAGGGCTGAAAAATTATGCTGCCGAACGCAACGATGCCTTGCGCGATGGTGTGAGCCGGATGTCTGCTTATTTGCACTATGGCATGGTATCGCCTATGCGGATTGCACGCGAAGCTGCTGCCATGCGAGGGCCGGGCGCTGAAAAGTACCTGGATGAATTACTGGTGTGGCGGGAGTTGGCTTATGTGTTCTGCCACTATAAGCCTAATCATGAGAATGTTTCAGCGATACCAAAATGGGCAATTGAAACTTTAAAACAACATGAAAACGATACACGGCCAGCGCTACTCGATTGGGAGAGTCTTGCGAGGGGGCAAACGGGTGACATCCTGTGGGACGCGGCCCAAAAGTCACTGCTTATGCAGGGTGAATTGCACAACAATGTGCGGATGACTTGGGGCAAAGCGCTGCTGAAATGGACGCCTACAGCCGCCGATGCCCTAAGACGGATGATTGATCTCAATCATCGGTACGCGCTCGACGGCAGCGACCCGGCCTCGTATGGAGGTCTACTTTGGTGCCTTGGCCAATTTGATCGGCCGCACACTCCTGCAAGTTCGATCTTTGGCACCGTGCGCACCCGACCAACTGAAGACCATGTTCATCGGCTTGACCCGGATCTGTATCTCGCTCGGACCACTCGGCCTTGGCGGGGCGTGCGGTGCAAGGTTGCAGTGATTGGAGCTGGGTTATCTGGTCTGGTGTGCGCTCGGGTTCTTTCAGACCATGGATTCGCTGTGACTGTTTTTGACAAAAGTCGCGGAGTGGGCGGGCGGCTGGCAACTCGGCAGGTAGATAGCGCCCTGTCGTTCGACCACGGGGCGCAGTTTTTTACCGCGAGGGATGCCAATTTTTCCAGATTTGTATCTGCATGGAAGGAAAACGGCGTGGTGGCAGAGTGGGGCGGACTGGTAGTGAATCTTCAAGGGGGGCAGGCGACGGTTTGCACAGGGCAAGCACGGTATGTTGGGGTGCCTGGAATGTCGGCAGTTGCAAAACATTTGTTGGCTGCGGACATTTCTGTAAACCAGCCATGCAGAATTAGCCGGGTTTGTCAGGATGGGGCAGGATGGAATTTTACAGATGAATCTGGTGGTAATTTTGCGGGATTTGATTTCTCGGTCGTGGCGATACCAGCGCCACAAGTAACTGAGTTGCTGGCGCCGCATCCGTTTGCCGCAACTGCAGCAGGCATTGCAATGGCCCCCTGTTGGGCATTGCTGGTGGCATTTGAAAGCCGACTTCCGGTGCCTTGGGATGCAGCGTTTGTGGCTGATTCGCTGTTGGCTTGGGTGTCGAGAAATAGTTCCAAACCGGGCAGACCTGCCGGGCCCGATTGCTGGGTGCTTCACGCTAGCTCGGAGTGGTCTAACGCGCACCTGGAAGAGACCCCTGAGGCTATATGCAGACAAATGCTCGATGCATTTGCGATGGCCACGCAAATGGGGCTGCCGCCAGTGACAAACCTGCAGGCGCATCGTTGGAAATTTAGCCAGGGGGCTGACCTGGCAGACAGGCGCGCACTGTTCGACCCAACAGTGGGTTTGGTGGTGTGTGGCGACTGGCTTGGCGATGGGCGAGTTGAGGGTGCCTTTTTGTCTGGTGCAGCAGCGGCAGGCTACGTGCTTAGGCAGGTTGGTATAGCGGAATCCATGGTGGTGGCTGATGGATAATTTCAGGGCTTTGTCAGCTTACAGTCGACTTCTGTGAACGGGTGTGGATTTAGGTCAAAATTGGCATTTTAAAAATAAATCAGATGTTGCTAGGAATTGGATTGAGCCTTGCTGAAGTTGGTTCAGGCCAAGTGATAAATCCGAGCTTACCCATGAAGCTGTTTACAAACAATAGTACAACAAATTTACTTGGGGAAATTTAAATACTTCACCTCGTGAATGCTTCATTAACACGGGCATGAACGCCTTATGAATAAGCGCTGTCTCATGACAGGGCATTCATGAATGAATATTGTGGTGCGCCTATCCAGTCGCGTTAAGTCTCTACTTTATGGTCAAATCCGTCTTACAACGGCAGCAGAAGGTTTTTTTAAACATCCGAGCCCTGTCTAAATTCACAATTGTGTATGGCAGGCGGCTGAATGGTTACACCAACAGCACCCTTGATCGGAACAAAGCCCGGCACCCTATCCGCGCCCACCCTTCTAAAACAAGCTGGCGCTTTGCAAGTCGGAAACACATCCATTCAGGTTAGGATTTTCTGAACACCGCAGCGGGCAGGGTTCCGGTGCTGTCGGCGAACAGGTCTTGTTCGACGCCAATAGCGCGCAAGATGCTGAGGTGGAGGTTGGACATGCGGGTTTCGCCCTGGCGCCAGTAGGTGCCGTGCCTGAGGCCCATGGCGGCGCCGCCGGCGACGAGCGTGGGGAGGTTGGTGGGGTTGTGGGTGGTGCTGGCACCGCTGCCGAAGAGGATGATGGAGTTGTCGAGCAGGGAGCCCTGGCGGTCTTTGCCGGCCTGGAGTTGGTTGAAAAAGTGGGCCAATTGGCGACTGAGGAACTGGTCGTACTTGGCGAAATTCAACTGGCCGGCCTTGTCACCGGCGTGGGACAGGTTGTGGTGGGTGGCTGACAGGCCGAGCTTCAGCGGGAAGGTATCGCTGATGCCCATGCCGTCCTCGCGGTTGAGCATGAAGACGACCGAGCGGGTGATGTCGGCATCGAACGCGAGCGCGATCAGGTCGAACATGTTGCGGTAGTATTCGGCGGGATCGCCCTCGTTGGTGGCATCGAGATTCAGGTGCTTGTAGTCCTGCTTTTTCAGCGGGATATCGATCCATTTTTCAGAGGCGATCAGGCGGGATTCGACCTCACCCAATGAGGTGAGGTATTGCTCCATCCGTTCGCGGTCGGAACTGCCCAACTGACTGTTGAACGATTTGGCGCTGGCGCTGACGGCGTCCACCAGGCGGATTTGGCGGCGGAGGCGTTCCCTTTCATCCTGCAGGGAGGCCTTGTCACCGCGGAAGAGGCGATTGAAGACCCGGCGGGGGTTGTTTTCCGCCGGGATGGGCCGGCCCTCGAGGCTGTAGGAGATGGTGCCGGTGCGAGACAGGAAGCCAGTGCCGGCATCGATGGAAAGGACTAGCGACGGCTGACGGCAAAATTGGCGGGTGTGACGGGCGATGACCTGGTCGAGGCTGACGGAGTTGTAGGTGCCGGGCTTGGGATTGTGCAGGGGGGCACCGGTGAGCCACATGTCGGAGCAGACATGGGGATCAGCCTTGGGGCCGCTGGGGTGGTAGAGACCTCCCAGAAAGCTGAGCCGGTCTTTGAATGGGGAGAGGGGCTCGGTGGATTTGCCGAATTCGAACTGGCCATCCTTGGAATTGGACGGGAACCAGCTCCATTCAGGGATGCCGTTTTCGGGCCGGGGCAACGCCATGCCGTTGGCGGTGTAGACGGCGCAGAACCTGCGAGGGATCTGGTTGCTAACCTCGTCGCCCATGGCCTCCAAAACAGGCAGGGCCAACGAAACGCCGCCCAACCCACGCAGGAAGGCCCGCCGGTTCAGTTTGCGCGTGGCGACCATTTTTCACTCCCTTTCTTTCGGCTTCCGCTCAACCATTATGCCTGACAGTTTGTTGCGGGTCATTTTTCCAGGAACAACGGGCTGTTCACCACCAGATGGATCATGTCGCGGACCCGGTAGCCTGCCGGTTTCAACTTCAGGCATTGCCGCCTGAGGCTTTCCAACTCGTTGAAGGACAGGCTTCTGCCACTGGCATACACGGCCAGGTTTTTCGCGAATCCGTAGGCGACCTGGTCGATGCGGTCATCCGCTAGGTGCCTTCGCAGTTCCTGAAAGCCGGAGACCTCCTTGCCATCGGGCAGGGTGGAACCGGAATCGACCTTCATGGCCTTGGGCAAACCACCGGCGTCGAATTCCTCGAGTGGGATGCCCCACGGGTCCACCTTGGAATGGCAACCGGCGCAGCCGGGCTGGTTACGGTGTTTCTCGAGCCTTTGGCGCAGGCTGAGGTTTTTGGTGTCTTCCTTCAATGTGGGCACATTGGGGGGCGGGTCATCGGGCGGTTCGGACACGATTTTGCGGGCTACCCAGGCGCCGCGCTTGACCGGGTTGGATTCGCGGCCATCGGAGAGGCCGGCGAGGATGGCGGGTTGCGACAGCAGACCGCCGAGCTTGTCTTTGCCATGGACCACCGGGATGAACTGGAACCCGGATTGCACCTGATCGCCCAAGCCGTAGTACTCCGCGACCACCTCGTTGGCCAGCAGGAAATCAGACTCGACCAGGTTACGGACCGGCAGATTGCGCCGGGCAAGGTGGGTGATGAACGCAGGGGCCTCTCTGGACAGGTGGGTACGGACATGGGGAGTGAGGCGGGGATACCTCTGGCGATCGGCCTCGAGGACGGCGAACTTGTCGAGGGACAACCACTGGGCGGCGAATTCGGACATGAACCGATCGAACTTGGGACTGTCGATCATGCGGTCGATGGTTTGGTCGAGCTTGGCCTGAAGTTGTCCCGGTGTGGAGGCATCGTCCAGCAGGGGGCGATCGGGCGGACTGTTCCAAAGAAAATAGGAGAGCTTGCTGGCCAGTTCGTGAGAATGGAGCGGTTCGCCCTTGGGGGAATCACTTTTCTCGATCAGGAAGAGGAACTGTGGCGAAGTGAGGATTACCTGGAAAACATCGCGCAGGGCGGCATGGTACTGGGCACCAGACTGGCGGGACTTGGTGTAGACAGTGAACAGATTTTTTTCTTCCTCGGATTGCAGCGGACGGCGAAAGGCGCGGGTGGCAAAGCTCTGGATCAATGACCGGGCTTTTTGATCGGTGGGTTGGCCTTGGCTTTCCTGGAAGAGGTTGTCGTGCGACTTGGGTGGCCAAGTGTCGATCCAAGGGCCCTCGAATTCGACGGAATTGATCAGCAACCGGGGCATGTCGCGGCCGTCGGTGTATTCGCTGCGCACGCCGATTTCCCGCACCCCGGCCAGGTAGTTCACATTGTCTTTTTCCACATCGGGGCTGGGGTGGTTGCGGATGGATCCTTCAAAGGTGTATCGGGCCAGGGCGGTACCGGGGACATCCTGCGGGGTGCCGACGGGGGACAGGGTGCTGCCGCAATCGCGGCGGAGACCGAGGTGGACGCCGATGCGGGGATTGCGCTTTTCGAAAGCAAGGAATTTTTCCAGGGTGGGAGAGTTTTCGGGCAGGCGGGTGAAGGTGATTTTCCCGACCTTGCCTCCACCGGCCTGGGTGAGTGACACGGGCAAGGGCCCGGAGGGGAGGCGGACAGCCAAGAACGCCGGCTGGGTGCGTGTGGCGCTGAAGTGGCGTTTACCCAAGGTCAGTTCGACATCACTGGCCTTGTCCTGGGGCGGGAAGGCGAAGCGTCTGCCTGGCTCGACCAAGGCCTGGATTTCGCTTTCCTTTAGGGCGCGGTGGTAGAGGCGGACTTGGGCGATTTCTCCTTGGAACTGTTGGGCATCCTGAATGCGGCCGACCTGCAGGGAAACCTTGGGGTTGTCGAGATTGGCGGGGCCGATCTTGCCTTGGGCCACGAGGTAGCCGTTGATGAACAGGCGGGTTTGGCCCGCCCGGTTGACGACGGCGGCCACATGCTGCCACTTGTTCACCTGGATGGCGCCTGGGGCGGAGGCGACGGTGCCGTTGGACTTGTTATCCGGTCCGGCGGTTTCGATGCGGAGGACTCCATTGGGACCGGGCATGTCGAAATACCAGCCGTGGGTCCAGTTGTATTTGCCGAGGCAAACGATGCCGGCCTGACGGAGTTCGCGGGGATGGATCCAGGCGGCGACGCTGAAATCTCCCTGGCCCACGGCCATGGATTCGTGGCGGGAGACGGTGAGGGCATCCTCATAGCCGTCGAGGGACAGGGCCTTGCCGAAGGGGGAATCTGCCCATTTGGCATCGGCCTTGAGGGTGCCAACCAGATGGTTGGCGGGTGGCTGGGAGGCGGGAGATCCGTTGAGGGGCCAATGGCCGATGAGTTCCTGGTCTAATTGGGAGGCATCGGGGGCAGGCGGTTTGCCATCGCCATCCGCATGGAGGTCGATCTGATAGATGCCTTCGGACGGGATTTCCACCGTTTTGGTTTGATCTTGACTGGCAGTGTGGATCTGTGTGCCGGACTGGGCGGGGTTGGTACCCGGGTTGAGCAGCAGGCCGTCGTTGTATTTGGCTGCGGTGACGGTGACCCGGAACCTGCCGTGGTCGGGCAGTTCACGCAGGGCGATCTTGAAATTGGCGCGTGGGCCGTAGGTGCTTTCCACGCCGAAGATCTCGGCGCTGGGGATGGCGGGGCGGAGGAGCAGCCCCTCAGGGACCGTGGAAAAGGCTTTTCCTTTGGGATAGCCCTGAGTGCCGCGCAGGCAGGCGAAAACCGAATGATAGATGCTGCTGTAATCACGCCAACCGCGGACGGTGTCGTTGCCCTGGTAGCCCTCGATGAAGCGGTATTGGCTGCGCATGGCGAAGGGCTGGTAGGGGAACGGCTTGTCCGGCTGCAGTTCCCGCAGTGTGAAATCGGCGCTGTTCAGCAGCACGCTGTCGGCACCGAGGATCAGCTTGTCGGGTATGGGGGCGGGGTTGATGCCGGTGCCGAAATCGAGGCGGAAATTCTGGATAGTGGGCTTGGATTTGGGATCGACAATGGTTCGTTCCAGTGCCTTTTCGGCGATGTCGTAGTAGGCCTCGAGCAGCAGCGGGGAGAGGGCCAGCGTCTCCTGATTGTTGAGGAAGCCGTCCTTGGAGACGGCATCGGGCGGGAGATTATCGGCCAGGTTGTCGTCGAGCAGCAACAACTCGCGCAGGGTGTTGCGGTATTGGGCGACGGTGAGGCGTCTGGCGCCGCCGTTGCGCGGGGTGGGGCGCAGGCGGGCCTGGGCGATGCCTTTCTCCATCCAGGCAACCACCTTGGCTTTTTCTTCGGCACCTGGCTGGAGGGAACCTTCAGGTGGCATGGATCCGTGGGCGGTCTGGTGCGCGATGTGCAGCCAGAGTTTCAGTTGGCGCTCCTCGAAGGCTGGATCGAGATTGTCCACCCGGACGCCGGAAGTGGGTTTGTCGGCATGGTGGCAGCGCTGGCAATACTTCTTGAAAAAGGGGCGGACCTGGCTTTGAAAAACGGGATCGGCCGCTTCTTGCGCCTGGGCCCATTGGGCCAAGGTTGAAAGCAGGAAAGCTGCGAAGAAAATTGATTTAGCTGACATAAGAAACTCGGCAAGAAAAAAACCGAGTGGAACCCGGAAGGCGAGAGTTGAATGTTAACCCAAAAGGGCAGGAAAAACCAGTTGCAAATGGGGGAAGGACCGGGGCTTCAGTGAACCGGTGGGGAGACGATTTCCCCATCTGTCCAACCACTTGGTTCAGCTTTTGGCCCTGATGATCGGGTTACCCGATCGAAGACAAGGACCATCAGGCCGGTAAGGCAGAAGGCCATCGCCAAGCAATCAGGTACCTCTTCATATAAAGGTCCGAAGCCATAGTGCCAGGCGCGGGAAATATGAGGGAGGAGAAGTTGTGACATCAGCGCGTTCACGAGGCAAGAGCCGAGCAACCAGGCGCGGGACAGGCGCACCTCGCGCGTGGCCCGCCAAGCCAACCCAGCCAAGCCACCCAGGACAATCGTGGCCGGCAAGCCATACTCGGGGATACGCAAGGTCCACATGTGTCGCCCTTTCACACGGGGCCCCAGCCATGGAAAAACCAGAAGACAAAAAAGGACTAGCACCAGAGAGCCGACGGCGGACCCAGCGAGCAGGCGGCTGGTCCATTCACGCAGGGTCCAGGGTTGGGATTGGGATGGCATGAGAGGGACCTCGATCAAATATCGGGGGGCCAGATACTAAATAAAAATATAATCGTGACCCTTCAGCCGCCTGATGTGATTTTTGTCGGCAACGGCGGAAGTTGTCCTGATCGAAAGTAAGATTTCAAGACCATCCGCTGTTTGTTTTTCTTCAGCCGCATACTGTCCCGAATCAGGCGGCGCAGCCGCCGGGGAAAATCCAGCCATTCCCCGCCGGGATTTTTGTAATGCCGGGTTCGGCTTCCCTTTTTGGCTTTTGGGCCTGGACCCCCTTTCCCACGAAGTTCTTCCCTGGTAACTGGAATATCTCGTTAGCCATCTGAATGATCAGCGTGGTTCAGGGGATTTGGCCATCTTGTCGCGCAAAAAATCACTCAGGCTCTTCGCGGACGAAACAAATTCCGCGGGAATCATCAAAACCGTGGTGCTGTTGTTTTCGGCCCCAACCTCGGCAATCATCTGGAATCGGCGCAGCTCCAAAGCCGCCGGGTTTTCTGCCATCCTCCTCGCTGCCAGCGCCAGCATCTCGGAGGCCTCCATTTCGGCTTCCGCCTTGATAATGCGCGCCCGCTTTTCCCGGACGGCCTCTGCCTGCATCGCCATCACCTCCTGCATGGCTTCAGGCAATTCAACATCCTTCATTTCAAACCGTTCCACCTCCACGCCCCAGGGAATCGTGGAAGCACCAATGCCTTGCAGCAAGAGCCCGTTGATCTTGTCGCGCTCCTGCAACACCTCGTCGAGGTCATGCTGCCCAATGATGTTGCGCAGGCTAGTCAACGCCAGTTGGTAAACGGCGCTTGGGGCATCGGCAACGGTTATCACCGACTTGGCAGGGTCCACAATCCGGTACCAGAGGACCGCATTTACTTTGACTGTCACGCTGTCGCGGGTGATGGTTTCCTGTTGCTCGGCGGATATGGTCCGGGTGCGGATATCGATGGTCACCGACCGTTCGATCCCGAGGGGAATAATCCAGAACAAGCCCGGTCCGCGGAGCCTTTGAAACCGCCCAAGACGAAATAGCACTCCCCGTTGGTACTCCTGGGCTATGCGCAGCCCGGAAAACAGAATGGCTATCACCAACACCAAGGCCACCCAGCTCAATCTATAAGAAATATCCATTAGGTGCTTCCTTTAAAGTGGACCATTAAAGCGGGTCATGCCTCGGATCAATCCATTTTATCACTCTATCACTACTCCGCGCGTCGGCGGATCTAGTAGCGGGGATGACTCATCCCCTCCGGACGATGACCAGTCAGGGCGCAATAGGCGGGAATATCCTGGGGGGCGTAAGCATCCGAAGCGGTGAGCAACAGTACCTGACCGGGTGACATTTGGCGCAAACGCCCGGGCAAGGGCAGCAACAGGTCGCCACAGCCCAAATCGCCGGCATTCCATTCATCTTGAAACTCAGGTGGCGCAAAATACATATCCCCAGGCAGGACCTGTTCCGCCGATTCCGGCACGCAGACCGGCTGGGGAACTGCGGGTGCCGCAGGAGATTCCTGTTGGGCCAGAATTTCCAAGGCCCGGCAATAACAATGGCGCCTACGGATGTAACCGGTCACAATGCCGGCCGATTCTAGGGAAGTTCGCCCCAGCGACCTACCCAGGCAAGGTGTGCAACAGGGGGGGGACTTACCCCCGCAATGGCGCGACTTTGCAGAGGCGGAGCAGGCGTAGCCAGGCCTCGCAACCAGCGCACGATAACCCCATGCACGCTTGAACTTCCCAATGGGATTCGGGTGCTCAGGGCGGATGTGTCCACGGCTGGGGAAACGATTCCACCTTCATCATCACTTTGGCCGACCGGATATCCACCCGGCTGATATCACTTCGGGAGACAACTCTCGCCTCGGGCAAGGACTGGCAGGCCTCCAGAATGGCCCCCCAAGGTGATGGCGGGAATTTTTCCGGCCCCTTTTTGCTCGGAACGGAGCTGCTCCTTTGTCAAAGCCGGACTATAACGGCCCTAGCGATAGCAGGGGAAAACCTCCAAGCGATTCGGGTTTTAAAACGTGTCAGGATGGTTTGTGGGCTTGTCACACCTAGTGCCTGCCTAGATTATTAATTGATGGCTTGTTTCCATTCTTCGCGTTGGTGGAACCTGTCTAACCATGGTATTTGACAGTTTTTGCCGAAAAACACACGCTTTCAGCCGTTTAATGCTGCTGTTGGTTGTGTTTTCGCAATTGCTGGGCAATACAGCCATGCCCGTTTTAATGCCCGCCGATGCCGGTCAAACAACGCAAAAGGGTGCCCTGAAGGGTTGCTGTTGCGCTCTGGTCGGCAATGCTTGCCAATGCGCATCGGGTTGCTGTGGCGCTAATCCCCCAACAGGCTGGGATGCTGGAACCGAAGACCTGCTGGAAACCGCCCATGGCACTCTGGCCTGGGTGATAGCTCCACTGAACAAACCTTGCCAGGGCTTGGGTGCCGGCTCCATCCTCCTGGTTGCGTTGGTGCTTGTTGCCTGCGGTATCTCCTTCACTTTGCTTATGAAAAGCTGCTTCCCTCTCCTTGTCTCCACCGCCCCGGCGGGAATTGATCGCGAAAAACCAACCGCTCCTCCGCCTAAAATTCAGTTCTTTGCTTTTTCAGACCGGTAACGGTCACTTCCCTGTTGTCTAGCAACAGCTGGAGCCACTCCTAGGCCTCGCCGCACATTCGCCGCGCCTTCACAGCCTGAAGTCCGGTATCGGGCAGGCTTTAAGCCTCTACATTTTCGCCGCCCCCGGTTGCGGGCTGGCGTCTCCTTTTTCAGCACGATTCCACAATCACGCTTCCACAATTAGGAATATTCACATGATTCGATCCTTCCCTCGCTGCATGGCGCTCCTGGGTATCTTGCTCCAGTGCGGTGGCACCCTACAAGCTCACGACCTCTGGTTGCAGACTAACACCACGGTGGTTCGCACCGGCGATGTGGTGCATATCGACTGCATGCTGGGCAACCACGGCAATGACCACCGCGATTTCAAGCTGGCCGGGAAGCCGGGCATCGAGACTATCAAAAACCTTGAGGTGATCCTGCCGGATGGAAGCCGTAAGGACATCCGTGGTGAGCTGGCGGACCTGGGGCTGGCGCCCAAGGAGGGCTTTCTGTCCACCCGGTTCGTCACCAGCAGGCAGGGTGTTCACCTGGTGGCCCACACTTCTGACCGTGTGGTGAACCATGGAACCCCGGTGCGCAGCCTGCGCAGCGCCAAGTGCGTGTTTGTCGCCAGCGATCTGTTGGACAAGGTTCCTGCTGAGTTGAAGGGTTTTGACAAGCCTGTGGGGCACCCGCTTGAGCTGGTAGTGGATACCGACCTGGCCCGTATCGGGCCGGGGACACCCATCGCGGTTCGATTGCTTTTGTCCGGCAAGCCGGTGGAGGGTGTGAAGGTCAGTTTCATCCCGCGTGGCGTGACCCTGAAGGAAGGGATGGACGCCGACTATGAGCGTATCACCGACAAGAAGGGCGCGGCTTCCTTCGCCCCCAAGGTGGGCACCTACCACTTGATTGTCGCCCACATTGAACGACCTGAAAAAGGCACCCTTTCCGGTCAGGCGTATGAAGCCACCAAGCATACCGCCACGCTCTCACTTCTCGTTCCGCAGAAGTGCCCGTGCTGCGACGACTGATCCGCTTGGCAATTTCAAAAAAATGGACCAAGGGGAGAGATAAATGATGCGAAGGGACACGAGGAATGGTTTCACGCTGATCGAGTTGCTGGTGGTGATAGCGATCATCGCGGTTCTGGTGGGGTTACTGGTTCCCGCGGTGCAGAAGGTGCGCGAGGCCGCCAACCGCATGAGCTGCTCCAACAACCTGAAGCAGTTGGGGCTGGCCACCGCCAACCATGATGCGACGAAGGGATATTTTCCCGGGCTGGCGGATGGTGCGCCGAACGACCTCTTCAACGCGTCTTACGCCTTCGGTGTGTTAGCCAACCTGCTGCCTTATGTCGAGCAGGAAAACCTGCAGAAACTGATTGATTTCAGCAAGCAGGCCACCCTCAGTGGCTGGAAGGGAGACATCAATCCTGTCCATGACGCAGCTTGTGCCACGGTGGTGAAAACATTCCTTTGTCCAAGCGACGGCCAATCCAGTCTTTTCGGTGGACAGCCAAGGAGCGCGACACCCGCCACCTTCACCACGGCGGGAACTAATTATGTTTTCAACATGGGATCGGGCACCGCCACGGGCCAGCAGGTGAATTACGACGCCCAATTCCAGACGGACGGGATGTTCTGGTACGGTTCGCGCAACTCCTTCCGGGACATAGTGGACGGTTCCTCGAACACGCTGCTGGTTTCGGAGTGCCTTTTGGGACCCGGGCTACCAGCGCCGGCGGCAGGAGCCAGCCCGCCTGAAATGCCAGGAAGGTATTATGTGGCGCTGAACACGGGCACCTTCGCCAGCAACAGCGCGCGGCCGGGTGGTTGGTTGAAAGGCGGTTCGGTGGTGCTTGCCAGACCAACGGAATGCGAGGTAGCCAAC
>Ga0255124_1000093_pt1 | contig 33787 bp, 20 predicted proteins | sample Law_Cont_RepB_8d_FD_188564 | JGI IMG/M metagenome (GOLD analysis project Ga0255124, IMG submission 188564) | Freshwater microbial communities from St. Lawrence River, New York, United States - Law_Cont_RepB_8d | ecosystem: Environmental > Aquatic > Freshwater > River | place: USA: New York... | reverse complement strand
TAATAATGATGTATCTAGTCATGCAGTCCCTTGCCCAGTCGAATTCCTGCCTCGCATTTTGCAATCCTCGCGCGACGCGTCGCTGATTGCTTGGCCTGATTAAAATGAAGCAAATATCCCCGTTGCCGTCCTGGGGTTAGTGCTTCAAAAGCTTTCTTCAACGACGCGTCGTCTCGGAACGCTTCGGTAAGTTCCTCTGGCATCTCAAGCGGCGGTGTCGGTGCTACTGCTTTTCTTCTCTCACCGGATGCAACGGCAATTGCTTGAGCAAGAAATTGGCGAACGTGATTCTGTTGTTCCTTGATTTGCGAGATAGAAGTAAACCGAATCACCCTGCCTTCACGAGAATTCGGTCCTGGTCGCTCAAGAATCCCTGCGGGATCTTCGAGCGAGGCTCCGTCGAAGAAACTCAGCACGCAAGAGTCCTTGAGCGCGCCGAGCATGGCAACATTGTGACCACTGTGAGTGTAGCAAGGAGCACTCCATTTTATCTCTTCGGTCAATCCACTCTCAAGTACCAATTCCCTCAACGCTTTGAACTCGTTAGTCCAAGCATGCACTTTGCATTCGGGTGTTCCTCCCAACGGGCAACGACCACAGCCGACCTGCATGTACTGCTCTACACTCGCAACCGGAATGTTTACCGGCGTCTTTGTGGAGGTTGATTTCTTCATCGTTACTTGTTGATTTAGAAAAAGACTGACCGGCTCTATGGATACGTAGATCGTTCATCATTACTGCGATGAATGCGGTCGCTTGGGTTTACATTGAAACCCAATCGATCGCTAGCGTCGAGTGTGAAGTAGTGTACCATAAGGGAAGGAGACTAACCTCATGAACAACGCTTGGATCCTCGCTGGAAAACGCACGCCGATCGGTCGATTTTTGGGCGATTTCGCGGCATTGAGTGCACCGATCCTAGCTGGAGCTAGTTTTCGTGCTTCGCTTGAGGCAAGCCAATTGCAACCTGACGAGTTTGGAGAGTTGATCGTCGGGAATGTTCTCTCGGCAGGTGTTGGCCAAGCTCCAGGGCGGCAAGTCGTAAAAGCTGCCGGACTACCCGAATCGCTAAGTGCTGCGAGCGTCAATAAAGTTTGCGGTTCGGGGCTCTATGCCGTAATGCTTGCTGCCAGGGGAATTCAAGCAGGGGCTTACGATTCTGCCCTCGCTGGTGGTATGGAATGCATGAGCCAAGCTCCCCACCTTCTTCGTCAATCTAGGCAAGGCTGGAAGTTCGGCTCCCAACCCATGCTTGATTCCATCGAATGCGATGGGCTTCTTTGCGCCCAAGGTCAAACGCTGATGGGGAACTATGCCGAGAAGGTCGCTGAGCAATTCAACATTTCTCGCGATGATCAAGATCGATGGGCCCTGGAAAGTCATTCTCGGGCGATAGCAGCTCAAAACAGCGGATCGCTGGATTCTGAAATCGTACCGATTCACTTACCCAACGGAACGATCGTAGATCGTGATGCTTCACCTCGAGCCGATAGCACCATCGAGAAACTCGCACGCCTAAAGCCAGCCTTTGCTCAGCTTGATTCTGGCCTCCATAAACACGGCACCGTGACCGCCGGTAATGCTTCGTCCTTGAGCGACGGCGCAGCGAGCATGATCGTGACAAGCGACAATAGAATCGGACAGCTTCAACCGAAAAATGCTTTTCGAATCGTCGCCACAGCAGTCGTAAGTCTTGATCCATCTCAGTTATTCATCGCTCCCGTATTCGCAACGCAAAAAGTACTCGCTGTGGCAAACTGCAAACTTCACGAAGTCGATTTATTCGAAATCAATGAAGCTTTCGCATCCCAAACGCTCGCATGCATTCGCCAGCTTGGGGTCGATCCACAACAAGTCAACGTTCACGGCGGGGCGATCGCCTTCGGCCACCCCATCGGTTGTAGCGGTGCGCGTATTCTTGTAACCCTCATGCACGCGCTCTCAACGCGTCGACTGCGACGCGGTGTTGCGACGATCTGCATAGGGGGTGGCGAAGCCATCGCGCTGCTTATCGAAAACGCAAATTGCAGCTAGCTGCTTATTCATTGAGAAGCAGCCTCCCACTTATTGCTATTGATAGCATTCACTATTGATAGCATTCGCGATTCAGCGTTTCGAGTTCTTGGAATAATCGCCAAGTCAATTCTTTAGGACTTTTCGAAAAAAGTATTGAATTGCTTGGAATCATTCCACTTGTTCGCTATACTCCCACGTCAACGACTCGCAAGGATTGGCTGCGTCGGTTTGGATGAGGAATGGAAACATCCAGCAGTCATAAGCGATCGAAGGAAAATCGACTAGGACATGCTCGGTGATCGATTCGACTCACCTGATGCTGGCCACGGAGGAAAAGACGAATGACTCGCGTTCCTATCAGCCAAGCAGACGAGGCATCTCGCCGTCTGCAAGAGAATCTTGACCTTAGCACCGCCGAAATCGGCTTGCAAGTTCGGACAACGAACTGCTTGGAAGAGAAAGGTATCTTCACCGTTCGGCAGCTTCTTCAGGCTAGTCCTGAGACGCTTCTGAGTATCGCTAACTTCGGTGAGAAAACTCTCGAAGAAGTCTATCAAGCACTTGAGAAGGTCGGGTACTACCGAACATGGCGCAAGCCGCGTTAGCCAACGCTTGTTGGCAAAAAATACTTCTCGGTTTTCTTTGCGTCGCGGCTTGGTGCTTGCCTCCGCGACTCGCAGCTCAAGATCGCTCGTTTGATCAAGTATCTCCTTATAGAGACTTGCTTGAGCGTATTCGGGCCAAAGGCGCAGTTCGTGATGAAGCGGCTTCACCGAAACCACGAAGTGGTTCGCTTGGAGCGAACGAAGTCTCATCGAGCGACTCCCTTCCCGCTCCCGATCGGTTAGCCGAGCTTTTCAAGTTGGTTCTCGGGCCGATGCCCCAGGGGCGTCGTCGTTTCTTTCTTCCCGACCGAACACCGCAAGCAGCTCGCAACGCTGAGGAACTTCGTACTTGGCTTGATAACGCTGGATTACTTGAGGAGACAACCTCTGCACTTCTGACTGCAAGGCCAAACGAAGCGCAATGGGTTCTTGGAAGTCCCGCATCTCGAGCCACTCAAGCTGAAAAATCATTACCCGAAGGTCTTACTGCAAAACGAGCAAGCCAAAGCTATTCTTTGCTCGGTTGGAATCCGGGAACGTATGCGTTTGTTCAGTCCGAGCATTACGAAGTTTTTTCACAAGCTGGAGAAAAGTCCTCGATAGAAGTCGCGTTGGCCTGCGAGTCCATTCGCCAAGTATGGCAAAACGTATTTGAAACGGTCCTTAAACCAGATGCTTCGGACCAGGCCAGCGGACTTGATCGAATCGTCTTGTTTCGTTCTCGCGACGCGTATGTCCGTGCCTTGAGAACCATTGAGCCCCGCATCGCGATTTCAACCGGGTACTACAGTCCATCGCATCGCACGGTGTTCTTTTATTGGGAAGGTGCTAAGTCCTTGCCGACTTTGGTGCATGAAGTGACCCACCAGCTCTTCGATCGTTCGAGCTCTTACGGATTCGATCCCGATAAGAGCCCCGGGTTTTGGGTTATCGAAGGAGCGGCGCTCTACATGGAGTCGTGGTCCGAAGAGACAATTGGAGGGCTTCGGATCATCGACATCGGTGGATGGGACGCTCCCCGACTACAAGCATCCAGGTTTCGTCGCCTTCGAGATCAGTACTGGATTCCTTGGGATGAGTTCAGCAGAGCGAACGGTGAGAGATTGCGCAAAGAATCCGACGTCGCCGCTTGGTATTCTCAAGCGTGTGGATTAGCTCATTTTGGATTGGATCAAACACCTGGGCAACAAACGACCGAACGGCGTGAGAAATTCTTGAAGTACTTAGGGAGTGTGTATCGCAACGAAGGTCGAGGCGCAAATGCATTCTTCGATTCCGATAACGGGCTAATCCAAGACTACGACACCTACCTTCAAGTAAGTCATTTGCAGGATTCCCCTCGCCCTCCCATCGCACGGCGAAATGAGATCGTCCTGACTCGCTGCGACGTGAACGATGATCAGTTGCTCAGTTGGGATGCCTCATCGAGAAAACTAGAATGGCTTGATCTTGGGTTTACTCAAGTCACGGATCGGTTGTTTTTAGAAGTCGATCAGCCGACTTGGGATGTGAAACGACTCAGTTTGGAATTGACCAACATTAGCGACGCATCGATGAGCAGCATCGCGGCGATGGACAACCTAACCGAACTCGATCTCACGGAATGCAAAGTTACCGATCGAGGGATCGCTGAATTGGCAAAACACCGCTCGCTGCGCAAGCTTTGGGTTGGAGGGACGCAGGTCAGCGACGAGTCGATCGAGGTTCTATCGAGCATTCCCAAGCTTGAGAGTTTGATCTACGAAGGATCCGCTATTACTCCTCAAGGGTTCGTTCAGCTCGCGAGGAAAAACCCGCTTCTCAGACGCAAGCCTCGTCCCTAGTGCCCAAGTGTCCCGGGCTACCGACCACCGACTAACAAAAGCGGAGCTGCGCAAGCAGCCCGGTGTTGGGGTTTTCGCAACTCACCGGATGGCTCGCGCCATTCCGCTTTTAACTCCAGCGGAGCCGCGCAAGCGGCCCGGTGACTTTAGCGGAGCTGCGCAAGCAGCCCGGTGAAACCCAATCAGCACACAACGTCAAGAACCACAACTTTGTAGCGGCGAAATTGTTCGACGTTCAAATGGAATTGAGCCGGGTAAGCTAAACACCGGGCGTCTCGCGCCGCACCGCTTACATTTACCGGGCGTCTCGCGCTGCACCTCTTACACAACGGGCGTCTCGCGCCGCATCGCTTCCGCTACGCGCTTCGCGGCGCATTGTGCTTGCCATAACCGCACTTGTTGAAAATAGCATGCATGGCAATTCGGTGGTCTTGCCCATAGGGTCATCAATATGCATTGACTTCGCAAGGCACTATTTGCTACTGCGAAGCAATGATGGTCAATGCGGCCATCGAGTCCATCGAAACATTTGTGTGCGTGCGTAAGGATTCTCTCCCGTGATTCGATTTGACCTGAGTAAATACACTCCATGGGTGATATTGTTCGTACTTGCGCAACAGATCGTCCTTGTGGGGCAGGAGCCTGATGCACCGGTAGATCCGGATGGGGGGAGTGCCCCATCTGTTTCGCGCATAACCGACGATTTATCGTACTACAGTTTAGAGAGCGAACCGGTAGAGAAGCCCAAGGCGTCGGGAGTGCAGCCAGCGAGTTTCAAGCCGTCAGCCTACTTCCAGACCCCTTCATCGAGGGAAGTTCCAATCGCGATGCCGAGCGAATCGATTCGTTTGCAGAGTGGATTGGGACAGTTAAATGTCTCAGGTGCGATATCGCTCTTAGGAGTCAACGCCACGGATCGTGCGTTTGTTCCATGGAATCCGTTGTTCATGCTTCCTCCATCCTTGCTGGGGGTCGACAACGCAACCTTTGAGATGCATGCAAGGCAATCGAACCTGCAGTTCATGTATGCTGGCCCCAAAGTTGGACAGTGGGATACCGGCGCGTTTGCTAGGTTTTACTTTACGAATTCAAGCATGACCTCCGACGTTTACGGATTTATGCCTGTGATCGCGTTTGGAGAAATGCGCAACGAGCACTTTCGCGTATCGGCGGGTTTGCAACCCGACTTGTTCGCCCCTCGAGACCCCGTCGTCATCCCGTTGACATTGATGGGTGGAACTGGCAACGCAGGGACATTTCGCGGACAGTTACGCGCAGAGGCCTTCTGGAAACCAAGCTCGAACTTTCAAGGAACCTTGCAAGCGGCTTTGAGCGATCCGATCTCTACGATCCTCATCGATTCGAGTCGTAGAACGACCGAGTCCGACGGAGTCCCGAACTTTGAAGTACGCGGCGTACTTGGAATGGGGGAGATCGAAGCGTTGGCTGGAGGTAGGAAGGAGCGTCCAGTCGAAGTTGGAGTCGCCGGTATGGTCGGCAGAGTACGGAACTCCCAATTCATTTACGACTTAGATGATATTGATCCAAATATTCCTATTCGATCGGTGATCGACATCGGCGGCATGTCGGTGGACACCAAAGTCAATCTTACCGATCGTGTTGGAGTCATCGCCGAAGGATACGTCGGGCAAGGATTAGGAACCTACGCGGGGACGATTTTCCAGACCTTCAATTCACAGACGTTTCGAGCTATCCGTGGCCAGGGTGGCTTTGTGGAAGCCTTTGTCTACCTGACGAACCGGTTGCATGTTCATGGTGGTTATGGGGTCGAAGGCCCCTTGAGACGTGATTTGCCGTTGTCTGCCACTTCGATCGCCAAAAACTCAGCGTATTACAGCAGCTTGTTCTGGGATATCTCCCCCCAAGTCCAGTACAGTTTCCAAGTCGATTACCGAGAAACCGACTTCTTGGTTCTCAACGACAATTCCGGATGGATCTTCTACAATCAGTTAGCGTTCCGGTTTTAACGGAGATGGGAATTGCGCCGAATCGAGAACGAAAAAACTCGATCCCTACCCCCCTCGAATCGACTTGCAAGCCAACAAACGGACGTTATACTTACGCATCCCCAAACGGGGTCGTAGCTCAATTGGTTAGAGCACCGGACTGTCGATCCGGAGGTTGCGGGTTCGAGCCCCGTCGACCTCGCTTTTTGCGAGTGTAAATTCTCTTATGCAGGTCCCTTCGGTGCTTCGAAGGCGGGTCTCTTCCTGCAAGTCCTGATCAAAACACGGAAAGACGGAAACACAGAGCCACAGAGGAATACGTTGATGTACAGCGGTTACTCCTCAGCTTTCTTTTGTTTCTGCTCCCACTGCATGCCTTATTCCGGATTTGACGCTCCCTGAGTTTCCCTCTGTGTCTCTGTGCCTCTGTGTTTCAAAAACGACGCGCTAGGAAACTTCTATTAATCCTAAGGTTCTTTAGTCAGCAGTACGTACGGAAAGACTTCGGGGATGTGCGAGTCCCATACCCCATGGGGGCTCAAGGCCCAGCCGCCGGAGTCCTTGGGGTTCGAAGGATCTTTCTTCTGATTGAACCGAGAAAAATCGATCCGCCAAAGATCGCCCGGCTTCGGTGGTAAACTCCTCGGCTTGGTCAAATCCAGCATCGCTAAATCCTTCCATGGCACGGCTATCTCGACCGTCCAGCCATTGTCCGCGTCGCTCGAATCATTGAGCGTCCCATCAATGTGAACCGCAGATTGCACTCCACGGAAGTCCCAATCCAAAAAAGCCCAACGCAACCCACGCGGATGCTTGGTAAATCCTACCCCATTGAAAACCTGTGACTGCACTTTTGGGTTCGTCCGATCAAAAGCTTCCCAACTCGAAATCGGGGACTTCTCGTAAGCAGACTGCCATAGAAACAATCCGTCGTAGACCGTTCCGTGTGCATTGATCTCAAACTCGTAGTATCCGTCCACTCCTGCAATAAAAAACTCGACGTCGTTGTCTTCGTAGATCGGATCGTCTTCCTTGGTAAATTTGGCAGTTAAATCCGGCTCTTGAATCTCATACCCAATGTAAAGATTAGTATCGTCCCAAAGAAGGGAAACGGTGGTGTTTAAGTAGGTTGGCTTGCCACTGATCAAATCCACAAAGTTCTCCGAACGCTTGGCGGACTGCCATGCGACTTCGTCAAGCTTGCCATCGATCTTCATTGGTTCGCTAATCCAATCCGCCGTGATCCTGCGAATATTCGATTCCTCCATAGGAGGAAACTTAATTGGTTCCTGTGCGGCTAACGTTCCCGTTAAAAAGAAACAGTGCAGCATCATGGTATTGGCGCTTCGCATGGGATTCCTGTTTGATTGTGTTTGGCTTTGTTTGTCAGTTCGTAAACTCTCGGTTAGCTCGAGCTTGTTGAGCTTAAGGCCACGGGTCGGGGACGGTACCTTCCCTTGCGGCCTTCAATGAAGCGAGAAATTTCTCGTCATCGATGAATTCTTCAGCGATATCCGCAATCTCATTCGCTTCGTCCTTTCGATCCACTTTGACCAAAACTGCCACTAATGTAGCTGTCTCATGGCGAAAGGTTTTATCCAAGTGTTCCAACAACGCCTTCCCTTGGTCCGGCATGCGATCGGCGGATTTTTTGCCCTGCTCATACGTATCCTTGATCGCAAAAAAATCGCTTGTGCCTCGGATATACTTCGCATAGGTCTCGTATTCTTTTGTTTTGATCAAAGCGTTTTTCGTAGAATGGAAGACCAGCGGTGCAGCATTTGGATGGTTCTTTTCAATTGCTTTGAAACTCTCAACTGACCGTTGGTCGTCGCCAAGGTACTGATTGATCGCCACTAGATCAAGAAACTCTCGTCCGTTATCTTCGCCGCTTTGGACCTTTGCATCCAACGCATCGCGGATCGACTTGAGTTTTTCTAAGGCAGGTGGATATTCTTTTCCAAGACGCATCCAATCGGAGAGTGCAAAGGAAAGTCTCACACCCACAAGTGAAGGCTCGTACTTCAGCGCGTTCTTGTGAAACCAGACATGCTTGGCAAGTGCTAGGCTGTACCGCTTTGCTTTGGCGTCGTCTCGAGCTTCATCAAGAATCTCTCTAGGTTTGGGTTTAGCGGGTGGCAACCACTCCTCCGCCCATGCGGAACCTGGAAAAAACATAAGGCAAACGGTAAGGACGAGTGTTTTAAGGAGATGCATTTTGGTCACCACGAATCGTTACTTAGGCCAAAGAGGATGAAGATCGAACTGAGCAAATTTATTGGTGCTATCGATTGGAGCTCCAGGGAAACAGAATAACGCTCCATGCATAGGCAGCACTAAATACTGGAAGAAATCCTACCAGGATTATCGCAGCAAGTGCACCAATTTTGTCGGAGATCCTGGACAAGCGAAATAAACATACCGCGGTGGCAACGGACGCAATACCGCAGACGAAGGGTGTGATCCATGCCATGATGAACTCCCACCGTCCGGACGCACTGCCATGAAGAATTTGCACCCGATATGGAGTGAGGGGAAACGGCGGCATGGACGCAATGCCTACAAATCCACAAACCCACATGGAGACAACATAGCGAACACGTAGGATTTGCTCGCGCTCTGCCTGGTGCGACTCAAGCGGTATTGCGGTCGTAGGATCAAGCGGGATTGAAGATGGTGGCTCAAATGGATTTGGGGACGCTGATGTCATTGTTTTCTTCCTAATGCAACGATTGGATCTTTAGGAATAGCACGGGCCACGGCTGTAGAGATTCGAAGCGAACATCCACTAGAATTCTAGGAATGACTTTGTCGCAGAGATTAGATGGCCCTGCATGGATCAAAAAACGAATTACTAAAGCGGAAGTGTCAAATACACAAAAGTGCACTATGCATTCGAATTGTCTGCGACCAAGTCAGGGATCTTGGGTGTTGGTGGATCATTTCGCTGAATCCAATCGGCGGCTGACAACAAGCTCGATTCAGCAAAGTATCTGCCCGTTAAAGCAACAGTGTGAGGGCGATTTCTTGCCGTGTTCTCACCATAAGAGACGACCATCGACGGATGCCCCGTCAGGTTGGTTCTCGCTAAATCTCCATCGCCGATGTATACGTCAACTTTCCTCAAAACCTCTTCGGTCTTTTGGATCAAGTCCACTCTCGCACGCATCGCTTGTACATAGTCGATCGCTGACAAAAACTGAGCTTCGCGGAACGTAGGAGCCCATTTGCCAACTTGATCGTCTTCTTTGCTCTTGGCAAACAAATCTCCATGCATCGCGGCCGCTTCGACGCTGATCGCATCGGTCATCGCTCCAATACGAGAATCGGCCGGGAAATCGATTTCAATGACCTTGCCCCCAGACTCGCGAATCATCTCCGCAATCCGCTTCTCGTTGACTTTGGGTCGCGAAGAAATTCCAAACTGAACGGTCGCCAACCAATTGGCATCCTCAAGAGGCAACTGCGGCCAGTCGAAAGGTCGCTCGACAACGGTCGGATCAAGTCCATCCGCTCCAAGTATCGCTTGGAATACCCAAGCACAATCTTTGGGAGTTCGCCCGATAGGACCTATCTTGTCCATCGACCAGCCGAGAGTCATGCATCCGAATCGACTAACTCTGCCAAAACTCGGCCGTAAACCACACGTGCAACAGACCCGAGTTGGCGAGACGATACTTCCAAGAGTCTCCGAGCCAATCGCAAATCCACATAATCCCGCAACGGCAGCGCAAGCACTCCCGGCGGATGAGCCCGAACTACCCGTCGCAGGCTCCCAAGGATTGCGTGTCATCCCTCCAAACCATTGATCTCCCCATGCCAACGTCCCAACCGTTAGCTTCGCAAGTAACACCGCCCCTGCATTGAACAACCGCTGAGCGACTGTTGCGGTGACTTCTCGCTTTCGATCGCGATAGTCGACCGCACCCCAAGTTGTCGGCATTCCCGGAATGGCGATGATGTCCTTGGCTCCCCAAGGAATCCCGTGCAGGATTCCTCGATCCATTCCACTCGCTAGCTCTTCATCAGCTTTCTTGGCGTGCTCGATCGCTTGCTCATTATAGGAAACCACGCAGAGCAACTCTGGATCGAACCTCTTGAGGCGATCAAGATACATCTGAGTCAATTGCTGACTGGTCAGTCGCTTTTGACGTAACCCCGCCGCTAACTGCTCGACGGTCCAAAACGCAATCGGATGAACCTTCGGATCGGGTAGCGTTAACTTCAATAGCCACTGAGGGTCGAATGGCTTCGGCGAGCCACCCGGGTCGGTCGTAGAAGCGTTATCCTTACCGATGAAAAACGACGGTTGGAACACCATCGACATCGGCGTATTCTCGTCGATAGGGGTCGATCTAAGCGCTTCGATCGCCGCCGCTTTCGCGTTGAGTCGCTTGGCAATGTCTTCGCATTGGGCTTCGTTCAGCTCAACACGAGAGGTCCAGCTAGCTTGCTGGACCATCTCGGCTGTGATTTCCTTAGCAGAAGCCTTGGCTTCGGACTCTTGCTCAGCCTGTTCGGCCGACTCTGCATCAAGTGCTGCCGCAACGCTTTGTACATCGCCTAGCGTTGCAAACAGCCCTGTTGCTACGAGAGTTTGGCCAAGCCATTCCCGCCGAAAAAACTTGCGATCGTAAGCTTCACGACGGTCCATAGATTCCTCTATTCTTTGGCTATTGCTTAGCAGTCGATTGGGTCGGATCGATGGTAATCGATACGTTACCATCTCCAACCGTATCGCGGTTGACTCCAACAAAGACCCAGTGTTCACCTTCGCCAAAAGCTACCTTGACGCTCTTGCCATCGATCGGCACTGGACGTTGATTTGCCCAAAGAGTCAGCGAGCCCTTAGGGGTATCGCCGAAGTCGAACACAACATCACCGGCCCGAGTTACGTTAAGCTTGGTTCGCAAGAACGTATAGTTCGGACCTGGTTGCGGTTTGAAGGTTGCCAATCCTCGCATGGGGACTTGGCCTGAAACCAACGCTGGATGCAATTGCCAAGTGAAGTTTGATTGGTCACCGACGATGGAGTCGAGGCTGGTTCGATTGAAGAGCACGAGGGCCTTTTCGGTCCAAGCCATGGTGTCCCAATTTCGTACTGCGCCGTCTAGAGCCACAAGCATCTTGCCGTCGATTTTACCCATCTCTGTGATGAATCGAAGCAAATCAATTGCTTCATCTTGGGTCAAGGAATCGAGCAAGCCGTCCGGCATCAAGGACCGGGACTCTTTGATATCTTCGATATCTGACTTGTCGATCGTGACTTCCTTACCATCGGCCAGTCGCAACACTACTTCGTCATCCGATTCACGGATGGGGATCCCGGCTAAGACTTCGTCGTTGCTGGTGCGCACGACCTTGGCGTTGTAACCTTCTTTAACCTTAGCGGCAGGATTCAACAGGGCTTCGAGAAGGTAGTCAGCCGGTGCCTGTGCACCGATACTTGTTAGGTCCGGTCCAACGAGTCCACCGACACCGCCGATGCGATGGCATTGAACGCATTGCAACTCAGCGCGACGATAGATCCATTCGCCCCGTTGCGGATCACCTTGTTTCACTGCAAGATCAAGCCAGCTATTTTTCAGTTCGTCGTTGAGAACCCATCGGTTCTCTTGCAGTTTGCCTGCTTTGTCGATCAACTGGATCAAGTCATTGTTGGCGTTCATTTTTCGCAAAGCAGACTTCAGTTGACGAGCCGCGGCGGCTTCGATCGAGACTCCTTGCAACGCTCCTTGGAGGTGTGCCGCTCCGTCCTTGCGTCCCAAGAAATTGGTAGCCGCGTTTGCGATCGCTTCCGCTCTCGCGGGGTCTTTGACGAGCCGATCGATCAACGTCTTGCAAGCAGCCGCGCCGTTCGAATCAGCCTGACCTTCGATTGCACCGATGGCGACATCGATGTTGGTATCTTCGGCAAGTTTACCCAAAAGGGACTTGGCCGCATCATCTCCGATCGCAGCCATGCCGCGCAGGGCAGCTAGACGGATCACCGAGGAGCTACCTGCATCCTGCGAAAGTCCTTCAAGTCGTTGGCGGGAATCGGCGATTCGCCAAGGTCCAAGAGCCTTCAGGGCTACGAGTGAAAGATCATTTGCTGCGATGGCCTCACCCTTCTTGTCCTTCGCAACGGCTTGTTCGGCAAGCTTCACTAGTGTAGCGCCCGAGTTTGGTTGAACGGGCAAGACTTCTTTGCGTCGCATCGATGCATCGAGAACGCTTTGGAGAACTTGGCCTCGCACTGCTTCGTTGGGCATCTTCAATGAATCGGTCGGTGCAATAAGGCGATCAACAAGGCTCGCTTGTTGCGCACCGTTTCCTAGTTCTGCCACAAGGGTAGCAAGAGCTGGTTGCGATGCGGTTGCTTGCGCATTCGCATCAGACTTTGAGTTTGCTGAAAGCATATTTAGCACCGCATCGATGGTGCTCGGGTCTTCCACCGCTTTGAGTGCAAAAGCGATCGAGGTTGGATCTTGTCCGAATGTAAATGTCCCTTTTCGGAATTCGGGCAACCAAGCTGGAGCGAGATCACGCATGGTTTGCCAAAGAGCAAAGTCGAGAAAGCGATCCATGGGACGCTTCAAGACTTCACATGCCGCTTGAGCTGCATCTGCAGATGGAAGTTCAGCAAGCAATCTGACAGCTTCGAGCCGCACGCGAGGGTGTTCATCGTTAGCAAGTCGTTTGCCGAGAGCGGTCCATTGGGCGATCTGGGACGGATCAAGGTTACCCAATTGAGCCGATCGCACCCATCGAATCTGATTGGCTACTTGATGCGTGTACGCAGCTCGCAGTCGTCCATCCTCGGATTCAAAAAGGGCTTTTTGAAGGGACAGGTCAATGATTCCCAATCCTTCGGACACCCAAGCCAACTCGAGTGCTTCTAATCCTCGTTTTGGATCGGCTGCAACACTATCGCGATAGCTTTCGACCGTCTTCCTCGCATCCGGACTGGATTTGATTTGTTGACGAAGGGCTTGTCCCGCAAAGAGACGGACCAAGTCCGCATCGTTCGCCAATCGAGCGATGTTTTTCTCGACAGGATCCTTTGAAGTGATCGAAGCGTTTTCCGTGGGCTTTTGGTCTTTGTGGGTCAACCGCCAAATACGGCCATGGGTTCGGTCGCGGCGGGGATCGCGGAAGTCGACTTCGCCGTGCTGAATGATCGGGTTGTACCAGTCTGCGATATACAACGCTCCATCAAGCCCTTGCTTCGCATCGATTGGACGGAATGCAACGTGAGGCGTTTTGATCAACTCGGCTTGTTGTACTGATTCGTACCCGGATCGATCTTCGGTGACTTTAAAACGGCATACACGGTGGGCGCGGAAGTCATTGGTAACCATCGTGCCTCGGATCGATTCAGGCCAATGATCACCGGAGAGAATCTCGAGTCCGCAATGCTTGGGACTTCCTGGGTTTAGCCCCGTCATCAATCGTTTTGCGCCGACTGCCGTAACGAAAACACTGCCTGGAAATGCATAGTTGATCCCTTCGCCATAAGCTCCGTCCGTGGCGAACATTTGCCCGTAGCGATCAAAGTGGACGCCCCATGGATTCACAAAACCACGCACCACAATTTCCAGACGCTTTGTTTCTGGATGGAATCGCCAAATGCCCCCTCCGTTTAGCCGTTGAACACCCCATGGGGTCTCGATGTGGGAGTGGATATAGATCGATTGGTTCATGTAAATCCAACCGTCATGGCCCCATCGCAAAGAGTGTAGCAGGTGGTGCGTATCCTCCGTGCCAAAACCTGAGAGGACCACTTTGCGCTCATCGGCAACAAGGTCTCCATCGGTGTCTTTTAAATAGATCAACTGATCGCTGTTGACGACGTAAGCGCTCGGGAACTCCCCGTCGTTGGCGGGCAACACCCCTGTTGGGATCAATAAGCCATCAGCAAATACGACCGTCTTGTCGGACTTACCGTCCTTATCCGAGTCGATCAAAATCAAGATTTTGTCGTCGGATGGTTCACCCGGTTTGATTTGCGGATATGTTTCGCTCGATGCGACCCACAATCGTCCGTGATTATCCCAATTCATGTGGATTGGCTTCGCCATCGGTGACTCACCGGCGAAGAGCTCGACCTTCCACCCATCGTCGATGACGAAGGTGTCTTGCTCGAGCTTCGGATCGGGAATTGGAATGTCTTTTAGTTCTCGTTGAGCGTAGAGCGCAGAGCTCGGATCAAACGAACAGAAAAGGAACGCGGGGCTAAGTAGTCCGACGGTGAGGAAACGACGCAGCGACATGGTATCGTAGGTAGGTTCTGAATCGAAAGAGGATGGAGACGAAAGGCGGGAAGGTCAAAAACCAGTTGGTATTGTACCTAACGTATCAAGCCATAAAGGCTATAATCATCACTCGCTTGAACATTTTTTGTCCTTGCCGATTTGGGGGCCCCTGAGATGAGCGAAGAAATTTATTGCGGGTTTGATCTTGGGGGAACCAAGATGTTGTGCGTCCTGATGAACGCTGAGCAAAAAATCATCGCCAGGGAACGAAAGAAAACCAAAGGGCTCGATGGTGGCCAAGCAGGGATCGTTCGGATCGTGGATCTGATCCGCGAAACGATGGCAAACGCACAAGTCCCAATTGAGCGGGTCAAAAGTATCGGGATCGGTTGCCCAGGCCCAGTCGACATGGAGAAAGGACTCGTCCACGTCGCGGTCAATTTGAAATGGAAAAATGTTCCCCTCGGCAGCATCCTCGAAGAGGCTTTTCAAAAACCTGTGTCGGTTCTCAACGATGTCGATGCAGGGGTCTACGGTGAGTATCGCTGCGGGGTTGCCAAAGGTGCACACAGTGTCGCCGGTCTATTTCCCGGCACGGGAATCGGGGGCGGATTCGTCTACAACGGTGAGATCCTGCGTGGCAAATCTCACACAGCCATGGAAATCGGCCACACAAAGATCACTTCAAACTACCAAACCAGCGGAACACGAATGTCCGGCACGCTGGAAAGCGAAGCAAGCCGCCTCGCAATCGCCTCGCAATGCGCGAAATTGGCTTACCGAAATGATGCCCCTGTCCTCGCGAAACTCGCAGGTACAGATATCGCGGAGATCCGAAGCAAAACTCTACTTGCTTCCATCAAAGGTGGCGATGAGCAAGTTGAGAAGGTGGTCCGGCAAGGAGCGAAGATGCTTGGATTCGCCGCCGTGAATCTCATTCACTTGCTAGCTCCCGAAGTCATTGTGCTCGGCGGCGGAATGGTTGAAGCCCTGAGTCAAATCTATCTCGAGGAAGTCAAGAAAACGATCGCGGAAAACGTTCTCGATTGCTACGCAGAGACGACCAAGATCAAGCTTGCGGCCCTCGGTGACGATGCCGGAGCGATGGGTGCCGCCATTTGGGGCGGCGTGCGAGCAAAGGTCTTGTAGTGCAAGCGGTAGTGCGCAAGCACTCCGGTGACTGAAGCGGAGCCGCGCAAGCGGCCCGGTGTGTGGTCTACGCGAATCAATGCCATCGCAACGTCAAACCAATTCGAAACCATGACGACAACCGCTGGCTAGCGCCAATGCGGCTGATGGGACGACAACCGCTGGCTAGCGTTAATGCCGCTAATATGCGCGAGCGGTTACTTTCCTAACATTTCTGCCGTTAGATGCTTGGCACCAAAAACCTCGCCGGTAATCCACAGCACATATCGTATATCGACGCCGATCGAACGGCTGTAGCGTTGATTCCAAGCGAAATCGTTGATCGTGGCTTCAAAGGTTCGATCAAAGTTCACGCCAACCAATTCCCCATTAGCATTCAATACCGGGCTGCCGGAATTACCCCCAGTAGTGTCGGTACTGTAAAGGAACGCAACCGGGACAGTCCCGAGCTTCGGATGCGCAAGATTACTAAACCTCTTCTCTTGAGCCGCTTGGATGACCGGCAGTGGAGTGATGTAGGGTTCTACTTGCGTGGTCTTTTCCAGCAATCCATTCAACGTTGAAATCGGAGTCTTCAAGATCGCATCAACCGGCGAGTAAGCTTCCACTCTCCCAACCGTTAATCGCAACGTGGCGTTGGCATCGGGAATGAATCCAGAAGTTTCAGCTCCCTTTTGTATGTCCATCAATGTCCCATACAAGGCTCCGAGCTTTCCTTCTCGTTCCTTGTCTTTATCGCGTAGTTTTACATACGTTGGGTACAAGTCGATGATCCACTGCAAAGCTGGGTCACCGAGAGCCTTGAGCTCTTGAGGCGATTTCTTTAAGCACTCATCGACGAATTCGATCTGCCCAAGTTTGGTCGATTCCATGACTCCCTTGGCGAGTTTGTCCAGCGACTCGGAGGACTTGAGAATGCGATCGACTGGCTCGATATCCTGATACCCTGGAATTTTTCGCAGGCGTTCAAGCATACCTTGAAGCATCCGAACATCGGTTTCGCGATGCCAGTCGCCAACATCGAGACGAAGTTGCTGTGTGGTTTGATTGAAGTTGCGATCCATGTACGGTGTTTCACGCTCGATATCAGGCTTGGCCCTCTCCACCGCGGCATCGTAAAGGGTAAACGCAATTGCGAGTGCTCGAGGGGCGGTCCGAAGTTCACGAAGGTGGATCTCCAATGGTCCACGCTTGGTCATTTCTCCATAGACTCCAGCGATCTCATCCAAAACATTCGGTGACTTGTTGCCCGGTTGCGCATCGAGATAAGCTCGCCACTTCGATTCGCGATTAAGCCTCTGCTCGATGATCTGCGCTCGCTGCATTCCAATCAATTGTCCGCGAGATCGCTTTTCGACATTCGCTAATGACTTGATCCGAGTGGCATGTTTAATCGCTACGGAACGATCGTTTGCTCCGGCTTTCTCCATCTCAGCAATCTGCCAACTGTATAGCTCAACAATCGCCGGTAAACGCACATCTTTCTCGTATTGAAGAAAGCTTGCCGTACGATTGCGAACCGTTCGGCCGGGATATCCAAGCAAGAAAACGGTGTCCCCATCGTCAATCCCCGCAGCTTGTACCTTCAAATGCCGTTTGGGTTGGTAAGGGACATTGTCGGGCGAGTACTCGGCAGGTTTGCCATCGCGACCGACATAAGCCCGCATCAAGGAATAGTCGCCGGTGTGGCGAGGCCATTCCCAGTTATCGAGTTCTCCACCAAAGGCTCCGATAGATACAGGAGGGGCGAAAACGAGTCGAACATCTTTGAGGTAGGTGTAAAGGAACAACACATAGGTCTTCCCTACAAACATCTCAGCTACTTCGGCTCGGAATCCAGGATTCTCCTGCTCCGCTTGGAGTTCTAATTCCTTGCGGCGTCGCTCGATCGCTTTCGTGCGATCGGTGAAGCTCATCTCGGTGTTAACCGCAGCCAACACGGATTCCGAAACATCTTGGTAAGCTTCGGTAATGCGAACTGTGTAATTCGGCGCAGGAACTTCGTCTGCCAATCCTTTAGCGATAAAACCACCGGTGAGCAGATCTCGCTCAGGGCTACTGGCTTTCTGAATGGCATCGAAGGCGCAGTGGTGGTTGGTGATGATCAGTCCCTTGGGGGAGACAAATGATCCTGTGCATCCGTTCACTCGGCAGATGCCATCCACCAAGCTTGTTGTCTGGGGATTGAAGATTTGCTCAGCGGTAAGGCGAATGCCACGTTTAGCGAGTTGGATATTCTCCAGTTCGCTGATTGGAAACATCCCTTCGTCAGCATTAAGCTTGGATGCAGGTACGCCGCTTAAGCCGCACATAGCGACGAACAAGTAAGTCAAAAGTGCGGGCCACGAATCCTTGTGGAACCAGCGGTTGCGTGAATGAAGATACATCAAACCGTTGCGTGGCCACATAGGATGGTCCAATCTACTTGTCGAGTTTCCCGCAGATCATGGTTGCATTGTGTCCGCCGAACCCGAACGAATTGTTCATCGCGTAGCGGATCTTGCGATTTCGCGGAGTGTGGGGCGTGTAATCGAGGTCGCAAGTCGGATCGGGGGTATCAAGATTGATCGTCGGTGGGACGATGTCATGATAACAACTGAGGATAGAGAGGATCATTTCGATACCTCCACTTGCACCCAGTGCGTGCCCCAAGTGTCCTTTGGTGCTGGAAATCGAAACGCTGTGCGCTGATTCCCCAAAGACTGCCTTGACCGCAACGGTTTCGGCTTTATCACCAAGCGGGGTGCTTGTGCCGTGCGCGTTGATGTAGTCGATATCAGATGGGTTGAGTTTGGCATCGATAAGCGCGTTTCGCATCGCTTGCGAAGCACCTCTGCCTTGTTCGTCCGGAGCGGTGATATGTCCTGCATCGCATGAACCGCCATATCCAAGGATTTCGGCATAGATCCGAGCTCCACGGGCTTTGGCATGTTCGAGTTCTTCGAAGACCAGAATGCCGGCACCTTCGCTGAGCACAAAGCCATCGCGATCGAGATCGAACGGGCGACTGGCCTTCTCAGGCTCATCGTTGCGTGTGGATAGGGCTTTCATATTTGAAAAACCGGCAACACCCATGTGGGTAATCGCGGCTTCCGTTCCCCCGGAAATCATTACGTCGGCTTCGCCGTACTGAATCGCCTTGAGAGCATCGCCCATGGCGTTGTTGCTCGAAGCGCAGGCTGTAGCGACCGCGAAGTTCGGGCCTTTGAGCCCGTATTGGATTGCAAGATTACCACCCGCAGCATTGAGCATCATCTTCGGAATGGTAAAAGGGCTTACGCGGTCAGGCCCCTTGGTGTGCAGTTTGAGAATCTGCTCTTCGATTTCGTTCAGACCGCCAATCCCGGATCCGATGATCGCACCGCAACGGCTGGGGTTCTCTTTCGAGAAGTCTATGCCGCAGTCGCGAATGGCGTGATAAGCAGCCCACATCGCAAATAGGGAGAAGCGATCAAGTCGCTTGGCTTCCTTTGCATCGCAGCTAGGTCCGGGATCGAAGTTCGCCACATCGCCCCCGAATCGGACTTTGTGCAACGTGGTATCAAGAATGGTAAGTGGATGGATTCCACTCTTGCCTTCGAGTATCCCGCTCCAAAGACTCGATATTTCGAGAGCTAATGGGGTAACACAACCTAGGCCGGTAACGACAACACGACGTTTCATGCGATTGATGCGACTCGAACTAGTGACGTTGTTGACACGCAGTAACCTTGTTATGTGCAGCAACGCAGTTCATGCCATAACGCGGTTAGACAATTCGGCTAGCCTGCAATGCATTCACGCAGAAGCGAAATGCAACTGGACACAGCTAGCCGTTTAGAGTGAGCAAAACAAACCCTAGGCTTGTTGCTTTTCAATGTAATCGATCGCTTCGCCTACGCGTTGGATCTTCTCAGCAGCATCCTCAGGAATGCTGATGTCGAACTCTTCTTCAAGTTCCATGACCAACTCAACGGTGTCCAACGAATCAGCACCTAGGTCATTGACGAAGTGGGTATCACGAGTGATTTTGTCTTTCTCGACACCGAGTTGTTCGGCGACGATATCAACGACTCGTTCCTCAATTGATGCCATAGCAGGGAGCTCCCCTCAGCAAAACGTTTTCTTTGAAATAAATCAGACTAAATACATTCCGCCAGCCGCTCGGGCTGACGGGTGACAAAAGATAGAGGATTCTAGCAAAACCGGTCAAGCCATATAGGGCACCCAAGGAAGGAATCCCACATGGAAACCGCAAGAAATCCTATGTATTCCAGCAGAATCCTAAGGCGAATCTGCGGAAACTTTATTGGCCATTTCCACCGATTGGAGGCAGTCCGGTAGGTGGAAGTGGCTGAATTGGGGCTCCGGAAGGAGGCAAAGCTGGTAGTCCGCCGTTGGTTGGAGGCAGGGCTGGAGCGTTCGAAGGAGGTGGAGGAGGAAGCTGCGGGGCCCCGTTTGCTCCATTCGGAAGGGTCGCGGTTCGCTCTCCTTGTGGCGCTGGCACGCCTCCTGGAGCGGTCTCCGGTGCGACTTCGGCTAGGTTCTCGAAGTTCACGACTTGGATCTCTTCACCTTCAACATGGGTGTCGACAGCCATCTCGCAAATTCGCCAGCCTTCGGTCTCCCGAACCAATGCCCAAACGACTTCATACTCGGTGGCGTTTCCATCTGTGCTGGGCTCAAGCCAATTGCTGGTCACGAGCATCACATTTGGCTCTTTCGGATCGACTTGCTCGGCCTTGCCAATCTCAAAAGCCGCTTGTGGCGAACCGATCGGAGCGATCTCTAAGCCCTTGGCTTGAATCTCTTGCCTTGCACGCGAAGAAAGCATCGATTCGATCACTTTGGCGTTCCCTGATCGCATACCTTCCAAGAAGGCTCCGACGATCTCTTCTGGTCGCGTTGGATTCGACAGGTCCAAGGCAGACAAAGGAACCATGCCATCGACGCTCGGCAAAGCACTCGCTTGGCCGGCATTTGCCGTCTTTGGTCCAGACAACGCACCAGTAGACTTGTTCGCAGTATTCGCATTCGCACCGCTGAGAGCTTGTGCACCGTTTTGGGCAAGCTCGGTTTTCTTTCCAGAATCGCAACCAACGTTAGCGATCATCGCAGCAGCGAGTGAAGCAAACAGTATTTGTTTTTTCATGCTCAATGGATCCATCAAAGGGAAGTGGCGGGATGAGCCGAACCATCCAAACCAACGGTTTTGAATACGGTTTCAGATCGTACGACAGTCAATTCAGGGAAATAACGGATTGAATTCCGATAAGTCAAGATCGTTTCAAGACCTGCAAGCCGTCTTGCACTGAACAAGAAAAAACCAGTACTTTCCGCTTCCTACGCTGCTTTTAGCTTACACGTGTTAGCTTATTACGTGGGCCCGCTCGCATCAAAGCACTCTTTGCAACAGTGCCTCGATTGCGAACCGCGATCGAACAATCGTGCGTGCCTGAAGCCCTTAGGCTCTGAAAATCGGAATCCTGGCCATGACTCACTCACAGATGAATCACTCGCTGAATCAATCAAAGCTCTCACTCGTTCCGCACGCGAGCACCGGATATCCATTTTTGAACATAGGCCGAACACTGCGGGCCTTCCCTAGCGTTCGACTGGTGTTCTCCATCGCGTTGCTGCTTTCTAACTGCACTGGCTGCCAATTCGTGCCGAAATCGCAAAGCAACCGAGGGGTAAGCATGTTTCAGCAAGGCCGCTATGCCGAAGCATTGCAGTACTTCGAACAAGCTAAAGTAAGCGACCCGGCAAACCCTGATACGTACTACAACCTTGCTTCCACTTATCACAAGCTAGGGGTCGCAGCTAAAGATCCCAAGATGATCGACAACGCCGAACGCATGTACAACACATGCTTGGAAATGTCCCCGAATCATGTCGATTGCTACCGCGGCCTGTCTATCTTGCTAGTCGACAAAGGGCAACCCGATAAAGGCTTTACCCTCCTGAAAGACTGGGCGATGAAAAACCCAGGCCTCTCCGATCCACGCATCGAACTAGCGAAGCTGCATCAAGAATTCAACCAGAACAAGGTTGCTGAACAATACCTCAACGAAGCCTTGGCGATGGATCCGAATAACCCACGCGCTTGGGCCGCCAAAGGACGATCCAGGGAAGCTTCCGGAGATCTGATGATGGCGATCCAAAACTATGAACAAAGCCTCGCGCTCAACGCGGCTCAGCCAGAAGTCTATCAGCGTGTCGGTGCTCTTAAAGTGCGCTTAAGCCAAGCCGCACCTACAAACATCGCTTCACAACCAACTCCCGGTATGCAGCCAAGAACCGGCATGCAACCGGGAACCGGTATGCAGCCAGGATTCGGCACGCAACCTGGCCTAGGTGCTCCAACGTCTCCAAACACGCCACCTCCTAGTCCACCAACCACGACACGCTAACGGAGTTTCTTAGTTAGGCGTCGTTCCCATTAAGCGTTTACTGCCAACACGGGGTCGACCCCTAAAGTCCCTTGCAAACTCTCGAGGTACTTCGGTGACTCGCACCTCGCTAACTCTTGCTTGGCAAACTCAAGTCGTTTTCTCAAGTTCAATCGATCCACCGCCGCTGAGTGCATGGGGTCTGCACAATAAGCCTCTAATGCTCGGGCTTTAGTTCGCGCCAAGCGAACGTCGACTTGATGCTTCGCAACGAGCCTTTGGCGATACCAATCGCTTGCCAGCATCGATTCGCGTGTAAATAAGTCCCTGAATTCTTGAGAGTGCGCGGTCTTTCCTTCCCAACTCCCCTTGGCCATGATCTCAAGCACGGCTCGAAGCGGTGGAATCGCAGCGTCGATCGACCCGTCTTCAAAGTAAAGCTCAGCGACACGTTTTTGCGCTTCGGCAATCGATAATACACCGTCGAGGAACGATTCCAGGTCCTGCGACTCCGGACAGAGAATCTTCTCATCGAAGACCTTCAAGGGATTATCGAAAACTCTGCCGAAGTATCGCCTCACGAATCGTGAGGTAATGCGGTATCCAAGTCGACTGACCGGGATGAGCATCCCCTGGTGTTCGCGGTCTTCGAGTTTCTCCAACATGCCATCGCGAATCATGGCGACCGGATCGCGTTCCTCAGGACGCAATCGACACCAGATCTCCGGCACAAACATGCTTATATCATGGCCGACTTCTATCTCCGGCCCAATATGCCCAGCAGCCGTCGAGAAGCCACCAAGGCCGGTAAGAATCATGCTTACAAGCGATGCGTTTAAATCGTGCACCATCGCTAGAGCATTGAATGGGCCCTTCGTTAAAGCTCCTTCACTACCGGCGCCGGTCGTCGATGGACTCTTTCCAGTCAAAGAACAAACATAATCCATCATCAATTCGGGAAGCTCTTGATAATGAATCGGATTGAACACGGCCAACGATCGAATTCCCGCTTGCTTGTCGGGCGGATTGTTTCTGCGTCCCGATAAGATCGCTGAAACCGCTACCGGAACAGGACTCGTTGACTTGGCTCCACGAAACAACTGAATGCCCCGATAAGCTACATAACGATCCTGCGGATCCATCAAATCGGGGCGATCTTGCAAGTACCTCGGATTCTTCGACGGCTTCCCATCGACCAAACGGGGTTCAGCCGACGAAACGACATACGACTCTTTGCCATCGAGAAACTGTTCCAGCCGCGTGCGCATCGGTGCAGAGTATTGTTCAAAGTCGATGATGTTCGCTCGGTCTTGCGCTACGACATCTTTGGTCAACGGCTCAAAGTTGCAGAAGAAGTTCCCCACATCAGCAATGTCCGCTTCCGTCTGTTTGTCTAATCCTCGATGCACAGCATCATCAGGACGCTGAAACAATCGATACTCGCAGTTGGCAACGAACTTGAAACTCTCTTTACGATTCTTGTACGGCTCGGTCAACATTCGACCCGGAACGACAATGCTCGCCGTGATGTCATCTTCAAGCTGAATCTTTTCGGCCGCAGCGAAGTCTTGGCGAAGCTTGTACATCCGCCATCGCCCGGTCGAATCAAGACCGATGCGCAAGTACATTCCGACAAGCTTACGATTGTCGTACTTAAGCTCGTGACCTGGTTCTCCGTTGACGATGTCGACGCTGAAATGACTTCGCCAATCACCTTCCCACTCTTGTTTGTAAAATCTCTTGATAATGAACGCCATCGCGTAAATGTGCGACGGAATCTTACCCAACCATTGGTTGTATTCGTCGGTGTATTCCTTTGACGGTGTAAGCAACTTGATGACGCTACCGAGTGAACGTCGAGAATCAAGAACCGGCCGACTTTCGTGTTGCGTGTAGTCGGGTTTCTCCTTCGCACCTTCTCGCCAGCGATCCGAATAATTGTGAGCGAAGATTTCGTCTAGCTTGGCGAAATCGGTATCGATATCCGAGACGAAGATCGATCCCCCTTGCATGTAATCGCTGATCGATTTACTGATTTCGCTCTTACCTCCACCACTGACCGTACAAGGCTTATGGCAGACTGTCCCGTCTCCCGCTGTGCCGATCAATCGCCACGAGGGTGCACAAGGATGCTTCTCCATTTGTACCTTGTATCCACTTGGCGACATGTAGATCTTGCCTTGCTCAAGCGGAATCGAGTGCTCCTTTGCATTCCACGTCCAACTGACAGATCGCAAAGCGATGCTTGCACGCGCATCCTCCCGGACATAGACAAGGTTTGGAAACCGTTTGTCCAACCCATACCCCTCAGGCTTCCACTCGATGAAGTCGGAGTAGTCGCTGACTAAATCCTCCATCGTTCGGCCATTGTAACGCCGGGAATTCCACTGAAACTCGTCCCCGAGATTATGAGTGATGAAAGCCAGCGTACCACCGGCGTGCTCTTCCTCGACGTTGCCCAAAAGGTTCGCGGCGTAACTGATCTGCGTTTTTACTTCCTTCTTGCAGTAACCGTAATAGTTGTCCGCAATAATGGTGACGATCACACCTTGTTCGGTGCGGCAAGTCACTTTGAAAGCGACACCATCGTTGTATCGTTCGCTAGGATCACGCCAACACATCGAATCTCGACGTTGCCTTGCGGTCGCTTGATCCCAATGTGGTAGTCCAAGTTCCTTCTTCGACAAGCTAGCAAGGTGCGGAGCGAGAATCACACATCCGCTGTGTCCGGTCCATCGTTCGACGTCCAAGGCTGAGTCGTTTTCAGGAACTAGCGGATCACCAGCATTGCCGAAAATCGATTCGACGAAATCAAGGTTGCTGACCAGTCCTCCTGGAGCAAAGAAACGAATCTCCATCGTCTGCTCATGGCAATATCCAGGAACCGCAGGACGGACAATTGGACGAATCAGTAGCGATACCCAAGTCTCGGCTGGAGCTCTGCGTTCCATCGTGAAAGGCAATTGCAGTGAGGCACGCGGTGGATTCATGGCAGCTCGAAACAGATTCGCGAAGACATGTTTTGGTACGGCGCGCTTATCACCTGCGATTGCCAATCCACCCTCGGCCACATGAAACGTCCCTTGGGTCGTTCGTCGATCCGTCTTTGGATTGTGAAGCACACCGTTGGCTAACCGATACGAACTGACCAACTCATTTTGAAACGTCTCTCCACGATCCGGTAGACTCAGTTCCCTCGCCATGCCGTGCTGCGAGAGAGTCAGCGTGCAGCGAGGAAGCCGCAGGCTGTTGATTCCGGATTCTGGTGAACCGTTGGATAGCAAGTCTGCGAAATGGGTTTGTAGATAGGTTTCGATCCGCTTATCGACAGGTGCTTGCATCGGAGCAAGCAAACGGTTTTTCTCTTCGAGATTCGCAAGTAACCCTTCGGGCAGTTCGACTTGCTCCATCGCTTCATCGTCGTGCAACAGATCCGATGCAGCCATCTGCATATAGATAAACTGCCTTAAGCGTTCGTGAGATTGCGGTGATCTAGAAGCGTTTCGCGACCACGAAAGTTGGCGTTCAGGCGAAGCAATCAACCAACCATGGTCAATCGTTGGGTCTTGAAGGTAATTTGATTTCATGGCGGATACACTTGCTAGAATGGAATCGGTTCAAATGGATTTCGGGACGTACTACTGGGTGAGCTGACGCTCTGAGTTTGCAAGTCCTGGCTAACTCGTATCTGGTTAACCAGCACCGGTGGCTTTTGAAAACAGCAGCATGCGCGAAATGCATTGGCAGTGACAGTGGATTGTCGCGGCGATGCTTGCGAAGCTTCGTTGTTCCTAGCTAGAGTTATACCTACCCAGCATTGTTCTTACCGAGGAGCGTTGCCAAGAGGATAGCGATCAACGCGATGCTATCCTGGAGAGAAGTCCACTTAATGTACTCGATAAGCGTGGGGGGCAACAACTACCGACTTAAAAGTCGATTCCCTAATGATGGTCCCTAATGATGGTCCCTGAAGATTGGGTGGATTGCAGGAAGTCGAGGGAGGTGTGAATGTGGGTTGGTTGTCGAAGTGAGCTGGAGAAACTAGCATATCGCAGGGGAAACCAAGCGATACATGCAATCTTCACATGTAATCTTCATAGACGCGAACCGAGGTTCAAGCAGGATGTCCAAATCGACGAGCAAAGAGACAGGGATGTTAAGATCCGAGCATTGGTGGAACAATCCGAGCAATCCGGGCATGACAGCGTTGTATCTAGAGCGATTTCTCAACTATGGCATGACGCTAGATGAACTGCAATCGGGGCGACCGATAATTGGAATTGCGCAATCTGCGAATGACTTGGCGCCATGCAATCGAGCCCACTTGCAATTGATTTCACGGCTTTGCGATGGGGTTCGTGATGCTGGTGGAGTGCCGATGGTATTCCCGATGCATCCGATCCAAGAGTCCGTGCGGCGGCCAACTGCGGCGTTGGATCGCAATCTTGCTTATCTCGGCTTGGTAGAAGTCTTGCATGGATATCCGCTTGATGGAGTATTATTTACAACGGGGTGTGACAAGACCACACCGGCGGCATTGATGGCTGCGGCTACGACGGATTTACCATCGTTGATTTTCAATGGTGGTCCGATGCTAAACAGTTACCTCGATGGGGAGTTGGCTGGAGCGGGTTCGATCATTTGGGAAGCTCGGCGTAGGCTAAGTGCCGGGGAGATCGATCAAAAGAAATTCATGGATTTGCTTGCTGCATCTGCACCGAGCGCGGGGCATTGCAACGTGATGGGGACGGCCCTTTCGATGAATTGTCTAGCCGAAGCGGTTGGCATGGCGTTACCTGGTTCGGCAGCGATTCCGGCTCCGTACCGAGAGCGGGGGCAGATGGCTTATGCGTCTGGGCGACGCATTGTCGAGATGGTTCGAGAGGATCTTAGGCCATCGAAGATCTTGGTGCGTGAAGCGATTTTGAATGCGGTGCGAGTGAATACAGCGTTGGGTGGATCGACCAATTGCCCACCACATTGGGTGGCGATAGCAAGGCATGCTCAAGTCGAGTTCGAGTTGCAGGATTGGGAGACGCAAGGGTATGCGATCCCATTGCTCGTCAACTTACAGCCAGCCGGGACACAGCTTGCAGAAGATTTTCATCGAGCGGGTGGATTGCAGACCGTCATGAAGGAGCTTCTCGATCATGGCAAGCTGCAGGGTGATTTGTTGACGGTAACGGGTAAGAGCATTGCGGAGAACATCAAGCATGCGCAATCTCCGGATGGGAGCATCATACGCAGGTACGAAGAGCCGCTTCGGGAGAACGCGGGGTTTTTGGTATTGCGGGGTAATTTGTTTGAAGCGGCATTGATTAAGACGAGCGTGATCAGTGAAACGTTTCGCTCGCGGTATCTTCAGAGGGAGGGGGATGAAGACGCGTTTGAGTGTACAGCGGTCGTGTTTGATGGTCCGGAGGATTACCATGCGCGGATTAATACGCTTGGAGACGAGCCCGATCCGAATACTTTGTTAGTGATTCGAGGATGTGGAACGATTGGCTTTCCGGGGAGTGGGGAGGTAGTCAACATGCAGCCGCCGGATGCTTGGATACAGCGAGGGATACGCGAGTTACCCACGTTGGGAGATGGGCGGCAGAGCGGGACATCGGCGAGTCCATCGATACTCAATGCATCGCCGGAGGCGAGTGTAGGAGGAGGGTTATCGAAGTTACGGACAGGAGATCGCGTTCGGATTGATTTACGAGCGCGTAGGGTGGATGCGTTGGTAGATCCGGTGCAGTGGGCAGGTCGTGAGGGGGTGGGAAGTGAATTGGTTAGCGAGTCTGCGACCCCGTGGCAAAAGATGTATCGCGAGTATACAGGTCAGCTTCACACAGGCGGGTGTCTCGACTTTGCCTGTTCGTTCCGTCACGTCTGCAACAGCGTGCCTAGGCACAACCACTAGTGGTCTGATTTGCACGCTCACTTGCAAGGTACCCGTGATACGGTAGTTGGCCGCGATTCCCATCGCGGAGTCGGCTTGTCACTCGTAGTGAGTAACCAGCTTATCGCAGGGTGGCTTTCGTTCCTCTTCCCCTTTTTGTAGTGCGGGCATGCATGCCCGCACTACAAAAAGAATGAACATTTGCACGCTTACTAGCAAGATACGGAAAGGGAATCCTCGATACCGCCTGCGCCGTATTCTCCAGCGTCTTTACAAATCAAGCTTACATTTTTCAATCGCTTCCGGTGCGATCGGTATAACGATCCTAAACCCAGTGAACCAACTAGTGCTATATTCGTCTCGATATTGTCTAGACGTGAAACTGTTAATTCTTCGATCAAAAATCAATGCTCCACCACGAAGGATATGCCCTTTTTTGAAGTGTGCGTGGTCCGTTGTTGCCAGTGGATTCACTAGTACCGGTTCGTCCTGCGTATTTCCGGCGAAGTACTCCGGAGCAAAGTTGTCTAAGCACCACTCTTGTGCGTTACCCAGCATGTCGTGAAGGCCAAATGGATTCGGCTGCTTGAGTCCCCGAGGGTGAACGCTTCTTTCTGGGTTTCCAACAGCCCATACTTCATTTTCGAATTCTTTTGGATCGGCAATACCCATTCCTGCGCGTCCTGCTCTGCTAGCCCATTCCCATTCGGATTCCGTTGGTAAGCGGTAGCGTCCGAATCCCAGTTGCTCGCGAGTGATCGGGAGGGGGGATGATCTTAGGCCAGTAAGCTCATTGAGTCTTTGGCAAAACGACTTGGTTTCACCCCATGGAATTTTCGTAATGGGATGGTTTTCATCCCGCGCTCGCGGACGTGCTGGAGGATTCTCAAGGTCGTGTACGGACGGATCGGAGTGATCTGTTCCTAACACTCGAAATCGCTCCGCTTCGGAGATCTCGTACTTACTGATGTAAAAGGGAAAACTAATCTGAACAAGCGTCGGTTTCGAGGCAGAAAGAATGATTTCCTTCTCGGCATCTCCGTCGGCCTTATGAAGTGCATCTGTTAATTCTGCCTTGGTGTACCCCATCAAGAATTCCCCCGGCGGAATCATAACGAATGGCATGCCAAACTGGTTTTGAACTTCCACGGCAATGCCCAAAGCATCTGCCCAGCGTTGTTGATATTCTTGTGCGACCCCCGCAGAGAATGGGATTCGCAACTCCTGAATCCAAGGATGATCGATCGGTTCTACGGGTGTTTCTGCTAATGATTGCGGGACTTCCGCTTTGCTGTCGACGGTATCAAAGTTATTTTGCTTCTTATCCTCGATCCGTTGCACTGCGGAGATATCAGGCTGCAAAGATTGGATTTTCGGAGATGTAGATTTATTGAAAGGAATAACCAGTAAAAGTAGCCCCGCAGCAATTGCACAAACAGCAGCGAATGCGCGAGTTGAAGTCCAAGAGCCTCGCAGAGGCATCGGCATAAGTGTTCGCAGTTGCTGTGGCTGTTCCAATTGCAATGATTGAAGTGCATTGAGGATTTCGGTCGCAGATTGAAAGCGTTTATTGGCTTTCTTCTCAAGCATTTTGCGGATAACCCATTCCAGTTTTGACGGGATGTCTGACCGAAATAATCTCATCGAGGCAGGTTTCTTGCGAAGCACTGCTTTCATCTCCGAAAGGTGGCTTTCTGCTTTGAAAGGAGATTCACCGCAGAGCATTTCGTAGAAGACGCTTCCAAGACTGAATAGATCGCTTCTGGCCGTGATCACTTTGTCGTCTGCCTGCTCGGGAGACATATACCTGGGGGTTCCCACGACGGAGCCATGAAGCGTCTCTCGTTTATCATTTTCCCGCCGGACGATTCCAAAGTCTGTGATTTTAGCGACTGGCGGTTCGGTGTTTGTTAGAAGAATGTTGGCTGGTTTTGGGTCGCGATGTATCAATCCCTGATCGTGTGCCGCTTGGATGCCCCTTAGGATCTGTATTGCGATTTGCGAGAAAGCAGCTAGCGAGAGTTTACCGTTTCGGTTTAGAAAGCTCTCGAGCGATTGGCCTTCAACATACTCCATGGCGATAAACGGGATCGGTTGTATTTCGACACGATAGACTTCGACAACGTTGGGATGTTTAATCCGACCCATCGCTCGAGCTTCTTTTTGCAGGCGAGCGATCGCGACATCTGTATTTCCTTGGGCTGAGTGCAAGACCTTGAGTGCGACGGTTTTCTCGATCGAAGGATCGAATGCTCGGTAAACCATTGCCGAGCCACCGAAACCGATAGGCGAGAGGATCTCATAACCTGCTATTGTGTGTGGTGTTTTGGTAACATCAGGCGATGGTGGATTCGAAACGACGGGAGTATTCGTGGTTTGTTGGTTGGGGACTTCGATACGCCGGATTTTCTCACCAATCTCTTCGTGTTGAGGTTTGGAGATTATCTCTGGGATACTTTCTTCAAGAAAGGTTTCATTGGGCGTATAGTTTTCGAGCATTGAGCGGAGATCCGCAGCAAGCTCCGGGTCAGTTTGTGCTATTTGATCAAGTCGCTCAGATCTTTGCTCCGGGTCAGGGATTCCAATGAGTTCGTTGAAGAGATCTGATTGTTTCATTTCAAGATTCCAATGCGTTGCACTGCGTCATCCGCGCATGAGCTTTAAATGGTGGCTGCTGAATTGGACGACGAGGAGCCAATAACTCAGGTTGGAATGGAAGATGTTTTGCGGAGGTAGAATGAGCGAGTTGAGGCTAGCTGACAGAATGAGACTTCATCAAGGTCTTGATCCACGTGCGACCGTAGATCCAAAGTTTGTTAGCTTCTTGAACGGAGCATTTGCGGATTGAAGCAATTTCGCTCATTTTCAGTCCAAGAAAGAACTTCATGCGGACGACCGTTGCGGCGTCCGTATCGTGTTGTTCCAGAAGTGACAAGGTTTCCGATATGGCGAGGATATCTTCAGAGCGGGAATCTTGTGAGATACGATCAAGGTCCATTTGGATGCGTTTCCGTTGACCTTCACGTTTATCTGCGGAGCGGCGTCGAAGCTCATCGATGATGGCTTGTTGCATTGTTTTTGCGACGGTGTTGAAGAAGTGAGTGCGGCTTTGCCAAGGTTTCCGATCGCGCTTGCGTTTGATGATGCGTAGCCAAGATTCATTGACTAGATCGGAGACTTGCATGCCGCCACTTTTTTCGCGCAGCCAAGCTTGATTCGCGATCGACCGTATTTCTTGATAGACACGTTCGAGAAGTTGGTGATCTGGGGAATCTGGTTTTGGAGAGTACCCATCACGAATTTTCGTCACGAGTGCCGTGATGCCTGGAAATTCTTTGAGACGGACATCCCGTTGTTTGATTGTCTGAGTCGTAACAGCTTCAGGGGGAGTAATCGAAGGGTGTTTGATCTCAGAGTAAATGAACTGAGAATGATCACTTACTTTGGTCAGGGCGCTCACTTGAGTGGGTCTCCTGGGCAGAAGGGACTGGCTGACGAGTGATGAGAGCAATATAGCCGCTCACTAGAGGGAGTTGGGTTATGAGAAAAATATTTCTTGAGAAATTCTCAAGATCGAATCTGAGAGAGTGTTTTTTTACGGATTCGAGGTAAGTGGGGAAAGCGTTCCACAGTAGCCAACGAAACGTCTAGCAAGGCAATAGGATTAGAAACGAAGATGAGACTTACAGAAGTTTTTCAAATGCTCCGATCGTTGGAAAACAGGGTTGCGGGAATCTATGGGCGGCTTGTATCGAAGAGATTTCGGGCGAGAAGAGCCTTTCGCCGCGCGTTGGTGGTCGAAGGCTTGGAAAATCGACAGGTGTTTGCGAATGATGTACTTGTCGTTACGGTGGAAGACGGAAATGGCCCAGGGACATTATCGCAAATGATTCAGCTTGCTAATGCGCAACCGGGTCCGGATAAAATCATTTTTGCAACAGTGCTTGATACCATTCGTCCAATGGTTACGTTGCCGCCCATCACAGATGCGTTAGTGATAGACGGTCAGAATGGAGTTCGAATCGATGGGATCGGATCACTTGGCGATGGATTGACAATTTCCGGACCGGATGTGGTACTTCAGGATTTTGCGATTGTAGGGTTTCAATCCGGAGCGGGAGTGAAACTCTATGGCGGTTACAATACCCGACTTCATGGGATGAGGATTGGTATCGACTATGGCGATGTTGCGGCGAGGCCTAACAAAACCGGGGTCGATATCATTGGGAGTGCGATTACTTTCATAGGGACTAATGGAGACGGTGTTCGTGACGTTGAGGAAGGTAATATCATCAGCGGCAATTCGCAGGATGGTATTTATATTTCCGACTCAGTCAGCACCGTTGTCGCCGGCAATCGAATAGGCACAAAATCAAATGGCATTCATGCGATGGCGAACGGGAGAAATGGCATTTTTGTCTATCAAATGGCTGCCGATACGCGAATCGGGTCGGATAACAACGGCATCAGCGACATTCAAGAGCGGAATATCATCTCTGGAAATGCCGGTAGTGGTGTGTTGGTCGCTGATACGGGGCCATCGAGGAAAACGCTAATCTCCGGCAATTATGTCGGGATAGCAAGTGATTATATCACAGCGACTCCGAACGGGTCTGATGGTGTTAGTATACGATACACGACTGTGATGAAAGGTACTGATCGAGTCTTAGGAAACGTGATCTCAGGAAATGCTGGATCTGGTGTCAGTATTGCGGGTGCAAGCGGGACAATCTTAGAGGGTAACATAGTTGGTCTGACGGCAGATGGGCTTTCGCCTTTAGGGAACCTGGGGACGGCAGGAGTTGTGGTTTCCAATGATTCGTCGAAGGTGAGGATAGGCACGAACGGCGATAACCTCAACGATACGATGGAACGGAACATCATCGCTGGCAATAGTCAAAAAGGTATCGTCATTGAGGGGGCAAGTGACTCGGTAGTTTCGGGTAACTACATCGGAACAAATCGGGATGGTGCTGCGGCAGTACCAAATCGAACCGGAGGAATCCATGTAAAGGGTGGATCGAATACACGGATTGGAACAGACGGGAGTAACGACGTTTTCAATGCCAATGAACGAAACCTTATCTCTGGTAATGGCGCGAACGGGGTGACAATTTCCCAGTCTGCTCAGAACACGGTTGTTGCGGGTAATTGGATTGGACTGAATGCCAGCGGGGTTGGGGTAATATCCAACACCGGGAATGGTATCGAGCTCTCTGGGGATTCCGCCAACACAATCGTGGGGACAAACGGTGACGGAAGTGGAGACTCCGACGAACGTAACATCATCAGCGGGAATAATCGAGGTATTGCTGTTGGTGGAGCCGGTCAAGCTAGAAAGACGATCGCGGGTAATTGGGTTGGGCTTGATGCGGGAGGAGCGAACGCTCTCGGGAATAATATCGGTGGTGGCGACGGTATTTGGCTAGTCAACGGAGCAAGTAATGTTGTGGTGGGTACCAATGGGGACGGGGTCAGCGATACTCTTGAACGCAATACGGTTGCTGGACACACGTGGGCCGGCGTGGCTTTATACAACGCGAACACATCCGGCAATACGGTAGCTGGAAACTGGATCGGTCTGAACGGTTCGGGTACTGCTTCACTCGGTAATTTATGGGGAGTCAGTGTTGGATATCCGAACAGCAACATCGGTCCAAGCAACAATCTGGTTGGGACTAACAGTGACGGAATCAGCGATGATTTGGAAAAAAATGTCGTGTCGGGTA
>Ga0255124_1000091_pt1 | contig 34465 bp, 35 predicted proteins | sample Law_Cont_RepB_8d_FD_188564 | JGI IMG/M metagenome (GOLD analysis project Ga0255124, IMG submission 188564) | Freshwater microbial communities from St. Lawrence River, New York, United States - Law_Cont_RepB_8d | ecosystem: Environmental > Aquatic > Freshwater > River | place: USA: New York... | reverse complement strand
ACTGGCGGAGAGGGAGGGATTCGAACCCTCGGTAGTGTTGCCACTACGCCTGATTTCGAGTCAGGTACATTCGACCACTCTGCCACCTCTCCGGATTCGGTGCGTGCATCGAAGCACAGATTCTATCAGGCTCGCAGCGTGTCCAAGCCGCCCATGTAAGGGCGCAGCACTTCGGGCACCGTGACCGAGCCGTCGGCGTTCTGGTAATTCTCCAAAACCGCCACCAGCGCGCGGCCCACGGCCAGGCCCGAGCCGTTGAGGGTGTGCACCAACTCGTTTTTGCCCTGGGCGTTCTTGAAGCGGGCCTGCAGGCGCCGCGCTTGGAAGGCCTCGCAGTTGGAGACCGAGCTGATCTCGCGGTAGGTGCCTTGGGCCGGCACCCAAACTTCCAGGTCATAGGTCTTGCTCGCGCCAAAGCCCATGTCGCCGGTGCACAGGCTCATCACGCGGTAGGGCAAGCACAGCTTTTGCAACACCGCCTCGGCATGGCCGGTCATGGCTTCCAGCGCTTCGTAGCTCTGGTCGGGGTGCACGATCTGCACCATCTCGACCTTGTCAAACTGGTGCTGTCGGATCAGGCCGCGCGTGTCACGCCCGGCGCTGCCCGCTTCCGAGCGAAAGCACGGGGTGTGGGCCGTCAACTTGATCGGCAGATCGCTCTCGGCGACGACTTCGTCGCGCACCACGTTGGTGAGCGTGACTTCGGAGGTTGGGATTAAATACATGGAACGCCAATCAACCAAAGCTGGCAACCCTGATGAGTGAGCCACCTCTGAAGCCACTTGTACCCCGTATGCTTCGCGCCGATCCAGTTTAAAAAGATCTTCCTCGAACTTGGGCAACTGGCCGGTGCCGCGCAGCGTGTCGGCGTTGACGATGTAAGGCGTGTAGCACTCGGTGTAGCCGTGCTCGCGGGTCTGGGTGTCCAGCATGAACTGGGCCAGCGCCCGGTGCAGTTGCGCGATCGGGCCGCGCATAAAGGTGAAGCGCGAGCCGGACAGCTTCACGCCGGTGTCAAAGTCCAGGCCCAGCTTTTCGCCGATGTCCACATGGTCCTTGACCTCGAAATCAAAAGCGCGCACCGTGCCCCAGCGGCGCACTTCGACGTTGCCGTGCTCGTCCTCGCCCACCGGCACGCTCTCGTGCGGCAGGTTGGGCACCGCCAGCAGCAGGTTCTGCAACTCGGTCTGGATCACCTCCAGGCGCGCCGCAGAGTGGTCGAGCTCGGTCTTGAGGGCACCCACCTGCGCCATCACGGCGTCGGCTTCGGCGTGCTGGCCTTTGCCCTTGAGCATGCCGATCTGTTTGGACAGGCTGTTGCGCTGGCTTTGCAGCTCTTCGGTGCGGGTTTGCAGGGTCTTGCGCTCGCCTTCGAGGGCCCGAAAGGCGTCCACATCGAGGAAAGCTTGGGGGTTTTTGCGGGTCTGCAGACGCGCGATCACGGCGTCCAGGTCTTTGCGGAGTTGGAGGATGTCAAGCATGGGGGGATTGTAGTGACGGGCGATACCCCGCGATGACAGCGGACGTGCCTCAATCGAGCTTGAGGCCTTTGGGCAGGGGGAACTTGATGGTCTCTTGGATGCCGTCCAGGGTGCGCACGGACACCGCGCCCAGTGTCCGCAAGCGCGCGATCACCTCCTGCACCAGCACATCCGGTGCCGAGGCACCCGCCGTCAGCCCGACTTTTTGCGCCCCGTCAAACCAGGCCTCTTGCAGATCGGCCGCGCTGTCCACCATGTAGGCGGGCGTGCCCAGGCGATCGGCCAACTCGCGCAGGCGGTTGCTGTTGGAGCTGGTGGGGCTGCCCACCACGATCACCACGTCCACCAGCGGGCTCATCAACTTGACGGCATCTTGGCGGTTCTGGGTGGCGTAGCAAATGTCTTGCTGCTTGGGCTCGCGCACCTGCGGGAAGCGGGCTTTGACGGCTGCCACGATTTCGGCCGCATCGTCCACGCTCAGGGTGGTTTGCGTGACCACCGCCAGCAATTCGGTCTGGGCCGGTTGCACCCTGGCCACATCCTGCACGTCCTCCACCAAATGGATGCCGCTGTCGAGCTGGCCCATCGTCCCCTCCACTTCGGGGTGGCCCTTGTGGCCGATCATGATGAATTCGTAACCTTCCTTGTGCAGCTTGGCCAGCTCCACATGCACCTTGCTCACCAGTGGGCAGGTGGCGTCAAAAATCCTGAATCCGCGTTGTTCGGCTTCGTCCTGGATGGCACGGCTCACCCCATGGGCGCTGAAAATCAGTGTGGCGCCGGGCGGCACATCGGCCAGCTCTTCGATGAAGATCGCACCTTTTTCCTTCAGGTCATTGACCACATAGGTGTTGTGCACGATCTCATGGCGCACATAAATCGGGCGGCCAAATTTGGCCAAGGCGTGCTCCACAATGTCGATCGCACGGTCCACCCCGGCGCAAAAGCCCCGGGGTTCTGCCAAAAGCACATCTGTCGTCATCACAGCACCCCAATCAGTTCTACTTCAAAGGTCACAGGCTGACCCGCCAGCGGGTGGTTGAAATCAAACAACACCGCGCCCTCTTCGTTCACTTGCAGCACCGTCCCGGCATAAGAGCCCAAGCCATCGGGTGTGGGGAATTGAACCACATCGCCAGCCGCATATTTCTCGGTGGGATCGCCCAATTCATTGAGCAGCTTGCGCGCCACCCATTGCTGCATGTCGGCAATGTGCTCGCCAAAAGCCTCCCCCGCCGGAATTTCCATCACCGCCCGCGTGCCCTCGGCCATGCCCAACAGGCGCTGCTCGACGGCCGGCGACAAGGTGCCTGAACCCAGCGACAAGGTCGCAGGTTTTTCCTTGAAGGTGTTGATGATGTCCCCCTGTGGGCCTGCCAGGCGGTAGTGAAGCGTCAGAAAAGAACCGGGTTCGACAATGGACATAAGGGTTTTCTGGAATGCCGCCCAAGCGGCGAAACAGGCATAAACAAGCCACTATTGTAAAAAGCCCGGCCGACCCGCTCCACCCCAGGGGCAAGCTGGACCGTTGGCTGCGCCAGGGAGGGGCTTGCGATGAGCATCAAGGACTTGCCGTCCGACGCGCGTCCGCGCGAAAAACTGCTGGCCCGGGGCCCGCAGGCCTTGAGCGATGTGGAGCTCTTGGCCCTTGTGCTGCGCACCGGCATGGCGGGTAAAAACGTCTTCCAGTTGGCCCAAGAGCTGTTGGCACCGAATGGCATCGCCGGGCTTTTGAACGCCTCGGCGCAGTCACTCAAAACGGTCAAGGGGCTGGGGCCGGCCAAACAGGCCGAGTTGCTGGCCGTCTTCGAGATGGCCCGACGCGCCCTCGGCCAGCGCCTGAAAGATCGCACGGTCTTTCACACGCCCGAAGCCGTCAAGCACTACCTGCAGCTGGAGCTCGCACACAAAACCCATGAGGTCTTTGCGGTGCTGTTTCTGGACAACCAGAACCGCATGCTGGCCATGGAGGAACTCTTTCGTGGCACGCTCAGCCAGACCAGCGTTTACCCGCGCGAGGTCGTCTTGCGCGCCCTGCACCACCAGGCCGCGGCCGTGGTGCTGAGCCACAACCACCCCAGCGGCTCGGTGCAGCCCAGCCGCGCCGACGAACACCTGACACAGACCCTCAAGGCGTCTTTGGCGCTCGTGGACGTGCGGGTGCTGGACCACATCATCGTGGGGCAGGGCCAGGCCTTGTCCATGGCGGAACAAGGGCTCATGTAGAGCGTGCCCATCCAGAAAAGCCCGGTCATGGCGTCCATCGAACGGCTAAACTCGTCGTTTTTTCCAGCGCCTCTCGACCATGTCCCATTACCACCTCTACGCCATCGGCAATGCCTTGGTCGATACCGAATACGAAGTTTCTGATGAGCTGCTGAGCGCCATGGGCGTGAGCAAGCGGCACATGACGCTGATCGACACGCCCCAACGCGTCCAATTGCTGACGCATGTGCAAGGCCTGCACGCACGCCGCACGGGCGGTGGCTCGGCTGGCAACACGGTGGTGGCGCTGGCGCAATTGGGTGGCAAGGCGTTTTATTCCTGCCGCGTGGCCGACGACGCGCTGGGCCAGTTCTACGCACAGGACCTGCAGACCAACGGCGTGGCCACCAACCTCACCCACACCCGCCCGTCTGCGGGCCAGACCGGCAGCTGCATGGTGCTGGTCACGCCCGATGCCGAGCGCAGCATGTGCACATTTTTGGGCGCCACCTCGCAACTGGACGCCAGTGCCCTGCACCCTGAGGACATCGCCAAGTCGCGCATTTATTACATGGAGGGCTACTTGGCCGCCTCGCCCACCGGGCTGCAAGCCGCTGTCGAGGGCCGCCGGATCGCCAAGCAGCACCAGGTGGCCACGGCACTCACCCTCAGCGATGTGAGCATGATCAATTTTTGCAAAGCGGGCCTGGAGGCCATGATCGGCGACGGTCTGGACTACCTGTTTGCCAACGAAGAAGAAGCCCAGACCTGGTGCGCCAGCACCGACCTCGACGCCATCATCGGACAGCTCGCGCCCCTGGCCAAAACCGTGTGCCTGACCCGCGGGCCCCAGGGCTGCATCGTGGTGCAAGGCGGCACCCGCACCGAAGTCCCCGCAGTGCCCACCCAAGCGGTCGACACCAACGGCGCAGGCGACATGTTTGCCGGCACCTTTTTGTTCGGCATCACCCACGGCCACACGCCGGCACAATCGGCCGCATTGGCCAACCGCACCGCCGCCGCCGTGGTCAGCCAGCACGGCAACCGCCTGACGGCCACCCAAATGCGGGCCATGTACGCCAGCTTCGACAAGTCCTGACCATGAAAAAAATCCTCCTCCTCGGCTCGGGTGAGCTCGGCAAAGAGTTCGTGATCAGCGCCAAGCGGCTGGGCTGCCACGTCATCGCCTGCGACAGCTATGCGGGCGCGCCCGCCATGCAGGTGGCCGATGAGTCTTGTGTGTTCAGCATGCTCGATGAAGCCCCGCTGCGAGCGGCCATCGCCCAATACCAGCCCGACCTGATCGTGCCCGAGATCGAGGCCATCCGCACCGAGGTGCTGCTGGATGTGGAAAAACAGGGCTTTGAGGTCATCCCCAGCGCCCGCGCGGCCAACCTGACCATGAACCGCGACCGCATCCGCGACGTGGCCGTGGGCCTGGGCGTGCGCACCGCCAAATTCAGCTACGCCGACTCGGCCGCCGAGCTGCTGGCCCAGGCCACCGAGATCGGCTTTCCGGTCGTCATCAAGCCCGTGATGAGCTCCTCGGGCAAAGGCCAGAGCGTGGCCAAGAGCGCCGCCGAGGTGCAAGCCAGCTGGGACTTCGCCTGCGCGGGCATGCGCGGCGACCGCCAGAAGGTGATCGTCGAGGAGTTCATCCACTTCGAGTTTGAAATCACCCTGCTCACGGTGCGACAGCGCCACGGCCCCACCCTGTTTTGCCCGCCCATTGGCCATGTGCAGGAACGCGGCGACTACCAGTACAGCTGGCAGCCCCAGGGCATGACCGCCGAGCAACTCAAGGCCGCGCAAGACATGGCCGAGAAAGTCACCACCGACCTGGGCGGTGCCGGCCTGTTCGGTGTGGAATTCTTCGTGACCCGGGACGAAGTCATCTTCAGCGAGTTGAGCCCCCGCCCGCACGACACCGGCATGGTCACCCTCATCAGCCAGAACCTGAGCGAGTTTGACCTGCACGCACGCGCCATCCTGGGCCTGCCGATTCCGCTCATCGTCTGCGACGAAGGGGCCAGCGCCGTGGTGCTGGCCGACCGGGATGGCCAAGACCCGACCTTCACCGGCGTGGAAGCGGCGTTGAGCGAAGCCGGTGTGGATGTGCGCATCTTTGGCAAGCCCACCACCCGCCCCTACCGCCGCATGGCCGTGGCGCTGGCCAAAGGCGCCAACGCACTGCCACGCGCTCGCGCGGCAGCGGCCAAGATCCGGGTGGTTTCAAGCTGAGCGCCCCTGGGCCCAGTCGGCTGCGCAGCGGCGCTGGCCTTGGCCGCTGTCAGTCCCGACTCAGCTGAATTTTTCGGCTGTGGCCCACGTGTGCGCTGCCGCATCCTTGGCGGCCAACAAGGGCTCGCCTGACAGGGGCCACCGGATGCCCACCGCTGGGTCATCCCAGCGCAGACTGCGTTCATGGGCCGGGTACCAGTAATCGGTGGTTTTGTACAAAAATTCGGCGCTGTCGCTGAGCACCACAAAGCCGTGCGCAAAACCCGGTGGCACCCACAGCTGCTGGTGCTTTTGCGCATCCAGATGCACGCCCACCCATTGGCCAAAGGTGGCCGAGCTTTGGCGCAGGTCCACCGCCACGTCGAACACCTCGCCCTGCACCACCCGCACCAGCTTGCCCTGTGGGTGCTGGATCTGGTAGTGCAAGCCCCGCAGCACACCGCGGGCCGATTTGCTGTGGTTGTCCTGCACAAAGGCCACGTCCAGACCCGTGGCCTGGGCAAATTCACGGGCGTTGAAGGATTCAAAGAAAAACCCCCTCGCATCGCCAAAGACTTGGGGCTCCAGGATCAGGACATCGGCGATGGCGGTGGGTATCACGGTGTAGGGCATGGGCTTACTTGAGCAAGTTCAGCAGGTATTGGCCGTAGCCATTCTTGGCCAGGGGCGCCGCGAGTTGCTGCACCGCATCTGCACCGATCCATTTTTGATGGAAAGCGATTTCCTCAGGGCAGGCCACCATCAGGCCCTGGCGCTTTTGCAGGGTGGCAATGAAACCCGCCGCCTCCAGCAGGCTGTCGTGGGTGCCGGTGTCCAGCCAGGCATAGCCCCTGCCCATGATCTCGACATGGAGCTGACCCATCTCCAGGTAGCGCCTGTTCACGTCGGTGATTTCCAACTCGCCACGGGCCGAGGGCCGGATGTCTGCTGCGATGTCGCACACCTGTTGGTCGTAAAAATACAAACCCGTCACGGCGTAATTGCTCTTCGGTGCCTTGGGCTTTTCCTCGATGCTCATGGCACGTTGTTGGTCGTCAAATTCGACCACCCCATAACGCTCGGGATCGTGCACATGGTAGGCAAACACACTGGCACCGTTGGTGCGTTGGTTGGCATTGACCAGCAACTTCACCAGGTCATGGCCATAAAAAATATTGTCGCCCAACACCAGCGCGCTGGGGTCATGGCCCACAAAATCCCGGCCAATGATGAAGGCTTGGGCCAGCCCGTCGGGGCTGGGTTGCACCGCGTACTGGATGTTCATGCCCCACTGGCTGCCGTCACCCAGAAGGTGGAAAAAACGGGGGGTGTCCTGCGGCGTGCTGATCAGGAGCACATCACGCACACCCGCCAGCATCAGTGTGGTCAACGGGTAGTACACCATGGGCTTGTCGTAGACCGGCATGAGCTGTTTGCTCACGGCCTGGGTCACAGGGTACAGGCGGGTGCCGGAGCCGCCGGCCAAGATGATGCCTTTGCGATGGGTCATGGCCTATTTTAGGAGATGCCTTCACACACCCAGGCGTCGCCTTGGCGCTTGGTCATCGCATCGACTTGGTGTTCAAATGCCCGGGCCACAACGACTGGCTTTTTTTCAGACCCACACCATGCACCCCTTTGACAGCGCCATTCACCTGGAGCCCACCGGTCCGGGCACCTTCCTGGCCCACACCAGCCCGCAGTACGCCAACATGGTTGGCCCCTTTGGGGGTGCCACCTGTGCGGTCATGCTCCAGGCCGTGCTGCAGCACCCGGACAAGATCGGTGTGCCGGTGGCCTTCACCCTGAACTTCGCCGCCCCTGTTGCCGATGGACCCTTCACCATCACCGCCCGTGCGGCACGCACCAACCGCTCCACCCAGCATTGGTCGATCGAAGCCACGCAAGACTCGGGCGTGGTGGCGCTGGCCACCGCGGTGTTTGCCGTGCGCCGGGCAACTTGGACCAGCACCGAGGCCTTGGCGCCCCAAGGCATGCCTGGGCCCGCATCGCTGGCGCGGATGAGCGCTGAAAGACGCCCCACCTGGGTCCAGCGCTATGACATGCGCTTCATGGAGGGTGCCTTTCCGCATGAGTTCGACGAACAGGCGCAAGACCACTCGAATTCATGTCTGTGGCTGCGCGACCACCCGCCCCGACCACTGGACTATCCCGCGCTGCTGGCCCTCAGCGACAGCTTCTTTCCGCGCATCTTCATCCGCCGTCGCCGCTACTCGCCCATCGGCACTGTGGCCATCACCACGTATTTCCATACCGATGAAGCGGGCCTGGCCGCACAGTCCGACCACTACCTGATGGGCACGGCGCGTGCCAACAAATTCCATCAAGGTTTTTTTGACCAAAGTGGTGAACTCTGGAGCCATGACGGCTGCCTGCTGGCCACCACTCATCAGACGGTTTATTTCAAGGACTGAGCGGTCCGCGTTCGACACGATAATCGGCGCCATGGAGTTCACTGCCCTCTTGATCGTGGCCTATTTCGCCCTCTTGGCCGTGGCCTTGCGCAAGCGGCAGCGCAAGGTCAACGGCCCCTGGCTGTTCTTGCTGCGGGCCTTTTTTCCAAACTGGCAGTTCTTTCATGGCCTGGGGCCCGCCGCGCGACTGCGGGTACGCGCCCGAAGCGGCACGGGCCAATGGTCTGACTGGCAACTGGTCTACCCCCGATTGCCGCGCCAAGCTGCACACCTGGTGCATAACCCGGCGGTGAACCTGGCCCTGTCACAGCAGAACCTGGTCGAACACCTGGCCACCGACGTGCATGACCTGGCCGAACAAGCCGACATCCGCGATTGTGTGAGTTACCAGCTGGTCACCCGGCTGGCGCGCGATGCCGTGCAAGGCGGCCGTTGGGGCGATACCCCCTTGGTGCCGCAGCCCGACTGGTCCGTGCCCGAGGCCTTTCAATTCGAAGTGCGCTTGCTGCGCCTGGGCCAATCGGGCGATGAGCAGCTGCTGCAGTCGCCCGTGATGCCCCTGTCACCATGACGCTGGAATTGCCACAGGCCATCCGGGCCTTTGAGATTTTGCTGGGCTGGAGTCTGCTGGTGCAAAGCGCGGAATACCTGCAACTGCACGCCATCGACCGGGTGAGCCAATGGCGCATCCAGCGTGCAGAAGTGCCCCATGCCCGGGTCCGTCAGGCATTGGATTGGATTTACCAGCCCATCCCGTACCACGGCATGCTGGGGCTGCGGGCCCTGCTGGCCTTGGCGCTGATGCTGGGTCTGGCAGGTCTGGGCAGTGCCTTGCTGTTGTTTGTGATGGCGCTGCTGCTGCTGCTGCGTTGGCGCGGCGCGTTCAACGGCGGCAGCGATTTCATGACCCTGGTGGGTCTGACCGGTTTGCTCTTGGCCCATGCCATCGCTCGCTTCACCTCACCCGATACCGCCTGGCATGTCGCGCTTTGGTATGTCACGGTGCACAGCCTGAGCTCCTACTTTGTGTCGGGCTGGGTCAAGTTGATGCGGCCCGAATGGCGCTCGGGCCAAGCCCTGACGGTCTTTCTGGACCACGGGGTGTATGGCCCGCTGCCTGAGCACAGCATTTTCCGTTCGCCACGGCTGGCCCTGCTGTGCAGCTGGGGCTTCACGCTGTGGGAGGGCCTGTTCCCGCTGGCCTTGCTGGATGTCCGGCTGGCCGCCCTGTTGTGTGCCACCGCTGTTGCATTCCATTTCATGGTGTTCTGGTTCTTCGGGCTCAACCGCTTTTTCTGGGCTTGGTTGAGCACCTTTCCTGCGATCCTGTATTGCGCATCGCTGGGCATGCTCTGATAAGGCACACACCACAGGGGGCCGACGCGACCGGCCATCCGAACGCCAGTTTGTTGTGCACGATGCAACGCCATCGACGCGGTTTGAACGCAAATGACCGCTTGTACTGGACCCACGCCGCACGGCCTGCGACAATCTTTGCATGAGCTCAAGCCACATCGCCACACCCGCTGCCCCATCGTCCACCCCACCCTTCGCGCCCCTGCAAAACGACACCTTCCTGCGTGCCTGCCTGCGCCAGGCCACCGACCACACCCCCGTCTGGCTCATGCGCCAAGCCGGCCGCTACCTGCCCGAGTACTGCGCTACCCGCGCCAAGGCCGGCAGCTTCATGGGCTTGGCCACCAACGTCGACTTCGCCACCGAGGTCACCCTGCAGCCCCTGGAGCGTTACCCGCTGGACGCGGCCATTTTGTTCAGCGACATCCTCACCGTGCCCGACGCCATGGGCCTGGGCCTGTCCTTCGCCCAGGGTGAGGGCCCCCGCTTTGCCAAGAACGTGCGCGATGAAGCCGCCGTGGCCGAGTTGGCCGTGCCCGACATGGCCAAGCTGCGCTACGTCTTTGACGCCGTCACCTCCATCCGCAGCGCTTTGAACGGGCGCGTGCCCCTGATCGGCTTTTCTGGCAGCCCCTGGACGCTCGCTTGCTACATGGTCGAGGGCGCAGGCTCTGACGACTACCGCCACGTCAAATCCCTGATGTACAGCCGCCCGGACCTGATGCACCGCATCTTGGCCATCAACGCCGACGCCGTGGCCCTGTACCTGAACACCCAGATCGAGGCCGGCGCGCAAGCAGCCATGATTTTTGACAGCTGGGGTGGCGTACTGGCCGACGGCGCCTTCCAGGAATTCAGCCTGGCCTACACCGCACGCGTGCTGGCCCAGCTCAAAACCGAGCACCACGGCCAGCGCATCCCCAGCATCGTCTTCACCAAGGGCGGCGGCCTGTGGCTGCCCGAGATGGCGGGCCTGAACTGCGACGTGCTGGGCCTGGACTGGACCATGAACCTGGGGCGCGCGCGCGCCCAGGTGGGCGGCGCAGTCGGCGGCCCCGGCAAGGCGCTGCAGGGCAACATCGACCCCAACATCCTGTTTGCCCCGCCCCAGAGCATCGCCACCGAGGTGCGCCGGGTGCTGGACAGCTTTGGGCAGCCGCATACGGACAAAACCACCACCGGCCCCACGCACATCTTCAACCTCGGCCACGGCATCAGCCAGTTCACGCCGCCCGAGCATGTCTCGGCCCTGGTCGAGACGGTGCACAGCCACTCGCGCCAGATGCGCCAGTTGCGCCCAAGCTGATCAAGTCACCCACCAGCAGCCTGTGCAGGCTGCTGGTGCAGGGTGGTGCCTGCAGCCGGGGTCAGCGACCGGTGAATTCCAGCACCACGCCCCGCACACCGGCCTTCACGCCGGGCAACTCCACCTGCCAGTCGCCCTCCTGCTTTTGCGCTGATCCGGTTTTGGATATGCGGGCCACCAGACGCACCTGGGCCAACTCGGACAAGAGCGGTGGCGCCCCCATGCCCATGCTGTCGCTCAGCGCAAAACGCACCGGCCAGGCTGCGGGCGTGCCGCGCCAGATGGCCACAGGTCGACGCGAACCTTCTTCGGCCACGGCGTAAACGAAGAGCGTCGCGCCTGCGGCGATTTGGCTTTGCAAAGCGGGCGCGATCCGCACCTCGCCCTCGATGAGGGGCCTGTCAACGCGCCTGTCGGCTGCGCTTGTGTTGGCCGCCACCCGCTGGGGGGAGCGCTGCGCGTCGGCCACCCTGGCGAGCGCTTGCTGCAGGCCCTCTGCGGCCTCGCTCTCGGCGGGCACCAGGGACAAGGCTTGTTGCCAATAGCCCAGTGCCGACGCATGCCGGTTTTCGGACAAGGCCGCGCTGCCGGCCAGCACCAGCGCGTTCAGGTGCAAGGGTTGCACACGCAGCACATTCTGAATCCATTGCCAGGGCTCACCGGTGTAGACACCACCCGCCGCCATGGCTTTCATCTGGGCGCGCTCGATCCACAGGTCGGGCTCGGGCGCCAAGGCCAGCACACGGCCCATGGCCTGCTCTGCCTGGGCATGCGCGTTTTGGGCGGCATGCAAGCGGGCCAGCGTCAACCAGGCCTTGGCGTCCTCAGGCCGCTTTTGTGTGGCCTGCAGCCACACGCGGGTCTGCTCTGCCAATTGTTCAGGCGAGCTCGCGGAGATCCTGACCTGCTGGCTCAAGGGCGCCGTCCACCAGGTCTGTGGCGCCCCCAGTTGCAGGTAGCACAGGGCACTGAGCAACAACAGTCCCGCCACCACCCCATGCCAGGACACGGGCGCCGCTGCGCTCAGGTGGCCAGGGGAGCGCGTGGCATCGTCCAGCGCATGGCGCAGCAACTCGTCACGGGCCAATTGGTGTTGCTGCGCATCGAGCCGGCCGTCGGCCAGGGCCCGGTCCAGATCGGTCAGGTGTTGCTGGTGAATCCGGCGGTTCACTTGGGACTGCATGTCCTCTTCGAGTGGGGGGGACTGCCTTGTCAAGCCGCGCTGCAAAACCCAGGCAGCCGCTGCACCCATGCACAGCAGACACAGCAACAAACCCACCCAGGGCGGCCACATCGACATCATCGCTCCAGCCATTGGCGAACGCGCACGCGTTCGCTCTCGCTCAAGGGGGCTGAGGCCGCCGGAGTGCGGCGCATCAGGCGCACGGCCACGGACAGCGCCAGCAACAGCAGGGCAAAGGGCCCGAACCACAGCAGCCAGGTCACCGGCTTGACCTCGGGCTTGTACAGCACAAAGTCGCCATAGCGTCTGACCAGAAAACTTCGGATGTCGGCATCGCTGTGGCCTTGCTCGATCAGGCCGCGAACTTCGCGTCGCAAGTCCACCGCCAGCTCGGCATTTGACGAGGCCAGCGACTCGTTTTGGCAAACCAGACAACGCAGTTCGCCCGCGATGTGGTCCCAGCGCGCCTGCGTCGTGGCCGACATGGGCGCATCGGTCTGCGCGGCCGCGGGCGCACCCAGCAGCAAAGCGCACACCATCAAACACAGAAGCCCCGGGCGCATCACTGCAGGCTCCTGAGCATGGGCAGCAGTTTTTGCTGCAACACTTCGGGCGTCAGGGCCCCGGCGTGTTTGAAACGCACCACACCCTCACGGTCCACCAGATAGGTTTCGGGCAGACCGTACACCCCGAAATCCATGCCCACCCGACCGTCCATGTCGAGCAGGTTCACGCCAAAGGCTTGGCCATTCTTTTGCAACCAGGCCTGGCTGCGGGCCGTGGCTTTTTGCACCGCTTCAGCACTCTTGGGCGCCATTCCGGACAACTCCGACGCCTGCAGTTCCTTGTAATTGATGCCCAGCATCTGCAGGCCCGGCTGACGGCCCAGGGCCATCAAGATCGGGTGCTCTTCCTTGCAACCCGCGCACCAGGTGGCCCACAGGTTGACCAAGGTCAGCTGGCCCTTGAATTGCGCGGCATTGAACACGCCCGACCCGCCCACCACCGGCAACTCGAAAGCGGGTGCGGCTTGGCCAATGAGCGGCGAAGGGATGTCCTGCGGGTTGCGTGTCAGGCCCACCGCCAAGAACACCACCATGCCCAAGAACAGGGCCAACGGAACAAACACCCAACGCGGCATGCGCCGGGTGGAAGGGTTCACCGCCAGTGCGCTCATGACATGGCCCCCTTGGCTGCGGTGGCGGCCGCGCCCAAGGCGCCGGGCGCTGGAGCCGGGACACCGGCGCCTCTTGGCGCATCGGCATGGGCCGCACGCGCGGGCGAGTGCGCCTGCCGGTAGCGCCGATCAAAAGCCGCCAGAGCGCCGCCCAGCACCATGAACACCGCACCCAGCCAGATCCAGGACACAAAAGGCTTGTGGTAGACCCGAAAGCTCCACTGCGGCGTCTCGCCCGTCAAGGGCTCACCCAAGGACACATAGCGGTCACGCCACAGGTTGCGGTCAATGGCGGCCTCGGTCATGGGCATGGCGCTCGACACATAACGGCGTTTTTCCGGAAACAAAGTGTCCACCAGACGCTCCAGCCCCGGATCGCCCTCGAACATGCTCATCTTCGCGCGCAAAGCCAGATAGTTCGGTCCCAAGTGGTTGTCCACGCTGATGAGCTGGTAGCGCACGCCGGCCACGGTGACCGAATCGCCCAGACCCAGCCGCACATCGCGCTCCACCTCGAAAGACTTGACGCCCGTGATGCCCAGCACCAGCACGGCCACACCCAGGTGCGCCAGCTGCATGCCCCACCAGGCCAGCCCCGGTGCGCCAGTTCCGCGCAGACGTTGCGCGATTTGCCATGCGCCGGACAGGACAATCCAGCCACCCAGCGTGCCCCCCATCACCGTGAGCCAGCCTCCAGCGGTGGTGTGCTGCTCGCCCGTTTGCGGTGCCCCGCCCCAGGTGGCCCAGGCACTGGCCAGCAAAAGCGCCAGGGCACCGGGGACCAGCACCGATCGCACGGCCGCCCAACGCGCCACATGCCAGGGCACCACCGTGCCCGGCACCATGGCCAGCAGCAAGGGCACCATCAGGGGCACAAACACGCGGTCAAAGTAAGGCGGTCCCACCGACAGCTTGCCCAGGTTCAGCGCGTCGATGATCAACGGGTACAAGGTGCCCAGCAGCACCGCCGCCATGGCCACCACCAGCAGCACGCTGTTGAGCAGCAAAAACGATTCGCGCGAACCAGCCACGGGCTGGGAGGCGTTGGCCCACTGCGGCGCACGCCAGGCGAACAGGGCCAGTGACACGCCCACCACCACCACCAGGAACAGCAGGATGAAAACGCCGCGGCCCGGGTCGGTGGCAAAGGCATGCACCGAGGTCAAAACGCCCGAGCGAACGAGGAAAGTGCCCAGCAGGCTGAGAGAAAAAGCGCCAATCGCGAGCAGCACCGTCCAGGCCTTGAATTGCCCGCGCTTGTCCGTGACCATGAGCGAATGGATCAGCGCGGTGGCCACCAGCCAGGGCATCAGCGAGGCGTTCTCCACCGGGTCCCAGAACCACCAGCCGCCCCAACCCAACTCGTAATACGCCCACCACGAACCCAAAGCGATGCCCAGTGTCAAAAAGCCCCAGGCGGCCACCGTCCAGGGCCGCGCCCAACGCGCCCAAGCCGCATCCAGCCGCCCCGACAACAGGGCCGCCATGGCAAAGGCAAAAGCCACCGACAAGCCCACATAGCCCATGTAGAGCATCGGCGGGTGGATGACCAGCCCAGGGTCCTGCAGCAGGGGCGTCAAATCGCGGCCTTCGGCAGGCGCGGGAAATTGGCGCGCAAACGGGTTGGACAGCGTGAGGATGAAAACCAGAAAGCCCACCGACACCGCGCCCATCACGCCCAGCACCTGGGCCACCAGCGCCTGCGGCAAGCGTTTTGAAAACGTGGCCACCGCCACCGACCACAGCGCCAGCATCAACACCCACAGCACCAGCGACCCCTCGTGCCCGGCCCAGATGGCCGACAGGCGGTAGGGCGTGGGCAGCAAGGTGTTGGAGTGGTGGGCCACATACTTGACGCTGAAGTCATGCACATAAAACGCGTGCCACAAAACCACGAAAGACAACACGATCAGGCCCAGCTGCAGCTGGGCCAAGGGGCGAGCCAGCGCCTGCCAGCCGGCCCGTCGCGCCGAGAGGCTGCCCCACAGCGGCAACACCGCCTGCACCAGGGCCACCCAAGCGGCCATGATCAAGGCCATGTGGCCCACTTCAGGCCACATGCTGCACTCCCCTGTCCATGGCGGTCTTCATCGCGACACCACGGCGCCCATGCGGGCCTTGGCCGCCTCGTCCAGCGCGTGCTGGGCCTCGGGCGGCATGTAATTTTCATCGTGCTTGGCGAGCACCTCGCTGGCCACAAACAGGCGCGCCGCATCCAGTCGCCCCTGCGCCACCACGCCCTTGCCCTCCTTGAACAAATCGGGCAGCAGGCCCACATAGCGCACGGGCACCTCCTGGTGTGTGTCGGTCACGACAAAGGCCACCGCCATGCCTTCACGCTGGATGCTGCCCTCCTTGACCAGGCCACCAACCCGGAAATGACCGTCCTTGGGCGCTTCGCCTGCAGCGACCTGTGTGGGCGTGAAAAAGAACACCAGGTTGCTTTGAAAGGCACTGAGCACAAAAAACAAGGCACCGCACAAGAGCAGCAAGCCCAGACCGATGCCCATCAATCGCTTGTGACGGCTTTTCATGAGGACGCTCCTGAGCTCAAAGGGTTCATGCGGGCTGGGCCAAGGCTGGCGTGTACGCGCTGCTGCTCGTCATGGACTTCTTCGGTGTCGGCCTCCATGGCCTCGCAAACCGCGTCCAGCGCCTGGCGGCGACCCATGTGGGTCGTCAGCACTTCCAGCGCCAGCAAGACCAGGCTCACCCCCATGCTGCCCCACACATAGTCGCCATAGCCGCCCATGGCCCAAAACTCGGCAGCGCTGGACCAGATCATGCGGCGCTCCTCAGGGCGCGGAGCGCCAGCACTTCGGGCAACTGCTGCACCCAGGCCGCATGGCTGTCACGCACCAGGATCAGACTGCGCACGCGCCGCAGGGCCATGGCCACCGCGTACAGCCACATCGCCAGACTCATCAGCAGCATGCCGGTCAGCATCACGCTGGCCATGCGCGGCGATTGCGTGAAGGACACCGAGGCGCCCTGGTGCAGGGTGTTCCACCACTGCACCGAAAAATAAATGATGGGCACGTTCACCGACCCGACCACCGCCAGCAGGGCCCCTGCACGGTCCGATCGGCGTGGATCCTCGATCGCCGAGGTCAGGGCGATGTAACCGAGGTACAAGAACAGCAAGATCAGCATCGAAGTCAGCCGTGCGTCCCAGACCCAATAGGTGCCCCACATCGGCTTGCCCCACAAGGCCCCTGTCCACAGCGACAGGAACGCCATCAAGGCCCCGGTCGGTGCCAGCGCCCGCGTCATCAAACCCGACAGACGCGTCTGGAAGGCCAGGCCCAGCACACTCCAGAAGGCCATGGCCAGGTAAATCAGCATGGCCATCCAGGACACCGGCACATGGATGTAGATGATGCGGTAGGCTTGGCCCTGCTGCGCGTCCGAGGGGGCCACCATGAAACCGGTCCACAGCCCCGCGACGGCCAGCGCACTGGCCACGAGCGCCAGCCAGGGCCAGAGGCGACCGGCCAGGTGGTAGAAGTTGTGCGGCGCCGCGTAATGAAAGAGCTTCATGGTTCGGTCCTGTTCATTCCAAGGCCAGGCGCAGTGCTGCCGCACAGGCCCAGGGACTGAGCGCCGCTGCGGCCAGCAAGAGGGCCAGCAGCACCGAGACGTGCGCCTGGGCCCCCAGTCCGCGCATCTGCGCATCGACCGCGCCCGTGCCGAACACCAGCACCGGCACGTACAGGGGCAAAAGCAAGAGCGACTGCAACACCCCGCCGCCGCGCACCCCCAGGGTGAGGGCTGCACCGATCGCACCCAGCAAGGACAGGACCGGGGTGCCGATCAAGAGCGTCAAGGCCAGGAGGCCCAAGGCCTCGGGCCCCAGGCCAAATTGCAAGCCCAGAATCGGCGAGAGCAAGACCAGCGGCAGGCCCGAGATCAGCCAATGCGCGCCCAGTTTGGCCACGACGAGCCAGGACAAGGGCGCCGCCGACAAGGCCAATTGCTCCAGGCTGCCGTCCAGGTGGTCGGCCTCGAAAAGCCGGCCCAGGCTCAACATGCTGGCCAGCAAGGCCGCGACCCAAAGCACGCCAGGGCCGATCAGGCGCAAGGTATCCGGCTCGGGACCGATGGCCAGCGGGAACAAGGCCACCACCACCACAAAGAAAAACACCGCCCCCAGCCACTCGGCCTTGCGCCGCAGGGCCAAACGCAGATCGCGCTGCAGCACGCCGGCCATGGCTTGCCAGGGATTGGGCAGGGCCTGCGCGCTCATGCAACGCTCGCTCCGGCGCCCAATTGAAAACGCGAGCCCGGGCCTTGCAGGCCCACATCGTGGTGACTGGTCATGATGAGCGCGCCGCCTGCATCCACATGCGACTGCAGCAAGGCGCGGGCCGTGTCGGTGGCCTGGGCGTCCAGGCCCACCAAAGGTTCGTCCAGCACCCACAGCTGTGCCGGGCTGGTGCGCAAACGCGCCAGTGCCACACCTTGTCGCTGGCCCTGGGACAGGACCCTCACGGGAAGATGCGCCCGGCTTTTGAGGCCCTGCGCGGTCAAGGCCTGGACCGCCTGGGCGAGGCTCAGCCGCAAGCCGCTGACCTGCGCGTCAAGGCACAGGTTTTCGCTGGCACTCAAATCGGGCTTGAGGCCCAGCGCATGCCCCATGTAGTGCAACACCGAACGGTCTGGCCTTGGGGGGGTCGCTGGGCTGGATCCGGGCCAGACCACCTGGCCGCGTGCCGCCGGAGACAGGCCGCACAGGATGCGCAGCAAACTGGTCTTGCCGCAACCGTTGCTGCCTTCGATGTGCAACCAACTGCCGGCCGAGACGGCCAAGCTCACGCCCTCGAACAGAGTCCGCTGGGCCTTTTGGCAGGCCAGGTCCGTCGCTGTGAGCACCCAAGACGCCATGGCAGGGCTTTCCTGTCGGTTAAAGACAGGACAGAGTGTAATGAAAGATTGACACTTTGTCTGTCCAAAGCCTTGGTTGACTTGGGCAAATCAGGGAAAGCCCTGATAGGGTCGCACCCGGCGAGCACAAAAAAACCGCCCGAGGGCGGTTGGGGGAGGATCGGGCTGGCCCCGATCAGACCCGGCCGGGCATCAGGCCTTTTTGGCCCAGGCCGAGCACCAGCCCTTGGCCGACACTTGCTTGGCACCAAACAAGGGGCAACCGCCTGCTGCAGCACCCGCTTTGGCCTGGAACAAGGCGCAGTTGGCACAGTTGCTGCCAGCCACAAACTTGGGGTTCTTGGCCTTGTCGACCTTGGTGGCATCGGCTTTGTAAGCCAGGCCCACGGCTTGTGGGTCTTTTTCGTCCAACAGGGCCTGGGCCGAAGCCTCTGTGACCGCCAGGACAGCGGTTGCAGCCGTGGCCACTTGCATCATGAACACGCGGCGGGTGGACGAGGAATTGACAAAACGGGACATGGAATTCTCCTGGGAAATGCAACCAGAAAATACTGGATAGTTCATTGTGCGCCGAATGAGTCACATTGTCATGTCTCTGGGCATACCCGAGTAAATCACACAGGAAATACAGGGCCATTCATGTCAACCGCCATGGACATCAACGTGTCAAAATGCGCCCAGTTCAACACGATGGCAGCGAAAAGGTATTGACATGGCGCAACTCTTGTTTGGCTTGGTCCTTTTTTTGGGCATCCACTCGCTGCAAAGCCTGGCCCCGCAGCGGCGTGATCAAGCCATCACCCGATGGGGTCCGCTCGGCTTCAAGGCCGTTTATGCCGCCATCTCCTTGCTGGGTTTTTATTTGTTGGTGCAAGGCTATGGCCAAGCGCGGCTGGAGCCCATGGTGCTGTGGACGCCGCCACGCGGCATGCAGCACGCCACCGCTTTGCTGATGTGGCTGGCGATGGTGCTGCTGGTCGCGGCCTATGTGCCGGGCAACCAGATCAAGGCCAAGTTGCGCCACCCCATGACGCTGTCGGTCAAGGTCTGGGCGCTGGGCCATTTGCTGTCCAACGGCAACTTGGCCGATGTGCTCCTGTTTGGCGGCTTTCTGGCCTGGTCGGTGCTGGTGTTCCGCGCTGCCCGCCAGCGCGACCGCCAAAGCCTGCACAGCGGCCCCGAGGGCAAGCTGCTGGGCACCGCCCTGGCCGTGCTCGTGGGCACCGGCGTCTGGGCCGCCTTCGTGATGGGTGGCCTGCACCTGTGGCTGGTGGGCGTGATGCCCTTGACCCGCGCTGGCTGAGCGCCCACGCCCGTGCAAGACACCCTCACCCCCCCTGCCGCACCGGCTGCTGCACCGGCACGCAAGCTCTGCACCGACTGCGGGCTCTCGCGCACCGACGACCCCAAGCGCTGCGGCCAGGCCTGCCAGTTCATCCAGCCCGATTACCCGGGGCTTGAGCAGCGTGTGCATGGGCGAAAGCGCCTGAGCACACCGAACGGCAGCGCCCAGCCCGACGAGCTGTTTTTCGGGCCCTACCAACAGATCCTGAGCGCCCGCCTGGACCCGCCCGCGCAGGGCGCGCAGTGGACCGGCATCACCACCCGGCTGGCCGAGGTCTTGCTCGAAAAAGGCCTGGTGGACGCCGTCATTGCCATGGCCGCCGACCCGCACGACCGCTGGCGCCCGCGTCCGGTGCTGGTGACCCGGGCCCAGGACATGGCGCAGTGCCGGGGCATGCGCATGGGTTACGCGCCGCTGCTGAGCCTGGTCGAGCCGGCGCTGGCCCAAGGCCACAAGCGCCTGGCCGTGATCGGCATCCCCTGCCAGATTTACGCCCTGCGCGCGATCCAGCCGCAACTCGAACGCGAGCAAGGCCTAGAGCAGCTGTACGTGATCGGCACGCCCTGCTCGGACAACACCACCACCGAAAATTTCCACCGGTTTCTGGGCCTGATCTCCGACCGGCCGCAGGACATCAGCTATGTCGAATTCCGCGCCGACTACCACGTCGAAGTGCGCACCGACCAGGGCGAGCAACGCCTGATCCCGTTTTTGAACCTGCCACTGTCCACCTTGCCGCCCGACTTCTTTCCGCTGACATGCCGCACCTGTGTGGACTACACCAATGTGCTGTCCGACATCACCGTGGGCTACATGGGCGGGCATGGCCAGCAGTGGCTGCTGGTGCGCAACGCGCGCGGCCAGGCGCTGCTCGACGGCCTCCAGGACCAACTGCTCACCAGCCCCCCCATCAGCCGCGGCCGGCGCGAAGGCCCGGTGCGCGGCTTCATGGCCAACACCGAGCGCGCCGCCGGCGGCCTGCCGCTGCGGCGCATGCCCGCCTGGCTCAAGCCCCTGGTTAACTGGCTGATGCCGCGGGTCGGCCCGTGCGGCCTGGAATTTGCCCGCGCCCGGGTCGAGATGAAAGCCATCGAGTCCATCTTGCACCTGCGCCGCGAGGCCCCGGCGCGCATCAAAAACATGCTGCCGCAGCACGTCTGGGATTTGGCGGCACGCTACGGCCTGAAGCCCGAATCCGACAAAGTCGACCACGCCACACCCAAAATCTGACACCAAGTGTAAATTTAACTTGACACTTTGCCGCGTCTTTTGGATGATGGCCCGAGAACAGTTTTGCGGAACGCCCCATGGCATTGACCTTCCCCTTTGCGGCCATCGTTGGTCAGGATGAAATGACCCTCGCCATCCAGGTGGTGGCGGTCGACCCCACAGTGGGCGGTGTGCTGGTGCTCGGCGACCGGGGCACCGGCAAATCCACCGCGGTGCGCGCCCTGGCCGACCTGCTGCCGCCGATTGCGGTGGTCAAGGGCTGCCCCTACCGCTGTGACCCGGCACAACCCGCCAACGCTTGTCCCTTTTGCCAAGCCCGCAACCCGAAAAGCAAAGTCGTGACCGAGCGCCAGAGCGTGGCCGTGGTGGACCTGCCCTTGGGCGCCACCGAAGACCGCGTGGTCGGCGCGCTCGATCTGGAAAAAGCCCTGTCGCAAGGCGTCAAAGAATTCGCCCCCGGCCTGCTGGCCCAGGCGCACCGGGGCTTTTTGTACATCGACGAGGTCAACCTGCTCGACGACCACCTGGTGGACCTGCTGATCGACGTGGCCGCCTCGGGCGAGAACCTGGTCGAGCGCGAAGGCCTGAGCGTGCGCCACCCCGCCCGCTTTGTGCTGGTGGGCAGCGGCAACCCCGAAGAGGGCGAGCTGCGGCCCCAGCTGCTCGACCGCTTTGGCCTGTCGGTGCAGGTGCGCACGCCGCAAGACCTGGCGCTGCGGGTGCAGATCATCAAGCGCCGCGACGCCTTCGACAAAGACCCCGCCGGCTTCAAGGCGCAGTGGCACAAGGACAACCAAAAATTGCAAAAGCGCATCCTCAAGGCGCGCGAGTTGCTGGCCCAGGTGCAGGTCAGCGACGAGATGCTGATGCTGTGCGCCCGCCTGTGCCAGCAACTGGGCACCGACGGCCTGCGCGCCGAGCTCACGCTGCTGCGCGCCACCCGCGCCTATGCCGCGCTGCAGGGCCACAGCGCGGTCAAGCCCGAGCACCTGAACAGCATGGCCCCGCTGGCCCTGCGCCACCGCCTGCGCCGCAACCCGCTGGACGACACCGACTCGGGCGCACGCGTGCAGCGCAGCCTGCAGGAAGTGCTGGCCGCCTGAAGCGGGCCTGCGCGCATGAACCGCGAAGCCTCACGCCCTCCCGCGCCCCCTGAACCGTTGGAGCGCTGGCACGACGCCTTGACCGCCTTGCAACTGCTGCAGCTGGACCCGATGGGCTTTGGCGGCATCTGCCTGCGCGCCCCCCACGGCCCGGTGCGCGAGCGCTGGCTGCAAGCGCTGGCGGGCCTGGGCCTGAACACCGTCAAGGTGCCCGGCTCGGTCGACACCGAGCGGCTGCTGGGCGGCATCGACCTGGCCCACACCCTGCAAACCGGGCAGTTGCGCACCCAGGCCGGCTTGCTGCAACAAGCCGACCAGGGCCTGGTGTGTTTGCCCATGGCCGAGCGCCTGGCGAGCGCCCTGCTCGCCCCCCTGGTGCAAGCCCTCGAACAAGGCCAGGTGCCGCCCACCCGCCACAGCAGCGCGCCGACGGCCACCCGTTTTGGGGTGGTGGCGCTGGACGAATCCTTGCCCGATGAACCTGGCTTGGGCGCCGCGCTGCAAGAGCGCCTGGGCGTGTGGCTGGACCTGCACGAACTCTCCCCCCACGACCTGCACGCCGGCACGGCCTTGGCGCCCGCGACAGACACCGACCCGGATGCGCTGCAGCTGCAGCTGAGCCCTGCCGCACTGGCCCGCGCCCGCGAACGCCTGGCGCAGGTGCAAGCGAGCGACGATCAGCTGCAGGCGCTGTGCGCGGCAGCGCTGGGCTTGGGCATCGGCTCCTTGCGTGTGCCCAGCCTGGCCTTGCGCGTGGCCGGTGCGCATGCGGCGCTGAACGGGCGCAGCGCGCTGGACGCGGACGACCTGGGCTTTGCCGCGCGCAGTGTGCTGGCCCCCCGCGCCACGCAGTGGCCGGCCGAGCCCTCTGCCCCAGAAGCCGACGCCGCGCCGCCCGAAGACCCCAGCCCAGCGCCCGAGGCGCCGCCAGAGCCGCCGCCCGAGCCGGGCGAAGCGCCCCCCAAGGACCAGGAACCCAACGACGACGCCCAAGACCCCGGCCCGCCCCCCGAGCCCAGCGCCGAGGACCTGCAGGAGATGGTGGTTGCCGCCGCCCTGGCCAGCTTGCCGCCGCACATGCTCGACGCGCTGATGACCCGCCAGGGCGCGGCCAGCCACAACACCTCGGGGCGCAGCGGCCAAACCCGCGCGGGCGCGCAGCGCGGCCGGCCCCTGCCGCCCCGCCCGGGCCGGCCCGGCGGCCAGGCGCGGCTGCATGTGCTGGCCACCTTGCGCGCCGCAGCGCCCAAACAAAAGCTCAGAAATGTCGCGCCCCCTGCAGCGCACAGCCAGAGCGATGCCGCAAGCAGCTTAGGCCCTGCAAGGTCCCGGGGCCGCGTGGCGATCCGCGCCGAAGACTTCCACATCCAACGCTACCAGCAGCGCGCCTCCAGCTGCCTGATCCTGGCGCTCGACGCCTCGGGCTCGGCCGCGCTGCAACGCCTGGCCGAGGCCAAAGGCGCGGTCGAGTTGCTGCTGCAGCAGTCCTATGCGCGGCGCGACAGCGTCTGCATCGTGGCCTTTCGCGGGGCGCAGGCGCAACTGCTGCTGCCCATGACGCGCTCGCTGGTGCGCGCCAAACGCGCCATGACCGGCCTGCCCGGCGGCGGCGGCACGCCGCTGGCGCTGGCCCTCAAAATGGCCCACGAACAAGCCGCGCAGCTGCAGCGCCAGGGCGTCACGCCGATCTTGGTGGTGCTCAGCGACGGCCGCGCCAACGTCACGCTGCAAGGCCTGGGCGGCCGCGCCCAAGCGCAAACGGACGCCCACAACTGGGGCCAGCAATGGCGCCTCAGCGGCCACCGCGCCTTGTGGATCGACACCTCGGTGCAGCCCGACACGCAGGCGCAGCAACTGGCCAACACCATGGGCGCAAGCTACCTGCCCATGCCACAAGTGCAGGCCCAGCGCATGGCACACGCCATGGAACGGGTGCGCAGCCCGCTCGCGTGAACCGCCATGTTTGATCGCTTCTACCCCGGCATGTCGTGGGCCGAGCACCAGGCCCACTGGCCCCATGCCCAGCACAGCCGCTTTGTGCAAGCCGGCGGCATCCAGTGGCATGTGCAGATGCTGGGCCAAGGCCCCTGCATGCTGCTCCTGCACGGCACCGGCTCGGGCAGCTTCAGCTGGCGCGGCCTGCTGCCGGCGCTGGCCCAGCACTTCACCGTGGTCGCGCCCGACTTGCCGGGCCATGCCTTCAGCAGCCGGGGACCGGCAGGTGCGCTGTCGCTGCCCGGCATGGCCGAAGGCCTGCGTGCGCTCTTGCGGCAACTCAACCTGACGCCCCAAGTCATCGTGGGCCACTCGGCCGGGGCAGCGATCGCCGCGCACATGGCGCTGCACTTTGAAAGCACGGCACGCAGCACCTTGATTGGCCTGAACCCCGCCTGGCTGCCGCTGCCGGGCGTGGCCTCCTGGCTGTTCGGCCCGGCCGCCAAACTGGCAGCGCTCAACCCGTTGTCGGCCTGGGCGACCGCCAAACTGGCCGCCAAACCTGGCGCTGTGGCCGACTGGATCGCCCGCACCGGGTCCACGCTGGACGCGCGAGGCATCGCGCTCTACACCCGCGTGCTCAGCGACTCGGGCCATGTGCACGGGGTCTTGTCCATGATGGCGGCCTGGCAACTCAAGCCTCTGGCCGCACGGCTGCACGAGGTCCGCAATCCGGTGTTCATGCTCATTGGTGCGCAGGACCAGACCGTGCCGCCTGCGCTCGCCGACGCCGCCTGTGCCAGCCTGCCACAGGCACGGCAACACCTGCAACCTGGCCTGGGCCACCTGGCGCATGAGGAAGACCCGGTGGGTTCAGCCCAGGACATCCTGCAGGCCTGCCGCATTTGACCCGCCCACCCGCACAGGCCGACCCGATCCTGTGGTAGCTTCCAGCCATGGTTGTGTCGCTGGATTTCCTCTCTTTGCCCTTGCTCGCGGGTGCTGCGCTGGTCTTTGTCAGCGTATTGGCCGGGGTGTTTTCTGCGCGCATCGGATTTTCATTCCTGCTGATTTTTCTGGTGGTGGGCATTCTGGCCGGCGTCGATGGGCCCGGCGGACTGGTCTTTGATGATTTCAGGCTGAGCTTTTGGGTCGGCAACGTCGCACTGGCCGTGATCTTGCTGGACGGTGGCTTGCGCACCCAAATGAGCACCTTCCGCACGGGTCTGCGGCCCTCGCTCTTGCTGGCCACGCTGGGGGTGGCGATGTGCACAGGCATCACCGGTGCGGCCGCGTATTGGCTGCTTGATCTGTCCTGGCCTTTGGCACTGCTGGTGGGGGCCATCGTGGGCTCCACCGACGCGGCGGCGGTTTTTTCCTTGCTCAAGTCATCCGGCGTGCACCTCAATGAACGGGTCTCGGCCACCCTGGAAATCGAGTCGGGTTTGAACGACCCGATGGCGGTGTACCTGACCTTGACCTTCATTGCCTTCGCATTGTCCATCGCCCAAGCAGAGACTTTGCCGATGAGCGCCTTCGAGGTCTTGCTGTCCTTGCTCGAACATTTGGGCTGGGGCGGCATCCTGGGCCTGGGCTGCGGCTGGGCCATGGCGGAATTGGTCAAACGCCTGGGCCGAGGCGAGGACGGCGGCGGCGGGGTTCGCGCGTTGCTGGTGGTCTCGGGTGGGCTCACGGTGTTCGCCCTGACCACCTGGCTGGGGGGCTCGGGCTTTTTGGCGGTGTACCTGATGGGCGTGGTCATTGGCAACCGGGCCCGCCGGCAGGTGCGTGCTTCCCTGTCGGCCATGGACGGCTACGCCTGGTTGTCACAGGCGGGCATGTTCTTGTTGCTGGGCTTGCTGGTCACGCCCAGCGAGATGATGAAGTCGCTGTGGCCTGCCATCGGGGTCTCGCTGGTGCTGATGTTCGTGGCGCGCCCCTTGTCGGTGTGGCTGTGCCTGAAACCGCTTCACTTCAGCGGGCGCGAAATCGCCTTCATCTCCTGGGTGGGCTTGCGCGGGGCGGTGCCGATTGTGCTGGCGGTGTTCCCGGTCATGGCCGGCGTGGAGGGCGCCAGCATTTACTTCAACGTGGCCTTCATTGTGGTGCTGACCTCTTTGGTGCTGCAAGGCTCCACCATCGCCTGGAGTGCCCGCCGTCTGAATGTGGTGCTGCCCGACCTGGACGACACCGAGCACGCCCGCTTGGTCTTTGGTGACTTTGTGCTGACAGCCCCCACCCCCATGGGTGACCTGTGTCTTTTTTACGGGCTGGAGCTGCCTTGCGAGTCCGACAAATCCGTCGGGCAATGGCTGGCCGACACCCTGCATCGCCCCCCGGTGGAAGGCGACACCGCGCACCTGGGCAAAGCGGAAATCAGTGTGCGCGCCATCGAAGGCAACCGCATCCTTCAGGTCGGCATCCGCATCACCTGAGTTGGCTCAACGCAAAAAAGCGGCCACCGCCTGTTGCGAGGCCTCGGCCGCTTCTTCCTGTGGCAGGTGCCCCACCTGGGGCCAAGACACCAAACGGCTGCCTGCAATGGCCTGCAAGTAATCCTGGGCGTTGCTCAAGGGAATCATGGCGTCGGCCTCGCCCCACACCAGCAAGGTCGGCGCCTTGATTTGGCGCAACAGCGGTGTGGGCTCTTGCAGCACCGTTTGCTGCAAGCGGTCCAGCATGGCTTGGCGCGCCCCGGGCGCCAAAATCAGATCGTGGTAACGGGTGGTCACGGCCTCGCTCAAGGTCTCGGGGCGGGCATAGGCCGATTGCAGATTCATGCGCAGCAGTGGCTTGGGCAACACATGGCGCATGAGGCCCAGGGCGGCGGGCACGTCCATGGGCTTGCCGTACTCAAAACCCGAACTGGCAAAGCCATCGGGCGCCACCAGCACCAGCTTGTCAACGCGCTCGGGGTATTGGGCGGCAAAAGTCCAGGCGATGCGCCCGCCCATCGAATGGCCGACCAGGCTGGCGCGTTGCAAGCCCAAGCTGTCCATCAGGGCAATCAACAGCTGCAGGCTGCGCGCGTCACGGTAATCGTGGGCAGGATCGGGTGGGCTCAAGCCGCTGCCTGGCAAATCGATGCGCACCACGCGGTGCGTGGCGGACAAACCCATGGCCCAGGCATCCCAGGTGTGCAGGCTCGAGCCGAAGCCGTGCAACAAAACCACCGCCGGGGCATCGGGCGGGCCGCTTTGACGCACATGCAGCGGCCATGCACCCACGCGGATCAGATCGGCAGGGGCCTGCAGATAGCGCGACGCCAGGGTCGCGCGCGGCAGATCGGGTGTCCACAGCCACAGGGACAAAACGGTCAAGGCGGTCAGGGCCAACATGCTGGCAAGCCTTTTCATGGCGCGCGGGCCAAGCGCATCCAAGTGGCCATGTCAGGCCGGCGGTGGTCCAAACGGGCCGTTCAGCAGCACGGTTTGTACATTGAGCACCATCGCAATGCTGACCCAAATCCAGTACGTGATGAGCAGCAAACTGGCCCAACGCGAAAGCCGCCAAAGGCCCATGATCAAGGCTTGGATGGACAGCCACAGAAACACCACCTCGAACAGCGCCCAGTCCGGGCGCTGCAGCTTGAAGTACAGCGCACTCCAGAGCATGTTGAGCAGCGCGTTCAGGCCAAACAGCCATGCCACCCGGCGGCGCAACGCAGGCGTATCGGCCGCCTGCCAGGCCAGCCAGGCGCTGATGGCGCACAGCGTGAAAATCGTGGTCCAGATCACGCCAAAGGCGGCGTCGGGTGGCTTCCATGCAGGGTGCTTCAGCGCAAGATACCAAGGCCCCAACTCCGTCAGGGCCGCGCCGATGCCTGCCGTGGCGTAACTCAGCACAAAAGCCACGGCCAGGTTTCTCAAAGAGGCGGTGTTCATCCGCCCAATTGTCGCCCCAAGCAAGCGGTGTTCAGGGTACGGGATCACGCGGACCTCATGTGCGTGCCAGCCCCAACAAATGCGCCATGTCCTTGAAGAAGATGCGCACATGGGCCATCGGGTCCTTGCGCGCCAGTTCCTTGTTCATGTAGGACTCGAAAGTCAGGCGCTGCACATCGCGGTCTTCGCAGATTTTCACGAACTTCTCGCGGCGGCGGTCGCTCTGGTACCAGAAGTACTGCATCACCCCCAGAATCCAGAACACGCGCCCGTGCTGCTTCATGAAACTCTTGCGGCCTTGCTTGAGGCAGGCGCTGTCGCCGGTCTGCAGCGCCTGGTGCGCGGCCTGCGCCACGCGACGGGCGCAGTCCATCGCGTAATAAATGCCCTCACCCGAGGACGGGGCCACCACCCCTGCAGCGTCCCCGACCACCACCACGTCGCGCCCGTTGTCCCACTGCGGCAAGGGCTTGAGCGGGATGGGCGCGCCCTCGCGGCGCAAAGTGGGCGCATCGCTCAGGCCGGCGATGGCGCGCAGCCGCGCCGTAGCGCTGCGCAGCGAATAGCCCTTGTCGGCGCTGCCCATGCCCACACTCATGGTCTTGCCGTGCGGAAAGACCCAGCCGTAAAAGTCGGGCGAGACCTCGCCCTGGTAATACACATCGCATCGCGCCGCGTCGTAGCCGGGCTGGCCCACCGGCGACTCGATGATCTCGTGGTAGGCGAACACGTACTTGGTCTTGTGCGCATTGGGAATGGCCTGGCGCGCCACTTCGGAGCGGGCGCCATCGGCCCCCACCACCATGCGGGTGGACACCTTGACCGGCTGCGCGTGGTCAAGTGCTGCGTGTTCCTTGGACGTGACCGGGGTGTAATGCACCCACAGCAAGCCAGCGGCGTCGTGCTCGAGCTTGTCGAAAATCGCCTGGCAGCGCACCGCGCCCGACAGGGCGGCGCGTTCGCGCAAATACTCGTCGAACTCATCGCGGTCCACCATGCCGACAAAGCCGTTGTCGATCGGGATGTCGACCTTGTTGTCGGCGGGCGAGATCATGCGGGCGCAGCGCACCTTGGCCACCAGCAGGTGGTCCGGGATCTCGAAGTCCTGGATCAGGCGCGGCGGGATGGCCCCGCCGCAAGGCTTGGTGCGGCCCTGGCGGTCCAGCAGCAAAACGCGCCAGCCCTGGCGCACCAAATCGTGGGCGGCAGTGGCGCCCGAAGGCCCGCCCCCCACCACCACAAAGTCGTAATCGGTCTGGTTCATGAGCTTGACCCACCTTTCAGCAATACGGAACCTTCATAACGGACGGACTGACGCTGTGCGGCCCCGGCGCGCAGGCGCGTCGCCACCACTGCCGACACCGCAAACATCAGCGCTTGCAAGCCAAACACGGCCGCATAAGCCGTGCGCTGTTCACCCAACAAGGCGTGGGCCAGGTCGCTGGCGGCTGTGCCCAGCAAACCGCCCAGGCCAAAGGCGGCGGCCTGCGCCGCGCCCCACAAGCCCATGCGCGTGCCTTCGCGGCCCGCGCCGCCCTCACCGGCCAGGCGCATCATGGTGGCGATCGCCGCGATCGAGAACGCGCCATTGGCCACCCCCAGAAACACCACATTGGCCTTCAGCGGCCAGTCTGCGGACAAGGCCGAACTGACCAAACCCAGCGTGGCCAGCGCCGACACCAGGCAGCCGCCCACCATCCAGGCCTGCACCGAGCCCAGGCGACCGGCCACCCAGCGCGAGCCGGCCGCGGCCACCGCCAGCATGCCGATCAGCACACCCATGTGGTGCCAGCCCGACAGCTGCGTGGTCTGGCCCGGGGTCAAGCCATGCACCGCACCGGCAAAAGGCTCCAAGATCAGATCCTGCGCGCTGTAGGCCAGCATCGACATGAACACGAACACGGTGAAGGTGCGCGCTGCCGGCTCGGCCCAGACCTCGGCAAAGGCTTCTTTGAAATTTTGCTTTTGCAAGCGCTCGCTGCTGGCGCTCGTGCTGGCACCCAGGCTGGCCCCCATGCTGGCCAAGAGCGGCGAGCCGCCGTCCTTTTCGAGGCCCCACAGGCACAGCGCCGTGATCAGTGCGGTGAGCACACTCAAACCGGCCGAGACCTGCAGCAGCACCTGCGGGCTGTAGGGGTCGATCAACTTGCCCACGACGCCGGCTGTGACCGCAAAGCCCACGATCATCATCAGCCAGACGGTGGTGGCGGCCGGCGCGCGGCGCTCGTCCGGCACGCGCTTGGCCATCAGGGCCAGCAGCGAGGTGCCACACGCGCTCACACCCAGGCCAATCAGGCTGAAGGACAACCAGGCCAGCAGCGCGCCATACAGCGGCTGCGTGGCCATCCAGACCGTGGCCCAGGCCGCCATCACGCCGCCCACGCCCAGCACCAGCATGCCCCCCATCATCCAGGGGGTGCTGCGTCGGCCCTTGTCAGAGCCAAAACCCATGCGCGGGCGCACCATCTGCACCGCGTAATGCCAGGCCACCAAAAAGCCGGGCAGCAAGGCCGGCAAGGCCAGTTCGACCACCATGATGCGGTTGAGCGTCGAGGTGGTCACCACCACCACCGCGCCCAGACAGGCTTGGATCAGCCCCAATCGGATGATCTGGAACCAGCCAAACACCGGCGCGTTCATGCAACCCCCACAGTCTGTGGCAGCAGGCTCAACTGGCGCAGACCCCAGGCGCTGACCATCATGCCGCTGACAAACAGCGGCACGCCAAAGGCCGATACATGCAAAGCACGCTCGACAGGCTGGCGCAGGAACTTGGCCATCAAGGGCCCTTGCAGGACAGCCAGCACCAGCACCGCTGCCGCGTGCCAAGGCAGTTGCCAGTTGGCCAACAAAAGCGCCACCATCACCTGTGGCACCAGCATGAACATGCAAGCGGCACGCGCGGCGCCGTGTTCGCCCAGCTGAACGGGCAGCGACGCCACGCCCATGCGACGGTCGCCCTGGATGGCCTTGAAATCGTTGAGCGTCATGATGCCGTGCGCCCCTGCGCTGTAGAGCAGCGCCAGCGTCAGCGAATGCGGGCCGGGCCAGGCCCCGCCCAGCATGACGGCCGTGCCCGTGAGCCAAGCCAGCCCCTCATAACTCAGTGCGCAGGCCGCGTTGCCCCACCAGCCGTTGTTTTTCAGGCGCACCGGCGGCGCGCTGTAGGCCCAGGACAAGGCAATCGCCAAAGCGCACGCTGCAAAGCCCCAAGGGCCCATGAGCGTGGCCCACAGCAGCGACAGCGCCGTCCACCCTATGGCAATCCCCAAACCCCAGCGCCCAGGCATGCGGCCCGAGGGAATCGGTCGATTCGGTTCGTTGATGGCGTCCACATGCCGGTCAAACCAGTCATTCACCGCCTGGCTGCTGGCGCACACCAGCGGGCCGGTCAGCACCAGACCCAGCAGGAGCAAAGCCCAGTTCGCGCCCAGATCCTGTCCCGAAGCCACCACCCCGCAGGCAAAGGCCCACATGGGCGGAAACCAGGTGATGGGCTTGAGAAATTCAGCCACCGTGCGCAAAGCGGGCCGGCTCAGCGGCGGCGCTAAGACCTGGGTGTGTGGCACGGGGGCCAGTGGCGGGGTGTCCATGACCCCATTGTGATGAGAGTTTTGAAAATGTCAATCTGAATTGACACTATTTGTCAGAATAAATTGACACTCTTCAGGGGTTGTCCGTTTCGGCTTCTGCCACCATGCCGAAGCGGCGCAACTTGACGTACAGGCTTTGTCGCGACAGACCCAACATTTCCGCTGCCGACGCCCGGTTGTTGTGGGTCAATTCCAGGGCCGCCTCGATGCACATGCGCTCGATGGTGTCCACCGTCTCCCCCACGATGTCCTTGATGGGGCGACGTCCCACCAACTGTGACAGCTCGGCAAAGGGGTTGACCTGGCTTTGCGCCACCGAGGCCCCGCCTTGCAGGCGGCGGTCCATGTCGCGCACAAAAAAGACATACATGGGCTCGGAGCGGGCCAGGTTGACCGCGGACACCTCGACCGGCAAGGTCATCCCCGACAAGGTCCGCACCTCGGTGGCGAAATTGCGCACCGGCAACTGCTGGCGCAAACTGGTGTGGAGCACCCCCCAGTCCACCGCACCCCGCAACAGCCAGCGCTCCAGGCTTTGGCCCACCACTTGCGACGACGCGGTCAGGCCCAACAAGGCCATGCCCTCTTCGTTCACGCTCTTGATCAGACCTGCGGTGTCGGTCAGTATCCAGCCATCGGGGAAGCGCTCCATCGCCTCGCTCAGGGAAGCCGAAGAGCCGGCGTCCTGCACAGGTGCGGCAGCGGCCTCGCGCATGACCATGCGCACCAAAAACTGAGCGCCCCCCTCCTGGCGGAACACCGTGGCCGACACCGTCAAGGCCGATGCCAGTCCCGCCACATGGGCCGAGCACATTTCGATGCGGCCAGTGGCCAGCGCCATGCGCAGCAAAGACTGCACCTCGCCCTGGCTCTCGCCTTCAAAACATTCCCGCACATCACGCCCCACCAGGCGTTTGCCCGCGTCCTTGAGCAGGGACTGTGCGCCCACATTGGCCTCCAGCACACGCTGGGTGCTGGCGTCCACCATCAGCACCGCTTCGGTGGAGGTGTCAAACAGCACGCGGTAACGCGCTTCGATGTGGCGCAGGCGCAAATAATCGCGCTCCATGGATTGCTGGGTTTCGACCAGGCGGCGCTGGAGTTCGGCCAGACTCTCCAAGTCCCGGCCCATGGCCAGCAGTTTGCCAGCGCCCAAAGGCAGCACCACATACTGCAAGGCCACCTCATTGCCCACAGGCGAGACGTGGTTCACATGGCGCCAGCGCATCAACTCGGGAGCGCCCTGGGACTGCAGCATTTCCTGGATCTTGATCCGGCTCTCGCTGGTGACCGTGTCCATCCAGCGCCGTCCCACCCAGGTCTGACAGCCCAAAGCGGCCAAGGTGTCACGGCCGGTCGAGACGTCTTCGATCACACCCTGCAGGTTCATGACCAACGTCACATCCGAGACCACCCCCAGCAATTGGGAGAACGTTGATGAATCCAAAGAAGGAAGCTTCATGTTGTAGATCAAGCGGGTTGGGGCATCATGAAGTTGACACTTTAATTTGTCATACAAGTATAGGCTCAAGCACTTCCATCAGGCCCAAAGACCCAGGTTCAAATTCGATAAATTTATTGAAACCATGAATTTATAAGGGCTTCGCGACCGACAAACGGATGGCCTGCGTGACCCAGGCCACCGTCACAGGGGCGTCTTCGGCCAAGACCTTGCCCGCCAGCCCTTGGAGCAGTTCTGGGGAGACATAAGCCATGGGGCCACCCACAAAAAGCTGCAGGTTCAGGTTGTCCGAGGCATCTCGCAGTTGGGGCAGCAGCACGCTCAGGGTCTGCAGGTGCCGGTCGGTGCTCAAGGAAATGCCGACCGCATCAAACCAGTCCGACAAAAAGACCTGTTTGAAATCCGCCACATCTTGCGGTATGGCCACGGTCACCACCCAACCGTCACGCCTGAAAAACTCGCTGAGCATGAACAGGCCCAGGCTGTGCTGCGCACCGGGCTCGGTCAACAGGAGCACGCTCAAACCATGGCGTGGCTGCTGGGACTCCTGGAGAAATTCGGTGCTGAAATCGTGCAAAAGCTGCTGCAGGTGGGACGAGGCAATGGTCGTCATGGCGAAGTCCAGCCGATCCGAACACCACCAATCGCCCAGCAAGCGGGCGCAAGGCGTGATGCCCTTTAAATAGATGTCTTCCAGCGACTGCCCCTGGCGCTGCCAGCCAAACACCACCTGACGCGCGGCGTCCAAACCCTGCAGACAAGCCTGGGCCAGCACCTGGATTTGCGCCAGGTCCAGGCCCGATTTGCCATGGAAGCTGGTCCCCCCCACCAAGCGGGGCCCGATCGGCACACTCTGGCGCAGGGCCTCAGGCAATGCGGGGCGCACACCGTCCCTGGAGGGCGGTGACTGCGAGGTTTCCGGATTGAATTGCGCCATGACAAGCACCGATCATCAGTAGGGATACACCAGCGGCTGGCTCCGGGGACAACGGAGTGCTCATCGCAAGCCATGCCAAGTGTGGGATGCCAAAAAAGTCCCCACAAGACACAGGACCAAGTGTGAGGGCATTCCAGGCCATTGTATTCGGTGTAAACCCTGATAAATGAAATTAATGTCAATTTATATTGACACACTGTATGTCCAGATTTACATTCATTGCAAGCCACAACACCCAACAAGGTCCTTCATGCCTGCATCCAGCCCCCAGGTTTTGTACACGCCAGCGCAACGCGCCCGGCGTGACGCGACCGCCTGGACCCTGGTGCAAGGCGTGCTGGCCCCGGTGCAATTCCTGATCTTCGGCATCAGTTTGTATTGGGTGGTGCGCAGCCTGCAGACCGGCGAGGACACCGACTGGGCCTTGGCCTCGGTGGTGCTCAAAACCGCGGTGCTCTACGCCATCATGGTCACCGGCGCCATCTGGGAAAAGGTGGTCTTCGGCCAATACCTGTTTGCCCCCGCCTTCTTTTGGGAAGACGTGGTCAGCATGGGCGTGATGGCCCTGCACACCGCCTACCTCTGGGTCTGGTGGCAAGGCCTGTGGAGCCCCGCCGACCAACTGCTGCTGGCCCTGGCCGCCTACGGCAGCTACGCCATCAACGCCGCGCAATACATCCGCAAGCTGCGCATGGCGCGCTTGCAAAAACCCACCCCCCACCCACAGCC
>Ga0255124_1000075_pt1 | contig 38429 bp, 36 predicted proteins | sample Law_Cont_RepB_8d_FD_188564 | JGI IMG/M metagenome (GOLD analysis project Ga0255124, IMG submission 188564) | Freshwater microbial communities from St. Lawrence River, New York, United States - Law_Cont_RepB_8d | ecosystem: Environmental > Aquatic > Freshwater > River | place: USA: New York... | reverse complement strand
ACCCCATGACGCCCACCCTGCCCTGCCCCACCTCACCCTGGGCCCAAGCCAGGACGGTCTGAACGTCCATCATCGCGCGGCTTGAATCCACGGGTTGCAAAGGTTGCACCAATTGCTCACCCGAGAAACCCATCTGGAATTGGTAGCCATGGTCCTGCCCTGCCCTGCCACGGCCAAACAGCGATGGTGCAACCACCAGATAGCCCCTGGACGCATGCTCGCTGACCAAGGCCCGGATGCGCTGGCTCAAGCCGGGCATGGGGTTGGCGGGTGCCCCCGAATGCACACGATTGGCGGATCTGGAATCCATTTCGTGCAACAGAACCAAGGCGGCGCGGGGTGGGCTGGAGGGGCTGGCCACAAACGCCCGAAAACGGTGCTTGTCCGGAGACAGGAATTCTGCGTATTGGCCCGTGGGTGTCGTCATTGTTCTATTATCGACAATAAAGTCATGGACACGGGTCTGGCACAAAAGATTGGCGCAGCCCATGGGGCCCCATGCCAAGGCACTGGGGAGAGACACCCCAGCCGTCACCGGTCAACGTGACTGCGCTTTGTGGCCGTATGGGCAATGGTTGGGCCGTGGCCCCACTTGCGGGTGCAACCGGCAGGTGTTGGGGCGTTTGTCGTAGACCGTGCAGCGGCGGGTTTTCGCGTCCAAAAACTGACAGTCACCGCTGGCGCGGCGCGCCAGGCTGAAGATGCTGTTTTTGAAGTTGAAGTGCTCGATCAGCCCGGCTTTGGAGAGGCGTTTGGCGATCTGTTTGGGGTCTTCGTGCTCGGCTTCAAAGGGGTCGACCAAGTCCAGCCGCACCAGATCGGCCAGCTTGACTTCGACCGGCATGGTGCAGCAGTTGGCGGCGCAGGTGTCGCACAAACCGTTTTTGTAACGGGTCCAGGTTTCACAGCGGTCAACGTCAACGACGGCGATGGGGGATCTCATGCCGGGCATTATCCCGGATGCAGCCGTGCAGACGGATCGGTGTGACAGACAGCCGCGCTCAGCCCCTTTTGGCCACCAGCGTCAGGATGTCGTAGCTGGCCACCACCTCACCGTTCTGGTTGGTGACCTCCACGTCCCAGGAAACCACGCCCTGGCCCACGCCCTTGGCGTCTTTCTTGTGGCGGTCGGTCTTGCGCTTGGCCGTCAGGCGCGCCTGGATGGTGTCGCCAATGCCCACCGGCTTGACAAAGCGCAGCGTGTCCAGGCCGTAGTTGGCCAGCACCGGGCCGGGCGCGGGCGAGACAAACAGGCCAGCGGCCGCCGACAACACAAAGTAGCCGTGCGCGATGCGTTGTCCAAACGGCGAGTCCTTGGCCGCGATCTCGTCGAAGTGCATGTAGAAATAGTCGCCCGACAAACCGCCAAAGGCCACGATGTCGGCCTCACCCACGGTGCGGCGGTGGGTGAGCAAGCTCTCGCCGATCTGCAGGTCTTCGAAATGGCGGCGGAAGGGGTGGACCTCGGTCTCGATGAGTTGGGCGCCGCGCATGTACTCGCCCGTGACGGCGGCGATCATGGTGGGGCTGCCTTGCAATGCGGTGCGTTGCATCAGGTGCTTGACGGCGCGGATGCCGCCGAGCTCTTCACCACCACCGGCGCGGCCCGGGCCACCGTGTTTGAGTGGGGGCAGCGGAGAGCCGTGGCCGGTCGATTCGACCGCGGCTTCGCGCTCAAGGATGTGCAAGCGGCCATGCAAGGCCGCCGCCACCGGGACCATGCGGGCCGCGGTCTGTGGGTCGCGGGTCACCAAGGTGCCCACCAGGCTGCCCTGGCCACGTGCGGCCAGTTGCAGGGCTTCGTCAATGCCGTCGTAAGGCATGAGGGTGCTCACGGGGCCAAAGGCTTCCACGTCGTGCACGCTGTCGGTGGCCAAAGGCTTTTGGCACAGCAGCAGCGTGGGCTGGAAGAAGGCGCCGCCTTCCACGCCCTGCCCCACGGGTTTGAAATCAATCCCGCCACCCCACACCAGCTCGGCGCTTTGGCGCAGCAGGGCCACGCGCTCGGCCACATCGGCCTGCTGCGCATGCGAGGCCAGGGCCCCCATCTTCACGCCTTCGACCGACGGGTCGCCCACCACCACTTTGGCCAGTCGCGCCCGGAGCTTTTCAGCGACGGCGTCCAGGTGCTGGCGCGGCACGATGGCGCGGCGAATCGCCGTGCATTTTTGCCCCGCCTTGACGGTCATCTCGCGCGCCACTTCCTTCACGAACAGGTCGAACTCTTCGTCGTCAGGCGTCACATCGGGTGCGAGGATGGCGCAGTTGAGCGAATCGGCCTCAGCGTTGAAGGGGATGCTGTGCTTGACCACATTGGGGTGCACACGCAGCATGGCGGCGGTGTCGGCCGAGCCGGTGAAGGTCACCACGTCCTGGCCGTTCAGGCGGTCCAGCAGGTCGCCGGTGGAGCCGATGACCAATTGCAGGCTGCCCGCAGGCAGGATGCCCGATTGCTGGACCAGGCGCACCATGGCCTCGGTCAGGTAGCTGGTGGACGATGCCGGTTTGCCGATGCAGGGCATGCCCGCCAGGAAGCTGGGCGCGAACTTTTCCAGCAAGCCCCAGACCGGAAAGTTGAAGGCATTGATGTGCACCGCGATGCCGCCGCGCGGCACCAGGATGTGCGTGCCCGCAAAACCGCCCTTTTTGCCGAGCGCAAAAGCCGGCCCTTCGTGGATCAGGTTGCCGCTGGGCAACTCGTTGCTGCCGATGCCCGCATACGCGAACAAGGTGCCCGCACCGCCTTCGATGTCGACCCAGCTGTCTGCACGCGTGGCCCCGGTGTGGGCCGAGATGGCGTAGAGCTGCTCCTTGTGCTCGCCCAGGTACTTGGCCAGGGCCTTGAGGCGCTGGGCACGCTCTTGAAAGTCGAGCTTGAGCAAATTGGGCAGCCCCACGCTGCGGGCGTATTGCACCGCCTCGCCAAAGTCGATGGCCTCGGCATGGGTCTGGGCGACGGTGGCGCCGTCGATGGCGCTGCGCAGGCTTTGTGCACCTGTTTGGCCGATCCAGTGGCCACCGATGAAACTTTGCAGGACTTGGGACATGGGGGTTGCTTTCTGTGAGGTTCAAATCCGGGCCGCCGGAATTAACCAACCGCGCGGTCGGCGAATTCTAGTCGCATTTGGGCTTGAAACCAATTAATATGCATGCTTATAATCTCAGCCTTTTCAGCATCGTCCCTTCTGGAGGCCCCATGGCAACAAGCACACCCCCTCTCCCCGTCTTGGTCGCCGGTGGCGGCATTGGCGGCCTGGCTGCCGCCCTGGCTTTGGTGCGTCAGGGCTTTCAGGTCACCGTGCTGGAGCAAGCGCCCGAGATCGGCGAGATCGGCGCCGGCATCCAGCTCGGCCCCAATGCCTTCCACGCCTTTGACGCTTTGGGCATCGGCGACAAGGCCCGAGGCCGGGCGGTGTACACCGACTACATGGTCATGCACGACGCGGTCGACGAGTACCAGGTGGGCAAGATCCCGACCGACGAGAAATTTCGCCAGCGTTTTGGCAACCCCTATGCGGTGATCCACCGCGCCGATGTGCATTTGTCCCTGCTCGAAGGGGCGCAGGAAACCGGCCAGGTCCAATTCCACACCAGCACCCGCGTGGTGCGCATCGAGCAGGATGAGCACAGCGTCACGGTGTGGGACCAGAACGGCCAGTCCTTCCGTGGCTGCGCCCTGATCGGCGCCGATGGGGTGAAGTCGGTGGTGCGCGAGCAGTTTGTGGGCGACCCGGCCCGGGTGACCGGCCATGTGGTGTACCGCGCCGTGGTCGACAAAAAAGACTTCCCGCAAGACCTGCAGTGGAACGCCGCCGCCATCTGGGTCGGCCCCAACTGCCACCTGGTGCACTACCCGCTGCGCGGTGGTGAGCAGTACAACGTGGTGGTGACCTTCCACAGCCGCCAACAAGAAGAATGGGGCGTGACCGAGGGCAGCAAGGAAGAGGTGCAAAGCTACTTCCAGGGCATCTGCCCCAAAGCGCGCCAACTGATCGACCTGCCCAAGAGCTGGAAGCGCTGGGCCACCGCCGACCGCGAACCGATTGGCCAGTGGACCTATGGCCGCGTGACCTTGCTCGGCGACGCCGCCCACCCCACCACCCAGTACATGGCGCAAGGCGCCTGCATGGCGATGGAAGACGCCGTCACGCTGGGCGAAGCCCTGCGCACCCACCACAACGACTGGCCGCAAGCGCTGGACATGTACCAGCGCGCCCGGGTGGCCCGCACTGCGCGCATTGTGTTGTCGAGCCGCGAAATGGGCCGCATCTACCACGCCAAAGGGGTGGAGCGCCTGGTGCGCAACGACCTGTGGCGCGGCCGCAGCGCCGAGCGCTTTTATGATGCGATGGCATGGCTGTACGGCTGGAACGTGGGCAACTGCCTCGATGCTGCACAACATTGATGCCCCCCCGAAGCGGCTACGCCGCCACCCCCACAGGGGGCGATCCCCGTGGCTCGGCCAAGCCAAGCCACGGGATCTTTGACTGAAAAACCGGAGCGAGACGATGCAAGAACTTGGAAAACTCGAAGACCTGCCCCAGGACTATGTGCAGGACCTGCGCGCGCTGAACCTGGTGCCGCTGTGGCCCAGCCTGCGCGGCGTGCTGCCGCCCAAGGTGCCCACCCGCCAGACCCAGCCCACCTGCTGGGCCTACCAAGACATCAAGCCGCTGCTGCTCAAGGCCGGCGAATTGACCCCGATTGAAAAAGCCGAGCGCCGTGTGCTGGTGCTGGCCAACCCCGGCCACGGCCTGGACAAAATGCAGGCCTCTGCCGCCATGTACCTGGGCATGCAGCTGCTCATGCCCGGCGAGTGGGCGCCCAGCCACCGCCACACCCCCAACGCGGTGCGCATGGTGGTCGAAGGCGAAGGCGCCTGGACCACGGTGGACGGCGAGAAATGTGCCATGAGTCGGGGCGACTTGATCCTGACACCCACCGGCCTGTGGCACGAGCACGGCCACGACGGCACCGAGCCCGTGATCTGGCTGGACGTGCTGGACCTGCCCCTGGTCTATTACATGGAGGCCAGCTACCACATCAACGGCGATCGCCAAAGCGTGGTGCCCGGCCAAAGCGACAAGCAGTACGCCCGCGGCGGCGTGGTGCCTTCGCATGTGTTTGGGCGCAGCCAAAAGGCCTACCCCATGCTGCGCTACGCCTGGCAAGACGCCAAGGCCGCGCTGCAAGCCTTGGCGGCCGATGACGCGGGTCTGGAGCAGGTGCAAGTGACTTACACCAACCCCGAGACCGGTGGCGACGCCGAAAACATCCTGGGCTTTTACGCCCTGATGCTGCGCCCCGGCCAGACCCTGCGCCTGCCGGCCCGCTCGCCCGCGCAGGTGTTCCATGTCATCGAAGGCGCGGTGCAGGCGCAGATCGTCAGCAGCACCTTCACACTGGCTGAGGCCGACACCTGCTGCGCCCCCGGCTACGAAGCCGTGACGCTGCGCAATCTGAAAGCCGATCAAGCCGCCTTCCTCTTCATCGCCGACGAATCGCCCCTGCACCGCAAGCTCGGTGTGTACGAAAACCGCGGCTGATTTTTTCACTTCACTCACACCATGACCACTTACCTCTTCCCCCCACCCGCCGTCCCGTCTTTGCCGATCCGTGGCCAAACCGAGCGCTTCCCGATCAACCGCATCTTTTGCGTGGGCCGCAATTACCACGCCCACGCCGTCGAGATGGGCCGCCCGGTCGACAAAAGCGTAGAACAGGCTTTCTACTTCACCAAGTCGCCGCAGACCCTGGTGGAAAGCGGCGCCACCGTGGCCTACCCGCCGCGCACCAGCAACTACCACTTCGAAATGGAACTGGTGCTGGCCATTGGCAAAGCAGGCTTTCGCGTGAGCGAAGCCAACGCCCATGAGCTGGTCTATGGCTACGCCGCAGGTCTGGACATGACGCGCCGCGACCTGCAACTGGTGGCGCGCGACAAGGGTCGCCCCTGGGACACGGGCAAGGACATCGAGCAAGGCTCGGTCTGCTCCGAGATCGTGCCCATGCCCGGCGTGGTGATCGACAGTGGCGCCATTGCCCTCGAAGTCAACGGCGCCACCCAACAGTCGTCCGATGTGGACAAACTGATCTGGAACATCCGCGAAATCATCGCCGACCTGTCCACCTACTACCACCTGCAGCCGGGCGACTTGATCTACACCGGCACGCCCGAAGGCGTGGGTGCGGTGCTGCCCGGCGACAAGATCACCGGCCGCGTCGCCCAAGTGGCGGAGATCGCCTTGACCATTGGCGCTGCGGAATAATCGACCCATGAAGCTCTACAACTTTTTCCGAAGCGGCACCTCGCACCGCCTGCGCATCGCCCTGAACCTCAAAGGCATCGCCACCGACTATGTGGCGATCGACTTGCGGGTGGACGAACAGCAAGGCGATGCCTTCAAGCAGGTCAACCCCCAACAAATGGTCCCCGCCCTGGACACCGGCGAGCAGGTGCTGATCCAGTCGCCGGCCATCATCGAGTGGCTGGAAGAAAAGCACCCCACGCCCGCCCTGCTGCCCGCAGGCGCCGACGACCGCGCCCATGTGCGCGCGCTGGCCGCCATGGTGGGCTGCGACATCCACCCCCTGAACAACCGCCGGGTTTTGCAGACCCTGCGCCAGCAATTCGGCGCCAATGAGGACACCATCAACGCCTGGTGCGCCAGCTGGATCAGCGCCGGGTTTGACGCCTACGAAGCGCTGCTGGCCGCCGACACCCGGCGTGGCCGCTTCAGCTTTGGCGACACGCCCACCCTGGCCGATGTGTATTTGATCCCACAAGTGGAAAGTGCGCGCCGCTTCAAGGTGGACATGTCGCGCTGGCCCCTGATCAGCGCCGTGGATGCGGCCTGCAACGCGCTGGACGCCTTCCAGCAGGCGGCGCCATCGGTGCAACCCGACGCCTGATCAGCCAAACACTTCGGTGTCGACTTCGCGGTTGGATTGCGCGCTGTAGCGGTCGCCCGACACCGTGTTCTGGTTGATCAGCGCATCCAGTCGCGCCAGCACATCGGCATCCAGCCGCACATCCACCGCCCCCAGGTCGTCCAGCAGGTGCTCGACCGAGGTGGTGCCGGGGATCGGGATGATGTCCTCGCCCTGATGCAGCAACCAAGCCAGCGCCAATTGCGAGGGGCTGCAGCCGGCCTCTTGCGCAAGCGCGTTGTAGGCAGGCAGCAGCCGCTGGTTGGCCGCATGGTGTTCGGGTGCAAAGCGCGGCATGCCGCGGCGGATGTCCTTGTCGGCAAAGCTGGCAATGTCCAATGGGCCACACAAAAAACCACGGGCCACCGGACTGAACGCGACAAAGGCCACACCCAGATCGCGACAGGCCTGCAGCACCGCGATCTCGGGGTTGCGCGTCCACAGCGAATACTCGGTTTGCAGCGCCGCGATCGGGTGCACCGCATGGGCTTTGCGCAGCGTGGTGGCCGACACTTCGGACAAGCCGATGGTCTGGATCTTGCCCTCGCGCACCAGGTCGCTCAAAGCGCCCACGCTGTCTTCAATCGGCACCTGCTTGTCCCAGCGGTGCAGGTAATACAGGTCGATCACCTCGGTCTGCAGGCGGCGCAGCGCCTCTTCACAGGTCTTTTTGAGGGTCTCGGGGCGCCCGTCGATGACGCGCACTTTGCTGCCGTTGCTCTGCTCAACCCCTTGCATGCCGCATTTGCTGGCCAGGGTGATTTTTTGGCGGTGCGGCTTCAGGACTTGGCCTACGAGGGTTTCGTTCATGCCAAAGCCGTAGATCGCGGCGGTGTCGAACAAGGTCACCCCGGCATCGAGCGCCGCCAGCAGGACCCGCTCGCCTTGCTCACGCGAAACGGGTTCGCCATAGGCGTGGCTGAGGTTCATGCAGCCCAGACCGATGGCGCTGACGGGAAAGGAGGCAATTTGGCGATTTTTCATGCCGCTATCTTATCGGCTGCCCTTTCGCCTCGCCACGCTGCCCAAACCCGGCCCCCGGCCAGACCTGAGGGAGCCCCGGCCTGAGCCGTGCCCGGGCCAACGCGAACCAAGGCCTGGTGCCCAGGCCTCAGGGTCGCCAACCGGCAGGCACTGAGGCCGACCCCGTGGCCTGAAACTGCCAAGGCGCTGCCTGGATGTCGACCTGGGGGACCTGATCGCTGACATCGATCAGCACCATGCGGTTTTCCACCCCCCATTCATCGGCCGTGGCTTCGATGCGCACATGCAAGGCACCTCGATGCGCCGTGGGCATCAGTTGCACCACGCAGTGACGGCGGCACTGTCCGCCCAGCACCTCGTGGTGGAATCGGCCAAAAGACGTCTGCGACTGTGCGTCCAGAAAATCCGCAAACAGGTGCTGCTGGCACTGCGACCGCTGGATGTCGAGCATGATCGCCCCCGCCAGATTGGTCTGCAGGATTTTTCCCTGCGCGTCCAGCGTGACAAAACCGACTGGCGCGAAGTCATAGGCATCGACATATTTTTGCAAGACCCCATCGGCTTGCTGCAGGTTTTCAGGCTCCGGGTTCAGGCCGTAGGGGGGCAGGCGGTCCAACAGCACATCGCCCGGCCGATCCGGCACCGCACCCGAGGCCTGCTGCCCATGGCCGTCATGGCCAGGGCTGGCCGCTTGCTGAGCCAACTGGACCAGTTGCTGCAGATAGCGCTTCGATTCGACCTCGCTTCGCGCCTGGCACTCACAGGCCATGGCGCGCAAGCCATCGGGGTCTTTCAAGGTGATTTTTCCGCGACTGTTGCCCAAGCAGCCCGCCGCCTGGAAGCGGCCCGCCGCCTGTGTGACCGACTCGCGCCGCACGCCCAACATGTGCGAGATGGTTTCATGGGTCACATGCAGCTCGGACCGATTGACGGCTTGGGCATTGCTCAACAACCAATGGCTCAAACGCTCGGACACCGCATGGTGGCGGCTGCAGACAATGCTTTGCGCCATCTGCCCCATCTGCCGCTGCACAAACAACAAGGCCAGCTTGTGCAGGCGGGCATGGGTGTCCAGCCAACGCGAAAAAACATCGGCGGCCATGCGCAACGCCTGACCGCCACACTGCACTTGCACCGTGTGCTGCATGGCCAATCCCCCCAGCACCAGCGGCACCCCAACCAGGCCATCGCGCCCCACCAGTGCCAGCTCGGTCGACTCGCCATCGGCCGTGTGCGAGACCCAGGACACGCTGCAGCTCAGTGGAAAATAAACATGCTGCAAGGCATGGCCCGGCTGGCCGATCACCTGACCCGAAGCCAGGCTCACCCGCTCGAGGTGGGGCGTGATGGCGTCCCGCTCGGCCACCGACAGGGCCGCCAGGATCGCATTCTCGCCAACCGGCACGGCCTGCGCTGGCATCCAGCCAGACACACTGCGCCGTGCAGGCTCGGCCGCAGGCGCGTCATGAAAAAGTGCCTGCAACTCCGTTGCGCTGACCACTCGGGCCGGATGCTGTGCCGAGGGCTTGCTGGCATGGGTGTTCCACATGTTGGACTCCATTCAAATCGGCCACTGCAACCATTGCAGTCAGGACCATGGCTTCATGTTCGAACAGGGCCGCGCACCTGTCGATTCACCCAACGGTCTGTTTGCATCGATCACGCGGTCTACACACCCCGTGCCACCCCCAGCAGATCGTTTGGTCAGCGCTGCCTACCCGTTTGGCAGGGGCTTACCCCTTTGACGGTAAGCCCCTTAGTGCATTTCAGGGATGCCCCAAGCCGGATCGCGGACCTACGCTGAACCCTTCGGAATTTTTCAGACCTGCACCCTCTCTGACATGAACCCAACCCAGCGTCCATACTGCCCCCCCTGGCGATCGCCCTCCTTTGAACGTGTCGCAGGCCTGTGGATGGCGGCGGTGCTGGCGGTGCTGCCCGGAACAGGCGCCACCCAAAGCCTGCAGCAGGTTGTCCAAAAATCCCTGACCGATTACCCCAGCGTGAGCGCAGCACGCCACCAGGGCGAAGCGGCACGCGCCGATGTGGGCCGCGCGCGGTCCGCGCACTGGCCGCAGCTGACATGGTCGGCACGCCATGCCAGCCACCTGGCAGCCGGCATGCAACACCGCTGGTTCCAGACGCCCGAACTCAGGCTCAACCTGTGGTCAGGTGGGCGCATCAGCGCCGATGTCGAGCGGGCGCAGGCCCTGGCCAGTGCGAGCCAGCAACAGCAACACATCACCCGCGACGAGGTGGCCTTGCTGAGCAGCCAGGCTTATTGGCAATGGGCTTACCAACGGGACATGCTGGATCTGGCCCAGCGCAATCTGGCCACGCACCGGCGCATCCTGGGCGATTTTGAAATCATTGCGCAGGTCGACAGCGGGCGCCGCATTGACCTGGACCAGGCCCGGGTGCGCCATGACAACGCCCAACTGATCTGGCTCAAAAGCCAGACCGATCTGGACGCCGCCGCCCAAAACCTGCAACGCATGCTGATGGCCCCCGTCCCCGCCGAACCCACAGGGCTGGACTTTGCCTTGCCCACGCCCCATGCCGATCTGGCGCAAGCACAGCAGGATCTGAATGAGCAGCATCCTGTGCTGGCGCAATGGCTGGCGCAGCGCGATGCCGCCGAGGCCAGTGTGCGTTTTGCCCGCGCCCAAAAGGCCCCCACACTGAATGTGTCGCACGCCAGGATGGGCACACCCGGACTCGAAGACATGCGCTTTGTCACGCAGCTTCAGCTGTCGTGGCCGCTGCTCGATGGCGGCAGTGCCCACTGGGCCGAAGCCGCCGCCCAGGCGCGGGTGCTGGACATCGAGTCGCAGCTGCAGGAAGTCCGGCTGGTGCTCAACGAACAATTGGTGAACGCTTGGAACGATTGGCAATCGGCCATCGCCCGCGGCCTGCTGGGCCAGCAGCAAACCCTCACCGCCGAAGCCCTGGCGGCTGGCTATGCGCAGCAGTTCCGGGTCGGGCGCCGCGCCCTGCTGGATCTGCTGAACATCCAGAGCGACCTCTACACCTACCAAAGCGCTGCGCTCACGGCCCGGCACCAGGCGCGCACCGCACAGGCCCGCATGCTGGCCACGCTGGGCCGGCTGGCCGATGCGTTCGCGGCCGCGCCCGATTCCTCCACCACGCGCAAGTGACACCATGGACATGCCGACCTCCCCCCCCAATGCCACCACTTCGCTAGACGAAGCACTCGCGCGCCCCCGCGCAGCATCGCCCGAGCGCGACCCCTTGCTGGTCTGCCTGGCGCTGACGGCCAAGCGAATCGACCGCGAGGTTCACCTGTCGGCCCTGCGTGCCGGCTTCGCAGTGGACGCACAAGGCCGCATCCCCTGGAGCGCCTACCCCGATCTGGCCCGCCTGCATGGCATGGTGGCACTGTGGTCACGCACCACACTGGCCAGCCTGCCCCCCTATGTGCTGCCCGTCATCGTGCCCCTGCGGGATGGTCGCGCGGCCGTGCTGCTGGACCTCAGCGGACAGACAGCGCGGGTGCTGCTGGCCGAATCGGGCATGACCGAGATCGACATGCCGACACAGGAGCTGCAGGCGTTGGCGCACAGCGAGGTGTTGGTGGTCAAGCCCGCCACACAAAGTTCGGCGCAGCAACTCGTGCCCTATCAGGGCCAGGCCCTGGCCTGGTTCTGGAGCACCGTGTGGCAACACAAGGGCTTTTACATCGAAGCCATGCTGGCCGCTGCGGTGGCCAACGTGCTGACGCTGGCCGCCGTGTTTTTTGCGATGACGGTGTACGACAAGGTGGTCCCCAGCCAGGCCCTTACCTCGCTGTGGGCCCTGGCCATCGGCGCCACGCTGGCCATCCTGCTGGAGTTCGGTATCCGCTGGTTGAAGGCCCGCCTGATCGACCTGGCTGGGCGCAAGGCCGACCTGAGCCTGAATGCCACGCTGCTGCGCGAAATCATGGCCATCCGACTGGAACACCGCCCCCAATCCATCGGCATCTTTGCCAGTTCGATGCGCGACTTCGAATCGCTGCGCGAGTTCATGTCTTCGGCCTCGATGGTGATGCTCGTCGACATGCCCTTCATCTTGCTGTTCCTGGCGCTGATTGGGGTCATCGGTGGGCCCTTGGTCTGGATCACGGTGCTCAGCGTGCCCGTGCTGGTGCTGGTGGGGGTGTGGGCGCAACGGCCCCTGATGCGGGCCATGCGCGAGAACATGAAGGAAAGCGGTGACAAGCAAAGCGTGCTGGTCGAATCTCTGTTGAACCTGGAAATGCTCAAGGCCCACAACGCCGAAAGCTACCTGCAAAGGCGCTGGGAAAAAGCCAACTTGGCCACCAGCGAGTCCTACAAAACAATCCGCGGCCTCAGCAACCTGATGCTGGGCCTGACGTCCAGCATGCAGCAACTGGTGACCGTGGCCATGGTGGTCTATGGCGTCTACCTGATCGGCGACAACCTGCTCACGCTGGGCGGTCTGATCGCCTGCGTGATCCTGGCGGGCCGCGCGATATCGCCCCTGGGCAGCGTGATGGCATTGGCTGCCCGCTACCAGCAAGCACGCGCGGCACTGGACACGCTGGATGGCTTGATGAAACGCCCACGCGACCGCGACGGTTCGCGCCGCTACGTGGTCCCTGACCGCATCGCCGGTGAACTGCAGGCCCAGGCGCTGGAATTCTTTTACCCGGCAGAGCAGCCCATCCCCGTGATCCGCCAGCTGTCACTCACCCTGGGTGCCGGCCAGCACCTGGCCTTGCTGGGCAAGATCGGCAGTGGCAAAAGCACCCTGCTGCGCTTGCTGGCGGGTCTGTACACGCCGCACAGCGGGCATGTGCGGATCGACGGCATCGACCTGCAACAGATCGAACCGGCCGAGCTGCGCAGCCGCATCGGCTACGTCGGACAAGAGGCGCAATTGTTTCTGGGCACGCTGCGCGACAACCTGGTCCTGTCGGACAGCTGGATCAGCGATGCCCGCGTCAACGAGGTGCTGCAGCAACTGGACCTTTCCAGCCTGGTCGCTCACCACCCGCGGGGCCTGGACATGCCGCTGACCGAGGCCGGAGGCGGCCTGTCGGGCGGCCAGCGGCAAATGCTGTCGGTGGCCCGGCTCATGTTGCGCGATCCGGACCTGGTGTTCCTGGACGAGCCCACTTCGATGATGGACCAGGCCAGCGAAGCGCGTGTGATCGAGGTGCTGGGCCGCTGGCTCAAGGGACGCACCCTGGTGCTGTGCACCCACCGCCTGCAACTGCTGGCCTGGGTTGACCGCATCGCCCTGATCGAGCAAGGCCGCTTGCTGGCCGAGGGCCCCCGCGATGCGATGGTGCAAAAGCTCAGCGCAAAACCCGCAGCGCCGCCAGCCAGCCCCACGCCCGCCACGCCATCGGTCGGCACAACCGACAGGCCTGCACACCCGGCCACCGCTTGACACCCCAGGAGTTCACATGTCCTTTTTTTCGCCCAAGCCACCCGCCTCTGACCCTGTGTCAATGCGCAGCATCGAGGACGACGAGCGTCGCACCAGCCGTCACCTCATCCGCCTCATGGCCTTGGTGCTGGTGCTTGGCTTGCTGTGGGCGGCCAGTTTTGAGCTGGACGAAATCACGCGGGGCACCGGCAAGGTCATCCCCTCCAGCCGCGAGCAGGTGATCCAGAGCCTGGACTCGGGCGTGCTGGCCGAAATGCTGGTGCACGAAGGCCATGCGGTCGTCAAGGACCAGGTGCTGCTGCGCATTGACGATGCCCGGGTCGGGCCGGTGTTCCGCGAAGCACGGGAAAAGTGGCTCGCCCTGTCGGGTCAGGCCGCGCGGCTGCAGGCCGAGGCGTATGGCACGCCGCTGCGCTTTCCGGACCCGCTGCAGGGCCATGCCGACCTGGTCAAGCGCGAAACACAGGCCTACCTGGCCCGCAAACAGGCCCTCGACGAGCAAATGGCGGCCATGCAGCAGTCGCGGCTGCAACTGCAGGCAGAACTGGACCTGATCGCGCCCCTGGTGGCACAAGGCGTGATGTCGCAGGTCGAGTTGCTGCGGCTGCAGCGCCAGCAAGCCGACCTGCAGGCCAACATGGCCGAACGACGCAACCGCTACCTGACCGAGGCCAGCAACGAGTTGGTGCGGGTCGAGTCCGAGCTGGCACAAACGCGAGAAAACACTTTGGCACGCGCAGATGCCTTGCGCAAAACCGTGATCCGCGCCCCCATGGACGGCATTGTCAAAAACGTGCAGCACACCACCCTGGGCGCCGTCATCCAGAGCGGCCAAAGCATCATGGAGATCGTGCCGGTGCACGACGACATGGTGGTGGAAGCCTACGTCCAACCCTCGGAGGTGGCTTTCCTGAGAGTGAACCAGCCCGCCGTTGTCAAGCTGTCGGCCTATGACTTCAACAAATACGGCGGCCTGCAAGGCGTGCTGGATTACATCAGCCCCGACACCTTGCCGGGCGACAGCAAGGCCCGGGCGCCAGGCAGCCCGCCGGTGAACCTGGAGGAAGGCCACTACCGCATCCTGGTGCGCATCACCGACACCCAGTTGCACCGCCACGGCATCGACATGCAAGCCAGCCCCGGCATGTCTGCCCTGGTGGAAATCAAGACCGGGAAAAAGACCGTGCTGGAGTACCTGCTGCGCCCTGTGCAGGCCCTGACCCAGGCCCTGCGCGAACGCTGAATGTTGAGCACCCCACCATGGCCGCACCCGGCAGCGGCCCTGTGATTTCAAACCCCGGCACGGCAGGAGACCCCCATGAGCGGCATCATCGGCATCGCATCCCGGCGCAACGCCCTGCCCAGCGTGTTGCAAGGCCTGCAACATCTGGCACAAAACGGCCACCAGCACTGCGGTCTGGTGGTGCATGGCCGCCAGGGCCCCACGCCCTGTCCACCGCGCCTGCATCGCCACCGCAGAGCACAGGGCGTTGAGGCCTGGCTGCAACACCTGCGCACCCCTGGCCATGCACCCGGCCCGAGCGAGCAGAACGCGTCATGGCACGGGCTGAATGGGCTGGAAGGTGCGCTGGCACTGGGACACATCGGCCTGGGTGGCGAGACGGGCCCGCACGCCCTGCAACAGGCCATGCCGCAACTGAGCCACGGACCGAATGCCCACCTGAACAGCCCCGCCCGGGTGGCCGTGGTGGTGGACGGACCGCTGCAGGCCACCGACGGCCTGCGTGAGGCCTTGCGCGAGCGGGAATACGGCTTCAAAAGTGACAGCGTTGCCGAATTGCTGGCGCACCTGATCGATGCCACTTGCCAAAACGATCCGGTGCAGGCGCTGCACCGGTCACTCGGCTTGCTTCAGGGACCGGTGGCCCTGGGCGTGCTGTTCCATGACCAACCCGGGCGCATGTTCGCCATTCAGCGCGGCGCCCGCCTGCATGCCGCAGCAAGCCCCGACCTGCTGGCTTGGGCGAGCCACAGCGCCGCCTTGCCGGCCGGTCTGACGCCACTGCCCGCCTGGCCGGAGGGGCAGGTGCTGGACATCCAGGCGGACACCGACGGGGTCACACACCGCGTGCATGGCTGAGCCACCAGGCCCTTGGCCAAAGCCCATGCGTGCGCAGGGCTGGGGCTGGTGCCCATTCCAAGCGCAGGCTGGGCCCAGCGCCACACCGGTCCCAGCAGGGGATCTGGGCCGCGACACCCGCAGCCATTTCGGGCATCACTTGAACAAACTCGGCTTGGAGATCACGCCGTAATTGGGGCCAATGCCACCGGCGACAGGCGGTGGGCATAGGTTGCTCATCTGCACCAAGATGTATTTGTCGTTGCCCCCCTTGGCATCCAGGATGTTCAGGCAGGCAAAGCCACGGATCACGGCCGTGCTGCCTGGGTTCACCTGGTCCAGCACGGGCATCACCACCCAATCGCAGGGGTTGGTTTTGGCACCGATGCAATTTTCCACGGCCTTGTAGATGCTGGTCTTGCTGCCGGTATCGAGGACCAGCGAGTCCCCGATGGACAGCATGGGCGGCGGCGGATTGAACAGTGCGGGATCGCGCTCAATGATCTTGTCGATCAGGGTCGCCCCATTGCCCGAGAAATTGAGCGGCGTCCATTGGCCGGAGTCGCACGGCCCGTAATGGTAGGCAGAGCCGATCTTGAAGACATAGGGCTTCTGGGTGGCGGGATCCAGACGGGGCGCAGGGGGCTGGACGTTCATGTTCCAGAAGTTCTGGTACATGCACTGCGACATGGCCACGGGAAAAGACAATTGCACGCTGCCGGGACTGCTCACGCCCGCCACCGCCGTGGCCCGCACGGGCTGGGCGTACACCCCCCAAATGCTGGCCAGGAAAGTGCGCACCGGCCCCTGGTTCTGACCCTCGCTTTTGCCCACACTGACCTGCACAGCAGGTGCGTCGTTGGCGCCTGGCGTCATGGGCAGGCTTTGCATGCCCGAGGTGCCCTGTGTGGTGTCCCAGTAGCCGGTTTGCACCTGGCCATTGCTCAGCGCGTGACCTGCCGCACGGTTGAGGGTGATGGCGTTGCTGGCGGTGCTGGCCGCACCCGTCCAGTCGAGCACAGATGCACCGTTGGTGTAGAGCTTGCGCGCCCCGGCCAGCGCTGCCGCGTCGGCGTCGTTTTGCAGCTCGTTGCGCACCACATGCAGATAAGCCAAGTCAATCACCAAGGCCCCTGCGCCCAAAAGAACGGGGAGTGTGAGGGCCACCAACACAGCGACAGCGCCCTTTTGGGCTGCTGGAAAATTTTGGATTGTCTTCATGACCTTGTCCTTCATTCGTAGACCATCACCGTGCTCGACTGCAGCACCCAGGGCTTGCCCAGACTTTGGAAAATGCTGCCCAAGCCAATGCCCTGAAAGGTGTATTGCACCGTGACCTGCAAGGTCGGGTCGCCGCTCAAGCTGCCCTTCTGGATGAGCACCGTGGGCAGTGCCGGATTGCCCCCCAAACTGACCAGTGAGCTTTGGGCGTATTGGTTGACCACTTGGCGTATCTGGGCGTCGCTCAGCGGCGGATTGCGCGCCACGATGCCCGCGCGTGCGCCTTCACGGCTGGCGTTGGTGATCACGGTTTTGTCGTACAGGGCCAGACTCAGGTCGATGCCACCGATCAGCAAGCCCAGCAGGATGGGCAGGATGAGCGCGAACTCGACGACGGCTGTACCGCGTTGCCCAGGTTCGGGGCTTGATGCTCTGCGGGGATCAAAACGACGGGTCATGGGCAAGCTCCTGAGGCTGGCCTTGGAGGGCCGGTTGCAAAACCCCGACCATAAAGAGCGCCTGCCATCGTCTCGGTGCGATGCCTCACTCGCTCGCGCATGCCGCGCCACAGATCAGACCGCTTGGTGCGTTGCCTCACGCAGTCGCTCAGGGTGCCGCACCGATCGGTCTGTTTGGTGCGAAAACTCACTGAGCGGCGCAGGCTATTTTTCTAAAGTGGTTCTTCGGTTGTGATTCATCTAGACCGATGCGAAGCTACATGGCCTCTGCACTTGCATCCTCACGGGGCAGGGACAGCACCAGACTGGCTTGAAGTTCATCTCAACTTTTCAACTCTGGAGTAAACACATGAAAAACATTTCCAATTCCTTCAAGGCATTTTGGTCCGATGAGGATGGCGCCACAGCCATTGAGTACGGTCTGCTGGCCGCGCTGATCGCGGTCGTGATTTCGGTTGGCGCGGGCACTTTGGGCACCACGTTGAACGCCTTGTTTGTTGAAATCAGCGGCAAGCTGTAAAGCGTCCGGCAGGAACCGCACCTGAGACCGCCATGCCCCTCAGCCTTTTTGACTGGACACATCTGGCCGCATTGGCCGCCATGCTGATGGCGGCCGTGTGGCACGACACCGCCGAGCGCCGGATTCCCAACACCTTGGTGTTGTGGGGCAGCTTGACAGCCCTTGGGCTGTCACTGTCACCCCATGGCATCGGTGTGGGGTCGGCGCTGGCGGGGGGCATGGTCGGCTTTCTGGGTTTTTTGATCTTCTACCTCTTGCGCATGGTGGGCGCAGGCGATGTCAAGCTGGCCGGTGCAACGGGCCTGTTTGTCGGACACCCCGACATGCTGTGGGTCAACCTGCTGATCCTGATGGCGGGCGGTGCCTTGGCCCTGGTGTGGGCCCTGTGGACCGGACGACTGATCGCCACATTCGAGAACCTTCAAGCCGGTTTGACGCCAATCTGGCCGAACCGCCACGCCGAGCAAAGCGGCAAACCCAGGTCCTTGCCGATCGGTCAAGCGCGCCTGCCCTATGCCTTGGCCATCGGTTTGGGGACGGCTTGGCATGTGCTCAACACCTGGCCATCGGCCTGATTTTTGGATGCTCCAAGGAATACCGCTCATGAAAAATATTCGTCCCCTGGTTTTCATGGTTCTGGCTCTGCTGCTGGGCTTGGCCGCCGCCGCCTATGCGGCCAACTGGTTGCAAAAACAAGGCTCGGAAGCCACTGTGGCGGTTTTGGTGGCCAAGCGCGACCTGCCGATGGGCACACGCTTGCAGCCCGACATGCTGGAGACCGTGCGCTGGCCCAAGGCAGCGCTGATTCAAGACCCCCTGAGCACATGGGAGCAGGCGCAAGACCGTGTCATCCAGATGACGGTTTTGCGCGGAGAGCCCCTGATGATGAGCAAGCTGGCCCCGGTGGGCGAAAAAGGCGGTCTGTCTTCCGTGCTCTCCCCGGGACAACGCGCCATCACCGTCAAAGTCAATGAAATCGTGGGCGTCGCAGGGTTTGCCTTGCCCGGCAATTTTGTGGATGTGATGGTCAACACCGCCGACGAGAAAGAGCAGCCGATCTCGAAAATCGTGATCGAACGGATCCAGGTTTTGGCGGTGGCCCAGGATGTCTCGAGCAACGAGTACAAGCCACGGGTGGTCAATGCCGTCACTTTGCAGGTCACCCCCCAGCAAGCCGAACAGATTGACCTGGCCCGCAGCGTGGGCACTCTGTCCTTGGTGCTGCGCAGCCAAAGCGACCAACACAGCGTCACCACCGTCGGCGCCCGAAAAATTGACTTTCTGCCCCCGGTGGCAGCGGCGGCGGTCCCACCACCGCCCCGCCCCAAGGCGGCGCCCCGCAAAGCGGCTGCGCCAGCGGTCGCCCCCACACCGGCGCCCGAGCCCGTGCGCTTTGAAATGATCCGTGGCCTGTCGCTTTCGCAGGACTGAACCCATGGTGGCCCATCCGTTCCCGCACCCCCGCGCCGCTTCCGTCCACCCTTTTTCGAAAAGCACCATGCCTGTCCAACACATGATCCCCCATGGCCATCGCCGGATGGCAACGACCTCGCCCAACCGGTCTCACCGCGCCGTGATTGGTACATTTTTATGCGCTGCCGTGGGACTCTGGCCTGGCCTGGGCTGGTCAACCACTCCCGCACCGGCCGCCACCGGGGCCAAGCAAAGTGCTCGCCCGGCGGCCCAGGTGTCCCATCAACCGGAAATACAGACCCAAGGGCCGGTGCGGCTGGCCGCGCCCTTGCGACTGACCGCGGGCAAATCGATGTTGCTCCAATTGCCCGAAAATGCCGCCCGCTTGTCGGTGGGCAACCCCGATGTGGCCGATGTGGTGCTGATCAACCCGCGCGAGATCTATCTGCTGGGCAAAAAAGTGGGACTGACCAATTTGCTGGTCTGGACGGCCGAGGGCAACACCACCTTGCGGGACATCGCGGTGGGCACCGACACCGACACCTTGCATGCCAAACTGCTCGAATACGTACCCAGCGTGGAAAACCTGCGGGTCGACAGCCTCTCCGACAGTCTGGTCCTCAGTGGCCGTGTGGCCGATGGCATGAAAGTGCAACGGCTGATGGCCTTGACCCAGGCCTTCAATGGCAACCAGAAGGTCATCAACCTGATGCGCGTGCACGGCACCCAGCAGGTCATGCTCGAAGTCAAGGTGGCAGAGGTGTCCAAGACCTTGCTCGATGAACTCGGCGTCGATGTCAACCTGACCCGCAGCTTTGGCAACACCTCGGTCAACCTGCTGTCCCAGTTGCTCAGCGCAGGATCGACCGCCTTGACCACCGCGCGCGCCAACGGCATGACCAATGTCACCTTGACCGCCGAAATGAAACGGGGGCTGGTCAAGGTGCTGGCCGAGCCCACCATCACCGCAGTGAGCGGACAGGAAGGTTCATTCCTGGCGGGCGGCAAAATCTACATCCCCATCCCGCAGACCAACGCGGCGGGTGGCACCATCATCACACTGCAGGAAAAGGAATTTGGTGTCGGGCTGAAGTTCTTGCCCACCGTTTTGGAGGATGGCCTGATCAACCTGCAGGTCACCCCCGAGGTGTCTGAACTGTCACAGGTGGGCACCGTGGTCAAAGGCCTGCGCGACCAGAGCAGTTTGCTGCCCACCATCAACACCCGCAGGGCCTCCACCACGGTTCAACTGCGCGATGGCGAGAGTTTTGCCATTGGCGGCCTGGTCAAGAACAACGTGACCCAGACCATCAAGGCGTTTCCGGTCCTGGGGGATTTGCCCGTGCTGGGGGCCTTGTTCCGAAGCACCGCCTTCCAGACCGACAAGTCCGAGTTGATCTTTGTGGTCACACCCCGGCTCGCGAAAGTGCTGCCGCCAGACTACGCTTTGCCCACCGACACCTACATCCCTCCCAAGCGCAGCGAGTACTTCCTCAATGGCCAGGTGGAAGGCAAGCCACCCGGCGTCGACCCCGCCCCTGCCGTGACGGACACCGCGCCTGCCGCCACGCCCACCGAGCCCAGCCACAAATAAGCCAGGAAACGACCATGCCACTTCACTCGCCACTTCACTCGCCACTTCACTCGCCACTTCACTTGCCACTTTGGCGCGCCAGCGCCGTGGGTCTGACCCTCTTGGCCCTGAGCGCTTGCGACACCCCGCCGACCCAGGTCGATCGGTACTTTGGCCTGGCGGTGCAACAGGCACAAATGCAGCAGACCCTGAACCCGCCGCACAGGCACTGTCCCATGGCGTCCTCGCCGTCGTCCTGCCCTGGCGCTGCCCAGGGCAGCGGTCACCCGCACATGCGAGAAGGACACCGGGCGTCCACAGACACCGATGGCGAGAGTGCTCACTCGGCCACCCTGCGTTATCAGGAAAGTTTCGCCTCGCCCATGAGCCCCGCATCCGGCACGATCCTGGGTACAGGCTCTGTGATCAAGCGCTGAAAGCCATGGCATGATCCTCCATCTCCTCTCACACCAAAAAACCCTGCTGGACCTTTGGCGCAGCAGCATCTTGCAACTTGGCCTGACACCGGGCTTGTGCCAGCTAAGGATGCCGGGGCAGCGCCTGGCTGAGCTGCTGACCGCCCTGCAGGACATGCATCCCGATGACCTCCTGCTGCTGGACCATCCGGCGAATGCCGCAGCCCAGGACCTGACAGATCTGGACCAGTGGCTGCGCACCCGGCCCCAGCTGAATGTGCTGCTGCTGAGCGAAGACAACAGCAAGAGCTTGCTGGTTCAGGCCATGAAAGCCGGTGTCCGGGAGATCTTGCCTTTGCCGATGGAGCCCCAGGTTCTGCTGGACAACCTTCGTCGCTGGTCTGAGCGGCTGGCCGTGCACCCGAGCGAAGGGGTGCACACCCCGATGGCCACGAGGGGGCCCGAGGCCCTGGCTCACCCCGCACCCGGCCGTCTGGTGGCGTTCATGGGGTGCAAGGGGGGCAATGGCACCAGCTTTCTGGCTGCCAACATGGCGTACATCATGGCCACGGAGTTCGACCGCAAGTGCGCCTTCATGGACCTGGACCTGCAGTCGGGTGACGCGTCCTTTTATCTGGGCAGCGGTGCCAACAAAAATACCCTCAGCGATCTGACGCGACAGATTGACCGGCTGGACGCGCAATTGTTGACCAGTTGTCTGCACGCCATCACGCCCCGTCTGAACCTGCTGGCTGCACCCCACACCTTGGACAAAGCGATGACCATCAGCGCACAGGACATCGAAAAAGTGCTGACCCTGGTGCGCAGCCAGCACGATCATGTGGTGGTGGACCTGCCGCGAACCCTGAACGCCCTGTCGCTCAAGGTGCTGGACCTGGCCGATGTGGTCTACATCGTCATGCAGAACCACACCCCAGATGTGCGCGATGCGCAGCGCCTGGTGCAAAACCTGCAATCGCTGGGTTTGAGCGACAGCAAAATGCGCCTGCTGGTGAACCGTTACGAGCCCGGCGGCTGGGTCAGCCTGTCGGAGCTGGAAAAGGGGGTGGGCCTGAAAGCACATCAGACCATCCCCAGCCAGCCGCAGTGGGTTGGCGAAGCCTTGCACACCGGACAGCCCCTGTCAGAGGTGCACGACCACAACGCCGTGATCCATGCCCTGCGGCAAACCGCTGGGGCCCTGTTGGACACCAGCCCCACCCCGCATCGCCGCTGGATGGAACGCTGGCTGGGCCACCGCGCATGAAGCCCCCACAACCCTTGACTGGTCTTGACGGAGAAGCGTGTGAACCCTGATTTGCGATCCCAATTTGAATCCGCTGGCGCCGTCACGGAACTCCACAGCGCGGCCCAGCCCCCCATGCGGGTCGTGCAGGACACCCGCACGAGCGCCACGCCAAGCCGAGACGGCCCGCAACTGCGCGGGCATGGCCTGGAAGACATCAAGACCCAGATCCACCAGGAAATCCTGTCCCTGATGGACTGGCAACGCATGGAGACCATGGCCCCGGAGCGTCTTCGCAAGGAACTCGAGGCGCTCACCGAAGAGCTGATCGTGCGCCACAAACTGGCACTCAACGAGTCCGACCAACGCAAGGTCATACAGGCCATACAGGACGAGATGCTGGGGCTCGGCCCCATCGAACCCTTGTTGTCGGATCCTTCGGTGTCGGACATATTGATCAATGGCCCTTTCCAGGTGTATGTCGAGCGGCGCGGCAAGATCATGCACAGCGAGGTGCAGTTCGACAACGAAGCCCACTTGCTGCGGGTGATTGACCGCATCGTCTCGCGGGTGGGACGCCGTGTGGACGAGATGAGCCCCATGGTCGATGCGCGTTTGCCCGATGGCTCGCGCGTGAATGCGGTCATCCCCCCCTTGGCCATGGACGGGCCTTTGCTGTCGATCCGGCGATTTTCGGTGGTGCCCTTCAGCGTTCAGGACCTCATCCGCATGGGCACGCTCACGGCGGGCATGGCCGAACTGATCCAGGGCCTGGTGCAGGCGCGCTTGAATGTGCTGGTCTCTGGTGGCACCGGCAGTGGCAAGACCACGCTGCTGAACGTGATGTCGGCCAGCATCCCGGCTGACGAGCGCATCATCACCATCGAAGACGCCGCCGAGCTCCAACTGCAGCAGCCCCACGTGGTGCGGCTGGAAACCCGACCGCCCAACATCGAGGGCAAGGGCGAAATTTCGCAACGTGATCTGCTGCGCAACAGCCTGCGCATGCGACCCGACCGCATCATCATGGGCGAGGTGCGGGGCGGCGAAGTCCTGGACATGCTGCAAGCCATGAACACCGGACACGATGGCTCGATGACCACCATCCATGCCAATTCGGCCCGCGATGCGCTGACCCGGCTTGAACACATGCTCGGCATGGCCGGTCTGAAAGCCGAGTCGCGCGCGATGCGCCAGCAAATCGGGGCGGCCCTGTCGGTGGTGATCCAGGTCTCGCGCCTGTCGGACGGGCAACGCAAAATCACCAGCTTGCAGGAGATCACCGGCATTGAAGGCGATGTGATCAGCATGCAGGAGATTTTCAGATTTGAGCAAACCGGATTGAGCCCCCTGGGTCGGGTTCAAGGCGATTTTCTGGCCACCGGCATCCGCCCCAAATTTGCACAACGCCTGGTCACCCGGGGCATTGCGCTGAGCGAGGATGTGTTCGAACCCACCAAGCGCTGGAGCTGAGCCATGGACAAACCCTTCTGGACCTTTGCCGGCTTGGCCGCCTTGAGCATCAGCGCCCTGGTCTGGGGCGTGTACGGGCTGTGGCTGCAACACCTGGATCCGCGTCGCAAAGCCATGGCGCAAAGACTGCAAGCGGCTGCGTCCAAAGGCACCGTGGTGGTGGTCGAGCCCACACTCAAGTTGCGTCCCCGGCGCATGCTGAGCCAATCGGCGTGGGCCGAGCTGGCCCTGCAAAGGGTTCCCGGCATGGCCGCATTCGACCGCTTTTTGCTGCAGACCGGTCTGTCGCTCAGCCTGTCACAAACGCTGTCACTGGCTGCTGGCTTGGTGTTGCTGGTTGTGTTGCTGGGCGCCTTCCTGGGCTGGCCGCTGATGCTGGCCACTGTGGCTGCCGGGCTCGCGCTGCTGATGTTCATCGCCTTCTTGCAGTACCTGCGCAGCCAGCGCATGGCCCAGATCAGCGAGTCGTTGCCCGATGCGCTGGACCTGATGGCCCGCTCCATGCAAGCCGGGCACGCCTTCACCAGCGCCCTGCAGGTGGCCGCCAACGACTGCGCCCCCCCTTTGTCGCACGAGCTGCGTGCGGTGTTTGAGGAAATCAGCTTTGGGGTCGGCACCACGCAGGCGCTACAGGCTTTGTCAGACAGGGTGGCCAGTGACGATGTGCGCTACTTTGTGGTGGCGGTCGTCATTCAAAGCGAAACCGGCGGCAACCTGGCCGAGGTGCTCAAAACCACGGCGCAACTGATTCGCGAGCGCAAAAAAATCATGGGCGTGGTGCGCGTGCTCTCGGCCGAAGGCCGGATTTCTGCCGTGATCCTGTCGATCCTGCCCTTTGCATTGGCCGCGCTCATGAGTTTGCTCAACCCGGGCTTCATCTCCAAACTCTGGAAAGACCCGATGGGCCTGCAACTGGTGTATTTCTCACTGGTTTTGATGGGCATGGGCATCTTGTGGATGTGGAAGATGATCCAGATCCGGGTCTGAGTTTCAAAAGGTTTTCTCCCATGACCCCTCACATCCTGATTTTTGCTGCGCTGGTGTTTGCCTTGGTGCTCTCCATCAGCTTGGTTCTGCTCAACCGCTGGCGTCCGGACCCGGGCCGGCAACGCCTGGCCTTGATCACCAACGCCCGTCACGATGCGACCAAGCTGGCACAACCGGGCGCCTGGCAACCCACCCAGAGCCGCATGCTGTCGGCTCTGCTGTGGCTCAGTCCTTGGATGGCCCGACTGTCGGGCGGCGACAACGAGCGATCCAGCGCGCTGCGCCTGCGCTTTGCACAAGCCGGTTGGCGCTCGCCCCTTGCCGCCAAAATCTTCTTCACCTGCAAGACCCTGAGCACGGCTGTGCTGGCCGCCCTGACCTGGGCCATCCTGGATGCCGCCCACTCGGCCCCGAGTGGCATGGCACGCCCGGCCATGGTCATGCTCGGCGCGGCCATGGGCTATTACCTGCCCGATGTGGTGTTGAAGTTGCGCATTCAGCACCGCCAACTCTTGTTGATGCACGCGTTTCCGGATGCCATGGACCTGCTGCGCCTGTGCGTGCAGGCGGGACTCGGGCTGGATGCAGCCATTGAACGTGTCGGCCGCGAAATGCGCCAGGCACGGCCCGTGCTGTCCAAAGAATTTGCGCTGACCGGCATGGCCTTGCGGGCAGGTGCGTCTCGGGCCGATGCGCTGCGCCATCTGTCGCAACGGGTGGGCCTCAAGGACATTGACGCGCTGGTGGTGATGTTGATTCAGGCGGACCGGTTTGGCACCAGCGTGTCGGAATCCCTGCAGGTGTACTCGGACGCCTTGCGCACCCAGCGCCGCTTGCGTGCCGAAGAGGCCGCAGCCAAACTGCCCGTGAAATTGTTGATTCCCTTGATCTTCTGCGTCTTCCCGTCCCTGCTCACCGTGCTGCTGGGTCCGGTGGTGGTGACGCTGGCGCGCGACTTTGTGAAGGTGATCTGAAGGGGGCCTGAGCGTCTGGTGGGCGCCTCGGTGCCTGAACCTTTGGACGGGAAGCTGCGGGCGCGCTGGCGGCGCACGCGCGGGTGGCGGTCAGGCCCCGGTCAACTCGGGCCCTTATCTTCGGGCCCTTATCATCAGGGCTTGGCGTGTCCAATCCCCAATCCACAGCCTCCCCGAACATGAACGACAACACCTCTGTAGAGCCCAAACGTCAGGGCCTGTCCCGCGTCTGGCACGCGTTTTTTTATTCCATCGAAGGTTTGCGCGCCGGATGGCAAGAACCGGCTTTTCGCCAAGAGGCCATTTTGGCCGTGCCGATCTTGCCCGCAGCCTGGTGGCTGGGGCAAAGCTGGGCCGAGGTCGGGCTGCTGGTGGGCGTGGTGGTGGCGGTGCTGGTGGTGGAGCTGCTCAACACCGCCATCGAGGCGACCGTTGACCGTGTGGGCCCCGAGTGGCATACGCACTCCAAGCGGGCCAAGGACATGGGCAGTGCGGCCGTCTTGCTCAGCTTGCTGCTGTGTGGCGGGGTGTGGCTGTCGGCCCTGTGGCGTTGGTGGCAGGCTTGACGTGCTGGGCTTGACGGTGGCGTGTCAAGCCGGTCGCGCTGCACAGGCAGAAAAAACATCCAGTTCTGGCTTGTGCCAACGGGTGCTGACCTGCGCCAGCCTCAGGACCGAATGAAAGTAATGGTCATGCGAGACGGGTTCGGCCACTTTTTTCTGCCAGCAAGCGCCGTCCCAGCCCAGCCGGGACAGCATGGGTTTTGACAGCCACAGCGCCATGGGCACATGGTTTTGCTCCTGGGGCGCCATCATGTAGGGCATGCCGTGCAGGTACAGGCCCTTCTCGCCCAGCGATTCCCCATGGTCGGACACATACAGCATGGCCGTGGGTCGGGGCTGGGCCTGCAGCCAGCGCACGGTTTGACCCAGCAAGTGGTCGGTGTAGCGCACCGCGTTGTCGTAGGCGTTGACGATGTCCTGCGTCGGGCAGTCCTGCAGCACGTTGCTGCGGCATTCGGGTTGGTAGACCTTCATGTCGGCCGGTGTGCGCTTGTAATAAGCCGGACCGTGGTTGCCCATCTGGTGCAGCACAACCACCGTGCCCGTTGATTTGGCGCCTGAACCCGCTGTTTTCTCCAGTTGGGCCAGACGCTCGGGCAACACGCGCAGCATGATTTCGTCAAAGCACTCGCCATCTGGACACAGCGTCGGGTCTTTCAACTCGCGGGTGTTGGCGTTCGGCACGCGATCGCACACCCCCTTGCAACCGGACTGGTTGTCCAGCCACAACACCTGCATGCCGGCCCGTTGCAGCACATCCAGCAGGTTTTCATATGGGGTGGTGTTTTTGCTGTAAGCCTCCCGGCCCAGATGGGAGAACATGCAGGGCACCGAGACCTGGGTGTTGGTGCCACAGGAAGTGACTTGGGCAAAGTAGGCCAGTTCGCCACGGCCCTGTAACGCGCGCAATTGCGGCGTGGTGTCACGCGCGTAGCCGCCCAGTCCAAAGTTGGCTGCGCGCACGGTTTCGCCCACCACCAGCACGATCAAGGGCCCTGCCTGCCCTGTCCCCGATGCACGCGCCAGCGCAGCGTCTTCTGCAATGTGCTGCAAGGCCAGGCTGGCCTGCGCGGTCTGGCCCACCACCAGACGTGTGCTGGCGTAGATGGTGTTGAAGGGGTTGAGCATGTAGCGCAGGGATTTCTGGTTGCGCATGGTGGATGCCAAATCCTGAAACGAGACCCAGACCACCACCAGCATGAGCAGCAAGGACAAGCCCGCCAGTCCCAGTTGACGCCCGGCCAGGCGCCGCAAGGGCAGCTGTTGCACAGGCTGACGCCACCACCACCAGCCGGGCAGCACCACACCCAGTGCCAGCACGGCCAGCAGGGACCAGGACAGCAAATCGCGCACTTCGCGCGCATCGGTGTGCACCGTGTTGGCCATCATGCTGGGGTCCATCACGATGCCGTAGGTGTGCATGAAATAGCTGTTGGCCGCGGCCACCAGCAGCAGCAGCACGCCCACCGGCTTGCGCCAGCGGGGCCAGACGAGCAGGCTCAGCAGTGCGGTGGTGGCAGCCAGCACGATCACGCCGAAGCCCAGCAGGCCCAGGCCGTTGCGCAAGTCATGGGCCTCGTTCAAGGCCCACAGGGCGCGCCACCAGGGCAGGTTGCCCAGAGTGCTCAGCCACAGGGCCAGCACCAGCAAGAGGCCCAAAGGGTGCCAGGGGCGGCGGGCCAGCGCGTCAGCAGGAGCGGGATCGGAAGAAATGGAGGTCATGGGCTGCAGAATTCATCTCAAGAGCTGCCATTGTGAAAACCCAGCCTTACCGCAACATTAAACCTGGACCGTCGGATCCAGAGGGGCGGACCAGATCAGCGCAAAACGCTTGCCAAAAGGGGCAACACCGGCATCGCGCAGCCACTGCACCTGCAGGCTTTGGGCGATGCGCTCGACCAAGGTCAGGCCGATGCCCAGGCCCGTGCCCGCGCTGGGCATGGGGGCTGCGCCGAAGTCTGTGCCATCGTCGCTGACCGAGAGCAGGATCTGGCCCTTGGCATCACGGGCCACGCGCACCTCCACGTAGGTGCCTGCAGGGTTGTGCCGCAGGGCGTTGTCCACCAGGTTGCGCAATGCCAGCTCCAGCAAAGTGCGCTGCCCTGGCACCACGCATGGCTGTGACGGGGCCTCGAGCGCAATGTCCTGACCCAGCTCATGGGCCAGCGCCGCGTGATCGGCCACCACCCCTTGGGCCAAGGCACACAGATCGACAGGCTCAGACAGTGGCGCGCCCAGGCCCTGTGCCCGCGCCAGATCCAGCAGCTGCGTCAGGATGCGTCCTGCCTGCAAGGCACTCTGCTCCACCGACTGCAGCGCCTGGGCTTGCTCGTTGGCTTGGCCGTTGCGGGCACGCCGAGCCTGCAGCACCAGCGCGGTCAGTGGGGTGCGCAGTTCGTGGGCCACGTCGGCAGCAAAGCCCCTCTCCCGTTCAATCTGCCCTTGCAAACGCAGCACCAGGGTGTTGATGGCCTGCACCGTCACTCCCAGTTCCTGATAGGGCTGTTGCGGCACCAGCATTTGTCCTGCATCAACGTCCAGCGCCGAAATCTTGCCCGACAAGCGTTTCAAGGGCAGCAAGCCACGTCGCATGGCCGAGGCCAGAACCAGGGCCACCAAAGGCAGGAACAGCAAGGCGGGCAGCAGGATGTGCTCGGTGATGTCGGCCGCCAAGGCTTCACGCCCGACCAGGTCCAGCATCACCGCCACACGGCGCACCGCCCCCCCGTGGGCCGACTCGGCCACGTACACCCGCCAGTCCTGCTTGGCGCCCTGCGCGGTCAAGTGCACGGTTTGGTGACCGTTGACCAAGGGTGTGGGCAAGCGGGCCAGCATGCCGTGCGAGTCCCAAACCAATTGGCCGTCTTGCCAGACCAGCACATGGAAATCGGGCGAATAGGCATGGCGCAAGGGCTCGCTCAGGGCAACACCGGTCAAGCCGCCCGATGCGGGCTGCGGCGCGGCTTCGGCTGGGGGTCTGCCTGGCATCGTCAGCGCGTGGGCACCCAAGGGATGGCTGAGCAAGAGTTGCGCAGCAGACACCAGCATCCCGTCGCCGATTTCCTCGGCCTCCTGGTAGCCAGTGGAATAAGCCAGGCCAGCCAGCACAAGCCACAGCGACAGCACCGCGCTCAGCGCCCAAACCCAGAGATAGCGCCACAGGGAGCGGGCGGGTGTCACGGGGGTGTTGCCCATGGGGCTCGTGCCTGGGCCCATCACCGGCTCCCCGGTGGATGGGGCGCAGGCACAAAATAACCCACACCGCGCACCGTCTTGACCAGGTCATCGCCCAGTTTGCGGCGCAGGTGGTGCATGTGCACCTCCAGCGCATTGCTGTCCAGCACTTCATCAAAACCGTACAGCGCCTGCTCGAGCCGCTGGCGCGACAGCACCTGACCGCTGCTGCGCAGCAAGGCCAGCAGCAAGGCGAATTCCTTGGCCCGCAGCACCACAGGCTCGCCGTTTCGCAACACGGTGTGGGCGGCCGGATCGACCACCAGATCCCCGTGGTGCAGTTGCGCACAAGCCCGGCCTTCGCTGCGGCGCAAGGCCACCCGCATGCGGGCCAGCAACTCCTCGGGCTCGAATGGCTTGACCACATAGTCATCCGCCCCCTGGTCGAGACCCGCCACACGGTCGGGCAAAGCGTCCCGGGCCGTCATGATCAGCACCGGCATCGCTGCGCCCGAGCGGCGAACCTGGCGCAACCAATCCAGACCATCGCCATCGGGCAGGTTCAGGTCGAGCAGCACCAGGTCAAAGGGCTCCACGCGCAAAGCGGCTGTGGCCAGCGCCAGGGTCGCTGTCACATCCACCGCATAGCCACTGGCTTTCAAGGTCGCGGCCAACCCAGTGGCAATGGCCGCATCGTCTTCCACAATCAATACCCGCATGACTTCTTGTCCGTTGGTCTGCCTGATCTGTTGATCAGGCCCGATTGTGTCAGGTGTCGTGTGCATGGCCTGCAGCATGGCAGCGCCAAATTAAGGCAGGCTTAAGGCGGTCGTCCTTTAATGGCGCCATGCACCTCTACGAGATCGACAACAGCGCCCTGCGCAGCCCCATGGCGCAGCCCGCTTTCAGGACCGCATCACCCGGTTTTTGGTTTTGGCTCAGCTGTTTGTGCCTGACGATGGGTTGGGACGCCTCAGGGGGCGATTTGCGCGTGATGGCCTGGCTGGGCGATGCCCAAGGCTTTGCGCTGCGCGACCACTGGTGGCTCAGCACCGTCTTGCACGATGGCGCCCGGCATCTGGCTGTGGTCCTCTACCTGGGCATCCTTGGGATGGCGGTGCGGCCCATGGGGTTTTGGCGTCAGGTGCCACGCATTCAGCGGCTGGAAATCGTCGTCGGCATCACCCTGAGTTTGCTGGTGGTCACCGCCATCAAACGCATCAGCCTGACCAGTTGCCCCTGGGAACTGCAGGCCTTTGGCGGTGTGGCCAGCCATGTGTCGCACTGGTCATGGGGCGTGAGCGATGGGGGCAGTGGCCACTGCTTTCCCGGCGGGCATGCCTCCAGCGCCATGGCGTTTCTGGCCCTGTCATTGCCGTGGTGGATGTCGCCGAACGACCCCCATCGGCGTACCGGCCAAAAACTGCTGGGGGCAATTATCATCACAGGCCTGATCCTGGGTGCTGTACAAACCCTGCGCGGCGCACATTACCCCAGTCACACCGCTTGGACCGCCTTGATTTGTGCGTCCTTGGCATGGGTCAACCATCGCTTTTTTACCGCCATCGGATCACGGTTGAAGCGGCGCCTGGTCAGCGACCCTTGAAGGATTTGACCGTTCGAGACAAGCCCAAGACACCTGCGACCGCTTCGCAGAATGGTTTTGGATAGCGTACTCGATCAACAAGCCGAAAGTTGCTGTGAATGGCTGCGCAGGCCTAGCCCTTTTTCATCCGCTGCCAGATCGGAGTTTGGCTCAACAAGGTCAGGCACAGCGCCAGCAAGATGCCGGCCGACAAGGGCGAGGTGAAAAATTCACCGACAAATTGGCCCACCTGACTTTCGGCCGAAATCATGGCCTGGCGATAACTTCGGTCCATCAAGGGCCCCAGGATCATGCCCAGGATGATCGGCGCCACCTGGTAGCCATAGATTTTCAAAAAGTACCCCAACACCCCAAAACCAAACATCCAGTAAACGTCGGCAGGGTTGTTGTTGATGGCAAATGCACCCACCGCCGAGAGGACCAAAATCATGGGCAGCAAAATCGGCTTGGGCGTTTCGACAATCTTGGTGAACAATCGAATACCTGTCAGGCCAAAAAAGAGCAAGCAAAAATTGGCCAGCACCAGCGTGCCCACAATGAACCAGAACAAATGCGGTGTCTCGATCATCAACATGGGTCCAGGCTTGAGGCCATGGATGTACAAGGCACCAATGATCACAGCGGTGACCGCGTCACCTGGGATGCCCAAGGTCATCATCGGGATGTAAGCGCCGCCCACTGCCGCATTATTGGCCGACTCGGGGGCCACCAAACCCTCGTGCGCGCCTTCACCAAAAGGGTGCGAGGGATTTTTCACCGTGCGTTTGGCATGGTCGTAGGCCATCAAGGCTGCGATGTCGCCACCCGCACCGGGCAAGGCACCGACCACCACGCCAATGCCTGAAGTGCGCAAAGACAAGGGCAGGTATTTGCGCACCAAGTCCCAAGAAGGCACGATTTTGCTGACGTTTTGCTTGACGGCTTTGAGCTTGAGTTCATGCAGTTGAACCAGCACTTCCGACACACCAAAAAAGCCGATCATCGCTGCGATGTAGGAAATACCGGCCGTCATCTGCACGCTGCCAAAGGTCAAACGGGGCTCGGCCGTCATGGGGTCCAAGCCCACCATGCCAATCAAAACCCCAAAGGCCCCCGCAAAAACGCCCTTGGCCAGAGACCCTCCGGAGAGCGCCCCCACCAGCAAAATGCCCCAGATGGCCAGCATCAGGTAATCACGGGGCGCAAACATCAACGCAAAATCGGACAAAGCTGGCGCCGCTATTGCCAACGCAAGAATGCCCACAAAGCCACCAATCACGGACATCACCAAGGTCAGCCCGATGGCAGCGCCCGCCTCACCCCGCTTGGCCATCGGGTAGCCATCCAGACCGGTCGCAATGGCCGCTGGCGCACCCGGGATGTTGAGCAAAATGGCACTGCGCGAACCGCCATAAACACCGCCCAGAAAAATGCCCGAAATCAAGGCCAAGGCATCATTGACCGGCCACTTGAAGGTGAATGAAATCAGGATGGACACCGCCATGGTGACCGACAAGCCGGGGATGGCCCCAATGTAGATGCCGGCGAAGGTGCCGGCCGCCACCAAAAACACCAGATAAGGGCTGGTCCAGGCCATCAGGAAATATTCAAACGACTGCATCATGACCAGATCCCCGCCAGCCAGGTGCCCTTGGGCAAAACAACCGAAAATGCCGTCTGGAAAATCAGATACACCAGCGCCAATGCGCCCGCGCTCAGCATGAGGTTGAACCACACACGTTTGCTGCCCAGCAAGCGCATGGAGGTGAGCAAAAATAGATAGGCCGAGACGACAAAACCCAGCCGGGGCAAAAGCAGCATGAAGGCGAAAACGGCCAGGGTGAACCCCAGCCACACTGCGGGTGAAATTTGACGCACAAACTGCTGCGGCAAGCTCTCACCCGAGGGTCTGTCCAACTTGGCCCGCAGGGTTTGGCGCAACACCAAGACCGAGGTGACCACCATCACCAAAGCCGACAGCATGGGGAACATGCCCGCTGAGGTGATGGATTCAAATCCGGAGATGCCGTAAGACTGAAACAACAAGTACAGACTGCCCAAAAGCAACAGGCAAGTGAACGTCAACTCGCCAGGCAAGCGTTTTTTCGGCTCAAGCATGGTCATACCTCCGGACAGATTGGGCATCAGGGCTTGGCGATACCCAGATCGGCAGGCGACTTTTTGGCCACACCAGCTTCCTGCAAAGTCCAGGCGGTCACAGACTGCCACTTTTTCAGGAATGCGTCGGCCTCTGCGCCAGAGATGTTCATCATGGTGTTGCCCCGGTCCGTCATGAGTTTCACAAACTGGGGGTTGTTGGCCGCTGTTTTGAACGAGGCGGTCAATTTGGCTTTGGCAGCTTCAGGCACGTCACGTTTGACGAACACGCCATAGAACGGCCCCCATGGCAAGTACTTGCTGATGGCGGGCAGGTCTGCGGTCAATGGTGCAATGCCGTCGTGGGCTTTGTCGCTGAGCACTGCCAACGCTTTCACACGACCGGCCTTGATGTGCTCGGATGCTGCACCCAAACCGACCGGCATGAAGTCCACATGGCCCCCTTGCAAAGCGGTCAGACCAGGCCCTTCGCCGTCAAACGGCACGGCGGTCACGGGCAGTTTGGTCAAGGTGCCAATCATCGAGCCCACACTGTGGGGCAAACCGCCAGGCCCGGTTGAGCCCATCTTGACTTTGCCGGGGTTGGCCTGGGCATCGGCGAGCACATCTTTGAAGGATTTCCAAGGCTTGTCCTTGTTGGCCACGATGACCACGATGCCACGGCCCAGAATGTTAACGGGGTAAAACTTGGAGTAATCCAACTCGCCCAAACCCAGCACGCCGTGCAATTGGGGGTTTTCAGCACCCAGCAGCAAGGTGTAACCATCCGAAGCTTGCTGGTTCACAAAGTTGGTAGAAATCGCACCGGCACCGCCGGATCTGTTTTGCATCACGATTTTCTTGCCGAGGGCTTCCTCTGCAAATGGGGCCACCGCGCGGGCCACCACGTCCGTGGCACCACCGGCACCCCACATGATCACGCCAGACAACTCTCGGTCTGGGAAAGCTTGGGCAGAGGCCAAGCCAGTGGCCAAAACAAGTGAAGCCAGTGTCACGCTTCGGCGAATGGTATTCATGAAAGTCTCCTGGTTAAATTCATCAAAAACATGGTCGCGCATCAGCTTGCATGCGCTGCGCGAACATCTATCTTAGTGGCTCTGAACTCGAAAACATGACACCTTCGGCAACTCACGAACTGCGAATGCGCCATGGCGGCAGGCGATGAGGCTCAATCACTCAATCGGGCCACACGTCTGAGCAGATCGGCGGTGGTGGTGGGCAAACCAAAAAATTCCAAATACGCAGGAATTTGCTCATACAGCATGTCGGTGCCCACCTGGGTGGTGCAACCGCGCGACTGCGCAGCGGCCAAAAATGGCGTGGTCTGGGCTTTCAGCACGACTTCACCCACAAAGGTGGCGGGCGACAGGCGCGACACATCCATCGGCAGCGGATCCCCCTCGTTCATGCCCATGGGTGTGGCGTTGACGACCAGGTCGTGGTCTACCGGATCCTTGCAGCCTGTGCGCACGTCCATGTCGGGGTAGTGGTCTGTCAATCGACTGGCCAGCGCCTCGCAATCGGCGGTGTTCACATCAAACAGGCTGATGCCGGCCATGCCCGCGCCGGCCAATGAAGCGGCAATGGCACAGCCCACACCGCCCGTGCCCACCACCAAAGCCCGCTTGCCACTCGGGTCAAAGCCTTTGCGCTGCATGCCGCGCACGAAACCTGCACCGTCGAACATGTCGCCCACCAGGCGGCCATCGGCCAAACGCTTCACAGCGTTGCAGGCACCCGCCACACGCACAGTGGCCGTCACCTCGTCGAGCAAACCCACTGCGCTGACTTTGTGCGGCATGGTGATGAGGGCACCGCGGATGTTCTCCAGCGTGAACACCGCCTTCAAGAAGGCCGGGAAGTGCTCACGCTTGCAGCCCATGGGGACGACCACCGCATTGATGCCCGCTTCTTCAAAGTACGGGTTGTAAATCATCGGTGACTTGAATGTCTGGGTGGGGTAACCGATGTGGGCAATGATTTCGGTATGGCCGTTGATCATGGGCGAACTTCAAGCGCTCTGCACGAGCAGGAATGGGGCGGTGGATGTTTGCAAAGGAGGCACTCTGGAAGATGCGCTGGTCAGGCGCGCTGTGGCGCCAGACCACAGCTCACCCGACCAAACCGGGCCACGCGGGGTCACGTGGCCCTGCGGCTCACCTGCGCAGCTTGGCCAGTTCGGCTTGCAGTTCGGCCACGGTGGCGGCAATCGGCTCGCCGTGCTTGGTGATGACGGGCTTCATCTTGTCACGCAAAATGGCCACTTCGGTTGCTGGCAATGTGGTCACCAGCATGCCGGCCTTTTTCAGGTTGTCCAGCAAGGTGGCTTCCTGGGCACGGGCTTGTGCGCGCTGGAATTTGGATGACTCGGATGCGGCATCGCTCAGGATTTTTTTCTCGGCGGCGTTCAAGGTGTCCCAGAACTTCTTGCTGATGACGATCGATTGGGGGTTGTACTGGTGGCCCGTCAAGGTCAGGTGCTTTTGCACTTCAAAGAATTTGGCGGCATGGATGGTGGCGACAGGGTTTTCCTGTCCGTCGACCGCCTTTTGTTCCAGTGCCACATACAACTCGGGAAACGGCAGTGGCGTGGGGTTGGCACCCAGTGCCTTGACCCAGTCCACGTTGATCGGGTTGGGGATCACGCGCAGCTTGAGGCCTTCAATGTCCGACACCTTGTTGATGGCGCGGCGGCCGTTGGTCAGGTTACGAAAACCCAACTCGTAGTAGCCCAGTCCAACCAGCCCCTTGTCTTCCAGTCTGGCGTGCATTTTCTTGCCAAAGGCACCGTCCACCACCTGGTCGGCTTCCTGGCCACTGGCGAACATGAACGGGAAATCGAACACGGAAAACTCGCGCACTTGAGAGGCAAAAATACCGGAGTTCATGGACGCCATCTCCAGCGTCCCACCTTGCAAGGCCAACACATTGGCCTGGTCGCTGCCCAAGGCGCCACCGGGGAACACATTGACCTTGATCTTGCCGCCGGAGTTCTTCTCGACGATTTCCTTGAATTTTTCCATGCCCTGGATGATCGGGTGGCCCACGGCATTCTGGTTGGCAAATTTGATGGTCTTGTCTTGCGCATGGGCCAGGCCCATGGCAGCCAAAGTGACCGAGGCGATCAGGGATTTGATGAACAGACGTTTCATGGTTTGTCTCCGGTGTGTAAAAAAATTGGACGTACGCATCGCATGAAAAACTTGTTGTCAGGCGTACCCGTCAGACAACAAGGCCAGGTGTCTGTCAAACCAGGGCGCAGGAGCCATCACCAAGGACGGGAAAGCCACCCACGCAAACAACACGGCAAACTGCGCCAGCATGAAGGGCATGACACCCCGTGTCACCTCATCCATCCGGATCTTGCCCACACCCACCACCGTGTTGCGCACTGTTGCGACGGGCGGGGTGATCAGGCCCATGGCGCAATTCACAGCCCATTCATGAATTTGTGAAGCACCAACATCTGCTGAAAGGGACCTTGGTAATGTACGAACTGGTTAGTTTTTTGAGATCGGTGTTTACCCTGTATGGGCATGGCCCTGCATCGCTCACCCCGAATTGGACAGGGCGCGGCTGACAAATCGCAAGATCAGATCCACCACATGCTCCCTTTTCAGGGTGTCGGCCTTGTCGGAACTGAGGCGGTCTTGAAAGATGAGGCCGAACGTGTGGCGGTTGGACACATTGAAAAATGTGAAAGCCGAAATCGCCGAATGGATGTCCACAGGCTCGAGGCCTGCCCTGAACACACCCTCGGCCACCCCCCGGTCGTACACCGACTTGACCGACGCAATGGCGTTGGTGTTCAAGGCCTGGATGCTCTGGCTTTGCCTGAGGTAGTCCCCGCGCTGGATGTTTTCGTTCATCACCAAACGGATGAAGTCTTCATTGTCCCGGTGGTGGTCGTAGGTGAATTCCACCAGTTTTGCCAGCGCCTCCATGGGCGGCAAATCGTCCAGATTCAGGTCAGACTCAATGGTGCGCATGCGCCGGTATGCTTCCTCCAGCACCGCCAGGTACAGACCGTCTTTGCTGCCGAAGTAGTAATAGATCATGCGCTTGCTGGTGCGCGTGGCCGCTGCGATGGCGTCGATGCGCGCGCCTGTGAGCCCCTTGTCTGCAAACTCGTGCGTGGCCACAGCCAGAATCTCTGACATGGTCCGGGCCGGATCGTTGGTGCGGCCCGTGCCGCTGGAGGTCAGCGATTGACCAGAAGAATGTACCGATCGGTTCATTTTCCAAGTATAAATCTCCAGCCTGTCCTTCAACCGCGCTGCGCTTGCACACCCGATCACCCGATGAAGCCGTGCTGGTAAGCTTCCTGTGACCGTGGGAACACGACATTTTTTTCAAAGGTAAAAGCATGACAAACATCGGCATGGTCGGCATCGGCATGATGGGCCACGGCATCGCCAGCAACCTCCTCAAGCACGGCCACCGCCTGCGCGTGCTGGCGCACCCCGGCAACCAGCCACTCGATGCCCTGCTGGCCGCAGGTGCAAACACCTGCACCACAGCACAGGCCCTGGCGGCGCAGTCGGACGTGATCATCCTGTGTGTCACCGGCACACCCCAGGTTGAAGCCGTGCTGCTGGGCGATGAGGGTGTGTTGAAGGGCCTGCGGCCAGGCAGTGTCGTCATCGACTGCTCCACGGCCGTCCCCGCCTCCACCGAAAAAGTCGCGGCGCTGGTCATGGCCCAGGGCGGGCAGTTTCTCGATTCGCCCATGACCCGCACCCCCAAAGAAGCCGCCGAAGGCCGCTTGAACTTGCTGGTGGGCGGTGATGCTGCGCTGTTTGAGCGCTGCCGCCCGATCCTGGCCTGTTTTGCAGAAAACATCGTGCACACCGGGCCGATTGGATCCGGCCACCGGATGAAACTCCTGCACAACTACGTGTCGCTGGGCACAGTGACCTTGCTGGCCGAAGCCGCTGCCTGTGCGCAACGGGCTGGCGTGGACACCCCCACTTTTGTGGAAGTGCTGACCAAGGGCGGCGGTTGGGGCGCGGCGCTGGAACGGCTCAAGCCGGCCATGCTGCAGGGCGATCCGACGGGCCTGCGTTTTTCGATGGCGAATGCGCTCAAAGACCTGAGCTATTACAACGACATGGCACAGGCCATCGAGGCCGAGAGCAACTTGGCCCGGGCCGTGCAAAGCACCTTGGCCAGCGCCTGCGAGGCTGGCCACGCACAGGCCCTGGTGCCCGAATTGATCGACCTGCTGGCCCAGCGCCCCCGCGGTTGACCCGCCCGCCCCCGCCCCGCTGCGGCCTTACTTGGCGGCCTGGGATTT
>Ga0255124_1000073_pt1 | contig 38760 bp, 29 predicted proteins | sample Law_Cont_RepB_8d_FD_188564 | JGI IMG/M metagenome (GOLD analysis project Ga0255124, IMG submission 188564) | Freshwater microbial communities from St. Lawrence River, New York, United States - Law_Cont_RepB_8d | ecosystem: Environmental > Aquatic > Freshwater > River | place: USA: New York... | reverse complement strand
TTTCCGCCTCGCTGCTGTTGGGCATACATGCGTTGCAAATCCAATATGCTTTGTTTGGCGGCGTAGAAGTTTTGATCTTCTTTTAGTGCTGCTTCCAGCGCCTTTGCTGAAGTTAAAATGTCACCGGCGGCGCGCAACATCAAAGCCTGAAGGTAAATGAATGCAGCTTTTGCGTTCACTGATTCAGAAACACTGGCAGCAATGTGGTCCATGCGAACTTTTTTATCGCCAATTTTGGGATCGGCCAAAGCCAAAGTAACCATGGAATCACAGCCCATTACGTTTCCTCTCGCCATCTCCACAAAACACATATCCCACCAATAGGTCTGGTCCTTGGTTTCATCGTACAGATCGCGGAACATCACCATCGATGCGGTGTCTTTGCCTTGTTCTAGCAACAATTTCGCCTTGATTTCACGCAAGAAAGTGTTTTTGGGATTCTGCTTTAAACCTGCTTCAGCATAGTACAATGGCGTTTTTGGATTGCGTACTTGTTCTGAAGATCCACCCAAATGAAAGTAATGGATGTAGGTCAAACTGTCATAGGCCCAATTTTGTATGCTGCTGTCTTGGTTAATCCAGAGCAACAAGGCATTGCTTGCAGCCCGGTAATCCCCGGCGGCAACCCCCATTTTATAGGTTTTTTCAAAGGATGGCTGTTTCTGATTGCATGCAGACATTCCCACCATCAAGGCCAAAAGAGAAAAGAATTTCACCACTTTCATTTCAAACAAAGGTAATTGGAATTTTTCAATCGAAAAGGAAGGCGTTTTTGTAACTTTGCCCTACCTATGTTTGAGAACCTACAGAACCGGTTGGAAAAGGCGTTTAAGTCGCTGAAAGGACAAGGACGCATCAATGAAGTGAACGTCGCCGATACCGTTAAGGAAATTCGTCGTGCATTGATTGCGGCCGACGTTAACTTCAAGGTGGCCAAGGATTTTACCGATACCATTTTGGAGAAAGCCAAAGGGCAAGATGTGATTAAGTCGGTATCGCCCGGACAGTTACTCACCAAAATTGTCAATGACGAGTTGGTGGTGTTGCTGGGTGGTCAAAAAGCCGATTTGCAGTTGAATGCAAGTCCTACCGTGATATTAATCGCCGGACTTCAAGGTTCGGGAAAAACCACTTTCACAGGAAAATTGGGTAAATACCTCAAGGGATTGGGCAGAAATCCATTGTTTGTGGCGGGTGATGTCTATCGTCCTGCTGCCCGTCAGCAATTGAAAGTGTTGGGCGAACAAGTGGGCGTTGAAGTGTACAGCGAAGACGGGAGCAATGATCCCGTGGCAATTGCTGAAAATGCCATCGCGTTTGCCAAGAAAAACAACCACAATGTGGTTGTGATTGATACCGCAGGTCGTATCGCGATCGACGAGCAAATGATGAACGAAATTGCTCAGTTGAAGCGTTCTGTGAAGCCCCATGAAATTTTGTTTGTGGTGGATTCAATGACCGGTCAGGATGCTGTGAACACGGCCAAGGCGTTCAATGACGTGTTGGATTTCACGGGTGTTGTGTTGACCAAATTGGATGGTGATACCCGCGGTGGTGCGGCCTTGAGCATCAAAACGGTGGTGAACAAGCCCATCAAGTTCGTGAGTATGGGCGAGAAGATGGAAGCGTTAGACGTGTTCTATCCCGATCGTATGGCCGGCAGAATCTTGGGTATGGGTGATGTGGTTTCTTTGGTGGAACGCGCGCAGATGGCCTTTGATGAGGAAGAAGCAGAGCGTTTGTCGAAGAAGATCGCCAAGAATAAATTTGATTTTGAAGACTTTTTGGCCCAATTGCAGCAAATCAAAAAGATGGGCAACATCAAGGATTTATTGGGTATGTTGCCAGGTGTCAGCAGTCAGATCAAGGATTTAGACATCGACGACAATGCTTTCAAGGGTATCGAATCGATGATTCAGAGTATGACGCCCCAAGAGCGCTCGAAGCCTGAAATACTGAATTCAAGTCGCAAGCAGCGCATTGTGAGGGGTAGCGGTCGCAACATACAAGAATTGAACAAGTTGCTGACTCAGTTTGAGCAAATGCGCAAGATGATGAAGATGATGAACAATTCGGGCGGAAAAATGCCCAAAATGCCGAATTTACCGGGCATGCGCAGATAAGGATAACCTGAAACATGAAAAATATCGCCGACATCCGAAAAGAGTACACCAAAGGTGAGTTGGAGCCATTGAATATGGGCGATGACCCCCTGGTAGAATTTCGGGGATGGTTTCAGCAAGCCTTAGAAGCCCAAGTCTTGGAGCCCAATGCCATGGTGCTGGGAACGGTGAATGCCGAACATAGGCCCTCGTCGAGGGTGGTTTTACTGAAAGAAATCACCGCTGATGGCATCGTGTTTTTTACGAATTATGCGAGCAGAAAAGGCCGGGAGCTTTTGGAGAATCCCTTTGTTTCAGCTGTGTTTTTTTGGGCTGAGTTGGAGCGACAGGTGAGGGTAGAGGGCAGGGTGAGGAAGATCAGCGAAGCCGATAGCGATGCCTATTTTTACAGTCGTCCCAGAATTTCTCAAGCGGGAGCCGTTGTATCGAACCAAAGCGAAGTGATTTCGGGTAGGGAGGATTTGGATGCGCAGATGGCGGCATTGATGGCCGATGACAGCATTGAAATTGCTCGCCCAGAACATTGGGGAGGCTATGAAATAGTGTTGGATGGCATGGAATTTTGGCAGGGCAGACCCGGCCGAGTTCACGACCGAGCACGCTACCAAAAAGTGGATGGCGCATGGGTAAAAACCCGTTTGTCGCCTTAAAAAATTGGATTTATTTCTATCTTAATGCACTTTTACGTGTAAATTAATTGCTGCTGTTGGTTGTAGACGAGCGGTTTAGGTTTTTTTTCAGGGCAACCAAAATATTTCTTTCTGCGTCTTATCTTGCAATTCATTTTTCGTAGGATGATGAAAAAATTATTCAATCGATCAAGGCATTTTTCGCCGTTTTTGATGGGCCTTTTGCTCGTAATTCCAGCCATTGCCCAGCCACCAGCGGGCGCCGTGGCTGCCAAACCAAATATTATTTATTATGCCGGTGGTAAGTGTGATTTTTATGATGTAAATAGCAATTTACTTCTATCAGTGGATGCAGCGGAAGCAGGATGGTCTGCAACACCTGCAAAAGCGGCATGGGTGGTAGTGACACCGAGCAGTGGTGGGTATTATGAATTTCCCAATTACAGCAGCAATGCCCCTACATGTAGTACTCGCGAGTATTTGCAACCTTTTTGGAATTCGGATACCATTTTTAACGAGTTGGTTTTGCTTTCCGGCGTGAATAGCACGGCCAATTTGATGTTCAAACCCAAACAAATTGTTAAAGTCACCAACTATGACTTTTCAAAAACATTCGCGGTCAATACGGATTACACGGTGAGTGGCAAGACGATTACCCAAAAATCATCGGCAGTATCAGCGACCTACATAGTTAAAGGGGGTGTGAAAGGCAATGGCCAATCGAATGGTTTGATGAATACCAACCCTACCTCATGGACCTGCGTTACTTACATACCAGATCGCGGGGATTGGGGTGCGAAGACGATTTTTGGATACAAGGGTGATTTGTTACCAAAGACCATGTCGAAATTAAAAAACAAGCAATCTTTGGTGATTCAAGCCTATGGAATGAGTATTACCGCGGGTTTGAACGTTAGTGGATTTGCGGGCGATGATAAGAATTTTAAGCCAACCAAACCCTATATGCACAGTTACGTAGATTTATTGGGCGAAGGGTTGTTGGCGAAATTTGGTGTAAACATCACCATGATTAATGGTTCGTGTGGAGGAAAAACCGTGGCATGGATTGATCAATATTGCAAGAGCATGGTGAACCCCAACAATCCAGATTTGGTGATTTTGGATATGGGTATGAATGATATCTGGGGCACGTCGAACGCATCTTTTAAAGCCAGTATGCAATCTTGCATCGATAAAATTAAAAAGGACTGCCCAAATGCAGAGTTTATTCTCATCGGAAATATGTTGCCAGATGTGAATTCTCAAGGCTCACCCAGCAACGGCGATGCATTGATGTATGGATTTCTTTCGCAGCTAAAATCAATGGAGGCATCGGGAATTGCCGTGATGGACATGACCACCATGAGTGATACTGTGTACCGAAGAAAGGGTGCCAAGCACTGTACCGCGAATTCGCTACACCCCAATGATTACTTGGCAAGGTGGTATGCTCAGGGTTTGTTGGAAGTGTTCAATGATGGGTCATCACCCAGTCCCAATTTGGGTAAAACCTATTATGTAAACACCACAGGTAATAATACAGACGGTTTGACATTGGCCACAGCATGGACATCTCTTTCCAAAGTCAATGCACAGGTTTTTCAGCCAGGTGATCGGGTTTTGTTTGAAGGGGGAAAGACATTCACTGGAAACATCGAATTGGATGCTTTGGATGGAAATGTTGCCCTTAAGCCAGTGGTCTTTTCAACTTACGGATTGGGTAGAGCCACAATCAATACCACTGTTACCACGAAATGCGGATTCAAAGCCACGAATTTACAGGGGGTTCACTTACGCAATTTGGTATTCAAAGGACCCGGTAATGGCACCCAAAAAGACATTGATGGTATATTGTTTTTTACAGATAAACCCTCGGGCTATTTATCGAATATCGCCCTAACCAATGTTGAGGTTTTTGGATTCGGCTACTGCGGTATGCGCTTTTATTCTAGTTGGTCGGCAACGGTGAAGGCTGGTTATCGAGGGGTTCGTATCGATAGTTGCTCGGTGCATGATTGTCGGGAAAACGGCATCGTGTCATTTGCATACGACGACCAAACAACCAATTTTTATCACCACAGGGATTTTCAGATTCGCAACACAGAAGTGTATAACATTACAGGCTATGCTGCTGGCAGTCACAAAGGCAGCGGTATTGTACTGTCTCAAATTGATTATTCGGTCATTGAGCGATGTGTGGCATACAACACCGGGACTTTGAATTCGGCTTGTGGGGGACCGGGCGGTATTTGGGTTTGGTCGGCCGACAACGTGACCATTCAATATTGTGAATCGCATCACAATTCGTCGGGATCCTCTACCGGTTGTGATGGCTTAGGTTTTGATTTAGATGGTGGCGTAACCAATTCAATTGTTCAATATTGTTACTCTCATGATAATGACGGTGCCGGCTATTTGTTGGGCAATTTTACTGGTGCTCGCGCTTGGGGTAGCAATACTGTTCGATACAATATTAGCATCAATGATGCCCGCACGAATAACAGTGCTGTGACACTTTTTACTGCCCCAAACACCACTTGGAACGGATTGAATTTTTACAACAATACAGTGTATGTGAGTGGTTCAACGAAGAATAAATACACGACATTCGGTGCATTTCAAATGACAGATTATGGAACCAATATGTCGGGGGTGAAATGTTATAACAATATTTTCCAGGTATCGGGATCTGGCAGTGCTTCCCCACTTTCGTTGGTTCATGTTCCTGCTACCTTTCTCCCTCAAAATCCGGTGTTTACAGGAAATTTGTATTGGAGTTCAGGGGGAACTTTCAAAATTACCTATGGAAATAGTTACAGCAGTTTGTCGGCGTTTCGTGCTACGGGCAATGAGAAATTGAATGGGAATGGGGTGGGTGTGGAAGCAGATCCTTTATTGACAGGCACTTCCAATGCAGCGGCTTTGTTGTATCCAAAAGAAAACAATTCTTTGAATCAATTTCAGTTGGTATTGAGTTCTCCAGCCAAAGATGCGGGGCTTGATTTATCCAAGGAAATGGGACTTTCTGTGGGTGCACGCGATTTTTGGGGTAGTTCAATACCCGCAGGTACCAAATTCGATATAGGAGCGCATGAATTCGGTGGCGTGGTTTCGTCTGTGACGGATGTCCCTAAAAAGACATATTTCCGAATTCAATCCAACCCCATCACCAATGGTGTGTTGGATGTGGAAGTGGATTTTTCAAATCAAAAAGGGAACAAATTCCTTTTGATGGACATCACAGGAAAAACCATCTACTTGGAACAAAACTGCAATCACATCAACGATAATAAAATGTCGATGGATGTATCATGCCTTCCGTCGGGTATGTATTGGTTGACATTAACGGTTGATGGGTGTCGAATGCAGACAGCCCAAGTGGTTATTTACCAGTAGCGATTACTCAGCCGATGGGTTGCGGAAACCGTCCATCAAATCGTTAGAGATTCCAGTGAAGCTGAAACCACCGTCGTGGAAAAGGTTTTGCATGGTCACCATGCGGGTGTAATCCGAGAACAAACTCACGCAATATTCTGCACATGCGGCTGCACTGGCATTACCCAACGGACTCATTTTATCGGCATAGTTGAAGAACGCATCGAACCCGCCAACGCCTGAACCTGCTGTGGTTGGGGTTGGACTTTGGCTGATGGTGTTCACGCGAACGTGTTTTTTCTTGCCGTAGTGGTAACCGAAAGAGCGCGCGAAGCTTTCCAACAAAGATTTGGCATCGGCCATTTCACCGTAATCAGGGAAGGTGCGTTGCGCCGCGATGTAACTCAAGGCCACAATGCTACCCCATTCGTTCATGGCGTCTTTTTTGATCAAAGTTTGCATCAAACGATGGAACGACATCGCACTGATATCGAGGGTTTGGTGCATATACTCGTAGTTAGAGTCGGTATAAGGGTTTTTCTTGCGCACATTCAAGCTCATGCCCACGCTGTGTAGCACGAAATCCAACGGTCCACCCAAAGCCTCAGTAGCACCCGCCACCAAGTTTTCGAGGTCTTCCATCTTGGTGACATCGGCATAAATCAAGGGGGCGTTCAACGCTTTCGCTAGTTCGTCGGTTTGTCCGATTTTCGCAGCCACAGGCGCATTGGTTAATACGATTTGGGCGCCTTCGGCGTGACAAAGTTCAGCGACTTTCCAAGCGATGGAATTGGCGTTAAGAGCACCGAAAATGATGCCTTTTTTTCCTTTTAAAATGTTGTTTGACATAGTATTTGGGTTACGCAAAATTAGGCCATTTCTCGTAAATGCATTGAAATCCTCCATAATTTCCTTTGGCCGTCATGGATATCACATATTTTCGGCTTCCTTGGAGTGCGATACTTGTTTAATTCCAAAGGATTGATTTAATTCCCTTTACAATGAGAATGAGAACATTACTATTGATCATTTTTGGCGCTTGGTTATTGCCAACGCAAGCACAGTTTGTAGACGCGGGGAAGACCATCATCGACGATGTACACTCAGCCAATGCGAAGAGCAAATTGCAGCATAGAAGTGTTACCAAACCCACTCAGTGCGATGGTGATACGAGTATGTTTCCAAGTTACGGGAGCACGGCTTACAACAGCGTTACGATAAGAAAAGGCAGTTCTTTGGGACAGTTTTTTGATGCCCCACAGACGATGACGGTAAGTGGATTTAGGTTTTATGGATTTTCAGTGACGCCCACACCGGCGAAATCGGTGAAAATCAACCTGATTTGCAATCTTTACAAGGCGGGGGCCGATTCATTGCCTTCGGGCACACCCATCGCGAGCGATACCATTTTGGTGGATACGGTGATGGGCAGTAGCATACCGTTGAGCAGGATCACGCTGAATGCCGATTTTGGCAAGGCGGTGACCGTTTCTGGGGGATATATCATTTGTGTGGAATCGGACAGTGTGAATGCATTGGCGGCTGTGGTTTGTAACTCATACACCAATGGCGATGGCAAAAAGCGAAACTTGGGCGTTGGTTCAGTGAGTGGTAAATGGTACCGTTGTATGAGTTTGAATATTGGCGGAACAGTCTTCAACAGCCACATGCAGATGTATCCGTTTGTGGGTTATAAGTTGGGTATTGATTACACCACCAATCAGCAGTGTTATCCCAATTTGGATACCCTATATTTCCAAAATCAAAGTAAGAAAACCGTGGTGTCGAGCATTTTTTATAACTACTACGTGTATTATAATATCGAGCGTTCTAGTCACCGATGGAATTTTGATAATCGATTGTTTCAATACGCGATCGACGGCAAATACAAGCCAACATCGCGCAACAATTTGAATGTACAGTTGATTTCAACTGTGTATCCTTACAGCGGAAACATGTGCTCTGATACAGTTTCGAAGATTATTTATTTTAAGCCAGGCACCCCAAGCCTTTATAAAGTGGCCCAAGGATGTAGTGGCGATACGGTGACAATTTCAGTGGCGTCAGACGCCCAAACCACGGTACAATGGTTTAAAAAGACAACCGATTCCAAGCCCTTCTTTGAGGGCAACAAATACGTGGTCAACAATGTACAAACCACGGATACTTTCTTTGTGAAGGCGGTAAACAATACTTGCGAATCCAATTGGTTGATGATTCCGTTTGAAGTGAACCAATACCCCACCAAGTTGACCGTGAAAAACGATTCGATTTGCGCTGGGGCAACGGCGAATTTACAGGCATTTACGGATTTTGGAGATTTGTATTGGTACGACAAGTCAACTGGCGGAACATTGATGTACACAGGACAGGTATTACAAACGGGTAAATTGAGTCAAGATACTCAGTTTTACGTGGTGGCCAACAATAAAGGCTGTTTGTTTGCTGGCGGAAGCAAGTTGGTGAAAGCCTTTGTGGGCAGCAGTTTTGCACCGTCGGCTCCATCGGTTCCAGCCGACACTTTCGTGTGTGCACGTGGCGTTAATTCAGTAACATTGAAAGCGACGAGCAATAGTAGTACTGATACGTTGCGTTGGTTCGAGGACGCTACTGGGGGAAGTCCCGTGGCCATCGGCAGCACCTATACATTCAAGGGCACAAAGCGTGGCGATGGCTATGCGTATGTGGAATCTTGGAACGGTATCTGTGGCAGCGGTCGTTCAGCCGTGAAAATTGCCATCCAAGATTATCCAGCGGTATTCGGTGCTGCGGGCGATGAAACCTGTTCCAATGATTCGGCGCGGTTGTTTGGTTCAACCCCTTGGGGACAGTTGAATTGGTATATGAAGCGCAGCGATGTTACGCCTTTTTATATAGGGAAAACGCCTGCTGTATATGGTTTAAGCGGTAAAAATCAGGTGTATTTCAAAGCATCAGAAGGGGCTTGTTTTGCGCCCAACTTTGATAGTGTGGAGGTGATAGTGAACGACATTCCCAAGCCAAGTAAGGTGGAGGCGTTGAGTGTTTGCGCGAAGTCGTTGGGTAAAATGAGTGTGATCATCCCTGTAGGTAAAGTAAATTGGTTCGAGGATACCACCACCACGGATATTTTGTTTACTGGTAGCACCTATGATTTGGGGTTGATGTTGAGCAGCAGAACGCTTTACTACGAAACCGAAAATAAGGGTTGCAAGAGCGAGCGCACACCGATTACCTTGGTGGTGAAGCCACGGCCTGCGGCCGGGTTCACTTGGAACCTTCTTTGGCAGCACAAACTCAACTGTGTACCGATCAACACTGCTGGTTTGAGCTTTGAATGGCATTGGGGTGATGGTACCAAAAAAACGGGATTGCCCGGCGTACACCAATATGCTGGACCCGGAAATTATACCGTACGTTTGGTGGTGACGAACAACGCCAATGGCTGCAAAGACACTGCCGATATTCCTGTGCTGGTGGATCATACCAATGTGAAAAACATCGCCAAGCAACACTTTAACGCATATCCCAATCCGGTGGGTTCCGGTGATATACTTGACTTGCAAGGTTTGATGGATGCCCAGGTGGTGTGGGTGGATCCTGCAGGACGTACAGTGGCCGAGAGCAAAGTGGTGGATGGCAAAACCACGGTGCCAGCGGGCATGAGCCAGGGCTTGTATTACCTCACGGTGAAAAGTCGCGAGCAATATGCGCCTGTGACGTTGTGGGTATACTAAATTTTAGAGCAATTCGGCACAGCCGTCGCATTATCTTTGCTGCATGAAAATCGCAGGGCTCACGGATCAAGAATTGTTGCAGTTACAAGCTGCTTTGGGCACCATCAAGGGATTGGAAAAGGCCGTGGTGTTTGGTTCCAGGGCCACAGGTAAACACAAGCCCAATTCGGATCTGGATATAGCGCTTTACGGCGATGGGGTGGGTTTCGGGGCGATTTTCGACCTGGAAGATGCCTTGGAGGCACAAGGTTTTGTGCACGAATTGGATATTCTACTGGTTTCGATCATCCAAGATGATCGACTCAAAGCCGCCATCGATCGCACCGCAGTGGTTGTGGCGTAGATGTATAAATACCTTACTGTTGATTGTACGGATCGAGGATATCACGAAGGCCCATCGACATCAAATTGAACGACATCACAAGAATCATGATGGCAACGCCCGGAATCAATGCCAAATAGCTGTTGTCCAAAACCAAATAACCCAAATTTTCTTTGACCATCATTCCCCAAGAAGGCGTTGGTGGCGATACACCCAGTCCTAGAAAACCCAATCCCGCCTCCAGCAAAATAGCGCTGGCAAAATTCGTCGTGGCCAACACTGTCAAAGACCCCTTTAAATTGGGCAATATATGCTTGAACATGATCCTTGAATGTGAGAACCCAGTGATTTTGGCGGCCAACACAAACTCGCGCTGCTTCAATTGAAGGGTCTGTCCTCGCACCACACGCGCAACCTCCACCCAAGTGCTCAACGCAGTGGCTAATAACACTTGGTAATAGCCTTTTCCCAATAACATCGATAAGCCCAGGGCGATAAGCAACGTGGGAACAGACCAAAAAACCGTGATTAACCAAGAGAAAAAGGCATCAACCCGCCCACCGAAATAGCCTGCACACAAACCAATGATGGTGCCCAATACAATTGAGACCAACATCGCCAAGAAACCAATGGATAAACTGATGCGCGCACCAATGATCATCCGCGAGAGGATGTCGCGACCGAAACGGTCTGATCCTAACCAAAACGTGCGATGATGAAATACGCCATCAACCATTTTAATGGAATCTTCTGTGTTCATGCCCTTTCCGGGGTTTGCGGTAGGATGATTTTTTATGGGGATAATCTTTGGCGTATTGGCATTGCCCAATGCCCAGTGCAAAAATCGGGGTACAGTTTCTTGTTCTGAGGTAGTCGATGCCACCGAATAGTACACCGTGGTGCCTGGGGCGAGGTTCGACCACTCCGGCACAATTTGATTGGCATTGGGTGTGGGATCCGGCGTAATGGCATATCCCAGCGTGCCCACCAAAATTAGCAGTAAGCAAATCCCGGCGCCGCCGAGAAACAATCTACTCTTTTTCAGTGTCTTCCACATGGTCAATAGTGGGTTTTACCGTCCCCCTGTGATACAAATCTAACGCAGTAACCACAGCCGTGAACGTCCATAAAGGCACCGCAATTTTATCGTACTGGGAATAATTGTTCAAAAAGGCATGCACGTAATACGTGATTAACCCCAGCAACGCCATCAGTAGCGTGTACCTCACTTTGCCCGGTTCTTCGCGATAAAACACCCGAAAAGATACCCCAAGTGTGGTCAATACCACCCCTAGCCAACTCAGCAAACCCATGTAGCCTGCCTCGCTCATCGCCGAGAAATATTCGCTGTGCGCATCGCCCAAATCGCCTGCAAACGTAGAAATCAATGTCAACTCATCGCTCTTCTGAAAAGGCGAATATTGAAATACGTAGGTACCTGGACCAAAACCAAACCAAGGACGTTCGGCCACCATCCGAGATGCACATTTCCATCGGTTGATTCGCTCCAAATTTGAGGGGTCAGTGGTCACGTTCGATACTGATTTAACGTGTCCTTCAATATCGTCGCTACTCCCCTGCTTGTTTGCCTCCAGATTATACATAATCTGGTCTTGCTGTGCGATGCCGTATGTGAGTACCCCTGCCAATGCCAACAGCACCCACACAAATTGGATGCGCATTTTCAGTACCACATAGACCGCCATCGCAGCCACCAAACTCAGCCAAGTGGCCCGTGTATAACTCACCACAATGCCGAAAATCAAAATCGCCAAGAGCAACAAAATGGCTGGCGCAAAGGGCAAGGAGATGCCGAAATGTCGGCCCGCAAACCCATAAATCACCAATATAAATACTGCAAACGCAATGGCAGCTGCGTACATTCCGTGGTCGGGGAAAAAGGGCCATGAGATGCCATAACTACTGCTGCGGATAAAGCCATCAGCGGCGTGTTTGGTGAGCGTGAAAATCACCAATCCCAGTGTGGTAATTGTGAATGCCTTGAAGAACCAATGGATATTTTTAAACTGTTTGAACAGTCCCACAACGGTAAAATAGAAGAGTACGATGTACCAGGTCCTTGCCATGACAAACTTGAAACTAACCATGGGCATACTGCTGAATAATGTAGCCGTCCACAACCACAGCAAATAGACCAAAATGCTGATACTAATGGGGTGGGAAAGCAGTTGTAAATCAATCTCGGGGCGCAACAACCAACGAAAAACGATGAATAAAAACAGTAGAATAAATAGGGGCTCTGTGGGTAGTGTAAGTCCCAATCCCCCGCCAACATCGTCGAAATTAATGCTAAGGGGTACGAGAGATCCAAAAAAGAGCAAGCTGCGATCTGTATAGAAGAAGGCCAACATTAGCAACCCAACAACTACCGGTAACAGAAGCAAATGATAGTATTGAAAAACGGTTGCCAGCACACTAAACACTGCCACCAAAATCAACAACGCAAACAATGCGATGCGATGGCTTTTTTGTGTTATTTGAGGCAGGGCGAACACCGGCTTAGGCGCTGGGTTGTTTGCGATATAGCTCGAAGAATACCAATATCAACGAAGTAGCCATGAAAGTGGCCAACACCGACAAAATGGTCACAAAGCCGCGCTTTGGCCAAAACTTGATTTCAGGTTTTGAAGCGGCTTCGATGGTCATTTTATGCGATAATTTTTCGTTTACATCCACGACGCGACGTTCGTATTGGGCGATCAAATCACTTTCTTTTTCTTCTTCCAATTTGATCAATTCGTTCAAAGCCACGAAATCGCCCCCTGATTTTACCAAGGTTTTTTGCTCCTCGAGAAGTTTTTTCATTTCTCCCACTTTGCCCGATGATTGCGCCTTGTAAATCTCTTCCGCCAAGGCCCTACTTTGCTCTTCGTAGTTGGTGATACCCTCTTCTCCAAGCTTGCGCATGTTGTCTTTGATATCTTGGATTTTGTTTCGCTTGTTTTGCAATGCACGTTCTACAATCTGCAAGGCAGGCACCGCGATTTGGTTCTGTACCTCGGTTTTGATTGAATCGTATAACAACGCCATCCCATTGGCCAAATCAGCGGCCATTTGCGGATTCTCATCCAATACTTCAATTTTCACACTCAAATAACGGGTACGGGTTACGCTGATGTTTTCCTTCAGTTTGTAATCCATCGCTGTTTTTGGATATTTCTCGGTGGTGGTATTGATCTGGTAATGTTTGTACAAATTGAAATTTCTCACCAAACGACCGATCAAATCGCCCGAAAGCAATATTTGCATGGCCTTTTCAGCCTCTTCTTCTTCACCAAATTCCAATGGATCTTTTTGTCGCTGACGGGCATCTGATAGCAACGCGTCAGAGATAGAGTTGTTTTTGGTCGGATAAAAAATATGGGTTGCTTGGTACTTTGGCTTGGTAATAAAAGGCATTGTAATTACGATAGCGGCTACGGCTGCAAGACCACAGGCAATCATCAGTACCTTACGCCAGCGCCAAAAAAAGTTGATGACATCTGCCAAGTTCAGAGGCTTGATGCTGTCCGTATCGATGAGTTCGTTGCGGTGAGTATTGCTATCGTCGTGCTGGAATTCCATATTGGAATCCGTATCGTCGTGCTTTTTTTTCTTTTTTGATGTCATGGGATTGTTAAGCCAGGGTGCCAAAATTACTATTCAAACGAGTGCAAATGCTTAAAATTCTGTTTACTATGTTAAATAATTGCGAATACTATCCACATTCCACATCTCAAATATCGAAGAACTTGAATACCACATCAAACGCTTTTGTATCGTTCTCGTCGTGGTCTTCTGCCATGAATACATGTTCTACGTTTACATGTTGTCTTTCCAACGTTGCGATGATGCCCCGAACTACAGTGGTGTTGAGTTTTACATTGATTCGCAATTTGCCTTGTTCGGCGTGGTTGATCATCATACCCAACATTTTCGCCCCGTTTTCCTCGATCCAACGACCCAATTGAGAGGGTGCAAAATCCCGATCATCCATCAACAACACCAAAATCGCCCCCATGCCCCGGTAAGTAAAACTATCGGCAATGAGTTTGTTGATGCTTTTCTGTTCGATGATGCCTTGATACTGTCCGTCTGCATCGGTCACAGCCAAAATGCTCAATTCATTGGCCGCCAACATTGGCACCAATTCATATAAATGGCTTTGGCCCATTGCACTCGGTGGAAATGGATTTTTAGCAATGGCATCGCCAAGTGATTGCTCCTTCGGAAATCCCGATAATTGCTGCAAACGCACGTAATTGTACAACTGTTTTTGCTCAATTAGAGGCAATTCGGTCACACCTTGACTAATCATGAACGCAAGCGCAGCATCCACCGAATCAGTGGTTCTGAGCGGACTCAAATGTTCGTTGATAAGTTGGGAAGCAATCATACCTACAAATATACGGGAAATGAAATGATGCCGATAGGGACATCACCACTGATGAGAATCGGCGTTGTCCCAGGTGCCTTGTACCTTCATGATTTTCTCAATCAGGTCTCTAGCGCAACCCATCCCGCCGTTTACGGTAGAAATGAAATGGGCCAACTCGCGGACTTCTGCGCAGGCGTCGGCCGGACAGCAAGGCAATCCCACTTTCTGCAACACTGGCAAATCCGGGTAGTCGTCGCCCATGTAAGCAATGTCTTCTGGCTTCAATTCCCACGCGTGCAGCGCCTCTTCAAATGCCTCCAATTTATGGCTTTGTCCGAGGTATATGTATTGTATGCCCAAGCCCTTCAATCGCTCCAAAACACCGTTGCCTTTACCGCCCGATATGATGGCGATGGGGTAGCCCTGTTTCACCGCGTGCTGCAGCGCATAGCCGTCTTTGACGTTCATGGACCGGAGCATGTGGCCTTCTTCGGTCACCAGGACCTGTCCGTTCGTGAGCACACCGTCAATGTCGAAAATGAAGGCTTTGACTTGTTTGAACTGTTCGATGAGGTTGAGCGACATAAGATTAGTGGGTTCTGTTCATGTTGTTGGGGGTAACGATGATGAAATCACCAGCGCCTTTGTTGTCTGTTTCGAGTTGGGTGACATCGTCTTGCATCCTCGCTGAGATGGTGATGATGGTCATGGGGGGCATCATGGTCGTGCGCATTTGCACCGCCGCGGCACTTTTCTCTTCCTGTCTCAAATACCATTCGATGCTTTCGTGGTTATCGGAGTGATAGCTGCCGTTGTAGTGGATGAACACCATGGGGTTTACACGGGGCGATGTTTTGCTGTTCGATACTTCCATCACTTGCTCGCCGTAGTGGGCCGAAGGCAGATTTTGGTAAATTTTCCATGCCATGGTGGCGTCTTTCACGGCCTGACTTTTGGGCAAATTTTGTCCGCCATGTCCGCCCGTGGCTTTGAAAATCTCCGCATAGCAACCCAAACTGCTATCATACGCTACGGGCATGGTTGGGAACAGCGCTTTTTTCTCTGCGGGCAGGGTATCCAAGGCGGCGAAGCCGCCGCGGTATACCAAGCTGGCATATTTTCGGGGGATGTTGGTGGCGATGAAAGGCATTTGATGATCTTTGGCAAAATCCACCAAGGGCTTATAATCCGTATAGAAATTGGGCCACAATTTGGTTGATTTCTTGAATTTGTCGTAGGCCGGATCGCCGCCCATCACCGCGCCCATTGGGGTAACTACGGTGCTGGTTTTGGCCGAAGTATCAGTGGGGTTTAGGTATTCATTCAAAGCCGCTTGTTGGTCGGTTTCGAACATCTCCGCACCCAGAACCATGAAGGGCGTTATGCGAAACAAATCGCTGGTGGTTTGGTATTGCAGCCAGTGCACAATGGGGTTATCGTGCAGTTCTCCAAACAGCACCACAGAAGGTTGCGGCGCACTTTTTTGGAGTTTCACGGTGATGGCTTTGAGGAATTGCTCGTAGCTCACTTTTTTGCCTTGGGCATCAAAAATCTGATAAGCTTGGATGTTCTTGGCCGGAACCCCTGCCGCCATCGGTTTGGGGATGGGTCGGGTTTGGATTTGGGCCTCAGAAACCGCAGAGAAGCAGCACAAAGCCGCCATCAAAAAAATGCGCATAGTACAAAGATAGTGAAAAGGGAATGGGCTTCAGATGGCGCGAACCTTATCGCCAAGGAAAATAAGCGTCGGGCATCGCCCAGAAATTACCAACCCAGGATGTAGGCGAACATCAACGGCGCCACGATGGTTGCATCGCTCTCTACGATGAACTTGGGCGTGTGGATGTCGAGCTTACCCCAAGTGATTTTCTCGTTGGGAACCGCACCGCTATAGCTACCGTAAGAGGTGGTAGAGTCGCTGATCTGACAGAAATAGCTCCAGAAAGGAATGTTTTCCATCTCCATGTCTTGGTACAACATCGGCACCACGCAAATGGGGAAATCGCCGGCAATACCGCCACCAATTTGGAAGAAACCTACGCCTTTGCCATCGCTGTTTTTCACGTACCAATCGGCCAACCAAGTCATGTACTCGATACCGCTCTTCATGGTGGATGCTTGCAATTCGCCTTTGATCACATAGCTGGCGAAAATGTTACCCATGGTGCTGTCTTCCCAACCGGGTACTACGATGGGCAAGTTGCGCTCCGCCGCTGCCAACATCCAGCTGTTTTTTGGGTCGATTTCGTAGTATTGCTCCAACTCGCCGCTGTTCAAAATTTGGTACATGTATTCATGCGGGAAATATCGCTCGCCTTTGGCTTCAGCGCCTTTCCAGATGCCTTCGATGTGTTTTTGCAAACGACGGAAAGCCTCTTCTTCTGGAATGCAGGTATCGGTAACGCGGTTGTAGTGGTTTTCTAGGAGGTCCCACTCGTCTTGCGGACTCAAATCGCGGTAGTGGGGCACGCGCTTGTAGTGGTTGTGGGCCACCAAGTTCATGATGTCTTCTTCGAGGTTGGCACCGGTGCAAGAGATGATGTCTACTTTGCCGGCGCGAATCATTTCGGCCAAGCTTTTGCCCAATTCGGCAGTACTCATGGCACCTGCGAGGGTAACCATCATTTTTCCGCCCTCAGTGAGGTGGGTTTCATATCCTTTGGCCGCGTCTACCAGGGCCGCTGCGTTAAAATGCAAGTAATGCGTTTCGATGAATTGAGAAATTGGACCTTTCATAAAGGTGCAAAGATAGGGAAGATTTTACGGATGCTCCGAATGGCGGGGATGAACTAGGCTTCTCCCAACCACCATTTCTTGCGGAAGGTTTTGTATTTGGGGGCGTAGCTATGAATTCTGCTGAGTAAAAACGCTATGGCTTCGTCGTGACTGTCGGTCACCAAATACAAATTGTGATCCTCAGGCGAGATGGCGTGTTTGGCCTCCATCATTTTTAACTGTTCGATTTGATGCGACCAATACTCGCTGCCAAACAACACAATCGGAAACTGGGGAATTTTATCGCATTGTACCAAGGTATAGGCCTCGAAGAGTTCATCGAGTGTGCCCAATCCGCCGGGCATGATCACAAAGCCCACGGAATATTTGAATAGCAACACTTTCCTAACGAAAAAATAACGGATATCGACCCAGACATCGAGGAAGGGATTGGGTTTCTGTTCAAAGGGCAGCTCGATGTTCACCCCGATCGTATGTCCACCTACATCTTTTGCGCCCCTGCTTGCGGCTTCCATGACACCAGGACCGCCCCCGGTTACCACATTAAAGCCGGCTTTCGCCACACGCGCCCCCATTTCGCGCGATTGTTGGTAGTATTCATTGTCTTCTTGGAAGCGGGCGGATCCAAAAATGGAAATACAAGGACCTTCAAAGTGCAGACTACGGAAGCCTTTGATGAATTGAAAAAAGACGCTGAGGGCGAAGGTGAATTCTGCGAATCTGCTTCGGGGTCCTTGGTAAATTTTAAGATCGTTATTGCGGTTGTAAGTGTATTTTTCTGTCATGGGTTTGTTTCAAATATCATAAAAAAAGCCCCGGCTGAGCCGGGGCTTGGAAAAAATCTATTTCTATCAATTAGAAACGCTCGTCGGCACCGAAGAAGAAGTTGCCTTCGATCTCGGCGTTCTCATCGCTGTCGCTACCGTGAATGGCATTGGCATCGATGCTCTTGGCGAACAAGTTGCGGATGGTACCTGCATCGGCCTTCTGAGGATCAGTAGCACCAATCAACTTGCGGAAATCTTCAATGGCGTTGTCTTTTTCCAAGATCGCAGCATAGATAGGACCGCTGGTCATGAAGCTCACCAAATCGTTGAAGAAAGGACGTTCTCTGTGGATACCATAGAAATCACCAGCGCGTTCTTCGCTCAATTGGGTGTATTTCAATGCCACCACTTTGAAGCCGGCTTGAATGATTTGATCCAAAATTTTTCCTGCGTGGCCGTTTGCGACTGCATCGGGCTTAATCATCGTAAAAGTGCGGTTTGTTGCCATGTTTTTATTAAATCGCCGCAAATTTCGTGATTATTCAGGAGATTCCGCTACAAAATCGCTCAAATAACTGAAATGTGCGGTCAAATTGCCCCCTTTAGCGATCGTTGCTTCTTCAATTAACCGAGAATTTCCGAGCATCAATTCCGGAATCACGTGTTGCAATAACATTTCCCCAAACTCCTCGCTCGCATCCTTTGGCAATTCGTTGGGCAAATTCCCGACCGACATCACGTCCACCGAATCTTCCGTGAAAGGTTCACAAGGCGATTGCTTACGTCGGCTCCACCCAATCACCGGCTCCGCAATGGTTGTGGCCTTGTAAGTGATCGGCACGCTGCCCTCTACATCACAACTAATGTCTGCAATCACCGTTGGCGCGAACTTCTCGGGATCTCGGGTATCGCCCGTTTCAAATAACCGCGGCAAATCTTCTGTCCAATAGATGCCATTCACCAGCAAATCGGTTCGTTCGGCATAGCCCTTGAACTGACTTTTGTATTCTCCGTGGTGTTTGTAAAAATGTTGCGTATCCCATTGCGTAAGGGTAGGGTGAACATACAAATCTGGGCTGTTCAATTGCACAAAAATGGGTTCGCTGTAGTTGATGTGTAAGTATTGGCTGGGGGTTACTTCGCGAATTTGCAGGGCACGGAGCAAATCCAAAGCCCCTTGCGATACCCTGCCACCTCCGGTAATCACAATGCGCATATTGGGCAATTCCACCCGCAGCAATTGTGTAAGAATGTCGGCGTAGTTCTTGCTCTGATGGGCCGGCTTCAACGAATACAAACCGTGCTTTTTGCCGTACACAAGTAAGCCGTTGTATGTGCCCACCACGCCAGCATACCGACCAAAACCCAGCACACGGGCGCCAGTTTCATAGCGCAATACTTCGTAATCGATGAGGGTGATATGCTTCTTCAGAACCGTCTGCAACATCCCGCGGTTATAGGGTTGTTTTTTGATGGTGTGCGAAAAGAAAAAATAGGTTTTTTCGGGAATCAACGCCTCGCTTGGAACCTCTTTGATGTTCAATATAACATCGCAATGTACCAAATCATCCACCACATCGACCCCTACTTCGCGGTAAGCCTCGTCGCTAAAACAACGCGTGGGCGAAGATTCTACAGACACTTTAATTTGGGGATAGCGCTGCTGCAATGCCACACATTGTATAGGGGATAATGCAACCCGGTTGTCGGGCGGATTTTTGCGTTCTCTCGATAAACCAATTTTCACGAATCAAAGGAACAAAATATTTCCTTCCTTTGAAAGTCTGCTTCGCACATGTGTTTCAGTTACGCCATCAATTTTTCAGCCAATGCCTTGCAATCGAAGTTGCAACTGGGGGATGTTGGATCGTTGGATATTCAATTGCCTTGGGAAACGCCAACCGCGGAAGCAGCTGTACGGGAGCCGGGTTATTTCATCAGTGGGTTTGATCGACCTTTGATGCCGGTTGTGACTGTCACAAACGCCCGGGAACAGTATGCGCTTACCGCGATGCGCTGGGGTTTGGTACCTCACTGGTGCAAATCGCAGGAACAATCTCAAGAACTGAGCTTGTACGGACTCAATGCGAGGGCTGAAACGTTGGATGAGAAACCATTGTTTCGCGATGCATGGAAATCGCAACCCTGTTTGGTGCCGGTGAGTGGTTTTTTTGAATGGCAGTCTGTGGGAAAGAGAAAGCAACCCTATTATATCTATTCATCGGATCAATCGCCTTTGTTGATCGCGGGAGTTTTTGCTGTGTGGTTGGACACCCAGACGGGGGAAGAGATGAAATCTTATTCCATCATCACAACGGAAGCCAATGCACTGATGTCTGAAATTCACAATGTAAAAAAACGCATGCCCGTTATATTGGGAAGCGATGACGCGAAGGCCTATTTAAGGAGCGATGTTGAGACAAGGGCGGCTTTGTTAAAACCCTGTGAAGAAAGTGTTATTTCTGCCCATCCGGTGGGGACATGGCTCAATGCTGTTAAAGCGCAGCGCAATGTTTCGCAGGCACTTTTACCCATTGAAAAAGATTTTCCACAGACATTATTCTGAGATTTTCGTATAGTATATTTGCGCCCCTAATGAAAAAGCTCCTTTGGCTGTCCGTTATAATATTTACGTTATTTGTTCAACAATCCTGTAGTTCTAACGCCGCTGAAAAGTCGGAAAAGAAAGATTCCGTTGTTGCCGAGATCGCACCTACGAAAGGCACTGTTGACAAACAGTTGAGTGCATTTGCGCGATATATTTCCGGTGTGCATGATGCAGGTAGCGACAGTTTGGAGAGCAGTGAATTTTGGAAGTTGCATGCGGCGAAAACCGATTTGCGTTGGCGCTTGTTGATGCAAAATGTGGGCACACCCATTGGTACTTGGGTGAGTGAGAAAAACTACCTTCCCAAAACGGCACCAAAGACCTTGTTGTACCCTTTTGCGGGTGGCGATTTCTTTTATGCAAACTTGTTCTATCCTAACCGCGATACAGTGATTATGATTGGTTTGGAGCCCGTGGGTTCTGTGTTTGATGTAAATACAGTGGATCGCGCCAAGTTGGAAGATTACTTGACCACGCTGGATCGGTGCATGTTCTATCCCCACAAATTGGGCTTTTTCCGTACCTTGAGTATGGATGATGATTTCGCCCATGAATTGATGAATGGCACCTTGCATACTTTCATGTTCTATCTGGCGCGGAATGGGTTCGATTTGCACTATGTTGAATATTTCAATTTGGATTCAGAAGGCAATGCTGTGGCTGTAGCGCCTGGTGCCGAAGCCAAAGGGTTGAAAATTGGTTACAGCAACAAATCGGATAAACAAGTAAGGCAGTTGGTTTACATCAGTCAAGATATCAGCAATACAGCTATTCAAAAATCTCCTGGTACCATTAATTACCTGAAACAGCGGGGCAATGTGGTGTCGTTTTTCAAGGCGGCGAGTTATTTGATGTATAAAGACTACTTTTCAGACATCACCAATGTGGTTTTGGGTCAGTCAAAAATTATTTTGCAAGACGATAGCGGAATGCCATTGTCGGCCATGCAAAAAGGCGGATTCACCACCGAAGTGTTGGGTGAGTACACAAAAACCATTGGGTTGTTCTCTAACTATTTCCAAAAGGATATGCGCGCGGAATACGAGGCGAAGAAACCGGCGAAGTTGCCTTTCACCATTGGTTACAATGCCGAATTTGGCGAGTGTAACTTGCAGTTGGGCACCAAAAAATGAGCAATTTTATTTGTTTTAAGGCCGAATGGCTTTCCAACGACCAGGATCGTGCCGATATTATTACGGCGTATTTAAGCGAATTCCCGTTCACGCATTTTGAGAATGAGGGACAGTGGTTAAAGGCATTTGCAGATGAGCATGATATCGCTGAGAGCGAATATGAGGGCATTGAAGAGGCGGTGATGGACTATTGCGATCGCATTGAATGGAGCATTGTGGAGCGTGAGAATTGGAATGAAATGTGGGAGAAGAATTTCTTTGATCCGTTGCAAGTTGGACAGTTTTATGTGCGTGCTACCTTTCATCCAGAGGCACCAGAAGGTGTTCGGGCGATTACCATTGAACCGAGGATGAGTTTTGGCACGGGTCACCACGCCACGACCCGCTTGATGCTAACTGCGATGCAGGTCTATGGTAAGGATTTTATCGATAGCAGAGTGCTAGACATGGGTTCGGGTACAGGCATTTTGGCGATAGCCGCTGAGATGTTGGGCGCTACCGAGGTGTTGGGTGTGGAAATTGATGATTGGGTGGTCGACAATGCGAACGACAATCTGGTGATTAACCAAACGGCGCACAATAGGATGTTACATGGGGATGTCAAGGCGTTGTCATCGGTTGTGGATGCCTATTATGATGTGGTCTTGGCAAACATCCATCGCGAGGTGATTTTGGCCGATATGGCGGAATATGTGAGGGTTTTGAAAGCCGGAAATAAACTGTTTGTGAGCGGTTTGCAAGCCGTGGATGAGGCCGTGGTTGTGTCCCACGCTTTGGGTCTAAAAATGAAGCATTTGAAAACGGAAGAATCGGACGGTTGGCTGATGATTCTGTTTGAAAAAATTGCGTGAGGGTGCGGTAATTTTGGGGTATTTTCGTACCTTTATTACCTTTGAGCAGTGTCATTAAATTATTGTCGGATGCGGTAGCAAATCAGATTGCTGCGGGAGAAGTTGTGCAACGTCCGGCCAATGCCATCAAGGAGTTGCTGGAGAACAGTTTGGATGCTGGTGCAAGAAAGATTCAGGTGTTGATAAAGGATGGGGGGAGCACATTGATGCAGGTGATTGACAATGGCAAGGGGATGAGCGAAACGGATGTTCGATTGTGTTGGGAGCGTCATGCAACATCCAAGATTCAGAAAGCAGAAGATTTATTTCATTTGAGTACTTACGGGTTCAGGGGCGAAGCGATGGCTTCCATTGCTGCGGTGGCTCAGGTGGAGATGAAATCGCGCAGGGCGGAGGATGAGGTGGCACAATATATTCGGATTGAGGGCAGTGAAGTATTGGAACAGCGGGCAGATGCTGCGCCGGTGGGCACCAATATTTCGATAAAGAACTTGTTTTATAACATACCTGCGCGTCGGAATTTCCTGAAAAGCATTGCAGTGGAGACCAAACATATCGTGGAGGAGTTTTTGCGTCAGGCCATGGCGAATCCACAGGTAGAGTTTGTGTATCACAACAATGGTCAGTTGGTATATCATTTCAAGTCACAATCGCCCAAGGAGCGTGTGATGGAGACGTTGGGTAAGAAGCAGGGGAATGAGTTGCTTACGGTTGAGGAGGATACAGACATTGTGCAAATACACGGTTTTGTGGGCGCCCCAGGGTGGGCGAAGCGCACCCGGGGCGAGCAGTATTTTTTCATGAATGGCCGATTCATTCGTTCGAGTTATTTTCACCATGCGGTGGGTTCGGCCTACGAGGGTTTGATAGAATCGGATGCGCATCCAACGTATGCTTTGTATTTGCAGGTGAATCCTGAGAAGGTGGATGTGAACGTGCATCCCACCAAAACGGAGGTGAAGTTTGAGGATGAGAAGCACATTTACAATTTGATCAAGGCGGCTGTAAGAAAGTCGTTGGGTTCATTTGTGGTTCAACCAAATCTGGACCTCGGTGATTTTGACCACCTGGATGCTTTTTTGCGTCAGCCCATTGCGCCGCGGAGCGGCGCAACACCACCGCAATGGCAAAACGGCACCCCCCCTAGCACTGAAAAACGCAATCCGGCCTATAACCCCTTCGGCGACAATGGCGGTGGATATCAACGCAGCAGCCACCAAGATTGGCAGAAAGTGCTGGGATCCGTTGAAATTACTCAGTCAAGATCATCCTCCCAAAATACACCCAACGCACAGATCTTTGGCTCCCCATCCCCCAATGAAAACCCTGAAAAGGATGTGGTTGCGGGTATATTCCCCCTCGGCGACAACTACCTGGTAGCCAACGTCAATGGTCAGTTGTGGGTGGTCGATAAAAAGCGCACGCAGCAACACATTTATTACCACGAATATTTACAGCAGTTGCAAGCCCAATCCGGACTCAGTCAGCAGTTGTTGTTTCCCAGAACCATCGAACTCCCACCGGCACAAATTCCATTGGTGTTGGATTTGATGCAAGAATTGCAGTGGCTTGGGTTCGATTTATCGCATTTTGGTGGAAACACCCTCATTGTCAATGGTGTACCAGCCATCCTATCGCAAGGTGATGAACAAAAACTCATCGAGAACCTGCTAGAAGATTACCAAAATACCCAAGGTGATATCAAACTGGGGAAATACGAAAGCATGGCCCTCTCCATGGCAAGACATGCAGCCCAACGAAATCCCATCATGCAATCTTTAGAAGAAATGCAATCGCTCATGCAGCGCATGTTATCTTTACCTGATTATCATACAACCCTCAACGGCAAAACACTCTACATCGAAATCTCAGCCACCCAATTGTTTGAGCGCTTTCAAAACCAGAAATTCAAGTCTTAACCATGCCTCAATTAACACCAGCTCTTAAAAATCTACTCATTATCATGGCCCTTGTAGGCCTTGCGCAAGTGGCATTGCCCAATATTGGCTTTAATCCCAATCAGCTGTATCTGTTTTATCCCGATAGTTATCAGTTTCAATGGTGGCAAATCTTTACCCATGTTTTCTGTCATGGAAACATCGGGCATTTTATCTTTAACGGCATCGCCCTTTTCAGTTTTGGGTTGGTGGTAGAACTCAGGCTTGGCGCTCAGCGCTTTTTGCAGTTGTTTTTCTTCGCTGCTTTGGGGGCCGTATTTTTTCACTTCGCCGCGATGGGGTACACAATATTCAATCAAATCGGCACATTTTTTCCAAACCACGCATACGGTTATGAAGCCGTCCCCTACGGTCCAATGGTGGGTGCCTCTGGCGCTGTTTACGGGGTGATGGTCGCCTTTGCCGTTCTCTATCCCAATGAAACTTTGATGTTTTTGTTTATTCCCTATCCCATCAAAGCCAAGTATTTGGTACCGATCATGGTGGGGTTAGATGTGGTGCTAGGATTGGGGAGTTTCTCGGGCGACAATGTAGCCCACTTTGCCCATATCGGGGGTGCTTTGGTGGGGTTGCTCATGATCTTCATTTGGAAGAAGAAAGACCGTGGGCGTATGTACAAATTTGAATCGTAAATCACCCTATGGCAACGTTGCGGGAATGGATATCGAGTAGTAAAACAGGCGTTCAACAGCTGATTTTCATCTGTGTGTTGGTGTTTGTACCGGCATGGTTGATGCAAAGGCTGGATTTAACGGCCGGACTTTGGTGGCTTACCTACACCCCGTCGAATTGGGTCAAACCTTGGTCTTTCGTCACCTACATGTTTCTCCACCTGGGATTTTTCCACCTATTGGGTAATATGCTGTGGTTGTATTTTGTGGGCAGCATCCTGCAAGACTTGGTGGGATCTAAGCACATTTATCGTTTGTTTTTGGGTGGGGGTATTTTGGGCGCCGTGTTTTTTCAAGGTATTTATTCCTTTTCGGCCTATGCAGAACAGGGGATTGCGCTACAATTGTTGGGTGCCTCCGGCGGAGTGTCGGCCGTGGTTATCGGTACTGCGATTTTTACGCCTCGGTATCGATTGTTTTTGTTTGGCCTGATAGAAGTGGAATTAAGATGGATCGCATTGGTCAAGGTGTTGTTGGATTTGGGTGGGTTGGCCAGTGGCAGCAATGTGGGTGGATATACGGCCCATTTGGGCGGTATTGCTTTTGGCGCCTTATACGTTTTTGGAATCTTGCGTGGCGATTTTTTGCTGGGGTTCTTTGACTTTTTCGACATTCTTTATGATCGTATACGATCTTTTTTTCAAAAAAAATCGCCCAGAAATGCTCCGTTGCGCTTTGAAAAAGGGAACAAAAGAGTAGATTCGAACGCGGCACGTCGCAAGGACGGTCCTTCGGAAGCGGAGGTGAATGTAATCTTGGATAAAATATCGCAGGTGGGCTATAACAACCTTACGGCCAAAGAGAAAGAAACCTTGTTTAAAGCGAGCAAGCCAGAATAAACCCATGATGAAACTGTTAAATATCATCGCTTTTCCGGCTACCGTGGTTCTGGGATTGCTGTTGATGTTGTCAGGATTGGTGCCTAGCATTTCACCCAACGTAAGTTCATGGTTGCCCTTGCTGGGATTGGCTTTTCCGGTGCTATTTCTTTTGGTTTTGCTGACGTTCCTATATTGGTTAATCCAAAGAAAATGGCGTAGCCTATTTTCGCTCTCTTGTTTGTTGCTGAATTTGGGTCCGGCCAGTTTGTATGTTCAATGGAATGATTTGAAAGCCGAGCGAAGCGAGGCGGAATACAGGGAAGAATCCCTGGATGTTGAGATGAATATGGGTTCGCAGCGACTCAAAATCATTAGTTACAATGCCCAGTTGTTTGGGTTATACCAGGATGAAACATCGGTAAGTATCGTGAATACGGAGTATATGCCGGCGATGGATTCGTTTCTGCGGGTGATGAAGGCGGAGAAGGCCGATGTGGTTTGTTTGCAAGAAGTGTATGCCAAATCTGGCGGACTCAAAGCCTTGGCTCGTTTCTTGAAGGCCGAAGGGGGTTTTGATTACAGCCAAACGTATACCTTATCCGATAGTCGTCCTTATGGCATGATTGTATTGAGCAAATACAAAATCAAGCGTTGGCAGCCCATTTCTCTCGGACCCAATACAGGAAATATGGCGATGTGGGTCGACATAGAACTAGCATCGCGCAGCGACAAACACCGTAATGCACGCATACGGGTGTACAATTTGCATCTGCAATCCTTCCGGTTTGCAAAGCAGGATTATGCCGTAATGCAAAAACAAACTCGGCAACAACAAATTGACATTGAAGGTAGTAAGGGGATCATTAGTCGATTGCGCTTGGGCTACAAACGTAGGGCTGAGCAGGTGGGGATCGTGAAAGAAAGTATGATAGCCTGTGATTTCCCCAAGATTATTTGTGGGGACTTTAATGATATTCCGGTGAGCTACACGTACCGTCAACTCAGCGCGGGAATGAAAGATGCCTTTGGCGAGGCGGGTCGTGGACTTGAAACCACATATAAAGGATCCATGCCCAGTTTTCGCATTGACTATATTTTATACGACAATCCGATGCGGGCCATTCGCTATCATAGCGTTGAGGATGTGCCCTCTGATCACAAATTGATTGGCACGGAACTGCAAATTGGCGATTTGTTTAGAGCGTATTGATTGGGCATTTTAACTAAGTAAATTCCCTTATTGGTGAATTTCCAAGGGGATGTCGCTGGGTACTTCAATATCTTTGTGTTGTGCTTATATTTGCACAAATTAACTATGCCATATTTCTTTACCTCAGAATCCGTGTCGGAAGGACACCCAGACAAAGTAGCTGATCAGATTTCAGACGCATTGATTGATCATTTTTTGGCTTACGACCCCAACAGTAAGGTTGCTTGTGAAACATTGGTAACCACCGGTCAGGTTGTTTTGGCGGGAGAGGTAAAATCTGATGCATACTTGGATGTGCAGAAAATTGCCCGTGAGGTAATTGCCAAAATTGGCTACACCAAAAGCGAGTATATGTTTGATTCAAACAGCTGTGGAATTTTGAGCGCTATCCACGAGCAAAGTCCTGATATCAACCAAGGTGTAGAACGCAAAAACCCAGAAGATCAGGGCGCGGGCGACCAGGGTATGATGTTTGGTTATGCCAACAACGAAACCGACACCTACATGCCGTTGCCATTGATGTTGGCCCACATGTTGTTGGAGGAATTGGCTGCGATGCGTCGCGAAGGCAATGTGATCGGTTATTTGCGTCCAGATGCTAAGAGCCAGGTGACCATTCAATATTCAGATAACCACAAACCTTTGAACATCGATACCATCGTTATTTCAACCCAGCATGATGATTTTGATGAGGACGAGGCCATGTTGCAAAAAATCCACAACGATTTGGTGAATTTATTGATTCCCCGTGTGATGTCGAAGTTGCCGGCACATATCCAAGCGTTGTTTGGTTCTGAAATTAAGTATCACATTAACCCAACAGGAAAATTCGTGATTGGCGGTCCTCATGGCGATACAGGTTTGACAGGTCGCAAGATCATCGTTGATACTTATGGCGGACGTGGTGCACACGGTGGTGGAGCATTCTCTGGTAAAGATCCTAGTAAGGTTGACCGTTCTGCGGCGTATGCAACCCGTCACATCGCCAAGAATTTGGTGGCTGCCGGTGTGTGCGATCAAGTGTTGGTTCAGGTGAGTTATGCCATTGGTGTTGCCGAACCTGTGGGATTGTTCGTTGATACTTATGGAACTGCAAAAGTGACCATGACCGATGGAGAGATCGCTGCGAAAATTTTGGCTATGCCTGAATTCAGTTTGCGTCCTTACCACATCGAACAGCGTTTCCAGTTGCGTACCCCAATTTATCTGGAGACAGCGGCTTACGGACATATGGGTCGCGAGTGCAAAACCGTTGAAAAAACTTTCAATGCTGGCACGCGCAATGAGAAGAAAGTGACTGTAAAATTGTTCCCTTGGGAAGAAACCAATGCGGTGGGTGCTGTGAAAGCAACCTTCGGATTGGCATAATCATAATCATAAAACTGTTTTATTATGTGCGGAATTGTTGCCTACATTGGAGAGAAGCAAGCCTACGATATCGTTGTAAAGGGCTTGAAGCGATTGGAATATCGTGGATATGATAGTGCAGGTGTAGCGTTGCTGAACGGCGACATGCGCATTTATAAAAAACAGGGAAAGGTATCGAGCTTAGAGGAAGAGGCCGAGGGGAAAGACGTGAGTGGCAGCATGGGTATGGGACATACCCGATGGGCAACCCATGGAGAACCCAACGACCGTAACTCACATCCACACTTGAGTGAGAGTGGCGATTTGGCCATCATTCACAATGGAATCATTGAGAACTATGCTACGCTGAAACTAGGCATGGAGAAAAAGGGTCACACCTTTCACTCCGATACTGATACCGAAGTATTGGCTCACTTGATCGAGGATGTGATGCAGAATTCCGGGTTGCCTTTGGCCGATGCGGTTCGTTCTGCGCTAAAGCAGGTCGTTGGTGCCTATGCGATTGTAATTTTGAGTAAAAACCATCCGGAACATTTGATTGCGGCCCGCAAGGGAAGTCCATTGGTGGTGGGATTGGGCAAAGATCGTGGCGAGTTTTTCTTCGCGTCAGATGCTACTCCCATCGTGGAGTATACCAATAAGGTGATTTACCTCAAAGATGGCGAAGTTGCCATTGTTGAGAATAAGGAACTGATCGTAAAGAGCATTGAGAATGTGGTTCAAGTGCCTTACGTTCAGGAGTTGGAATTGAGTCTTGAGCAGCTAGAAAAGGGAGGATACCCCCACTTTATGTTGAAGGAGATTTACGAACAGCCGCGTTCTATTTTTGATAGTTTTCGAGGTCGTTTTGATTCTAGTACAGGTGAGGTACACATGCGTTCCATGGAGGACTATGCCGATCGTTTAAAGGAAATTAAGCGATTGATTTTGATTGGTTGTGGTACCAGTTGGCACGCCGGTTTGGTGGCAGAGTATTTGTTTGAAGATTTGGCAAGAGTTCCTGTGGAAGTGGAATATGCTTCCGAGTTTAGGTATAGAAATCCAGTATTGTACGCCGATGATTTGGTGATTGCTATTTCGCAGAGTGGAGAAACCGCAGATTCATTGGCGGCCATGGATTTGGCTAAGCGCAAAGGGGCGAGTGTTTTTGGTGTTTGTAATGTGGTGGGCTCTAGTATTCCTCGTTTGAGCGATGCGGGTGCTTATACCCATGCTGGACCAGAGATTGGGGTTGCCAGTACCAAAGCATTTACTGCGCAGGTGACGGTTTTGGCGTTGATGGCCGTGGGTATGGCAAAATTGAGGGGCACCATGAATTTGGTGGCCATTAAATCCTTCTACGAAGAGATGGAGGCCATCCCAGAAAAAATAGAAAGAGCCTTGTTGCTGAATGATCAGATGATTGCTTTGGCAGAACAATACAAGGATGCCCGCAATTTCCTTTATTTGGGACGTGGATACAATTTCCCTGTGGCGTTGGAAGGTGCATTGAAGTTGAAAGAGATCAGTTACATTCATGCCGAAGGATATCCAGCGGCTGAGATGAAGCATGGTCCTATCGCCCTCATCGACGAAGAGATGCCAGTGGTGGTGATTGCGACCAACTCAGAGCACTATGAAAAGGTGGTGAGCAATATCCAGGAGGTAAAAGCCCGCAAAGGAAAAGTCATCGCTGTGGTGAGTGAAGGCAATCGCGACTTGGACAAAATGGTGGATCACGTAATTGAAGTGCCTGAAACCATTGAGCCATTGAGTCCGTTGATCAATACGGTTCCATTGCAATTGTTGAGTTATCACATCGCGGTCTTGCGTGGCTGCAATGTAGATCAGCCAAGAAATTTGGCGAAGAGCGTAACGGTGGAGTAATTACCACTTGTTGCTCAAGCGGTCGTAGTATTCGAAGTTGATTTTGAAGCCGTAACGGGGTTTCTCGTAGATGTTGGCATAGCCCGCTGTGTAATAGATACCAATTTTAAATCGGTCACGCCAGATCCGAACAAGTTTATCAACCCCCACATAGCCCTCGTAGAAGAACAGGTTCCGTCTCTCCGGCGCATACAGCAAGTTCACACCCGCGCGCTCATACAAACTCAGCTTTTTCAAGAAGGGCACCTTGTTCACCAAACTGCCGTTGAAACTGTGCTGGTAATGCACTTCATAAAATCGCTTATAGGTTTCAAAGGTGGAATCTAACTGCTGGAAAGCATATAAGGGAGGCGTAAATACCCCAATATCAGACCTGCGTTGGTAGCGATAATCCACGGGATTTACATTGTTCCGGCCAAGGAAAGCACCGCTCACAGCCCTTATTTCACTGGTTCCCATCAATCCCCAAGGAAAACTGTGGTTGATGTTATATTCCAAATATTGGAAGTCGCTATTGCTCTTGAAAACGCCTGGTACCGCTTGCTTATAGTTGATGGAAAAGGTTGGCCAATTTGAGCCCAAAATCACCTTTTGTTTGGGTTCCGACATATATCGTTGGAAAGGGGTGTATGAAAGATTAAACGAAGCAAAGAATGCCCTGTGGTCAGCAAATTGAATGGGTTGGTTGTTTTCAAATAAACGATTGCCGAATGCGTCGAATTGATAGTTCGACATATCCTTTCGATCACTCAATTCTCCTTGAACTTGCAGAAAGAGGCCATTGATTAATTCCTGGCGATGGTATACGTTCATGTGCTTGTTCAAGTAAAAATTGCTCCGGCGTACAAGATCTAAATAGGCGGCGTTTTGATTGACAATGCCAAAATCACGCCCTGCTGAAGCAAAAATCATCGCCCGTTTGTAAGGATTGTACATGTGCGACATATAAACGGTGCCGCGTAAATCATTGTTATTGATGCCGTAAGAAAGGTTCTCGTTGAATTGGAATGTTTTTTTGTTCTCAAATGTTTTATCGAAACTGTTCCACAAACTCAATCTTCCACCGCCCGGCCACCAAGGTTGGTAAATGGTCCACAGCGGTTGAAATCTCATTGTAATCCCTTTTCGGCGGTCGCGATATCCTTGTCCCTCTAACAGCAGTGATTTGAGCGTTACGTTATTGATCTTCGCTTCCACGGAATCTAAGTATTTGTCGGATGTAACCACGCGCTTGATGCTGTCGGCGGTGTTGATGAACTTGGTTTCTTGTTCGGAGAGGGGCTGGGTGCGCTGTTGCTGCCAATAGGTAGAATCGCGTTCGTAGGCTTCTTGGGTGGTCTTGCTTACCTCCATGCCAAAGTGATTTTTGGGGAAGGCCGATACAACCGTGACTTGTTTATAATCAACCAAGGTGGTGGCTTTGTTGGTGGTTTTGCCAATCTTGGTCTTATAAAAGAATCGCTGCGAATCTGTGAGTAGGTAATTGTTGCTATCGAGGCGATAGTAATGATGTAAGATCATTTCATCATATTCCGCCATCAAATGTTTGGGGAATTTGAGTTCGGCTTTCAGTATCCAATAGGTGGTATCAACCAAGTGAATTTCACCGGAGAGTGTGGCGTTGGCTGTTTGTCGGCCATTCATGCCAATCCTCAATACCCTCCCATACTGCGGGTGTTGATAGGCCCCCAAGAATTTGAAGCGATACGCCAACAGGGCTGAGGTGGAGAGGGGCGACATGATGGGTAACGGACAAAGCGCAGGCAAATCCAACAGATTTTGGTACAAGTTGAAATCGCCTTCGGTGGTAGACAGGTAGAAAAGACCGGCTTTTGATCCCACTTTTTGCACGCCATTTCGGGTTTCTTTGATTTTACCATCGGTGGTGGCGTCGCGCTGCATCGCTATTTCCATGAAAGCAGAGGCAGTGTTTAGCAGTTTGGTTTTTCCGGTATCAGCGGGATAGTTGCTATTTATATCGGAGTCTGTTGTGGTTACAATGGCTGATTCAGCGTATGGATCGCTGTTGTTTAGGACTGCCGCATCCAACGGATCGATCTCCGAGTCGGGTTTTAAGGCGGTGGGTCTATTTTTTACCTTTTGTTCGTTGATTTCAAACGCTTTGATATAGATGTCAGCACTTTGGTTGGGGTTTCGTCTATGCCAATAATCGCGTTGGGCGATGGCTTTGCGCATGTATTCAGCCGCGGGATCTTTGTATTCTCTGATGATTTCAGCCCCTTGAATTTTCTCGGTTTTTGGGGTGAGCATGATGTTGAGGGTGTCTTTCGTGTTGTATCGCACAACCAGCGGGATTTCCGTACTGTAGAAATCGGGGTGGGAGAATACGAGTTTGTACGTCCCAGTTCGTAGGTCTAGTTTGAAATATCCATCCACGCGGGTCTGTCCGAGTATGGCGCCATCGCGGTTAAAGATTTGCACCATGGGAAGGGGTGCTTTTGCGGTGTCTACCACCAATCCAGTAATCTGCGCTTGCGCTGTTGCTGCGCTGAGTCCGAGGACCAGGGCGAGCAGCAGGAAGCGGAGGCGGTGGAGAGGTTGCATGGTCGAGCGTATGGGGTTATTTTTTTCCAGTTTTGGTGTTTGATTTTTTACTCTGCGGGGCTTTGGCCTGTTGTGCTTTCCGCTGAGCATCGCTTGGATAAGGGAGGGTTGGGACCAAAACGGTATGCGGAGGGATAAACGTTTCTGCGGTGGGTTTGTTTTGAATATCGTAGACAAACCGCGGCAGTTTTGCGTCGGCAGCTGGTAAATCGGCGATGGGGTAGAGCACGCCTTTGGGGTCCCCATAGAAAGCGATACTATTAATTTTGCCGTCTTCGAAGCGGATATTCATGTTTTCGCTGCTGACGAGGTTGGCCGACTGCAGGGTGTCGGCATCGCGAAGAAAATAGACGCTTTGGGCTTTGCGAAACACTTGTACTTGAGCCAATTTCTGTTCGTTGGTGAATCGCTGCATCATGGAATCGCCTTGAATTTGTGAATAGTGCAAATTGTCTTCTTGGATGGCCACGAAGGCGTTGGGGAAGGCTTTGAGGCTGCGAATTTTTTGCTGTTTCACTTGCATTTCCATGGAATCACCACAGAGTCGGGTGAGCGAATCCCACAACACGGGGTTGCCGCTGAAGTAGAAGGTGGAATCGCTGCGGTACGACGTGAGTTTTTGGCAGGTACCCGAGGCAGTTTGTTGGCTGAAGGCCACTTGGTTTATGGCTTGCAGTGCGATGGGTTTGGCCGTGTCACTATTGTAATGTAGGGTATCGCCTTTGATGCGAAACAAGTCTTTGCCGCTACCTTGATAAGCAACTGCGCGGTTCCAAACCGAGAAGGATTTGGCATTACCGCGGTAATGGGCATGGTCGCCCCACACTTGCCATTGGTCCAAAGAATCGTGGATGTAGACTTTGCCGTGGGCGATGCCGCTTTGGTCTTTTTTGTTGAATAGGAGGGTATCGCACAGCACTGTTCTGCCCGAATCAAAGAGCGCTACTTGTCCGTAAAACTCCCCTTTTTGGGTTTCGGTGAGGTAGTAGCCGCGGTTGAAAACCACTGTGCGGGCTTTGTAATCGAGTTGTGTGATGGCAAAAAACTGCGCTTTTTTGAGGTCGGTGCGATACTGCAGCGTATCGGTTTTCACGGTATATTCGGGGGTGGTGAGCACCACTTTGTTTTTGAAAAAGAGCGTTTTGAGGGAGGGGTTGTAGCTACCCGATATCGAGGTGAGTTGGGTTTCTTTGTCTTTGATGTTGCCGCGGTTGCCATACCAGCCCACTTTGGTTTGGGTATGGTATTGGATCCAGGGGGTGGTGAGGGTCATGCTGCCATCAGTGAGGGTTACACCGCCAGAAACTTTGGCGATGTGGGTGGCGTTGTTGTATTCGAGGGTTTTGCCCGTGACCGTGGCGCCATCGGGGTTGGTGATACGCACATTCCCGCGGCCCACCAAATCTTCTGTTGCGGGGTCGTACTCTGCCTCATCGCAGAAAACCATGGATCCCGATTGCTCAAATCGCACATTTTCTCTGAGCCATTGCACGGTTTTACCCCCTTTTTTGAGTGATTTCATGCGGCCTGCCTGCAGTGAAATGGCTTGTCCTGTAACTTGTTGCGCGATGAAGAAAATGAGCAGAAGCAACAATCCTGATAGGTATCGTCCCGTGTTTTGTCGGAAGATTCGTTGATGAATTTGGAGATAGTCCACTCAGATTCGTGCTTTGTGCAATTACTTTGCAAGTTAAGTGTTAAAAGCGTTTCAAACTGCGGTAAATCTACGGAAATGGGATTTGGAGCGACGGCCGACGTTGTTGGCGGTGAGCGGGGGTGTGGATTCTGTGGCTTTGGCGCGGTTGTTTGCTTTGAGTGGTTTTCCGTTTGCTATGGCTCATGTAAATTTTGGGTTGCGGGGTGAGGAGAGCGAAATGGACGAGGCATTTGTGCGCGCCTTGGGCGATGAATTGGGGGTTCCTGTTTTTGTTGAGCGGGTCGATGTGATTCAATACAGAAAGCAGCAGGGTGTGAGTGTTCAAATGGCAGCCAGGGCATTGAGGTATGCATTTTTTCACCAATTGATGCGCGAGCATGGCTTTGGCAAGTTGGCGACGGCCCACCATGCAAACGATAATTTGGAACATTTTTTTGTCTATTTGTATCGAGGAAATACCGCTGTTGCATGGCGAGGTATTTGGGCCGAACAGGGTTATGTAATTCGTCCTTTACTGGGTTTTTTAAAGCGTAATTTATCCGATTTTCTATTGTTGAATGGCTTTGGCTGGCGCGAGGATCGCACCAATGCGGGCACGGGCTATTTACGGAACAAGGTGAGGCATTTTTTGTTGCAAGATATGGATGATTTTGCCCTTGATTTTTATGGGTTAAGTCAACGGCAACAGACTTTGAAGGGCAGTGAGGAACAATGGGAATCGCAAGTTTGGGCATCGCATTGTAAGGAAATTCGTGGAGGCTGGTTCATTCCTGCGTTGTATTGGCAGTCGGTAACCTTGGTTATGCTGCTTGACCGAATGATGGGTATGGGGTTTTCAAAGTCTATGATCGAACAAGCGATGGCAGCAAAACAACCCGGGAAGTGGTTTGATGGGTCGCATTGGCGGCTGTGGGTGGGCCGACATGGTTGGATGGTATCGCCAAAAGACATGACCTCGCCGGGAGCCGTTGTGTTGGTTTGGGAAGATGGTGCCGTGCAGCATTGGGGTGGATATCGACTATCGATACGGAAAGTCGTGAATGAAGGCGGACAGGATATTTCCTCCATGATTTCTGGTCATCGTGGCGATTCAGAAACGTATTATTTTCATCTGGATGTTGCGAAGAAGAGTTGGGTATTGCGGGGCTGGGTGAATGGCGATGAAATGACCGCTTTTGGTGGTACCCAGAAGAAATTGAGCGATTGGTTTGTGGACGAGAAAATTGAGTCGTTTGTGAAGCCTTTTGTACCCCTGATAGTAGGGGCGGAGGGAGTTTTGTGTGCGGTGGGTGTCCGTAGGTCGGCCTTGCATCCGTTGCCTGAAGATGCGCACAGTTTTTGGGCGTTGTCTTGGGAGGTTTTGTAGACCAGTGAAAAATCGTCACAATCTAGGTTCAATCTTATACCTTTGTTTTTGAATGAAAGCGATCATCCCTTTGGCGGGTATAGGCAGTCGCCTCAAGCCTCACACGCGCACACAGCCGAAATCATTGATTCCTTTGGCGGGTAAGCCCATTTTGGGACATATTATGGATCGTTTGGTGGAGGCCGGTGTCAATGATTTTGTGTTTGTCATTGGCTATTTGGGCGATCGTATCGAACAGTATATCACAGAGAATTACGGACAGTATAAAAGCACGTTTGTGATTCAGACTTTGGGCAGAGGCATTGGCCATGCGGTATGGTTGGCCCGAGAGTCGTTCGCGGAGGGCGAAAGGATGCTTATCGTATTGGGCGATACCATTTTTGAAGCTGATTTGGCTACGGTATTGGCGGAGGGCGGAAACGCGTTGGGGGTAAAAAAGGTAGAGGATCCTAGGCAGTTTGGTGTGGCGGAATTGGATGAGGCTGGATTGATTGCACGATTGAGTGAGAAACCGGTGATTCCCAAATCAAATTTGGCGTTGGTGGGGCTCTATGCAATTGAGGATACGCGGGCATTGTTTGCGTGTTTGGAGTACAATATTCAGAACGAGATACGCACGCAGAACGAGTATCATTTAACGGATGCATTGCAGTGCATGATTGCCCAGGGCGTGGCGTTTCGCACGTTTGCCGTTGATTCATGGTTTGATTGTGGGAAGAAGGACATCATTTTGCAGACAAACCGGAATTTGTTGCGTCAGGTAGATCAGCAGCAGTTTGCGGGGTTTCACAAGGGGAATATTATCATATCGCCAGTGCATATTGCGGTGAGCGCGAAGGTGGAGAATAGCATTATCGGTCCTGATGTGAGTATTGGCGAGGGAGCGGTGATATCGCGAAGTGTGGTAAAGAACAGCATCATTGGGCAGGGGGCGGAGTTAACGAATGCCATTTTGGAGGATTCGTTGGTGGGGAGTGATTCGGTGTTGGTGGGTGCGGCTTCAAGCTTAAATATTGGGGATAGTGCGGAGATCAATCTGAGAAATTCTTGAGGGTGAGGTTGCTGATATCAGATATTGTTGAGGTTGTTGGCGCTGAGGTGCGGGGCGGGGACGCGGCGGTTTTTGCGGCGGGTGTGGGTTCCACAGAAATCACTTCGATGGTTTTTGATGCGCGGAAGTTGTGGGGGTTGGATCGATCATCGGCGATGTTTTTGGCATTGGCTGGTCGGCGCGATGGGCACGAATTTGTGATGCAGGCGTATGGCGCGGGCGTGAGGTATTTTTTGGTATCGCGGGTGGAAGCGGGCTGGTTGGGGTTGATGCCGGGTGCGGTGTTTTTGGTGGTGGGCGATGTGTTGGCGGCTTTGCAGTTGTTGGCGGCTTGGCATCGAAAGCAATTAACTGGTGTGGTGATGGGGATTACGGGGAGCAATGGCAAAACGATTGTAAAAGAGTGGTTGTGGGAGTTGTTGCAGGGCGATTTTTCGCTGGGCAAGAGTCCGAGAAGTTATAACAGCGGGTTGGGTGTGGCGTTGAGTTTGTTGAATGTATCGCCGGGTACAGATGTGGGGTTGTTGGAGGCGGGGGTATCGGCCCGTGGCGATATGGCGAAGTTGCAGCAGATGTTGCGGCCGAACATGGTGGTGTTGACGCATTTGGGCGAGGCGCATGCGGAGGGTTTTGGGTCGATGGCGGAGAAGGCGGCGGAGAAGGTGCAGTTGGCGGTGGGGGCGGATGTGGTGGTGTATCCGTATGATCAGACATTGTTGCGTTCTGCGTTGGGTGCTTTGCGTGCTCAGCAGCCGATGATGAAGACGATATCGTGGGGTTGGCAGGAGGGTGCGAATTTTCGATTGGTGAAGGTGGAGGCTTCGGGAGTGACTGGTATGCAATCGATTGCGTTTGTACATCGGGGGACCGAGCATCGCTTTGAAATCCCTTTTATGGACCAGGCATCGGTGAGCAATGCGATGTCGTGCTTGTGCGCATTGGTGGCATTGGAGCGATGGGATGAAGCGCATTTGGCGAAGTTTCGGTCGTTGCCGCGGTTGGAAAACCGGTTGCAGTTTATGGCGGGCAGGTTTGGGAATTATGTGCTGAACGACAGTTATTCTGCGGATTTGGAGAGTTTGGGGGTGGCGTTGGATATGTTGAAGCGACAATCGCCCAATTTGCCTTTGGTGGTTATTTTGGGTCGGTTTGAGCAAACGGGGATGGATTCGGTGGCTTTGCGGGCGCGGTTGTTGGAGGTGGTGAGTGGATTTGGGGTTGACGAGGTGATTTGGGTGGGCAGGGAATACGCGGGGATGGCGGGGATGGTGTTTGAGGACACGGAGGCTTTGTTGGGGTCGGGGTGGTTGGCAGCTGTGAGTGGCAGGGCGATATTGGTGAAAGGTTCGCGGAGCAGTGGGATGGAGCGGGTGGTATCGCGGTTACAGGCGCGGTTGTTACAGACGCGGTTGGAGATACATTTGGGTGCGTTGAAGCACAATTTTTTGCATTTCAAGCGGTTGGCGGGCGAGGGGAAGAAGGTGATGTGTATGGTGAAGGCGTTCGGGTATGGCAGCGGAAGTTTTGAGTCGGCCAGCGCCTTACAGGCGCTGGCTGTGGACTATTTGGCTGTGGCGTACGTGGATGAG
>Ga0255124_1000068_pt1 | contig 40358 bp, 32 predicted proteins | sample Law_Cont_RepB_8d_FD_188564 | JGI IMG/M metagenome (GOLD analysis project Ga0255124, IMG submission 188564) | Freshwater microbial communities from St. Lawrence River, New York, United States - Law_Cont_RepB_8d | ecosystem: Environmental > Aquatic > Freshwater > River | place: USA: New York... | reverse complement strand
GTGTGGCGTGGTGTAGCGTGGTGTGGCGTGGTGTGGTGTGGTGTGGTGTGGTGTCGTGTCGTGTCGTGTCGTGTCGTGTCGTGTGGGTGGGTGGTTTGCTGTAGCGTGGTGTTGGGGGGTAGTGTGGTGTGGGGCTCCGCCCCGCAGGATCATTCGTAGGGTGGGGCTCCGCCCCGCCTTCAGTTGTCGTGGTGTGGGGCTCTGCCCCGCAGGATCGACCGTAGGATGGGGCTCCGCCCCGTCTCCAACTCTCGTGGTGTGGGGGCTCCGCCCCGTCTGTCCGATCTTCCGTAGGATGGGGCTCCGCCCCGTCCATCCCAGTTGTAGCCCATCCCTTATTCAGCCATAGAGTGTAGCGATTTTCTTGTGCGGCTGGGTGAGGTCCCCATTGCGAACAATCGCGTTAAGCAAGGAAAAACAGCGCGACACAAGGCTCAGAAGGCTTGGCAAGCCCCTACTATACCGGGCGTTCTAAGGCGGAGCGCATTTAGGCGAACTGCGGTTTTGGGATCTCGAATTGGGAGAATGGGGTTATGATTAGTAGCAAGCGTGTAACGGGACGCAACGAAACTCAGGATGTAGGCCCAGCGGCAGGGATTCGCAGAGAGCAAAGCAACAAACGAAAGAAGCCTGTGACAGAGAAAAACGTCGGGATGAGTCAAAAAGCTGACGAGCGGAGTGCTTTCCGGGTGGATCACGACCGCATTGAGCGAGCAGTTCGTGAAATTCTCGTTGCCGTTGGCGAGGACCCAGACCGAGAGGGGCTGTTGGAAACCCCGGCCCGCGTGGCTCGGATGTACGCCGAGATTTTCTCGGGTCTTCACAAAGACCCCAGCATTCATTTGAAGCGAGTTTTCACAGAGAATTACGACGAAATCGTGCTGGTTCGCGACATCGAATTCCATAGCATGTGCGAGCACCATTTACTTCCTTTCACCGGGAAAGCCCACGTAGGTTATTTGCCTAATGGCAAGGTCGTAGGGTTGAGCAAGCTAGCCAGAGTGGTCGATGAAGTCGCACGGCGACCGCAGGTTCAAGAGCGGATGACAGAGACGATCGCCAACATGATCGAAGAAAAGCTTGGGGCTCGCGGGGTAGTCGTCATGATTGAGTCGAGTCACTCATGCATGAGCATGCGAGGGATTCGCAAGGCGGGTGCTTCGTGCACCACGAGTGCAATGCGAGGGGTTTTCCGTGAAAACTTGTCCTCCCGAGCAGAAATCCTTGGATTGATCTTGAACCAATCCCGATAAAAACACTCTTTATTGGGGCGAACAACCTGCTGAGTTGAACGGATAGTTCGACTAGAACGCTTGTTTCGCTCAAAAGTCGCCTTGCGAGCGAACTAGACATCAGTACACTAGTGCGACTCGCAAACCCAACGCCATGTTTTGGAACTGTGCCGACGATCGCTTGAGCCGATCGAAGGTCGCAACTCAAAGCATCCAGTGGGGGGGCTGACGGGTTGTCGATCCAATTACTGATGCCGGCGTAGCTCAATTGGCAGAGCAGCTGATTTGTAATCAGCAGGTTGCGGGTTCGAGTCCCATCGCCGGCTCTTTGCCGGTTTTGGTAACGAAAGCGACTTGGAAAGACGCGGATGTCGCGAGAGCGATTACGGCGGACGAGAAATAAGATTGACTGAAGATTTGGGCGGGAGGTTGCCCGAGTGGTTAAAGGGGACGGACTGTAAATCCGTTGCTTCGGCTACGTAGGTTCGAATCCTACACCTCCCATTTCCTCCGGGGTTTCCATTCTCCCGGAGGAGCGTCGGCAGTGCCAGCGAGCACCCGGCGGGATGAGAAGTTGAAATAAGTAGAAATTGCGTACAGGAGAACATCTTTTCGGGTGGTCGATTGTCGTAGGTTTCGGTAAGATTTCGATTCTGCCCGTCTTGCTTGATGGGCATTGCGTACGTGGTTGCGGGTGTAGCTCAATGGTAGAGCAGCAGCCTTCCAAGCTGAATACGAGGGTTCGATTCCCTTCACCCGCTCTGCTGTTCTCGCTGCTGTAGCTCAGTTGGTAGAGCACTTCCTTGGTAAGGAAGAGGTCATGGGTTCAAGTCCCATCAGCAGCTTTTGTCGTCGACGAGAGCTTGAAGCATTGCAGGTTTATAGAATTTGCTTATGCTTGGGGAACAGTGAATCGTAGTTCTGTGTGTTGCGCGTGGGTGATGGCCGCAAAGAGTGGTGTCTTCACGGCGACGGTTTTCAGGGTTTTTATTGAGGTGTTGGTAGGATAAAATGGCCAAAGAGGTATTTGAACGCAAGAAACCCCACTGCAACGTTGGAACGATTGGACACATCGACCACGGCAAGACCACCACAACGGGTGCGTTGCTGGCGGTACAAGCAGCCAAGGGGCTAGCAACTCCCAAGACGTATGCGGACATCGCCAAAGGCGGTACCGTTCGCGACGCGACCAAGACCGTGACGATCGCAGCATCGCACGTTGAGTATGAGACAGCAAACCGTCACTATGCTCACATCGACTGCCCTGGTCACGCTGACTTTATCAAGAACATGATCACCGGTGCGGCACAGATGGACGGAGCGATCCTCGTCGTCAGTGCAGCAGACGGTCCGATGCCACAAACCAAGGAACACGTTCTGCTCGCACGTCAGGTTAACGTACCTGCAATCGTTGTGTTCTTGAACAAGTGCGATTTGGTTGACGACGAAGAACTCTTGGAACTCGTGGAACTCGAAATCCGCGAATTGCTTTCCAAGTACGGGTTCCCAGGGGAAGAAACCCCGATCATCCGTGGAAACGCACGTAACGCTTACGACAACCCAGCAGATCCAGCAGCTTCGAAGTGCATCAGCGATCTTCTCGACGCTGTCGATGCTTTCATCCCACAACCAACCCGTGAAGACGACAAGCCATTCTTGATGGCAGTCGAAGACGTCTTCAGTATCGAAGGTCGTGGTACGGTAGCAACCGGCCGGATCGAACGCGGTGTGATCAAGGTTGGTGAAGAAGTCGAAATCATCGGCTTGATGGAAGAAAAGAAAAAGACCACCGTCACGGGTGTCGAGCAGTTCCGCAAGGAAATGAAAGAAGGCCGTGCAGGGGACAACGTCGGTTGCTTGCTCCGCGGTGTGAAGCGTGAAGACATCGAGCGAGGTCAAGTTTTGGCCAAGCCGAACAGCATCACCCCACACAAGAAGTTCGAAGCCGAAGTTTATTGCTTGAGCAAAGACGAAGGTGGACGCCACACCCCGTTCTTCAGCGGATACCGCCCTCAGTTCTACTTCCGAACAACGGACGTAACCGGTTCGGCTGACTTGATCGGTGCTGAAATGTGCATGCCTGGCGATAACGTTCGCGTTGTTGTTACACTCCAAAAGACCGTTGCAATCGACGACGGCGTTCGCTTCGCTATTCGCGAAGGTGGTAAGACCGTCGGTTCGGGCGTTGTTACCAAGATCGTCGAGTAGTTCTAGGTATTGAATACAGATCTTTAGGCCGTGCGAGAAATCAATTGGCCAGTACGGATCTTGGCAAAGTACGCTAGATGCTTCGACGAAGTATCTAGCGGTTCAGTTGCGGGTAACGACCCGCGACTTGACTTTAGGGGTGTAGCTCAATTGGCAGAGCACCGGTTTCCAAAACCGGGGGTTGCGGGTTCGATTCCTGCCGCCCCTGCTAAATCAAGTTAGTAAGGCCGATAAACTAGGCCCATAAACTAGGTAGTCTGGCGGCTCGGAAGGCGGCTTGGAGTATGGCAACGATTTCAGATGATTCCCTCAGTCGCTCGTTTACTAGCGAGTTGCTGACGAATAATAGATACAAGCAGAAGCAAGGACGCGTTGTACGCCAACTGACTTGCTTGGCCATTTGGCTCGCTTGTGGGCTTGGTGGCTGGCAGTTGTTTGAGACCATGGGAGCATGGATTGCACCGAGCGGATCGCCCGATGCAAGCAGTTTCTGGAGTGGGGCCCGATATTGGATCCCTGCTGGACTGGTTGCTGCCGGAGTGTGGCTGGGTTATCGCTTGGTGAATTGGCCTAGATTTGCCGATTTTCTCATTGCTGTGGAAGCAGAAATGAGCAAGGTTTCCTGGCCAACCAAAACTGAGCTTTACAGAGCTTCAACGGTTGTTATATTCACGATGGCTTTTCTAGCAGTGCTGCTTTTTTGCTACGATGCGATTTGGCAGTTCCTGTTTGATTTGCTAGGAGTTAGTTAGTTTTTTGGCGAGTCGGTAGCGTTATTGCGGCCGACCAACAGCCAGGAGATTGATCGGCGGTTTTCGCGGATGTCGCGGGGATCGGTTGATGATTCGCATGTACTGGCGCTAGGTTTTCGAGTGAGTAATCCCACGAACAATACGACAGAGAGTTTGCCGAGTGCACCGCAATGGTACATTCTCAAGGTTGCCTTCAACCGAGAGGACTCCATCCGCGAGGCGCTTGAGAAGCGTATCAAGCTGTCGAATCTAAAAGAGTACTTCGGCGAGATTCTTGTGCCGACCGAAGATGTCGTGGAGTTTACCCGTGCGGGTAAGAAACGCATAGTTAAGCGTAAGCTTTACCCCGGGTATCTGATGATCCAGATGATCATATCAGATGACACTTGGTTCCTTGTGCGAGAGACACCGGGCATCGGCGATTTCACCGGCACTTACGGGAAACCGACCCCAATGACCGACGTGGATGTCGAGCGAATCATTAAGCTCGTGCATCCCGACGTGGATCAAGAACAAGCACCCAAGACCTCGATTCCGTTTCGTCCCGGTGATCGCGTTCGAGTCAAGGAAGGGAACTTCCAAAGTCTCGAGGGCGATGTAGACCGCATCGACGAAGCAAACGGACGAGTGACCGTCATCATCAATATTTTCGGGCGCAGCACCCCGGTCGAGCTAGATCACTGGCAGATTGAGTCGCTGTAGTCCAGACGCTTATCAGCATCCAAACAGTGGGTTTGGTTGTTCGCAGAGCGTTTGTCGTTTGAAATCCGTCAATTACAGGTTTCGTGGGATATGGCCAAGCAAGTAGTAGGAAAAGCGGCATTTCAGGTGCCGGGAGGCAAGGCGACGCCGGCACCACCGGTCGGTACGTCCCTTGGTAGATACGGGATCAACCTCGGTCAGTTCGTCTCTCAATTCAACGACCGAACCCGCGAGTTCAACGGTACACCCATCCCTGTTGTGGTTACCGTCTACTCCGACCGCAGCTTCGAATTTATCACCAAAAGCCCTCCTGCTTCTGCATTGCTGAAAATGGCTGCAGGGGTAGCAAGCGGTTCAGGTGAACCACACAAAACAAAGGTCGGCAAGGTCACCCGAGCGCAGGTCGACGACATCTGCACCAAGAAAATGGCCGACCTCAACGCACGCGATCTCGAACATGCCCGTCGCATGATCGAAGGTACCGCGCGTTCCATGGGCATTGAGATCGTAGGATAGTCGAGGGGAATTTCCAAATGGTGAAACCAACGAAGGCAATGAAATCGATGTTGGCAAAGGCTCCGGGAAAAGACCCGTTGCCGTTGCAACAAGCCGTCGAATTGCTCAAGCAATTCAGCGGACGGAAGTTCGACCAAACCGTCGAAATCCATATGAATCTCGGGATTGATCCAGCCCAAGCAGACCAAATCGTTCGCGGTTCGGTCGTACTACCTAACGGGATCGGAAAAGTACAACGCGTTATCGTCTTCGCAAAAGGTGACTTAGCTAAAGTCGCTGAAGAAGCCGGTGCGGACGCCGTTGGCGCCGAAGAGCTTTCCAAGCGAATCAAAGAAGGTTGGCTCGACTTCGACGTCTGTATCGCTACCCCAGACATGATGGGTATGGTCGGTCCGCTCGGTAAGGTTCTCGGTCCCCGCGGATTGATGCCTTCCCCACGTGCAGGTACCGTGACCACCGATGTCGCTCGCGTCGTGAAAGAATACAAGGCCGGTAAGGTCGAGTTCCGAAACGATAAAGGTTCCAACCTTCACGCGGTGGTCGGCAAAATGAGTTTCGACGCCAACAAGCTGATCGAGAACATCGGAGCATTCATCTCCTATGTGCAATCGGTCAAGCCCAATGCCGTCAAAGGTACTTACATCAAATCCATCGCAATCTGCGCGACGATGTCTCCAAGCGTTCGCGTTACGGTTTAAGGAACAGGTGAACCCATGAGCAAAGTTGTCAAAAAGCTGATCGCTCGCGATATCTCGAGCAAGCTCGACGGCGTTAGTGACGCCGTCGTCGCCAACATCGTTGGCATGACCGGAAACGAAAACTACAACATCCGCAAAACCCTTCGCGATCAAGGTATCTCCTTGCTCGTCGTCAAGCGGTCACTTGCGGCTATGGCTACCGAAGGCACAAGCCTTCGTCCTGCATTCGATAACCAGGCCGGAAGCCTTGCAATCCTCTGGGGCTGCGAAGACTTCGTCTCGCTTGTGAAGTCCATCAAGAAACTCGCTGACTCGGGAGCTTTCCCGAAGTTCGAGTTCAAGGGTGGGGTCATGGACGGCGAGGCGATGACCGGCGAACAAGTCCAGAAGGTTGCCAAATGGCCGAGTCGCCTCGAGCAGATTTCGATGCTCGTCGGTCAGATCCTCTCGCCAGGCAGCACTCTTGCTGGTCAACTGGTTGGACCTGCTAGCACCATCGCTGGTCAAGTCAAGAAGATGATCGAAGACCGCGAAGATGGGGATGCAAGTCCCGCTAGCGAAAGCTCGGATGCGAGTCCTGCCAGCGAAGGTTAATCAAATTCAATCTCCGCTCCTTTAGCTCACGCTTCAGGTCGGAGGAAATGGAACCCTAGTGTTCTAAACTTGCGATCGACTTGTTGAAAGCCGATCGCTCAGCAGAGCCCTAGGATTCCGAAACGTGTATGTGTGTGAAACAGCCGGTCTATCATTCTCGCCGGTGCGTTTAGTTTGTCTGTTCTTACCATTTTGAGGAACGTAGAAATGTCCGAGTCAGCAACCGCTTACGCGGAAGAAATCAAGTCCTTAGGCGAGAAGATCGTCGGCCTGACGCTCAAACAAGCCAAGGAACTCAGCGATTATCTGAAGGATGTGCACGGTATCGAAGCCGCTGCTGGTGGTGCCGTTGTTATGGCAGCTCCTGCAGACGGTGCTGGTGCCGCAGCAGCTCCTGTCGAGAAGACCGAATTCGATGTTGTTCTTACCGCCTTCGGCGATAAGAAGCTCGACGTCGTTAAGGTCGTCAAGAACCTTACCGGTTTGTCCCTGATCGATGCCAAGAAGTTGGTAGAAGGTGTACCTTCGAAGATCAAGGAACAAATCGCCAAGGACGAAGCAGAGAAGATCAAGAAGGAACTCACCGAAGCCGGTGCGACTGTCGAACTCAAGTAGTTCAATCCTTCCTACGCGTGAATTGCACTGCGTAGAATCAGCATTAGAAAAAAGGCGGCTCAACTCGAGTCGCCTTTTTTTATTTCCGATCTCTGTGAATGCGCGGTCTTTTTTGAAACACGGAGTCACAGAGAACACGGAGGAGAGCCGTCCTGTGTCTTGAAGATTCAACCCACGGTTTTCTTTCCGATCTCTGTGCCTTTGTGTCTCTGTGTTTCCAATGGCCTTTCCTACGCCCGGATGCGCGGTCTTTTTTGAAACACGGAGTCACAGAGAACACGGAGTTAGTTTCCCCAGAGGTTCTTCAATGCTTCCAGCATTGCCGGGTCATGCTTGAGCAGTTGCTCCCTATCAAAGGGAAAGAAATCGTTGGTGGAGAAATAAGCTTCCGAGTTTTCAGCAAAATACTCAGCGGGATTATTCATTCCGTAGGCCTTCACAACCTCGCTGCGTCCATCCCCGAATCGCTGTTCGACTTGTTCATAAATCCCAGCATCCTTCGCGCGCTGATATAGCTCCGCAATTCGCTTATTCTCAAAACCATCGGTCAAAAATTGGTGATGATAAGCGTGCGCCAATTCGTGCAGTACAAAATTGGGCATCCGTTTGCGTTCGGCCGCGAACACACGCACATTCGTGAATTCAACTCCTCGCACCATCGCGGGGTCGCGACCGTTGTTCACCAACCATTCCCTTCCTGGATGGTATTCGGCTCGCGGTTGGCCTTTCGCATACTCAGGTGAAAACCAGAGAACAACTCCCTTGAGTTTTGCGACCGCTTCGGGGGGGACGACCTTTTCGATTTCCTCGAGCTGTTCTTTCAGCTGTTCGATCGCTTCGGTCATTGCTTCGGGTGAATCCGTATCGAGCTCCTCTCGTATGCGAACAGTCCAGCCCAAGACTTGAGTGTTTCGATATTTCCATTTAGTCGCGGATTCGGAGGAAGAGTTACTCCCTTTGGCCTCGGGCTCTTGAGCTAGGTTGTTACTACTCAAAAGAAGGAACAAAGGCAAAAACCACGCAAAGGAAAACTTGTCGAACAAGAAAAACATGGAATAATCCGATCAAATAGAACAACCCGAAATGCCCACGCAATCGTTGATCCTAACCGAAAAATCGATGTTGAAATAGCGATTTACGAATAGTATCCACGGCTTGCAAGATATCCTTGCAAACGCTCGTTCCAACTCTCAACCGAACCAGATCTACGCCCGAGCAGACAAGATCCTATCGGCACAACCTAACCTTGTAGGCAATTATCTTTATGTTTGGATTCAACCGACTGAGTATTCAGTCCAAGATGATTCTCCTCCTGTTAGCCGTCGCCCTAAGTTCCCTTGCCATCATGGCTTGGATTGGCTTTCAAAGTGGCAAGTCCGCTTTGGAGCGGGCTGTGGAGAACCAGTTGCGCGGTGTCCAAGTCGCGAAGACTTCTGCTTTGAAAACCAAGCTTGAGTCCCTGCGTGATCAGGTCATTTCTATGTCTGATAGCCGCATGGCGATTGAAGGAATGAAGGCTTTCGATCAGGCTTTTGATCAGATTCCTGCAGAATCCGCCGACCGCAATGTCGACGAGGGACTCCGGATGTTTTACGCCAATTCGTTTCTTCCGGAGTTGCGCAAGTACATCGAAGCCGATCCGGTAATCGAGCAGTATTTACCCAGCAGTTCATCAGCAAGGTATCTTCAATACCATTACATCGCAGCGAATCCACATCACTACGATTCGAAGCACTTCTTGGAGTCTTCGCCAACGGATACTAGTGGATATCGAAAAGTCCACGAACAGTTTCACCCATTGTTTTCAAGGGCGGTGAAGATATTCGGTTACGAAGACCTCATGCTAGTCGATGCAAAAACGCTTGATATCGTCTACAGCTACGCGAAGACAACTGAGTTTGCGACCAATCTCGAAGACGGTCCCTACAGCAACACGAAGCTTGCTCGAAAAGCAAAAGAGCTCCAGTTCTCCCAAGATCGGGACAACTACAAAGTTGTGGACTTTGAGTCCTACCGCCCAAGCTTAGGCAAACCGATGGCCTTCGTCATGAGTCCAATTTTTGATGGGCCGGCGATGATTGGAATTCTCGTATTGCAGTTCCCTGTCGATAGCTTCAACCAACTGATGACAGGTGGTGGGAAATGGAAAGAAGAGGGACTTGGAGACACGGGAGAATGCTACTTGGTTGGCCCGGACCTTACGATGCGCAGTCGCGGTAGATTCATGATGGAGGACCCTGAGAAATACATAGGGATTCTGCGTCAATCGAGTCTGAGCCCTAAAATCGTCGAACAGATCCAGCGTCAAGGCAATACCCTGGGAGTTCTGCCAGTTCAAACCCCTTCCGCGCAACTCGCCCTCCAGGGCAAAAGTGGGATACAAGAGATCACGGATATTCGTGGAGAGAGAGTGATCAGCGCCTACGGGCCGATCGAACTGAACTCTTTGCGATGGGGCTTACTTGCCGAAATTGATGCTGACGAGGCCCAAGCTCCGATCCGCGAATTTGGACGCAAAGTCCTTCTTACAGCCTGCGGTATGGCGTTGCTTAGCAGTCTACTGGCCCTTGTTTTCTCAAACTGGTTGATCCGACCACTAAGACTTCTTGCCGATGCAGCGCAACGCATTGGCAACGGAGAAACAGGAGTGCAAGTTGCCGTGAATTCGGGAGATGAATTCGGAGTCCTTGGGAATGTCTTCAACGGGATGTCGAAAAGCATCCAATCCCAAACCGACAAACTCGAGCAGCAAGTACGAGAGAACGAAGAATTGCTTGAGAGCATTCTACCTGCATCTGCAATTGCCCAGCGGCGCGAGGGGGATGAGAGAGCTAGTCAAAAGTTCACCGATGTTTCAGTCCTCTTCGCCGAACTTATCGGACTTGAACAGTTCAGCGCAGAAGCGGGAGAATCGACAGCTTTGGAAGTCCTAGGAGATCTGATCGCACGCCTCGACGAAGCGGCAGAGAAGTACGGGATTGAAAAAGTAAAAACCATTGGCGGAGCGTATTTGGCGGTTTGTGGATTGTCGGTTTCGCGTCCCGATCATGCAAAACGCATGACACAATTCGCTCAGGAAGCTGTCCGAATTGTCGCTCATTCACACCGCGATTTCAAAGCGGAATTGAATGTGGCGATCGGCATCAATTCCGGCCCTATTGTCGGGGGTGTCGTCGGGAAGCGAAAGTTCCTATATGACCTTTGGGGCGATACCGTCACCATCGCGAAGCGATTGGTCATCGGCAGTAACACTTCTGCGATTCGGGTAACACAAAGCGTGCACGATCGAATTGGCGATCAGTTCCAGCTTCAAGGTCCTCAACATCTTGGACCATCGCAGAACGATGTCGAAGGGCGTGCGCCTATTGAAGTATGGCAGGTGCTATCATGAATCCCCTGACCGATATTTCGAACTTGCCCGTCTGGCCAGCTATCTGGCTTGCGATCGGTTTCCCGGTCTGCTTGCTAATCCTCAATGAATGCATCAATGCGTTCGAACGAAGAGGGAACCCCCTTGCGGGAAATCTTCGTACCCTTCGGACATTCGTTCTGCCAGCACTAGCCTTGCTTCTGTTCGTCCGTTGGATTCTTGAACTCCCAAGCGACCATGTTGCCGTTCGCTGGACAGAAACCATTTTCTGGATCGCGCTTCTGTACGCTCTGCTTGGCGTTATCAACGATATCGTCTTCGGCTTGGGTGGCACGAACTCCCTGAGCGAACGCGTTCCGAAACTTTTCCGAGATATCGCACGCTTTGCCTTGGTCGCTCTAGGTGCGATGGTCATCTACAGCAAAGTTTGGGGGATGGAAGTCCAAGGCGCGATCACCGCCCTTGGGGTCGGATCGGTTGTGTTCGGACTCGCGTTGCAAGAACCCTTGGGAAATATCGTCTCGGGTCTGATGCTCTTGCTCGAACGCCCATTGAATGTCGGCGATTGGATTACAGCAGATGGGGTTACTGGCAAGGTTGTAGAAATCAATTGGCGAAGCGTTCACATCGAAACCCCCACACGCGAAATCCGGGTGGTACCAAACGTCTCTCTCTATAAAAGCGCATTCAGCAATCTCTCGCGTCCAACGGCTGAAAGAACAGAGGTCGTCGAAGTCGGGTTTAGTTACGATGATCCACCCAATCACGTCAAACAACTTCTCGAAGAATTGCTTAAGAGCACCCCGGGCATCAAAGCCAATCCAGGCCCATTGGTACGTACCGTGAACTACGCAGACTTCTCGGTCATTTACCGAATGATCTTTACGGTCGAGAGCCAAGAAGTCCTTGCGATGACTCGTGACCAACTCATGACCCGACTTTGGTACATGGCGCGTCGTGAAGGACTGACGATTCCTTTCCCGATCCAAATGGAATACAGCCCATCGGAAAGCCCTAGCAAGCCGCAAAAATCTACTTCGGAGTGGTTGCAAAACCATCGCCGATTCGAGGCCCTTACAAACGGTCCCGTTCAAGACCAAACAACGTTGGTGGAATACACCGCTGGCGAAGTTATCCATTCACCAAATCGGCCGTTTACGCAGTGTGCACTGATCCTCAGCGGACGAGCTTCTCTAGTACTGCTGCATTCCGATGGTCAGCAATCCATCGTCGCGAACTTAGAGCCCGGTGAGTGCTTCGGAGATCGAATCACTGCTGGTTCCTCCAACGAAAACGTGATCATTCGGGCTGAAAAAGACCTGACGCTCTTGAAACTCCCAGCCGAGCAGATGGATAGCTTGATCAACCGCTCCTCAAGCTTGGCCTCCGAAATCGGAGATGCCATCGAAGTCCGTCGCCAAGCTGTAATCGCTGCGAAGCGAATGCATTACTCGAGTACAAAGTAATCACGGAATCAAATCCAACCGAAGTGTCTTTGAACTGCATCAACTTACCAACCAGTGGGATTGACCTCCGTTAGAGTCACCTGCTGTGGGGAGTTACCTCAAAGTTCCGATCGCACCGTACCTCATAACCTGCATCAGCTTTCGAATACCCGAGAAGGAACTCCTTTTCTCTTGATATTCTTGAGGCAAAGAATCCGAAGCATAAAAATCAAAAAGGGCTTGCCCCAACTCCAACGGATAGCGGTGCGAAGGGAACCAAACCGGACGAATAAAATCCACAAGTGGGCCGCGCACGACAGACTTTTCTAAGTGATCTAACAGATACGTGTTGTGAACAAATCCTTGTCCGCTTTCAGCGCCAGCGATGTTCCCAACGCTACTGGATTCAGGCTTGTGCAATGGACTGCCACCCCAACCGGGAGTTAGTAAGCTATAAGCCAACCCGCTCCATTGATTCACACATACGCAGCCATATCGAAGTCGATCGATACACTCATTGAGCTGCTTTTTTTGCACCAATGGAGCATTGTTCGGAACCGTGATCGAAGCGCATAGAGAACCCATGAGTCGGTGATTGCAGAACTCGGATGCCTTGATAAAGAAATCCTCTCCCATGCCGCTCTGTAGCATCGTCTCGACGCATACCGGCGCAAAAGACTCATCAGTGAACAGAATCGGATCCAGATCCGGCGATTTCGATTCCAAAAGAGACCACGGTAAGGCGCCATTTTGATCGGGTTCAACCCGTTGACCAGTGAACTGTTCGTAGCGATCCACAGCACCTGGGTAATAAGCATTCCTCAGCGGAGTTGCTTGCATCGCCTCTCGCACCAATCTTAAAAACTCTTCGCGTTGCCCCCAAGACGAGCTGGTGACGATCACCCGTGTCGCCAAACAATTAAAACCAACGTTGTTGGTTATCGAAGCCGCGACATGACAAGCTTGGCTTCGCAGCTCCCTAGACGTGTATTTGCCCGGTGCGATGATCCATGGCGAGACATTTCCCAACTCGCTAGTGATAGGCTTGCGCAATTTAGGATCCTCACGTCGCCTTCGCTCGATTTGTTCGGTCTGTGTCGCACCCCACACAATCCGGTTATATGTCGCAAGAGAACCTGTTAAGTGAACTTCGTCGACACCAGCGTGTGCCACTAAATCCGCTCCGAGCTGCGAATCGCCTTCGACAATAGCAAGCAGTCCAACTGCGATCAGGGGCGCGAATGCTTTTTGAAATACGAAAGTCAGTGCGGCATTCACCGGATTCATCTTTAGAATCACTTGTTTTCCCAAAACCAAAGCTTTATGTACGGTGTCTGAAAAAGGCACCGAGGAGACGTTCCCCGCTCCGAGAACAGCACAGATACGATTGACATTTGGCGCATAGCCCATTTCCAGGAACGCAGCATGCCGGGTTTTCCAAGGAGTCTCAGGCAACAACACCGCTTCGGCACTTACACCAGGGAACAACCATTTATCTTTAAGCAGTCGCGTTGGAAATATCGGAACTCGAACTCGACGCCGCATCGAAGAATACGTCTCGACGGGATGAAGCATCGGTAGCCGAGGAAAGCCGTAGTTTATCAGATCGTCGAACGTTTCCCTGAGCAATCTCAGTAATCGCACTGCAATCAACGGTCCGGTAAGAAGCTCTTCTGCCATCACCGACTTATTACCGCTTCCTCGCTTGATCTCCGCACCGACGAACACCCATTCGTCCACCACCGACTGAACCGCTGCGATACACGCATTGCACAAATCGATCCGTCGCTGCAAGGACAATCCAGTCTTGCGAATCGGTGCATTGAGCATCTGCGCGATCATGCTATCTAGCTTGGTTTGCTCGTGACTCACCCGGTAACTCCTTCAATTCGCTATAATGGACGTGGCCAAGTCTCGGCTAAATCCCAAAGAGCCGTCACATTCGATCCTACAACTTATAATACTTGCCATCCTAGCTGTAACGCCCTCACCAGAAAACATCCCAAGCCATCATGGATTCCAAGAATTCCACCCCGACGCTTTACGTTATCGGCACCATGGATACCAAGGGGGCTGAAATCCAATATGTCGCCGAGATCATCCGCAAATCCGGACTCAACGTCCGGACAGTGGATGTTAGCACTACCGATGCGACCCAAGCGGCAAGCGCAACGCCACCGGCAGATATATCACCACAACAACTCCTCGACAAAGCAGCTTTGAATAAGAATCGCTCCGCAAGCCTTAAAGAACTCGGTTCCCTCGACCGCGCCCAAGCGATCGAAGTCATGAGTCAAGCTTTAGTCGGTTTTCTCAAAGATGAATATGTCGAAGGCTCGCTCCAAGGAGCCGTAGGACTTGGAGGAAGTGGCGGTACCGCCTTGATCGCACCCGCCCTGCGCGCTCTTCCTATCGGACTTCCGAAACTCTTGGTCTCCACCGTCGCTTCAGGAAACATCGCCCCGTATGTCGGCTCAAGCGACGTTATGGTTCTACCTTCCGTCGTCGATGTAAGTGGCTTGAACGCCGTCTCCACACGTATCTTATCGAATGCCGCCAATGCATTGATCGGGATGGCCAACGGACCATCCCCCGACCACCCGACCAGACCGGCAATCGCACTGAGCATGTTCGGTGTCACCACCCCATGCGTCACCGGAGTTCGTCAAGCTCTCGAACAAGCCGGTTACGATTGCTTGGTTTTCCACGCGACGGGGATCGGTGGTCAAGCCATGGAGAGCCTCGTATCGAGCGGGCTCGTCAAAGGCATTATCGATCTGACGACTACAGAAGTTGCGGACGAAGTCGTCGGGGGAGTCTTTCCGGCTGGCCCCAAACGATTCGATGTACTCTCCGAACGGCGACTCCCTTGCGTCATGAGCGTCGGTGCAATGGACATGGTCAACTTTGGCGCGATGCAAACCGTCCCCGATCCCTTTCGGCACCGCAACCTGCACATTCACAACTCCAACGTCACTCTCATGCGGACCACCGCCGAGGAAAATCGCAAGTGCGCCCAATGGATGGCAAACAAGCTATCGAGAAGCATCAGCCCCGTGCATCTTCTTTTACCAACCCAAGGTCTCTCTGCACTCGATGCGCCCAATAAACCATTCTTCGATCCAGCGGCAAACCAAACACTCTTCGATGAGCTCGAAAAAGCACTTCAAGGGATCGATCATATCCGCGTAGAACGCGTCGATGCTCACATCAATGACCCGAAGTTCATTGAGCGTGTCATCGAAGTCTTTCATGAACTCCAACACAGCACCAAAGAATCCTAACGATGCAAGCTGAACAACCGATGCACACTAAACGACTGACCCGTTCGCAGATCCTCAACAACCTTCGCGCTAAAGTCGCCCGTGGCGAACCGATCATCGGTGGAGGAGCCGGTACTGGTATCTCGGCGAAATGCGAAGAAACCGGTGGTATCGATTTGATCGTCATCTATAACTCCGGACGCTATCGCATGGCTGGACGCGGTTCGCTATCGGGCTTGCTCGCCTACGGAAACGCAAACCAAATCGTCAAGGAAATGGCTTACGAAGTCCTTACGGCCGTCAAGCACACTCCGGTGCTCGCAGGGGTCAACGGAACCGATCCATTCATGATCCGAGACGTCTTCCTCAAAGAACTCAAAGAACTCGGCTTTGCCGGTATCCAAAACTTTCCTACCGTCGGACTGATCGATGGACTATTCCGCGCAAACCTCGAAGAAACTGGGATGAGCTATTCACAAGAAGTCGAGTTGATCGCAGCAGCTCGCGACTTCGATTTGCTTACCACTCCTTACGTATTTAACGTCGAGGAAGCAAAGCTCATGACTCAAGCCGGCGCGGACATCGTTGTCGCACACATGGGGCTGACCACCAGCGGCTCGATTGGGGCGAAAAGTGCCAAGTCTCTCTCCGACTGCGTTCGAGAAGTTCAAGCCATCACCGACACTTGCAAATCACTTCGCGAAGATTGCCTTGTGCTCTGCCATGGTGGCCCGATCGCAAACCCCGAAGACGCGCAGTTCATCCTGTCGAACTGCCGTGCCGTAGATGGCTTCTACGGTGCGAGCTCCATGGAACGACTACCCACCGAACTGGCGATCACCGATCAAGTCCGTCAGTTCACCAAACTCCGCGCGAACTGACTTCGTCTTGGCTGTATCTCAAGAACACACCCTAAGGGTTGATTAGGGTTGATTTCCGAGTTCTTCCAAGGTACCCAGCGTATCCTTTCGAGAAGGTACTGCGGTTTCGATAGGTGTTGAGAGTTCCATTGGAACTGTTGTCTCCATAGGAACTACCGTTTCCATCGGAGCTCCCGATACGGGACTACCGACGGCACTCGGATCAAAGGCACCTGCGCTGATGCGGTCTCTAACAACCACTTGCTCTGGATTATCGCGAGGAGTGAAATATCGCCCCCGTTGGTAAGCGCCGGCTAGCATCGAACCGTTGAGCGGCTCCTCCGAAAGGTTGACTTGGTTGTACATCAACAGCGAACCCTTCTCACGATGGAAGTCTCGAATCGCAAGGTTGTAGTCGACTAGCGATCGGAAGAATGCGCTGGTGCTGCTTGCCAATTGCTGCTGAGCTTGCAACAAGAAGTTGATGTTGATCAAACCCTTCTCATAGCGATTTCGCAATACTTCAACCTGCAATTTATCAGCTTCGATCCGGTTGTAGTTGATCTGCATCTGTTCATAGCTTCGAGCGATCTGACGAGCGGAGTTGCTCAAATCGTGCGAGATACGCAACTGTTGCTCTTTGAGCAGAGCCATCTCCCTGGCTAGATTCAATTGAGCATGTCGAACGGCCGCCGAAGCTTGTCGCAGCCCTACGTTGTAAGACCACTCCAAACCTGCTTGCCATTCCTGATAATCGCCAGATCCGAGATTCGTAAAGAAGTTATCGAGCGATTCATTTGGCTTGCGTGTGCCGAGCAAATGATCCCCTAAACCTCGGTAACGGTACAGAGTCAACGCATCGAGCCGTGGTCGCTTGTTCAGACGAGCGGCAATCAATTCCAACTCTCGACGCTTGATCGACCATTCCTGCCTTCGCACTTCCACTCGACGATTCACCGCATCCGACAAGGATGACTGCCAATCAAAGATCACTTCAGCTTGAATTGGATCATCGACAGGTTTGACTAACCTGCCGTCGGTCGCTGGGTAACCGATGATGTACCGAAGTCGCTGCTCCGCAGCGTAGAGACCGTTCGGGCCCGACAGCGCATCGTTCAACTGCGAAGCGAATAAGTAGTAATTGGATCGAGCTTGGGCTTCCGCGTCGGCTTCACCCCCACGATAACCAACTTTCTGCAACTCGCGAATCCGCTGCCAGGTCTTCAAAGCATTCTCGCGGCCCGATATCTGGGCATCGAGTGAGCGATACGCGAAATACAACTCCCAATAAGCCGTCTCGACGTCGTTGATCAATCGGATCACGCCAGATTCAAAGTCAGCCAAGCTGATATCGGTATTGATTCTTGCGATCAGCACCCCGTTGTACTGACCAACCACCCCGTTCGGTCCAGCGATCCGGTTATAGGTCGTCCCCGCACCTTGCAATAACGGCTGACGGTACTCGGCTTCGAGGAACCCGCTGAAGTCACTGCGATAATTCCGCGTTGGGTTGTTATTCCGATCGTAGAGGACGTTGGTTCGAAGTGCAAAAGTCGCACCCGTCGCCGTACGTTTTTGTATTTGATTGATCTGCGTACCGGCGGTCTGTCGCGATGCTGGTACGAACAACTGGTCAAAAGGAGGCTGCGGACGAACGTTCACAGGGCGATCGTTCTTTTGCCAGAACAACTGTGAAGTCACCACGGCGTCAAATGCCGCTAAGGCATCTTGCGTACCACCCAAGGGATTCAAATCCGTCAAAGCAGGGTCGATCTGCGTCTGCGTCCCTTGAGGTGCCGAGACTACAGTACCGCCGATGTTTCTCAAGACTTCGCTGCTTTGCAAAGCCATCGAGATCGCATCCTGAAGTCGCAACTCCAACGTAGGCAAATCCGCCGGATTCTCGATCGCCAACGGATTAACCGTCTCGCTCACCTGAGGATCGACGCAGTTTTCAATGTTCGGCTCTTCAATTCGTGTAATGAAATCCTGGTAGTAGGAAACATTCTTCGAATCTCGCCACGAATGAAAACGATCCACGGGATGACATCCACTGAGCAGAACGCCGCCGATGCAGCCCCTGATAATCCACCCACTGATCGTGTTCCGAGAAATCCTGCTCATAGCGAGCCCCTAACTAACGCGTCACCGAACCAAGCACACCCCTGAAAACAGGGGGTCCTGTCGTCCTATCGGATCGATACGCCTAGTAACTGCACAATCGGTGCAAAGGGAATAAACATTTCTCACGGAACATGCCGCAATCTTTACGCAGACTACCCAAAGCCCGCCGGCCACCCATCCCCGCGACTATTTCTTGCCCAACCGGCGCTTACGCTCGAAAAACTCCGTAAGCACCATCCCACATTCGACGGACAATACCCCTGATACGACCTCGCAACGATGATTCAGCCGCGAATCATTAAGCAATCGATACAGCGAATCGACCGCTCCCGCTTTCGGGTCCCTCGCCCCATAAACCACCTTCGGTATGCGACTCTGCAAAATCGCACCAGCACACATCGGACATGGCTCAAGAGTCACTACCAACGTGCAGTCCAATAGCCGCCATGTACCTAGCTGCGAAGCGGCTTGCGTGATCGCTATCATCTCCGCATGCGCTGTGGGATCCGCTAACTGCTCACGCTGGTTATAAGCACTTGCTATCACTTGATTCTCATGGAGGATCAATGCACCCACAGGTACTTCATCCTCTTCCGATGCTCGACGTGCCAACGCTAAAGCTCGCCGCATCGAAGACTCATCGCTCATCCAATTCGAACCCTCTGGCTCGGATTCAAAGTCCCATTCACGCTGCACGTGTAAACCCCGCTTCTTCTTGCGCTACTTTCTCGATACCCGCTTACTGCCCCGCACCTGATTTCAATACCAAGTTCCTGTATGCTTCCAGCCTGGTTTCCCGAACCTTCTCGGAAGAAGGTGGCATAGCGATCGAACGTGGAATGTACCCCCACAACTGCGATATGAGGATCGTCGGAAAGTACTGTCTGTAATCGATCCCGCGAACTTGCATACAAGCAAGCAGAGCGACATCTCGTAACTCAACGGTCGAGACCAACCTAGCATCCGCCTCAGCCGGGGCTCCTCCGTCCGCCCCTCCTCGATTTCCTGGAATCTGCCCACCTGGCGCAAAAGCTCCACCGATGCTCATGCTCTCCTCGCATACTTCCTTCCGTTCAAGCCACGCTTCGAGAAGCTCAATATCCTCCGGCTTTCCTCGTCGAAAGAAAACTTGAAAGGCTCGCAACAAATCCCCGGGCTCGATCTCGGAGCCAGCAGCAGCTCGCTCAAGCATCCTGCGAGATAGAAGCCTTGCGGAGTTCAAATCTGCTTCAACCATGATTTGAATCGCAACGGTTTGCTCGTAACCGTCGTCGAGCGTCGTTGTCCAACGCTCCATCATCGCTTCGATCGATCGCTTCGATTGCGGGTCCCGAAGCGCTTGATTGAAAGGTGCTCGCAATAACAAACGGAGCGCGGAAGCATTCAAAGGAGTCTTCTTATCTCCTTCGGAAACACACACGGTGTAGAGCAAAGCCAAACCGTCCGATTTATCGGCCCCATCCCCTCGGCGTATCTCGGATTCTTGAATCCTGCTGACCAACTTCCTCGCGATCTCAGCTCCTTGATCGCTGTCGATGATCTCTTGCTCGACCAACTCAGCATGCCGCTCATAAAGCTGCAAAAACAATCGTTTCGAACTGCGGGTCGCGCCGGCAACCTTTGCGAAACTGATCCATCCCTTTAACCCGTGATCCTCTTGCATCGTTGGATCACGCAAAAAAACGCCAATAATCTGCTGCTGACGCTCGGACTTTAACTTGGCAATCACACTCCCCAAACGAACCCGCACCTCAGGATCGTTTGCGTTCCCTTGCATCGTCTGCAACAACTCTAGCTGATCGGTCGACAAACCGCTCAATCGCCCAGTTGCCTGATCGCGGATCTCGAATTTAGGGCTACCAAGCTCCGCAACCCACTTCGCAATCTGCTCAGGTCCTTGGGCTTCTTCTTGGGCTAAGCCCCGAATCGCTGAAGCTTGGAATACCGCACAAGCCACAGCAATCACAGCGACTATACGCTTTTGAGAAATCAGGGGAGCATTGAAGAAATCGATCCCCACCCCTGGAAACCACACACCCAGTAACCCTACACCCGGTAATCCCGCATCCGGAAACCCAGCCCACAGAAACCCAGCCCTCAGGTATCGGTCAAATAAGATTTTGAGCATCGCTGGCATATTCCGCCTTTTGAATCGACAATCGCCTTTGCATCTTAAGCAGTGTACTCTAGAACCCCAGCCGAGTTAATCCGCCCCCCGAACTTGCTCAGTTCCCCCTGCATGTGTAAAATCTGTGGCACGAGTTCAGGGATTTGCGGCCGATTGCAGCCTCACTGCTAAAGCGCCATTTTTGTCTATAGGATCGAACACCTAAGTTTTAGGTGTCTTGATGTGATCCAAGGCGCGATGGTTCAAGCAGAAAGTGGTTCAAGCACAACCGTCAACAAGGCGTGTTGCGGATCGCGGGCTCTACTCGGTTATACCCTTACCAACCGTTCCCTCGCTTAACCAACGCCGACTCCGGCTACCCGATTCATGACGTTCCCCACTGACTCTTCCTCGGATTCTTCTTCCTCGAATTCTTCTGGCGCTTCGAACCAAAACCCCAATACCAATCCATCGCTGGATCACCATCCACAATTGGGTCTGAGCACGAAAAGCGTGCATGCAGGAGAAGCCCGTCAAAAGCCGAGCAATGCAATCACCGATTCGATCTGTTGCTCAAGCACTTACACCTTCGAGTCGACCGAAAGCATTCTCAATTACATCTACGAGAAACAAGACCGCGAGGAGTATGGTCGCTACGGAAATCCGAATGAAAAAGTCGTAGAACGGAAACTCGCTGCCCTCGATTGCGCCGAAGACGCCATCATCTATTCGAGCGGCATGGCCGCCATCGTCGGCTTGCTGATGACAAAACTCAGCGCCGGAGACGAAATCGTTTTCTTCGATCAATGCTACCACCGCAGCCGAGAATTCTGCGCGAAACACCTCTCCCGTTTCGGTGTGGTTACCCACCAAGTGAAAACCGGGGATATGCAAGCCATGGAAGCTGCGATCAATGCCAACACCAAGATGATCGTGAGCGAATCACCTACAAACCCACACCTTTCGGTCATCGATCTCGAAGCCTTCGTCTCGATCGGCAAGAGACACAACGTCGAGACGCTGATCGATGCGACCCTTGCGACCCCCTTCAACACGCGTCCCATCGAATGGGGTGTCGATTACGTTTGGCACTCGGCAACGAAATACATGGGTGGTCATAACGACCTACTCGCAGGTGTGATCTGCGGTTCCAAAGAAAAACTCGAACCAGTCCGCAAGCTTCGCGGTATCCTCGGCGCGATCAACTCCCCTCACAATATGTACTTGCTCGAACGCGGTTTGAAAACCTTTGCCCTACGCATGGAACGCCACAACTCCAACGGTCAACGAATCGCAGAGTTCTTGGAGAAACACCCGCGTGTCGAAAAAGTCTTCTACCCAGGACTCGCATCTCATCCATCTCACGCAATCGCTCAACGTACCATGAAAGGCTTCGGAGGATTAATTACGTTCCTCGTCAAAGACGCCGACTGGAAACAAACGGCTGCCGTCATCGATCGATGCAAGATTCCACGCATCGGACCGAGCCTCGGTGGAGTCGAGAGCCTTATCGAACAACCCCTTGTGATGAGCTATTTCGATTACAAACCCGAACAACGCGCCGCTTTCGGCATCTACGATAATATGATCCGGATGGCAGTTGGAATCGAAGACATAGATGACTTGATCGCTGACTTATCCCAAGCCCTTGAGGTGTAAGCCTCATCCCCGAACTGCTGACCAGTGCACAACGGACCAACACACAACGGTGAATCCCATGAAATTTCGAACTCGCGCAATCCATGTCGGAAGCGAACCCGATAGTACCGGGGCTGTTGTTCCACCGATCTACCTTGCCACCACGTACGTTCAACCAGGCCCCGGTGATTGGGGGGCTTTCGATTATTCGCGCAGCGGTTCTCCTTCCCGCTCCCGAGTCGAGAAAGCCATCGCCAACCTCGAAGGTGCCGCCGGCTCACTAGCCTTCTCCTCTGGAATGGCTGCGACTCACTGCGCCATGGGACTGCTTGAATCGGGCGACCACATTGTCGCTGGTTGCGATATCTACGGCGGAACCTACCGACTATTGCACAAGATCTGCAATCGAAACCGTATCGATGTCACCCTCGTCCATGCAGACGATGCAGCCAACATCGCAGCCGCCATCCGACCCGAAACGAAAATGGTTTGGGTCGAAACCATCGGCAACCCCCTGATGAGTGTCCCTGATTTCGAAGCGATCTCGCAAGTCACCCGCGCGGCGAACATCCTGTTCGCCGTCGATAGTACCTTTGTTCCACCCTCGATCTTCCGTCCTTTGCAAGCTGGTGCGGATATCGTCATGCACTCGGCTACTAAGTACTTCGGCGGACACAGCGATTGCTTGGCCGGTGCCCTATCGGCAAAAACGCCCGAACTCCACCAGCGTTTGTATTTCATCCAAAATGCAACCGGTGCGGTGCTCGGCGGACTCGAATGCCACTTGCTGCATCGCGGAATCAAAACCATGGAGCTTCGCGTGCGGGAACAATCCAAGTCCGCTTTGCTCATCGCTCAATGGCTTGAACAACACCCACGCGTCCGACGTGTGCTGTTTCCAGGGCTTTCCTCACACCCCCATCACCAGCGCGCCAAACAATACTTCGGTGAACAATTCGGTGCCATGGTATCCTTCGATATCGACGGCGATATCGAAGCGGCGAAACGAGTCTGCAAAGGTACCGAAATCTTCGGCCTTGCCGTCAGCTGCGGTGCCGTGGAATCCTTGATCGAACAACCCGCTACAATGTCTCATGCAAGCTACGACCCAGCCGCTCGAGCCAAAGCCGGGATAACCGATTCCCTCGTCCGAATCGCCGTCGGCCTGGAAGATCCCGAGGACCTTATCGAAGACCTCAGCCAAGCCCTCGCGAAAATCTAACACGTAATATCCTTTTGCCAACGAGACGAACGATGCCAATCGATCCATCACTGACAAGGTATTACCGCCGTGCCAGATTCACTACACGACTTCCTACCAAATACCAGTTTGCACCCTCGCACTTCTGGCTCGAGACCCTCGAACCCGACCTCTTCAGAATCGGCCTGACCCACTTCGCAACACGCATGCTCGGCGATTTCGTTGAATGCGAATTTACCACCGAAGCAAACAACTCGATCAAACTCGGGCAACCCATCGGCTGGATCGAAGGCTTCAAAGCCCTATCAGATATCTATAGCGTGATCGATGGACTTCTCATCGAATCGAACCCGGCCCTGAAATCCAATCCAGAATTCGTCGATCGAGACCCATACGATCGCGGTTGGCTCTTCATCGCTCGCGGCACTCCCGACCGCCGAATCGTTGACGCCGAAGGATACGTACAACTCCTCGATGTCGCAATCGATCGTATTCTCTCCCAAGAAGAACAAGAGCGCAAAAAATGCTAACCGCACATTACATCATGATTGGTGGCTTTCTAGGCGCAGGGAAAACCACCAGCATCCTGCGGCTCGCCCAACACTTCTCCTCACTCGGAAAACGTGTTGGACTTATCGCGAACGACCAAAGCCAAGGCCTCGTCGATACCGCAATGCTCGCCAACAGCGGACTACCCACCGAAGAAATCTCCGGTGGATGCTTCTGCTGCAAATTCAACTCCCTGATCGAAGCTTGCGAAAATCTCGACGCCCACAGCAAACCCGAGATCTATCTCGCTGAACCCGTCGGAAGCTGCACCGATCTTGTCGCAACCGTTGTGACCCCTTTGCAACAACTTCACGCCGATAGATACCGAATCGCCCCTCTAAGCGTTTTGGTCGACCCAATCCGCGCCCAACGCTTTCTCGGTCTACTTACGGGAAAAACATTTTCCCCAAAAGTAAACTACATCTACGACCGCCAACTCGAAGAAGCAGACCTGATCGTCATCAATAAATCGGATTTGCTTCAAACCGATCAACTGCAAACCCTGGTTTCCACCCTTGAACAACGCTACCCGAAAGCCAAAGTCCTCTCCGTTTGCGCCAGGACTGGCGAAGGCTTCGAACAATGGCTTGAAGCATTAACCCCTTTGGCGAAAACGAATCAAGGCAGCATGCCCGTCGATTACCAACTCTACGCCGAAGGTGAAGCACTTCTCGGCTGGGTAAACGTCTCGGCCCATATACGGGGTGCTGAATTCGACGGAAATCAATTCCTATTGACACTCCTAGAGGATCTTCACCAAAGCCTCTTAAACCAATCCAAAGACAGCGTCGCCATCGCTCACCTGAAAGGGACCCTCATCCCAGATGTCGGAAATGACATCGCAATCGCCAACCTGGTGCGCGAAGATAGCCACGTAGAACTGAGCTACCAACTCGACGAACTTCTGGAATTCGGCGATCTAATCCTCAATCTTCGGGCAGAAGCAGACCCCGAGGAACTCAAATCCGTGACCCTCAAGTCCTTGCGAAACGCTTGTCAGGCGTCTAGATTGTCCCTGGAAGAAAAGCACGTAGCGGCTTTTCGCCCCTCCCCTCCGACCCCAACTCACCGAATTTCGAGCGTCAGCACCCTCTAGCCCATGAGTCAACCCAACCAATCATGAGCGAACAACGTCCTGTTTTGTACTGCCGGTGCGCGTTCGCGAAGGTGCTGCCAGAAGACGTCAAGGATGGAGTACTCGAACGACTCGTTGCTTCCAATATCCCCTTCGACTCCGTTCCGGATCTTTGCGAGATGTCCGCCAAGAAAGATCCGACCTTGAAACAACTCGCCGAACTGCCAAACGTTCGTATCGTCGCTTGCTACCCCCGTGCAGTCCGATGGCTTTTCGACGCCGCCGGCGCACCATTGGATACCAACCGCGCCGAGATCCTCAATATGAGAACCGATTCGGTCGAGAATATCTGGTCGCAACTGACGTCGACATGCTCGAAGTCGCCTCCCGAGGAATCTTCGAATTCATCGACCGAGGGCGAATCGCAGTCGGCACCGCAACAGGCTACTGCATCCCAACAGGCTACTGCATCCCAACAGGCTACTGCATCACAACCGACAAGCGGAGGGCCCACAGCGTGAACGCAAAACTTCCTCAATTACCTCGCGTGATCCTTTACGAAGGCAAGGACAGTCAAAGTATTCCGCAGACGCTGCGGCTTGAACTACTCGTGAAACTTCTCGACAAAGGGTTCACCGTCAGTCGTTCAACCGACCAAGGCCGCTTAGAAAACCTCGGACACAACAATGTGGTCGTCCTTGGGATCTTCGATCTTCCGACCGCGCAACTTGGCGAGCAAGCGAACAACGACGAACTGCAGATCCACGACATTCGCGACAAATCCGCTGAGACGATTCTCGATTCGATCAACGCTTCGCTGAACAAATCCCGTGTGGGTTCTCCAGCAGATGGCCAAACCGCTCCTTCCGCAGAACAAACCGCTGCGCCGAAGAGATGGAAACCTTGGTTTCCCGTGATCGATTTCGACCGATGCACCAACTGTATGCAATGCTTGAGCTTCTGCCTCTTCGACGTCTATGGAGTGACGAAAGAAGGGAAGATCCAAGTCCAGAATCAGACGAACTGCAAAACCGACTGCCCAGCTTGCTCTCGCGTTTGCCCAGAAGTCGCAATTCTGTTCCCCAAATACAAAGCCGGCCCGATCAACGGCGACGAAGTCAATACCGACGACGTTCGCCGCGAAGCGATGAAGGTCGACATCTCCGCTCTCTTGGGAGGTGACATTTACTCGCTTCTTAGAGACCGAAGCGAAAAAGCGAAGTCTCGATTCTCCAAAGAACGCGACGACGATCGAGCCCTCAAAGAACGTCAACGCTGCTTGAATAAACTCAAAAGCAACTTCGATGGACTCGAAATACCCACCGAAGTCCTATCGAGTTTGCCGAGCATGGATCAAATTCAATCCAAAGCGCAGCAAGCCAAGCAGAGAGCGCAACAAGCTCTTGCTGATAATGCTGCAAACTCGTCCGCAAACCAATCAGCTCAATCACCTCAATCCCCCCAACCGTGAGATACCAATGGTCGCTCGTCTAGCATACCGGATGGTCACAACGGTCGATAAACGACTCCTTTGGAAGTTCGCTTACAACTTCGGATACAAAGGAATGCGATCCGTCCAGAAGTTCAAAAAGCGACTCAAGCAAGGAGTCCACTTCCCACCATTCTTGTTCATCTCCATCATCAATAGCTGCCAGCTCCGATGCCAAGGCTGCTGGGTCGATGTCGCTTCGCCTCGACAAATGATTAGCAAAGATGACTTGAACCGATTGATCACTGACGCCAAAGCACACGGCAACAGCTACTTCGGTATCCTCGGTGGCGAACCCTTCATGCATCCAGACCTTCTCGATGTTCTTGAAGCCCACCGCGACTGCTACTTCCAAATCTTCACCAACGGGCAACTGATTTCAGAGAAAGTCGCCGCGAGGCTAAGAAAGATCGGCAATGCCACGCCGTTGATCAGCATCGAGGGAACCGACCTGATCAGCGATCAACGCCGAGGTGCGAAAAACGTCTTCGACAAGACACTTCAAGGCGTTCAGAATTGTGTGAAACACAAACTGATCGTCGGTGTTGCGACGAGTGTCTGCAAAACAAACCTAGACCTCGTCAGCGAAAAATGGCTTCGCCAACTGATCGACCTGGGGGTCCATTACGCTTGGTTCCACACCTACCGTGTCGTCGGACCAAAACCAACGCCGGAACTTGCTCTAAGCCCAGAGGAAATCGTCCGCCTCCGTCGCTTCATCGTCGAGATGCGAACCAAAGTCCCCATCGGAATCGTCGAGCCTTATTGGGACGATCAAGGGGGTGCGCTTTGCCCGATGGCGACCGGTGTGAGCCACCATATCGGCCCTTCCGGTGCGATCGAGCCTTGCCCCATCATCCAATTTGCCAAAGAGACCATTCAGCAGTCTCCGAGCATCTACCAAATCATGTCGAAATCCGAGTTTCTCGATGATTTCCGCAAGACCTCGGCTGCCGCAACCCGTGGGTGCGTCGTCCTCGAACGCCCCGATCTAGTGAAACTACTGGTGGAAAAACATGGCGCCCTAGACACCACGCAACGCAAGACAGCTATGCTAGAATTAGAAGCGTTGCAACCGAGAACCAGCCAACATCAACCCGGGGAAGAAATTCCAGAGAAAAGCTGGATCTACCGATTTGCTAAAAAGCATTGGTATTTCGGCTTCGGTGCTTACACCTGATTCGTCCTAAAGAGATTATCGCATGCAATTGCCAATCCTATCGTTGCCCCGCGCTGTGCCCGTCCAACGCGAACGACAACCCAAAGAGAATATTCCTCAGACGCAGTCTGAACGTGAAGCGATCCGCGCTGGACTTCGTCAGTACGTCCTCGACGAAAAGCTTGTGCCACCACTGTCTATCGCCGACCTGCGTTCGTACGCGGAAGCTTTCGTACGTGAACAAGCCATTGCGCCGATCTATACCGATTTCGTCGGTGTACTGCTCAACAGCGAAGTCTGGCGAGATCAACTAGCAACCGTCCCCTACGAACGACGCTTGCTCCTCCTCCCGAAATGCATGCGCATCGAAGACAAATGCCCCGCTCCCTTCGATGAATTCGGGTTACTGTGCAAACAATGCGGCCTTTGCACTATCCAAGAACTGCAAGAAGAAGCAGAAAAGCTTGGATATGCCGTCCTGGTCGCCGAAGGCTCTGCGTTGGTGATGGCGATTATCGAAACGGGTAAGATCGATGCGATCGTCGGCGTAAGCTGCTTGAGCGTCCTCGAAAAAGCCTTCCCTTACATGGAATCAGCTGCCATCCCAGGCGTCGCGATACCACTGCTGCAAGATGACTGTAAAGACGTAACCGTCGACCTCGAGTGGATCTGGGAAACCATCCACTTGACCAGCGATGACGCAACCTATCGTCTCAACCTTGATGCACTTCGGGACGAAGTCAAAGGCTGGTTCAGCCAATCCGAACTCGAAACGATTATGGGGCCCGCCCCAAGCGAAACCGAGAAAATCGCTCGCGACTGGCTCGCGAAGAACGGCAAACGATGGCGTCCGTTCCTCACCGCTTGCATTTGGCAAGCTATGGCCGACGACCCTTCGGAACCAATCCCACTCGCATTGAAGCAACTGGCGGTCGCCGCTGAATGTTTCCACAAAGCATCCCTCGTTCACGATGACATCGAAGATAACGATGACCTGCGATACGATGAACCTTCGCTCCATAGCGAATTCGGAGTTCCCGTCGCTCTGAACGTCGGTGACTTGCTCCTCGGAGATGGATACGCGCTGATCGCGAGCACGGAACTCAGCGCCGCTCAACGCGTAGCAATCACCCGTGTGGCCGCATCCGGACACCGTACGCTATGCCTTGGCCAAGGTGATGAATTCCAATGGGGCAATGCTCCAGGTCCTTTGAGCACCACCGAAGTCCTTGAGATCTTCCGCAAAAAGACTTCGCCGGCCTTCGAAGTCTCCTTGCAGTTCGGCGCCCTTGCCGCGAATGGTGATGCACAACTGTGCGAAACCATCTCGAAATTCAGCGAAGCCCTGGGGATCGCTTACCAAATTCGAGATGACCTCGAAGACATGCTCACTGGCGAGACCATGAGCGACTTGCAAGCCATGCGGCCTTCATTGCCGTTGGCGATTCTCCACGAACGCGTTCGGGGCGAAGCTCCCCTACGCCAACTCGTCGAGAAAGCTTGGCGCAAAGAATGCACTCGTGAAGAGCTTGAGCAAATCGAAAGTCTGTTCGTCGAGTACAACGTCGCTGATCGATGCAAAGTCCTTCAAGAGTCTTACAAAGAGCAAGCGATCAGATGCCTTAGCGAACTTGAAAACCCCAGCGTCAAAGGCTTGCTTCGCCGCGTTATCAGCAAGATTTTCACCGTTGAAGTGAAGGATTGGTGCAGTGAGTTTGAGACTCGAAATGCTGCAGGTAGCAAGATTAGCACCTAAGATGCTCGGCGACTCGACCGACCTCGTCGCGTCCTTCCTCCAAAGCCAATGGCATCCGGAAGGAGGTTTCTGCGACCGGGACGGGAATCAGGATCTATACTACTCGACCTTCGGTATCGCAGGCTTTCTGGCGCTGAGGATACCTTTGCCTCAAGCACAGTTGGCCGAGTACCTGCGCACCCAAGATCACCGGATCGAAGAATTAAGCCTCATCGATCTGTCCTGTTTGGCTCGCTGCTGGGCTTTTGTACCGAAAGACCTCTGGCCCGAACACCTAGTGACACGAGTCATCCGACGCATGCAAGCCTTTCGTTCAATCGACGGAGGGTTCTTTACAGAGCTAGTGGAAACCTATGGTTCACTCTACGGCTGTTACGTTGCTTTAGGCATCGCACAAGACATGGCTTACGACCTCGGGCCCCCTGAACCTATGCTCGATTGCATCCGCTCTCGACTTGCAACCGATGGTGGCTATTCCAACAGCCCGGATATTCCGTTCGGATTGACCCCCACCACCGCCGCGGCCGCTTCACTCTTTCGACATCTCGGCACGGACGAAGGATTAGCAACCCGCGACTGGTTACTCTCGCAGATGCATCAAGATGGAGGCTTTTGCGTCGGCCCAGGTATCGACATGCCAGATCTGCTATCGACCGCCACTGCCCTACACGCGTTGAGCTCGATCCACTTCGACCTACAACCCATCGCCGATAAAACACTCGACTACCTAGATACCCTATGGACCGCTCGCGGCGGATTCTTCGGTACTTGGGAAGACGACACCCTTGATATCGAATACACCTACTATGGCTTACTCTCACTCGGCCACCTGAGCGTCTAATCCCATGTTCTCCGATGCGTTCGAGCAACTCTTAACTCCGCTTCGAAATAATACTCGCAAGGCTCTGCTCGCCGAACGCAATCAGCAAGGTTTCTGGGAAGGTGAACTATCGAGCAGCGCCCTGTCGACCGCAACGGCGCTGTGCGCCTTAGAAGCCTACCTGCGGGTGAATACCGATCTATCAGATCCTTTGCGTAGCACCCTCACCGACATGATCACCCGAGGAAGAGAATGGCTACTCGACCATCAAAACGAAGATGGAGGCTGGGGAGATACGACGAAAAGCTTCACCAATATCAGCACCACGTTGCTCGTTTGGGGAGCTCTCAATACGCCGAAAAACAACCGGCAAATCGACCGAACCAACCCCCAACGCAACGATAAACTCACCGGCCGAATTGAACTTGCAGTGCAACGAGTCGAGCAAGCTATCGAACGCCTCGCAGGCGGGCTTACTCCCGAAGTTCTCGCACCGGCCATCCGCGCTCGATACGGAAAAGACCAAACTTTCTCCGTTCCAATCCTGATGGCCTTGGCCGCTACCGGTAGGCTCGGCGAAACGGAACAAGACGCCCCTTGGAAATGGGTTCCGCAATTGCCTTTCGAGCTCGCAGCCTTTCCCCGCTCCTGGTTTGCCGCATTGCAACTCCCTGTTGTCAGCTACGCGCTTCCGGCATTGATCGCCATCGGCCTTGTGCGTCACCGCCAAAGGCCCTCACGTAACCCCTTCGCTCGCCTGATTCGATCCTTCGCAACGAAACGAACCCTTCGCGTCCTCGAATCGATCCAACCTTCAAGCGGAGGTTTTTTAGAAGCCATCCCGCTGACGAGCTTCGTTGCGATCAGTCTCATCGGAGCAGGGCAGGGGGGGCATCGAGTGACCAAACAAGGAATCGAATTCCTGATCAACTCCTTCCGTTCCGACGGTTCCTGGGCAATCGATACCCACCTTGCAACCTGGGTTAGCACCCTTTCGATCAATGCGCTGAGCGTAAGCGAACAGGTAACACCGAGCGCAAGCGAGCAGACAACACCGAGCGCAAGCGAGCAGGCCCGCGACCAAAACGCTTTTCACGGCGATGAGGCCCTGAAAAGCTTGCGATGGCTGCTTGATCAGCAATACAAAACCGTCCACCCGTACACGATGGCAAAACCGGGAGGCTGGTCTTGGACCCCACTGAGCGGCGGGGTTCCCGATGCAGATGATACTCCTGGAGCGATGCTTGCACTGCGTGCCTTTTTCGATCAATTCACGCGAGACAATCCTTCGAAGACTAACGAGTCATCGGTCAGCATCTCTACGCTAGCGCTCGCTGCGCATGCCGCATCGAAGTGGCTGCTCGGATTGCAAAATGGCGACGGAGGAATCCCAACATTCTGCAAGGGTTGGGGAACATTGCCGTTTGATCGAAGCAATCCCGATATCACGGCCCATTGCATCCGAGCATGGCTCGCATGGTTCGACCTCTGTGATGGGCCGCTGCAAGCTTCCATGCAGCGAGGGATACGAAAAGCGATGAGGTTCCTTGCGCAATGCCAACGTGTCGATGGCGCTTGGATCCCACTATGGTTCGGCAATCAGCATGCGTATGAAGAACTCAATCTGACGTATGGAACAAGTCGCGTATTGCTCGCATGGATTGCCGCAGACAACCGTGATTGGCTCAAGCTCGATCCAAAACTCGCGATCAATCAGCGCATGGAATCAGCCGTTCAGTGGCTTCTTGAAGCTCAATCCTTGGATGGAGGTTGGGGAGGAGCGGTCCGCACCGAAAGCTCCATCGAAGAGACCGCGCTTGCGATCGATTCGCTCGCTTCGTTTGCACAGCACCGTTCTCAAGAAGTTGGATTGCTCAACGAGCAATTGCAAAACCGAATTGCGAAAGCGATTGAACGCGGTGTTCAGTGGTTGCAGAACAAGACGAACAATGGATCGGCTTTCGAACCAAGTCCAATCGGTTTTTACTTTGCGAAGCTTTGGTATTTCGAGAAGCACTACCCGCTTGTTTATTGTACGACCGCTTTGGAGCGAACCATGCGTTTGGTTCTTGCCGCGAAGAAGACGGAGACGAAGCGAACCGAGTCGCTTTAAGCATTCGGGCCGAGGGGATCAAAAGCCGAATTTGCGAAGCCATTCTGCTTGCTCCCCTTCGGCAAGGGATTGAGACTTGAGCGCATCATCGGGATCCACTGGTGGTTTGCCGACCGTTCCACCAGACTTGCCAGCTTGAACTTGCAAGTGCTCCAAGGCTTTTTCCCAGTGCTCGCTGTCGAAGCATTGAGCACCGCGAGCTTTTGCTTTGCGTTGTACCGCATGATCGGAGGAGATAACCACCAAGCGTTTTGGGGTTGGATGATACTGCAAGATCTCTTGGATAGCTTCGTCGGCACTGTTGTATTGCACCGAGAATCCGATGTGAATCCCTCGAAGCATCTGTCGGACAGGTAAGCCTTTAGGGGATTCGCTCGAGTCGTAGACGATCAGCGATTTGCCAACCATTGCTTCCGGTAGCCTCGAAGCGATTTCAGAGGCAAGTCGGTTGCGGCACTCCTGAAGGGTTACAGGGGAATCATCGGGTCGAGGAAGCGCATTCGGTATCCAACCTAGTTCGAAAAGTAGATTGTAGCCATCGACAATCAATCTGCATCGCTGGAGAGAAGGCTCTTTTTCGAATCGGCCAGGTGAACTGCCTGTTCTCACAAAGAGATCCTTGCATGCTCAGTGCAGCTTTGGCGAGCGATGCTCAAGATTCGGATCGCTTCGTTCGTTTCGCGTAGATCGCTAGCCAGCGATGAACGCGAGGAGAAAGCGCGATGAAACTGGATCAGCATTTGCTGACCGATAGGCAATTCTGTGTCGAGCGATTCTTGATGACGTCCCGCGTCGTCGAACCAGACCAACGTGCTGGGCAAATCGAGAAAGGCGAGTCCTTTTTCGCAACAAACTTGAACAGCGGCCGGCGGACGAAACGCGATCGCTTCGCTCCAAACCGAAGGAATGTAAGCCCCGCAACTGATTTGTGCGAGAATCGCTTCGCTGTCGGTCTCTGGGTCACCAAAACCAAGGCTAAGGATTTGGTAGTCAGCGTTCGTAGGACTCGGGCGACTCAAATGTCGAATAGCCTGGATCCAGTCCGGAGACTCCCCGACGATGTACTTGCACCAGTCGATCAATTCCAGAAGTTCACGGTTAGAGCGTTTTTCTAATGCGCCCTGGGTGCGGGGCGTCGGGAGTTCGCTAGGAAGTCGTCGGTGGCAGAATAGCAGACGCGGTCGGCCCAATCGGGTAGCGATGAGTTCCTTAAGACGAAGTGTTGCCGGTGCGTACCGACGCGAAAACTCGCTCATGAACGGAATGCCAGCTTGCTCAATGGCGCTTTGAATTCCGCCGCTAAGACCTTGGATATCGACTTCGGAACCGCAAAAGACACCCACCTTTGCCTCGCAAGCGGCTTCGATAGGCTGAAGTTGGTACCAATCCTCTTCGAGCAAAAGGATTGCATCCAATGAGCCCGAGGAAATCAGGGTTCGAAAGCTATCGAAGTATGGGCTATCTAGATCGCGGGCAGCGGACTCAGCTAAAACCGACACACTGCTGTAGACACCCGTGACTTGAAAGCGATCTCTGAGAGCTCGCAGAGCGGGCAAATAACGGTTCTGCCAATCTTGCCCAAGTCCAACGACACCAATGCGTAATTTTTGCATCGCAATAATTCCGAGAGTCCGTACTTACGGATGATCCGCAAGTCCTTTAATCCTTTACATCTCCCCAAAAGACCGAGTTTTCCGAGCCCCTGAGGTTCAAGTCTCTAGGAGCGGGAACTGAGGCCGTGGAAGCGGGTCAGGCGGCGTAGCGACCGCAGAGCAAGACAGCGCGCGGAATCGGCGCTGAAGGGACGGACATCACGACGAAAGTTGAGTAAACAACCAGGGACCAGAAAGCAGCATTAGCGCTTGCGGCGCTTGCACTTCGCGTTTCCTTGGCGAACTTTGTAGCGTGGGTTGCTCTTGCAAATCACATAGATTCGGCCGCGACGACGCACGACTTGGCAGTCAGGATGTCGGTATTTCAGGGCACCAATCGATGAAACGACTTTCATTGTATCACTCTTTTTGCTTCTCTAGAGCTCGATTGCTTGGGTTATTTGCGAAATGCGCATTCCGGGCGACCTTGCTAGGTTGGTCCGGGCGAGATCCTCTCGGCATTGCATGGAATCGAACCGATCTCGGACTGCGAAGTATATCGGCGGGGCGAAAGCTCGCAACATCAAAAACGCCGGAATTCGCGCAACCCCGTCGACAAATACCCACCATTCAGAGGGGAAAGTGTAAGCCTGGTTCAGGGACTGTCCCCAAACCACCCCAAAAACCACCCCCAAGAGGGGTTCGCAGCTATCTCGGTTCAGGGACTGTCCCCGATTTCGCGATGAAAACACCCCCGCAGAGGGGGCGAATGAGATCCTTTTTCGCTAGCTAAACTCCAATCGGGTGCTCAGACAAACCGATGCTTCCTACCCCCCAGCATTTTCGCCAATCAGACATTCTCGACGAACCGGTGCGGATTGTCCGCTTTGTCCGATCCGAAGAATCGTCCCAAGCCCTTCTTTTGCTACACTGATATAGCTTCATCGGATCCATACTCCACCCGATACTTGAACTTTCAAATGCTATCATCGCATCCCATTGCACCTCCCCCTCTCCATCCTCTACTCGCATTCATCTCCCCGGCCTTGCTCTTCGCAGCCTTGCTCTCTACGCCCGTAACACCCAAGTCGATAGCCCAGGAAACCACCAGCGGCCCAAGCCCTGAAGTCCTGGCTGCTCAAGAAAAACGGATCGAAGCGATGAAAAGGGCGTCGGCATGCACCGTCGGCGTCTTCGGCGTCGATAGCCAAGGGGGTGGCTCGGGCGTGTGCATCACCCCGGACGGTTACGTGCTGACGAACTTCCACGTCTCAAGCCCGTTCGGGACACGCATGCGATGCGGACTAAACGATGGAAAGATGTATGAAGCTGTCGTCGCCGGAATCGATCCCACGGGTGACTTGGCTGTTTTGAAAATGGTCGGACGCGATGACTTCCCCGTCGCTACCATCGGAGATAGCGACGCGGTACGCGTTGGTCAGTGGTGCTTCGCCGCCGGCAACCCATTCGTTCTCGCAACAAACCTGCAACCAACCGTCACCTATGGTTTGATCAGCGGCGTGCATCGATACCAATACCCCGCCGGCACCATCCTCGAATACAGTGACTGCATCCAAACCGATGCTGCTATCAACCCAGGAAATTCCGGTGGGCCTCTCTTCAACGCAAACGGCGAACTGATCGGTATCAACGGCCGCTGCTCGTTTGAAAAACGTGGTCGCGTCAATGTCGGTGTCGGATACGCTATCTCGATCAAACAAGCGATGAACTTCTTCTGGAACTTGCGGTCTGGCCGCGTGGTCGACCACGCAACCCTTGGCTTTACTGTTGCGACTGACAAGCAGGGGAAAGTGATCGTCTCGAACATCTTGGACTCAAGCGATGCTTACCGACGCGGCTTGCGCTACGGCGATGAAATCCTCAAACTCGCCGACCGCGATATCGCAACAACAAACCAACTGAAAAACATCCTCGGGATCTTTCCCGATCAATGGCGTATCCCACTGAAATTTAGAAACGAAAATGGTGTCCAAGAAACGCTCATACGGTTACAAAGCTTGCACCAACCCATCGAACTGGAAAAAATCGTCCAAGGAGAATCGCAACAGCAACGCTCGGAAAACCAGGAACCACCAGCTAAATCCAAAAGCAACGATCCCCTCGCAGCAATGGTCCAAACCCGCAAAGGTTTCAGCAATTATTACTTCAACACCCTTGAGCTCGATCGCATCCTAGCACTCCAAAAAGACAACCCTGCTCCCAAAATCCCCTCTATTCCAGCTCCACTCCCCAAAACTCAAGACAGCGCAGATCCGCAAAATACTTCTGCACCCGAAAACACTTCCATCGCGATGCTGACCGCCAACGGATCCGTACTTGCAGAAAGCACACCCGTGAGCATCGCGATCCAAGAAGAAAAGGTCTTATGGACCTTCGGGGATAAGTCCGAGTCAGTCGGAGCAAAAAATGGCTGGGCTCCTTGGATCCAAAAACAAAATCCAGGCGCGCTGGCGCTCGCTCTCGATGTCTGGCAACAATGGCTTACCATCGGCCCAAGAAAAATGGGTGAGGCTACATACCTCGGCCGAAGCCCAATCCTTTCTCCCCCCAACGAACTCTTTGATACTACCCGTATCGTGATTGGAGATGCGACGGCAGATGTCTACACATCGACCAAAACCGGAGCGATCGTCTTGATCGAACTCTTCACTGACAAACAATCCGATCCCGCTGAAATCTACTTCGAACCTATCCCTTCAACTTCAAATACATCTGAGAACAACCTTCGCCTCCGACTTGCCTTCGGCACAGAAACCAAACTGGTGATCGAACTTCAACCGTTGCAAGTCACCACCGCTGCTACGAACACCCCCACAAATCCATCCCCTGGTATTCCAGGCGATAATCAACCAAGCAATCCCGCCGACGATCGGCAATCGAATGGTCCAAACCCTCCATCACCAACACCGGAGGTCCGACCATGAACCGACTCCCGATCGCAATCCGAAGGATGCTTAGTATTGCAACCATGCTGAATACCGCCCCAATCGCTACCTTTGCATCTATGGCTTCCAACAACCGCACGCGGAAGATGCTCCGTACGCTTGTGGTACTCGCTGGAATGCTTCTCATCGAGCATTCGCGCACACTTGCGGATCAACCTACCGAGACCGCTGGGAGTTCATTCACGACTGCTGCTCCCATCGGCGAAGAGTCACAGGCTACCGGGGGACTCGAAGACCTTTTACTTCGCGCTGAACGCTCCGTTGTCAAGCTCTATGGTGCTGGTGGTATCCGAGGACTTGAAAGCTACCAAAGCGGCGTACTGATCGGCGATGGCTCGATGATTCTCACAAGCTGGACAACCGTACTCGATGTCGACAAAGTCCGCGTCGTAACATTCGATGGTCGACGTCTCGATGCAGAAGTCGTTGGTGTTGACCCGGAGTGCGAACTGGCACTTCTAAAGGTTCCCAATCCCGGCCTTCCCGCTTTCGCTTTGCAGACGAACAACAAGGCCACACCCGGCCAGAGAGTCTTTGCGATCACCAACCTTTTTGGAATCGCTGCTGGTAACGAAGCTTGCTCGTCGCAGAAGGGAGTAGTCATGGCCATCTCAATGCTCCGTGCTTCCCTTGCAGGCAAACAAACTGTTTACCAAGGTCCCATTATTATGACCGATGCGATGACCAATAATCCCGGCGCCTCAGGCGGAGCTTTGATCGACCTGCGAGGCAATCTTATCGGTCTGATCGGCAAAGAACTTCGGGACGAACAAAATGGGATCTGGATCAACTATGCACTTCCAATCGACGTCGTAAAAGGATCGATGGAACGTATTCTCACAGGCCAAACACGAAGCGCTTCGGCCAACACGAAAGCTGTCGAGAACCACCATGACTACAAGACGATCGGAATCTCGATGGTTCCAAATGTCTTGCCGAAAACTCCAGCCTTTATCGACCGAGTTCAAGCAGATACTCCCGCAAGCCGCGCGGGACTTATGCCCAACGACTTGGTCTTACTTGTCAATGAGCAACGCGTCGACTCCCAAAAAGGTCTTGAGAAAATCCTCACAACCATCGACCGCAACGATTCCTTCCCAATGCTTGTGCAACGAAATAACGAGCTTGTACGAATTCAAATTCGCCCCTAATCCATCCAAAGCCATGCTTCGTTATTCCCCAATGTCAAGCTTGCAATACCCATCAAGCCTCCTTCAATCGATGATCCTTCCGATGCGTTTTAGACTCCTGCTTTCGGTGGTCTCATGCTTGTATGCACTCTGCCTTTCCGTCTTAGGTGCTCCTCCGCTTGAGGAACTTGAACAAGCCGCTTTTGAGAACGCATCGCGCGCCGTGCAAGACTCCGTTGTCCAAGTCGAGACGTTTGGTGGAGCGGAATTGGTCAATCGTCAGTTTGCCGCTGCGGGACCATCTACCGGCTCGATCGTATCGAGCGATGGATGGATCATCACAAGCTCCTTTCCCTTTCGCAATCAACCCGCATCGATCAACGTGATCCTCGCCAACGGCGAGAGAAAACCTGCCAAACTGATCGCAAGAGACTACAGCCGCGAACTCGCACTTCTGAAAATCGAAGTCGACACACCTTTAACACCGCTGCTTGCAAGCGACCGTAAGGCTTGGCAAGTCGGGCAATGGGCTTTAGCACTGGGTAAAACCTTTGGACCTGAGCAAGCGAGTTGCTCGGTGGGTATCCTCAGCGCGATGGGCCGCGTATGGAACAAAGCGATTCAGACCGATGCCAAAGTCTCACCGCAGAACTACGGCGGTCCCTTGATCGATCTCAATGGCCGTGCCATGGGCATCCTTACCCCCATCAATCCCGGCATCGTCAGCGAAGGAGAAGTAGAACAATGGTACGATTCGGGAATTGGATTCGCGATTCCCTTTCAAGACATCCTCGACCGTTTACCAAGACTCCAAGCCGGCGAAGACATCTACTCCGGACGAGTTGGTTTTCGCTGGAAAGGGAACGACGAGTATAGCGAAGCAGTAGTCCTTCAAGGGATCACGCCTGGTTCTCCGGCAGCAAAAGCCGGAATCGAAACAGGCGACAAAATTCTGGCCGGCGGCCCCGCACCCGACCAACTAGTTGCGATCCGCAATCATTCCGATCTGAAACATGTTCTTGGGCCAGTCGATGCCGGCGGCACAATCGTCTTCGAAATCGAACGCTCTGCTGAACGCAGACAACTTCAATGCGAACTCGTTCGAGAACTTCCCACCTATCGCGAACCATTCCTCGGGGTCTTGATCGATCCGACAGCGGACCCGAAGACCCCGGTTATTCGAGGAGTCATTCCCGAGAGCCCAGCGATGAAAGCGGGCTTACAAGTCGGCGAGATCATTGAATCGATCGACAAGCAAAGCATTAACCAAGAGCGAACACTCGATGTCCGCTTGGGCAACCTCAACTACCGTGATTCGGTTCCCATAGTATTGAAGAAAACCGATGGTACCACCCGCGAAGTCTCACTTGCATTATCCGATCATCCCGAAAACGATTTGGAATGGGATTATCGTATCGAAGCTCCCGACACCAATGTTTTGGATCCCAAGGAAGCTCAGGCAGCCGTCGGTACGATTCAACTACCGCTGAGCGATGTGCAAAACAAGGCTTTCGCAATCGTTCCTTCGAACTACACACAATCAGTCCCACACGGCTTGCTGATAATCTACGCCGATGCTGGCGAACAGAATCAAACGCAATGGAGCCAAGCTTGGGAAGCCTTCGCACGGGAGCACCGCTGGATCATCGCCGTTGCACAGTCCGCCAATGAGAAGGGATGGAGCTTCGAAGAATCAGAGATCGGACCTCGGATCCAAAACTGGATCACGCGAACCTACTCGATCGATCGACGACGAATCGCGGTAGGTGGGATCCAAGCTGGTTCCCTTTTGGCTTATATCACAGCGGCCCAAGTTCCAGAGTTGTATCGCGGCGTTTGGATGAGCAACCCAAAGATCCAGGCACGAGTTCGGGTACTTCCATGCGAGCCATTCAAAGCTACTCATTACTTCATCAATGGCAACGAGAAAGGGATCGATCCGTTTGTCGAGCGATTGCGGCAAAACGGGTATTCGGTTCAACGCAGCAGCAGCGACTTGGATACCGAAAAGCTGATCGAATCTCCTCTACTACCTCCGGTGCAACGTTGGTTGCGATTGCTGGAAGCTTACTGAGGAAGCAGCAGAGAACATGAACCGACCTCTTCGACAAGACGAAGCCCCGATTGCAAGGTGGCTTGCACTGATCATCGGCTCAGTCCTACTTTTTATCGGATTATCGATGCGATTCGCACCCGCTGTTTGGGACGGGCAGCGTTGGATGGCATCTGACACGTTCAGTAAAGTCGGAGTAGTACTGCTGTGTATGTGGATGGCTTGGCCGGCCGTCGAAGCCATACGCAAGGCACCTGGAGGTGCGATTTTGATGATCGCGTTGACCACCGTGCTGATGCTGTTTTTTTATCGGCCCAAGACGATTCTGTTT
>Ga0255124_1000056_pt1 | contig 43614 bp, 43 predicted proteins | sample Law_Cont_RepB_8d_FD_188564 | JGI IMG/M metagenome (GOLD analysis project Ga0255124, IMG submission 188564) | Freshwater microbial communities from St. Lawrence River, New York, United States - Law_Cont_RepB_8d | ecosystem: Environmental > Aquatic > Freshwater > River | place: USA: New York... | reverse complement strand
GTCGAAAAGGTTGCACTATAGCGATGATTATTCACTACCATGATAAGGGGCGGCGTGTAGGATCCGATTCCGGTGTATTTCAATCATGGTGAGAAGTGCAATCATGCAAGAAAACGACTTGTCAGTTACGGTAGTCCTGATCGATTTCAATAGCATCCTGGTCGCGAAAAATCTGAGCGTCAAGATATCGCAAATGTTGATCGCGCTGGTTTCTGATGATCCTTCAACTTGGGCCGAAGCGACGAGCCTCTGGCCCAGATACAAAACACGGGCTGTCAACGAATCAATCCGTGACCTGCCGTTCGAATCGGCCGGTCGTGACCAAGCAATCAAAGTGCTAGAGGAATCAGAAGCTTGGGTCGCAATTGATTTTCCAAACAAACGCCTCTTCAGTGGAGGTCTTTCCGCGCCCATCGAGCGCGATGGCGTATACGCGATGGGATTTGACGATTCAGGGAACAAACACTGCCCGTTGAGTATCCATTTACCACCTTGGTGGGAAGTTCACGAAGCCGCGGCTCCCATCGCTCTTCATGAACTGCGACACTTGCCAATCAATAAGCCCAGGGTTGACCGCGATGTGCTGTACTCAGATCCGTTTCTTGAAGACATTGCCGGGAGAGTTCTCGCGGTAGTGGAGAGTGAGGAATGGAAGAACAGCGGTGCAATCGAGCAAGAGCGAAAGCGTTATCCGTTTACAATTCAAGTCCATCGCGACTGGCTGATGACTCCGCGAGACGACTTAGGGGGGCGAATGCCTCGGCAGTTGTTGCATGGGGCAATCGAGTGGAGCGACCATGTGGTATCAGGGCAAGAACTTCGGTTGATGGATGGCGAATCCGTGTATGCGATTCCTAATGACTGGTCCGATTTCGCGGTTGCTCCAATGGGTAGTCAAGAGATGTGCCTCTATTTTAATCTTTGCCGCGAAGTTATCGAAGCGAGCTGGTTCTGGTGCGTATGCGAAGATCGAAAATTCGAGCCTGCTGATGCGATGCATTCATCAAGGCAGCTTGTCTTATTTTTGCGTAGCGTTTCAGACGCATGGTTAGACGGATCCTTTGAGGGAGGATCCTCGCCCAGGTTTATTATCGAATGTGGACGCCGTCGAGTTCCACGCGGTGAAGGTATCGTGATCCATGGGCTCGACGAGGTGCAAGAAGAGAAGCATTTCATCGATTGCGATTGTCCGGTATGCCGGATGATGGCTGAAGGTATGTTTGGTATTGGTTTCACCAGTATCGATGGACACCATTTAGAATTGGATAACGAGTTCGCTTTTTCAAAGTTTGAGACGCGGGAAGAGTGGGAGAAAGAGCAGAAAGAGTATGCCGATTTCGTTGCTTACTTGGATAGCAAAGAGAACGAGCGAACAGAAAAGGGTGATACTCAAGATCCATTGGCATCCGCGTGGTCTGGAATCAAAACGGACGAACCACTTCCAGGTGATGAGCTAGGGTATCTTCAAATGGCCTTTATGGTTGCCGAGATCATCTCGGAACTCCAAGTTCTAGGCGTGGCTCACGAGGAGATTAAGGAACTCAACGAGTGCTTCGCTGGCTACCGGCAAAGCGACGAAGTCGTTCGCCTGCTAACGGCCACTGAATTCAAGGCGCATCTGCAAGCACTCGCTGATCGTTATCCCAGTTTAGTATCACGATCGGCGGATTTGCAAAGTCGTATTGACGAAAGCGAGCGAATTTTCGCGGATGATTCGGACTACCCGTTCTGAATCACACGCGAGCTGATCCGAGTCATGACGTTGTTTTGCACCAACGCAATTCGCGAAAACACCGGTTAGTTCTGGCCTACCAAATCAACGAAAAAATGTGCTTTGGGAGTCCTCAATGTCTTGGTCCCAATCCCTGGGTATTTGTCGCGATTCCGGGCAAACAGGGAGCTGAATTTTCCGAAACTGCGGCTTTCCCTGATTGCAAATCAAATTGGCTTGCAAGGACGACGACTTCCTGACCTGTCCAATCGTTAGGTGTTTGTAGCATCCCTTCAGCACGAATCGGCTTGATGTAGCAATACTTGCCATCATTGAACTGTACAGAGACAGGTGCCTGCACTAGCTGATTTTCTTCGATAAAAAAAACGAAGGGTTTACCGCTGCGATTGACAATGCACTCGGAGGGCAACAGCGGGAGTTGTCCTAAGTCATTGAGCGTTGTTTGCATTTCATGGATCAATCCAGGAGTTAACCGAGCTTCCTGAGTTTCGGAAAAGTTTTTCGGAAACTCAGGAGGCTGCCGCGACTTGAAATCTTCGTAACCGCTCGCCTGCGAATCCGCGAGTAACTCGTCGAATCCGATTTCTCACATTGCCTACAGAGAACGCATTCAGCGTGTTGATCCGGAAGTTAGCCCATCATGAGCCGTGTTATTGCCAAGCATTGGTCGACATAGCGTTCAAAAGTAGCGGCATCGATCCTATTCGGGAACGCGAGAAATACGGAATTTAAGTGAACTGAGAAGTAGTCCGGCAAGTCCGTAGCATCGCACAACGATTTACGGCGCGTGGGATTGAGAAACGCTCGAGATTGGTCAGGGTCACCGCGGACGATGAAATTTTCATTGAATTCCGGATCATCTTCAAAATCGACTTGGAACAACACATCGCCCCAGCTTGCTGTCCAAATGGATTTCGTGCTCGGTGTGCGTTTCTTGATCACGATCTGAGGGGCGGAAATAGAAGGGTTTATCCCGAGATAGTACTGTTTGAAGACACCTTTACCGAAACTATACTCCATGACGATGATGCGCATCGAATCGCTATCTGCGACGCAAACAGCCCTAATATTGGTTTTTAAACCAAATGAAGGAAGATGTGGGTAGAAGTTTCCAAGAGTCTCATCGTCGAAATTGCTCAGGACATCAAACCCCAATGGTTCGACGAATTCGGACAGTTCGCTCTTTCGCTTTTTGCGTCCAGATGCAGATGCAAAAAATAAAAATGCAAAAACTGATACGGAAGCTGCGATGACAACTAGTATTTCCACAATGTAGGCCTTCAAAAAAAGGTTCTTAGCGAATTGAAGTGGCTTACGGCCGGTGTAACGGCGCGTGTGATTGTCATTGCCCCCAAATTTCCGGCACTACAAACCCTTGTGGTTTGGCTTCCCCCTTGGGTTCGACCGCTTCGGCTCGATACTTCGTCCAACGTTCATATAATGTTTGAACACGCTGCGGATGAGCTGCGGCCACGTTGGATTTCTCATTCGGATCTGTAGCCAAATCGAATAGCTCGATTCCTCTCAGTGTACGCTCCTCTCCCTCTTGTTCCTCATTCGCTTCGCCTATCGCTCCCGATTTTCCTTCGTGGACCACTAGCTTCCAATCTCCTAGTCTTAGTGCCCCCGACTTGGGTGCTGCATTAATGAGAATCTCACGCTCCGGCATCGCTTCCCCTTTTGCTACAGCATCCCACATGTTGATTCCATCGATGGGTAAGTTCTGGTCTACCTTTGCCTGGGCTACTCCTAGTAGTGTTGGATAAAGATCCACAATGTGCATCGGTTCTTTGACAATCGAACCAGCAGGGATCTTGCCCTCCCATGCCATCAATGCCGGTACGCGCACACCTCCTTCGTAAACGGTACCTTTCGAAGCCCTAAGCGTACCGTTACTGGTCACTTTTCCAGGTGCAGGGCCACCATTGTCACTTGAAAAAAAGAACAGCGTATCGGAACGCTCCCCCGCCGCATCGATTGCTTCGATAATTCGACCAATCGATTCATCCATCGCCGTCAGCATACCAGCGTAGCTTCGTCGATCCCCTTTAAGGTGGCCGAAGCCCTCGAGGTACTTCTTTGGTACTTGATGGGGCGAGTGCACAGCATTGAATGGTACATACAAGAAGATAGGTTTCTTACCGGCATACTGTTGGACGATTCGAATCGCCTCGTCGGCAAGAAGATGGGTTGAGTACCCTTGGTCGCGACAGACTTGATCGTCTCGATGCCAATCGAAACCGCCATCGCGGGTATGTTCAAAATAATCGATTGCTCCGTTGTAGTGTCCGTACTGATGATCGAAACCACGGCGCGTTGGTAGGTATTCTTTGCGAAAGTGCCCCAAGTGCCACTTACCAACAATCGCTGTTGCATATCCCGCGTCTTTGAGTCCTTGAGCGAGCGTCTGTTCCTCTAAAGGTAATCCGTGCTGAGCCCACGGGCGAATCACACCAACTTGTAAACCATGACGAATGGGATAGCGTCCTGTCATGAAAGCGGCACGTGTTGGCGAACAGACAGGCTGCACATAAAAGTAATCCAATTGAGCCCCAGCACTCGCCAATCGGTCGAGGTTCGGAGTCGGTATTTCGCTCCCATGCCATCCGACATCTTTCCAACCTAAGTCGTCCGCGAGAAAAACAACGATATTCGGCGATTCTTCTTGATCCAAGCTAACTTGAGGCATCGCGCAAGCAAGCGAGTTGGGCAAAAGCGTCACTATCATTATCAGATAAAAAAGTTGATTCATGTCTGGTATCTTCATGTGGATTCCGGGTTGGTGGTGGGGCTCCTGCCCTGCCTCTCCATCGCGCTAGCGACCCGCGCGCTAATTCAAACTCCCAAGTGATTGTTGCTGGGTTTTGTACACACTATCAAGTAACCTCTTCTTGGAAAAGGTTAGGCGATGCTTGACCACACGAAGCAGTGTTCGTGTGAATGGATTTAAGCCTCGATCTGAGAGTGACCAATTAAAGTGAAGGAATTCAGCGGTTGAGTTACTCGTTTTCTTTGGTAGGTAGGTCGGCTGGGATCAAAAGAATTCCCAGATACTTTTTTTCCGAATCACTACCGAACATTGTTTTGTAGGTATTGCGACTCATCGGATAGAAGGCGAATCCTGTGGTCGGTACTCGAATCTCGTCCGCCCAAGCGACCGAGTTTTCACTTTTCAGTCGCATTGTAAATTGGACAGTCGTTTCGTTCTCGGTAACACCAGAAGTTTCAATAATTACCGACCCAGTTGCTCCTGCTGTTGGCGCAGTTAGCGTGCCAATTCTGACTCTTCCATTCGAACTATAAATTGATTCGAAACGATAATAATGGTTCAAGGATTCTTCTGCTGGGCGGCTTGGGACTTCATCAGAGTCGTAGGGTTGCACCAGCATACTTCTCACCAATTTTTCTCCATGACTCGCTGAATGGACTTGCTCATTGATTGTAGGTGATCGATCTGGGAATTCCACATTCACCTGTATGTTTAGAGTTTGATCCAGATTATCGGGAAAGTCAGACTCCTTACCTGGAGCGAACACTCGGCCGAGGGAACAACGGTTGGGCAACTCGATTTTTCTTTCGGGACCGGTGAGAGATAGCCAACTGGAAGGACTGTAAAGCTCATGCCATTCATCGCTTGATACGTCGGTGAGGGATTCTAGAATCGGCTTCGTTGGAATTTTAAAGCGAATCGGTTTCTTTCGGTCGAAGTTGACTGGGTCTGTAACGAATTCAAGTTCTATAAAGTCGTCAGACTCTTTCCGTAGAATCTTAGGTAGTCCTAATGCAAGCATACCGCTAAGCCTCTGATTAGAAAATACTCCATTGGTTTTCTTGACGGGTATCGATGATCGGTAGAGCGATTGTTGCTTTCCGTCTTTTTCGAGCGAAATTGATAGGGAAATCTTAAATTCGTCGGCTTCGATCGCCATACCCAAAGCAGTTGGTGATTTCGGTTTATCACTACCTTTGAGCAAAGCATCCGAGATATCACCGAGATAGATCATCTGAGGGGGAGTGTAAGATGCCTTGCCCCTTTCTTCCTCTACTAACACCCCTTCTTTTGACTTCGGTTGCTCGCAACCAAGGCAGACAAAGACGCAGAGGATGATAAACCAAGTAACCACAAAGCGTGGAGAACCATCATTGTACATATCCGAACCTCTATCTCCTCGTCTTGATAAGTGCGCCATCGACTCGAATTCGAACGTCTCGTAATCACTGAACTGAGATGGAGCTAGTGTTAAACCTTCGACTATAAAAGCGATTAACCCACGCGAACCCAATCAGAAAGGCTTCATCATATCGGAAAAATATCGGATGATTTTTGGATACAAGTACGGACCGCTAGAAAGCCGTCCGTGCGTCCAACTTTACTGACCAATGCTAGTTGACGAAAAAACGCCAAAAATACGTGTAAGTGAGTGGTGTTCAATGTTGGGTGTTGAAGTGTGGGGGAGTAAAGTTTAGGGGAGTAAAGTGTTGGGCGGGGCTCCTGTCACGCCTCTCCAGTACCCAAAGTTTTCACCTCAACACGGACGCCTGTCTCAAAAAGCTTGCGGAATTACTCCAAGCACTCTCGTAATCTCCGAAGCAATCGTTCTTCTTCGGCTGTCTGGTTGAGAAACCAGTCTGTCGACCAAATTCTATGAAGGTTCCAGCCTCGGCCTTTGATGATTTCCTCTCGTAGACGATCTCGGTCGCGCGCCGATTTCGAAGAATGATACGTCGCGCCATCGCACTCGATTCCCAAAAGATACGAACGATCGCCATCTCGGCGACGAACCCCAATGTCGATGTAGTATCCAGCTACTCCGACTTGAAAGACCGCTTCGAGTCCTGCTGATTCGACCACGCGTGCTACGGACTCTTCAAACGGCGACCCTGGCTCTCGACCAGATTCCGAACCTATCTCCCGCACCATTCCGTTCATGGCATATTCAAGGAAATCTCGATAAGCGTTCACTCCTCTACTCTTATCCGGCCCTCCATGGATCTCGCTGGGTAACAATGAGGAAAAGACTTCCATCCGCTTTCTCGCTCGCGTCACCATCACGTTAAGGCGACGCCAACCCATCGCGGAATTGATGGGCCCAAATCGTTGAAACACTTTGCCGGAACTTGGATCGCGTCCATACGTATACGAGATGAAGATGACGTCCCGCTCATCCCCTTGGATGTTCTCAAGGTTCTTTACGAAAAAGCCGTTGTCGCCCTCTCGCATCTGTGCGTACAAGCTTGCAAATTCTGGATCCGAACTACACGCTTTTGCCACCAATCCATCGATTAGATCGGACTGTTTTTGATTAAACGCGGCTACACCGAGCGATTCACCAGTTCGCTGTTTGGCATGCTCGACGATTCGCTCGACGATCCTTTGAGCCTCGCGCAGATTCTCGCCCTTAACGCACGTCGCATCGGTCACCGGATGGTGAACCACCCCCAAGCCACCGAGCGTGTCGCAAGGGGAAGGGAAAACCACAAGATCCTCGTCGTAGAACTTAACATTTGAAAACTGAATCAACTTCTCATGCTGACTGCGATAATGCCATCTGAGCCTTCGGTACGGTTGAAAGGATCTCTGTGCTACTTCCAAAACCGATTCGGCATTGTCGAACTGTGTCGCATCTTCATCATCGATCTCATCATCTGTCTGATCGAAAAAGCTGGTGGGAGGTAATTGCTTGGGATCTCCTACGACGACCAGTTGCTTTGCTCGTAATATCGCACCTATTGCATCCTCCGGTTTGATTTGGGATGCCTCGTCCATGATGACCATGTCAAACTCCATGGTGGCAGCTGGCAAATATCGAGCCAGCGAAAGCGGACTCATCAAAAAACAAGGCTTTAATACCTGGACGGCCCGCCCGGCTCTGGTCATCAAATCTCTTGTCTTGCAGTGTCGGCTTTTTTTACCAATCTCATGCCTAATCAATCCCATCTCGGTATACTCGCCGACGCGTCCTCTACTATTTCCCTCAGGGGCCTGTCTCACCATAACCTTTTGCGCGATCTCAGATTGCTTTCCCTGGATCCGCAATCGGTCGAGTTTTTGAAAATTATTGCGAATATCTTCCATCTCGTTGGTCGTGAAATGAAATCCTATTTCGTTGGAATGTAGCTCGACTTCGGCTATGCGATGGAAAAGTGCGAGCTGATAAGCGTCACTGAGCTGACTCTCGTTCACTTGGTCCGATGCAGCAGCCATTGCAAAGCCATCGACACCGGCTCTTTTGCAACGTTCCATGGTTCTACAAAAGGACAACCATGCTGGTAGACGCTTCGATTCCGAAATGAGCTTCTGAACGTCAGTAAGAAGATTCACGGACGGCACTGTTTGAACGTCCCTAAAACACATCCAACTTGGTTCAACAACTGCGGAATTCGTCATCAGATCTCGAGTTGTGTTCCAATCGTTTTCAGCTTGCTCAAACTGTTTTAAGGTGGTAAACAACTCGCCGCATACTGACTCACTCCCGAATTTGTCCAACGCAGCATAAACGCTGGCTGGTATGCCAGCTTTGCGAAGGCAACGTAACCAATCGATCAGTTTCTGATAATCAACACTTCCAGCGTGAGCTTCTTGAAGTAATTGATACTCGGTAGATTCGGGCGTCTGCTTGATCCTTTGGATTTCCCTGCCGATCTTCTCGAGTTGCTTTGCAGCTACAACACACTGAATAATGTCATTGCACTTAGAACTTGTCCCAAGCTTCAAGTACGATGCGGATTGCTCTACGTCCTGAAGCGACCTTTTCAAATCGTTTAAGCTTTTAATCCGCTCGGACAATCGCACCGTGCGATGCCAAGTCTCACCGAATTGCAACTGCTTCGCCCATTGGCTTTTGAACTCAGTATCGATCGAAAGAATCGTTTGCTTGATCTCTTTGATTGGGAACTGCTGTACTAATTCGTCTCGAATCGCCAATAACTCGTTCGCTCGCTTATGGTCGATCCCCATCTTTTTTGCTGTTGTGACCCAGTCGCCGAGTAAAACGATACTTTTCCAATCGGTTTCCAGACCTTGGAATCGCTGTCCGAGAATCCTCTGCAAGGTTGAGTTGTTTTCGAACGCTTTTCGATCTTTGTCGAACGAATAGAACGACTCGAGTATCGCGAGGGTTTTTGCATAATTCGTCCCCTTCGGGAAGGTCGCAAATTGTCGAAGTTCCTTTGCGACCACGCGGTAATCGCCTGAAAACCATCGAAGCCAAGAGTTGCCATGGGTGCGGAACTGCTTGATCAAGAATAGCAATCGATCGGAATCTGGAGCCGATGGCATGTGGAAATATTCGTTGATCTCGGCTTTCCGCTTGAGAAGCTCTTCTGTCTTGGACTTCGCATCGGACAACAGTTTTCTCGTCGAATCGGAGAACCAATCCATCTGCAAGTGTTCGACACCTTGCAACACAGAGTGCTGGGTTAGATGAACGAAACCTAAATTGCGTTCGACATCTTCTAAATGCTGGGGATCCGAGAAGCCAAATGACTTAAGCTTTCCGATCGTTTCGTAGATTCTCGCGAATAGGCTTTCTAGCTGGCTTATCCAAGCCGATAGCTCCGCTAGATTCCATAGCTCAGCATCTTTGGGAAGAGATTGCCAATATTGTTCGTTCAATCCAGCAAAGCGGGCTACTGATTGATCGCGTGAGTGGCCGCTTGTGTCCAAATGCTGCTTAAGTATCCCATCTGCCTGATTGGAATCATTGACGAGCTGCTGAATTGTGATCGCTTGTATTTGAATTTCTGGAGTGACAAAACTTTGGAAGCCCAGGATTGGTTTGGGTGGAGGATTTGTGATTGAGGGGGCTAACATTTCCGACGAGCAGCCACCGAGAAACTCAGCGGTCGTTTGTTTGCTCGCATCGAGAACCTTGGAGATACGGGTGAAGCAATGTTCAAGGTCGGTGGCGGCCTGTTCAAGCTTCGGTAGTAAGTCCACGATACGATCCGACTCCGCAGGCGTTAAATCCTTTGGGAAGAAGCCCCACCATGCGCTTTGCTTTGGTAAATCGTACTGGCTTGATGCTTTGGAAAAGGCTTGCAAAGACTGGACCGCTTCTTCGAAGCGTGGTTGATCTACATTGCAGTCCACCTGGAGATTCCTGAGCATCGGTACGTCGCGTTGACGAAGTCGCACGACGCGCCAGAATAGGTCATACAACGGTTCTTCGTAGGGACCTATTTTTTTGGCTGATGCTTTGAGGTAGGCATACAATTTCGCTCGATAGGATTCATGGTGCGAGCGATCGCGTGAAGACTGCGGTTGGATATCGGCTTGTCGTGCTAATCGTTCGCCGAGCGATTCATAAATCTTTTTCGGAGAAACCGCGTGTCCGTGCAGTTCAAGACAGAAGTCCGCAAGGCCGGCTTGAGCGAGGCGTTTGTGAACTACCTCGAGTGCTGCTAGTTTTTCCGCAACGAACAGAACCGTTTTTCCTTGTTCCATGGCGTGAGAAATCGCATTAGCGATCGTCTGTGACTTTCCCGTTCCCGGAGGTCCTTCGATGACGAGGCTTTTGCCGGCAGCGATATCTGCGAGCGCCGAGATTTGAGAGCTATCGGCGTCTAAAGGTAGTTCGATGTTTTGAGCTGTAGGATGTTCATCAATTTGGTAATCGGGGGCGTATAGCCCTGAACCGCTTGTTGAGTCATTCCCAGAGATCAGACGCGAAGCGAGTGATGTTTCGTGGATTGCATTAGATTCGCTCCAGATTTTTGGATCGAGGTCGACAAACATCGATAACTTGTGGAACGAGAAAAACCCTAGAAGCATGTTTTCATCGACGCGCCAAGAAGGTCGAGCAGCGATCGATCTGCGAACTTGGTCAAAGTAGTCCGAAGGAGTGGTCGATTCTTCGTAGTCGGGAAGCTTGATTGCAAAATCAGACTCAAGCTTTTTCCTTAGGCTTGCGTTCGACTGGATTTCATCTTCGTTCCATAGGATTTTATAGTCTAGTCCACCTCGGGGAGAGATCGTTTGTTCGAGTTGGATAGGTATCAGGATTAAGGGAGCTCGACGCAAGTCGGATTCTTCGTTGTTCGATTCTGACCAGTGAAGGAAACCAACAGCGAGATGAAGGTAGTTGATCCCAGTTTCCTCGATCGACGTTTTAGCGTCGCGTAGCATACCGCGAAGCAGTCCTTCGAATCTCTCGGCAGAGCATTCCGTCGTGAGGGTGTTATCTACGATCGGTGGTCGTTCGATCGATTCTTTGACCGGCGTTTGCTTTACCGGTGAGTTTGATGCCTTGATAGGTTCTGGAAGTAGTCGAAGCCAGTTGCTGGCATCGACCAGCCGTTTGTAAGCGTCGTCGGCAGATACCGGGGCGATTTCAACCGTTTTTCGTTTACTGACACGGTAGTTTAGCAGGGGGTTCCGCAGGCTCGAGTCGAGCAGTTTGTCACGGAATCGAAACAGTTCCGTTTCGAGAGCCAGCGGTTTCGGGGCCATGGCGAAAGTTCTTCGAGGCTGGAGAATAGCAGAGAGTGATAAAAATTCACAAAACACCAAGATTTTATCGTATAGGATCCTTGCTATCAACCAATGGCCAGACAAGGCGAACTTCGATTGGCCCAATAAAAGCGGAGCCGCGCAAGCGACCCGGTGCCTGTAGCGGAGTCGCGCAAGCGGCCCGGTGAGTGCATTGGGGCGTTCACCGGAGTGCTTGCGCACTACCGCTTGGATTGGGTGGTTCGATAAAAGCGGAGCCGCGCAAGCGGCCCGGTGTTTGTAGCGGAGTCGCGCAAGCGACCCGGTGAGTGCATTGGGGCGTTCACCGGAGTGCTTGCGCACTACCGCTTGGATTGGGTGCATCGAAAGCGGTGGTTTTTGATTTATCTATGTTTTGGCTCTTCATCCCTCAAGGCTGCGATATTATCTGCGATCAGGTCTTCGGGTCGATTTTTGGTAAATTGATTTGCAAACAATTCGTCATTCCTACATTAGGTAACCAAAAAACCAAGCTATGGTACGCTCCATCCCAGCCTCTACTTATTCGTCCCTCGGTTACTACGTATATCTATACGTCGATCCAAGGACCGATGCGATTTTTTATGTAGGTCAGGGAAAGGGTGGAAGAGCTTTAGCTCACTTGAAAGACCGCAGTCAGAGCGACAAGGTCGCAAGGCTTGATGAACTCAATAGGCTTGGTTTGGAACCAAGAATTGAGATCCTTCGCTACGGATTGACTCAGGAAGAGGCGTTGCATGTGGAGGCGGCGGCGATCGAATTATTAGGGATCTCGGAATTGACCAATCAAGTTCTGGGGCATGGTTTTGATCGCAAGCGTCGGACAACGCTCGAGGATTTAGTTCATGAGTTGAGTGCCGAGGAGGTGGCCATCAAGCATTCGGTATTGCTGATCAATATAAGCCAGATGTAAAGGCATGGTATGAGTGCGGTCGAATTGTATGATGCGACGCGCAAGTCTTGGCGAGTTGGCCCTAGGCGAGAGCAGATCGAGTACGTTATGGCTGTCCATCGCGGGGTAATCCGTGAGGTATACCGGGTAGCAGTATGGTTACCGGCAAATAGTACAATGACGGCACTTGGTACGACCTCGAATATCGTAGGGAGCGAACAAATAGGGGACGACATCGAGTTAGGGGAAAGGTACGAGTTTGTTGGAAGGGTCGCAGAAAGTGCCGTGCGCAAGCGATACTTAGGAAAAAGTGTGCGGCATTATCTCACCCCCGGTAGCCAAAACCCGATCAAGTACATTTGAAGTCAGGGGCAGCTTAAGTCGCCCGTAGCTTGTTAACTATCCTCCGTTTTTTCTTCAGTGGTCTCCTCCGTGTTCTCTTCCGTATTCTCTTCAAGCGGTGTTCGAATTGGGGCCCGACGGAGTTCGACTCTTGGTTTGCTTCATTCGCAAAGGCCACTGCAAGGAATATGGGGCAACCATCGAACAAGTCCATCATCAGGCCTTCAGCAAAATTGGCATCCGTATTCGTTTCGGTATTTCCCGACCGCTTGGGGTAAATGCATGTACTGGATGGAGACCGCGGATACTTGATGAGCTTGTCATTCTTTGTCTTCGGACGCTTGGTCGATTGGGAACACGAGGATTCCGAAATGCTTCTTGTCCGAATCAACACCGCTGAGCGTTTTGAATACGTTTCGATTGAGTTGATAAAAGGTGAATCCTGTTGTTGGAACGCGAATCTCGTCCGTCCAATAAACGGAGTTATCGCTGCTTTGCCGCACTTCAAATTGAAGCGAGGTTGCGTCCGCTGTAACTCCAGTAGTTTCAATCTGTACCGATGCGGATCCCGTTTTTGAAAGCATCGAAAGGCCGCCAACCGCTTGTCCTCCATCCGGACTACCAACCGCATAAAACTTAATCCCTTTGTCCAAGGATTCGTCCTGGGGGCGACCTGGGGCTTCATCTGAATTGTAGTACTTCACGCACATTCTTCTTACTAAAGCCTTTCCTTTTCGCACAGCACGGATTTGGTCGGTGACCGTCGGTAACCCGTTAATAACGTCCACATCCACGTCGATACTCAGGGTTTGTTCATGATTAGACGACAGGCTAATTTCCTTGCCTGGAGCAAAAATTTCCTCAATGCTACAACTGACAGGCCACATCTTTCCATCCGGACCGGTGCCATGTCCCATACCATTGGGCGACATCAGGAAACACCAAGTGTCTGAAAGTGCAATCTCTTTAGACTCCAGAATCTCTTTCAAGGGAAGCTTGAAGCGAATCGGTCTTTTGCGATCTGCGGCGACTGAATCTATAAACAATTCAAGTTCAATGGATTCATCTGAATCCTTCTGTAAAAGCTTAGGAGTTGCAAGCGCAAGCATGCCGCGGAAGGTGTCACTAGAAGCCTGCTTATCGGGCGTTTTTACCGGAATCGTCGATCGGTAAATAGTTCGCTTCTTTCCTTCTTCCTCGATCGCAATCGAAAGTCCAATCTTAATGTTCCTGGCTTCAATCGCTATCGCTCGAACACTCCGTGAGGAAGCTTGGTTATTACTTGTCAACAATGCTGCTGAGATGTCGCCAACCTGGATTATTTGTGGGGGATCGTAAAGCTTCTCAACGCTTGCTTGCTCCGTCGACTTTACGCCCTGTGTACTCGGTCGTTCGCAACCTAAGCAGATCAAAACGTATATTAGGACCACCCAGGTAGGTGCATATCGCGTCGAATAGCCGAACATGTAAGAACCCTAATCTCTTTGTCTCTTCAGCCCGATAGTTGGTCTCAATCACAAACTCTCAGTTACTAACATCGTGAAACCATTGAGCTTTGATTGTAACATCAAAGCCCTTGATGTTGTACCGGGGTCTCGTAAAGGTGAAAGTTGTCTGAGACTTCGGATTTTATGGTTCTTAGGGGATTTCAATCGCAGATATTGATTTGTAACGATTTTCCAAAGCCGAGCTGATGCTCGTAATCGAAAGCAGCTTGTGGTGGTCCTCTTTTTTTATCCGCTTCGATCTCGGTTGATGTGCAATATCTGACGCAACGGAAAGTGCGTCAGCCTAGGACGATAAGCAAGTCGTAGAGTTTACCTGACCACTAAGCCTACGCCAAAGATGTGAGTCCACTCAGGATTGCGGTCTAAATCGCGGAAGTTGTACTGAGGGTTGTAAGCCAATCTCAGGGTTGTTTTTCCAACTTGTACCAATCGGCCTACTTGGAATCCGACTGGAAGGTTCACCCACTGATCCGATTTCCAATCGTAACCCTCCTGCAAGTCCCCAGCGGAGATGGTCCATTTGGGATTGATCGTATAGGCGATCACAGGCTGCAGGAAACTTACGTTGGTATCGCCGCTGATGAGGTTCTGATTGAAAGCTCCCAAGGTCCATTTGCCCTTCTGGGTGACGTAGCCGATCGCCGGTCCTGCTTGGATCGTATCGCGTCCATTACCATTGTTTGGCCCAAATGAAACAACAGGTCCAACGCCCATGCGCCCCTTTGCGAAGGGGATAACCATCAGGTCGAACAGAGTGACTGGATCAAGGCCGTCTTGGAAAGGCCCATCCAGGCGGTAGGGCATCGTGGCTCGGAAGATGTGATTGGTCCCGAATGCTTTGTAAGGGATCACCGGCTGAAAAACAAAAGTGTTTTGCTGATCAGTGTTTCCGTAGAAGGAAGATACATAGCGATTCTGGAAGTTGAGGGTAGTGACAGACGCCGTTGGATCAACCAGCTTGGTTGCAAGGTCTTGATCGCCCGCAGCGCCGGCGGCTCCAAGCTCTTTTGTCATGTCTTGTCCAAATGAGGAGTTCACACCACCTTGGTTCAGTAACCCGGGCGATGCCTCATTGGCCCTCGGCTGCTGTACAGAATCGATTGAGTACGGATCCCCGGATAAAACAGGATCCGCCGAGAATCCTCCTTGCTCTTGGCACAAGGCTACTTGAGGAAATATTGCACTAGCCAACGCTAAAGCCAAGCTTGCTTGGTAACCAAGCATCCGTCGAGCACCCATTGCATCCATCCCTGAGCAAAAAAGCTGTGCAAAAAAACACCGTGCCAAAAAAACACCGTGCCAAAAAACCAGTGCAGAATCGCTGGCACACTTGTTAGGGTCGAGTCCTTTCGAACCTATTGCCATTGTGAGATATCGGCCGATGATCCAGTAACGTTCATCGAATCCTCAGCCGTAGGTAATCCTACGATAAGACCTTGCGGACAGTGCGCATAGAAGCGATCCGGTTGAGTTTGCCGATTGCGGTAGATAGTTCTGCCTGTCAAAGAATCCACCGAGATGCAGGTGATGCGAAGCCCGAATTTGGGCAGCGATAGAGAGCGAGCATGGAAGGGAGAGATCGTATGTGCACGTGCGGTAGCCCGCTGATCCATAGTCTATTTGCGGCATTTGATCAGTCGGTTGCAATGGTTGAAGATGATTCGCGTTAATCAACTCGCGTTTGAATCACGGACCATCTGGTGGTGAGTTCCCGTATAAAAACGGTGTCCGCCAGTTATGGGCTATCGCAGGGAGGAACGGAATTTGATACGCTAGCGGCCGTTATTCCGACTGAACCAGCGTTGAAAACCTTGAATGAGGCGATCGTTCATCGAATGGTCTGCTGCGATGGACTGAAAACAAACCTTTATCACTAAAGATCGAACCCGCCTGGAGCATGTTTCCTTTTTGCAATTCACTCTTGAGGACGACTTGTGATCAGTAATCTAGCGTCCAGCAATAGCCTGCTCAGCTCAATAGCCGCCAACGGAAGCGGGTGTTGGAAAAGCATGATCATTACCGATTTAGCTTACAAGCTGCTCGCGATGGTCGTTTTAACACCTCTGCTTACGATCTTGCTACAAGTGTTATTGGTGGTTCGCGGCAACCAAGTGTTATCCGATGTTGATATTGCACTGTTCTTTGTTGCTCCGCTTGGCTGGTGCTGTGCGATAGTGATCGTCGGGGTGTGGTTAGGAATTCTGGCTTTGGAGCAAGCTTCGTTACTCGCTATCCTTGCGGCACACTCGCAGGGAAAGCAACTCGGTGCTTTGGGAGCGTTGGGGTACGCGTTGAACCATACGGTTTCCGTTACTCGCGTAGCGGGCCGACTGACCGCAATTTCCTTAGTGGTCGCCGCGCCGTTTCTATTAGCGGCAGGTTCGATCTACTTTTTTGCCCTAAGAGAGTATGACATCAATTACTATCTCGACGAACGCCCAATGGTTTTTCGGATCGCTGTGGGCTTAGGCGCAATTCTTGGGACGGGGCTGCTGACCATTTTGCTGCGCCTTTATTCGGGTTGGTTTCTCGCGTTGCCTCTGGTTTTGTTCGATCGCATCGCGACTTCGGTGGCGTTGCAAGAAAGTCGAAAGATCATCGCTGGGAAGCGTCTTCTGATATTGAGATGGATGGTCATCTGGTTGATGGCTGTGATCATAGCGAACGCCATCGCAACATTCTTCCTGGGAATGCTAGGGCGTTGGCTAATCCCGAGCTCCCTTGGGTCCCAAGCCATATTGGCAGGCCGAGTTGGATTGATGCTTTCTGCGTTTGCAGTTGTCAGCGTGGTTCTAAATTTGATTGGATCGCTAGGTTTCGCGCTGATGTTATTTCATGCGTACCGGAAACTGCATCCAGATGCAGAAAAATCGCTTGCGAGCACTCCGCTGCTGAACACTCGTCACCAATTCCCGATACTGACTTTGAATCGCTACAAGACGATAAGCTTCTGCTTGATAGGATTGCTTGCAGCAGCCTGGATTGGTGCGAGCGCAATCAGTCGTTTGCAATGGAAAGATGACGTAAAGATTATGGCGCATCGCGGTGCTTCCAAAGCTGCACCCGAGAACAGTTTGGCAGCTGTGCGAATGGCTATAGAGGCAGGTAGCGACTGGGTAGAGATTGATGTTCAAGAGTCTGCCGATGGCGAAGTGGTTGTTATCCACGATAGCGACTTCATGAAGTTGGCCAGAAACAAAACCAAAGTTTGGGAGGCTCGATTGTCGGAGCTTCGTAGTATCGATGTCGGCAGTTCTTTCGGACCTCAGTTCGAGAACGAACGCATTGCAACCCTTTCCGAAGTGCTGCAAATGTGCCGAGGCAAGATCAAGGTTCTGATCGAGCTTAAGTATTATGGCCACGACCAGCAGTTGGAGCAGAGGGTAGCGGACATTGTGGAAAAACACGGGATGCCCGATGAGATTATGGTGATGTCGCTGAAGCCTGAAGGTGTCAGGAAAATCAAGCGTTTGCGACCGAACTGGAAATGTGGGCTACTGCTATCTGTCTCGGTGGGAAATATTCAGAAAATAGAGGCTGATTTTTTGGCCATCAACGCACGATTTGCAACGCGAGACCTTATCAACAAGATGCACCGTGCAAACAAAGAGATCTATGTTTGGACGGTCGACGATCCGATAAGCATGTCGTCGCTGATAAATCGCGGGGTTGATGGGTTGATCACCAATCTTCCGGAGGTTGCAAGGGGTGTGCTGATGCAGCGCAGCAACATGAGCAGCTCCGATCGATTATTAACGGAAATTGCAGCGTTACTTGGAAAACCGCCAACGTACGAGGAGCAATAGTCCTAGTGCGTATCGCGACAAGGAGCTGACAAGCTTTTCACTAAGTAGCCAGCAGCAAATCGCTTCTTTTGGTACCTAGCCCTTGGGTGAATAAACACGTTCGTGTGATCCTCATCTTGAATTATCTCATGGAGTGTCTGATGAGGTCCTCAGTCTGAGAGTTACGGGTTGGGAGAGTTTGGGGCTTGGTTCAAGGCCTTGCGCATGTAGTACCGCAGTAAAACAATAAGTTCCGACAAATGGGCTTTGTTGCTCGCAACGATTCTACGAGTAGCGTGTGAAGCGAAATTAACTTGCGCCTCAGTGCCCAGTAAGATCACATTCGAGAGTACTGCGTGGATGTCGTCACGGATACGCCTGCGTCTTTCGGAAGTTGAACCTCCGGGGGCGGTCCGCTTTCGGTGATACCTTCGATGGGGCCATTCCTCAGGACACACTGTTCCGAAGATCTGTTCTTAAGTTCAGCCATATTGGAAATTGCGTGCCGTCGGCCCGAGCGTGTTGTTCTGCCGTACATTACTGTAAATGCTTGACGCGATGTATACCAGTCGATATGCTAAATCACATGACTATACCGAACGGTATATTTGTCGTTTCTAGTTTCAGCTTGCGAGGAGTGCTACTTCGAATGCGACTCGTGCTTTGTCTTTTTCTGGTTGGCCTATTTGCATACTGTCCAATTGCTTTCGGGCAGCCTTCGCATAACCTGAGATTTTCCTTTGATTGCCAGTCGCTAGATGGCAAACTCTATGCGCTGTCCGACAATGACAGGCACTTGAACCGTGCATTCGTCTTCTTGTCGACCACTTGCCCGATTGCGAATTCGTACATCGTGGAATTGAATCGATTGCATCAAACCTTGCCTCCGAACGTCGAACTACTTGGCATCGTCTCAGAACGGAATACGACACGACACGGCGCTAAAAAACACTTCGGGGAATACAAAGCTGATTTCCCCATTCTTTTTGATGCTTCTGGGCTCCTGACTAGCATCTTGAAGCCGAGCCATATACCTGAAGCATTTGTCATCAATGCAACCGGTGAAGTTATCTATCGTGGGGCAATCGATAATGCTTACGAAGCCATTGGCCGAAGACGAGCAAACGTGGAGAATCGCTATCTGCAAGACGCGATTCATGCCGCTTCAGCCAATAAGAGGCCAGTAGTCGGCCAGACCAAACCGGTCGGATGCGTACTTCCTTCGGATCGAACGAATACACCTGAGGAGAAGGTAACTTACGCTCGCGATATTGCCCCTATCCTGCAGCAACGCTGCGAGACGTGTCATCGTCCTGATCAAGTCGCTCCATTCTCTTTAACCAATTACGAAGAAGCGAAGTCGTATGCTGAGATGATTGTTGAAGTTACTCAACAACGTATCATGCCTCCGTGGATCCCAGGACCAGAGACGGCGCACCGATTCATCGGGCAAAGACGGCTGAGCGATCGAGAGCTTGATTTGCTGGCCGATTGGGTTAAGTCAGGGTGTACCTTTGGAGATGAGGCAGACCTGCCACCTGCTGCCATATATGCAGAAGGATGGCAGTTAGGTAAACCTGATCTTGTGGTCAAAATGCAAGAACGGTTCAGGGTTCCAGCCAGCGGTCCTGACCTACTTCAAAATTTTGTCATTCCGATCAAAATCCCCGAGGATAAACTTGTAGCTGCAGTTGAGTTCCATCCGGGTAATAAGCGTGTTGTCCATCACGCAGTGCTATTCCTTGACGACAAGGGCCAAGCGAGAAAGCTTGATGCTGCGACGCCCGAGCCAGGCTATGGCAACTTTGGTGGCCCCGGATTCCTACCGAGCGGCGCTTTGGGTGGTTGGTCCGTTGGAAACACGGCAAGGCGACTTCCGAACGATATGGGGCGTTATCTCAAGAAGGGAAGCGATTTGGTTGTTCAAGTTCATTACCATCCAACGGGTAAGGTTGAGGAGGATCTATCTGAACTCGGACTTTACTTTGTCGATAAGCCTGTGGCAGATTCGTTAAAGGAATCAGCGAAACTGGTCGGTAGTATTTGGATGGCGAACTATGAGATGGACATTCCCGCAGGTGAAGCTAGCTATCGACGCTCGACAACTTACACTCTTCCCAAGGACGTTATCATGGTGGGTATCGTTCCTCACATGCACCTGCTAGGTAAATCGATGCACGTGACCGCGACCGAACCGAGGCAACAGCCGCAAGTGCTGATCGACATACCGACGTGGAACTATAACTGGCAGGACGAATACTATTACGAGCGACCGATCCGCTTAAAAGCTGGGACAAAACTGGTCGTGGAAGCAGTTTTTGACAATTCGGCGGCCAATCCATCGAATCCATCGTCCCCGCCCAAGCGAGTCACATGGGGTGAAGGGACAACAGACGAGATGTTGTTTTGTTTCTTTCTGTTGACAGCCGACAGGACCGAAGACTTGATTCACACGATCTTCGATAATTTGGGCCATGACCTGAAGCAGACTCGCAAAAACGTGGACCAATCCCCATGAGTACACGAAGTGAAGCAGCGGCTCAAACACGCGAGCGACTGCTCGATGAAGCGCTAACATTATTTTCTCAACGCGGTTATGCCGCCACCGGCATTAGGGATATCTTGCAAGCCGCTGGAGTTACCCAGCCTACGCTTTACCATCACTTTGCCGACAAAGCATCTTTGTTACAAACGTTGATCGAGCGACACTATGGCGAGAGCCAGCATCGATTGGAAGAGATCATCGCAGGTGAAGCGACGTTTGTGAGTAAGCTTCTTGCATTCGTCATATCATCGTTCGAGCACTGTTGTATCGACCCGCGTGTTCCAAGGCTGATGTTCCAAACATACTATGGCCCGACAGTTCCTGAGATTGATGGCGTACTGGACAAGTTGACGGAGAAGCGGTTTCGACTGGTCGTAAGCATCATGGAATACGGTATGTGTACGGGTGATCTTGCGGCTTCGAACGTAGAGTTCCTAGCTCTTGCTTTTTGCAGCTTGGTAGATCAACCTCTGAATCTGTTCTCACGTAAATCTAAGCCTAAGCGATACTTGACATCTGAGCTTGCTCATGCGACTGTTGGCTTGTTCATCACGGGGGCCTCCGCGAAGCGTCAGTAACTACGAAACTACAATCGCTTCGTTGCAGGAAGTTGAAAATCTGGGAAAAGAGGAGATTGGAGTTGGAAGACAGACTAATTAGGTGGTACAAGTCGAAGGTGGATTGGTGGTTGGTACCCCTGCTGGCGGTTCCTCCGGTTGTTGCTTCAGTTGTGGCGACGGCTTCGGCAATGAGTGGCGATCCCATTCAGATGGCCTGGGGCTTCGGCGCTTTGTTATTTGTCACGGGGATCTACGTCGGCCTCGTTTTCCCGATGCGGTATGGAATTGGCGGCGATCGTCTAATCGTTCGTTTTGGTGTATGCCGCCAGCACGTTCCGCTCAAGGATATCTTGGAGGTGCGTCCGACTCGCAACCCGCTTAGTTCTCCCGCTCTATCCCTGGATCGTTTGCATATCCAATTTGGTAAGGGAATCTTCAAGTCCGTCATGATCTCACCATCAGAGCGAGAACAGTTCCTGTCCCATTTAGCGCTGAGCGCAGGACTTCACCGGGATGGTGATCAATTGGCAAGACCGAATGGCGACGACTGGGCCGAAGGTAAATAACGGGTCGGTATCCTTGATTGAATAGGCTGCGAAGCGTTCTCTCTATCCCAAGGGAGGATCCGACTCGTGGACAATTGAGAACGACTAACGTAAGTGAAACACTTTTCGAAGGAGCCATGTATGCGGTGGCTATCACCCAACGATCCGAACCCGATGAAGGGGATTCCCACAAGTCGGATTTCTTAAGCCTTTGGTCAAGAACCCGAACAACTTCGTTGGCGATTACAGAAACCACGACGACCCTGAGGGACCGGAGCAGCTCCAAGCGAAGGCAAACTCTTGCACCTCGAGAATCCGTCCTACAATATTCAACACACGTTGATCTTCCATTGCCCCAACGGGGCAAGATGAGATAGCCCAGGGCAGAGCGTAGCGCCGCCCTGGGTCTTGGACGCCATTTGTTTCTTGCAACAGAACATCGACCATGCTTCGTCACCGCAATGTGGAACTGATAAATCGTGCTGGTCTGCATAGGTGAACGCACCTGGACAAATCCATTGCCCCAACGGGGCAAGATGAGATAGCCCTGGGTAGAGCGTAGCGCCGCCCTGGGGTTTCTTTGTTGGCTCGGAATATCGAAAGGGAAGACAACGAAGATGATTGCGGACCCGCATACCGTGGTGTTGTGGGGCGGGTGTTTAGAAACGGGTTTCCCTACCCCGATTACTGATAGTTTTGGGGATTTCGATTCTGCCACAAGTCGAAATCAAGACGGTACTTTACAACACGCTCACGGCCCCAGGTCATCCTAAAGTGAGAAAGTCGTTCCAGGACAGTAAGTCGGTCAGCTCTGAAGCCAAGTTTTTCAATAACTCGCAAACATCGGTTGTTTGAAGCGAAACAGCAAGCGATGAAAACAAGCCTGGGGTGCGATTCAAACCTTGCTGAGAATAGCAGTTCCAGTGCACGAACCATAATCTTGCGTCCCCATAACTCAGGCACGATATTCCACCCTAGTAATACAGTCGTGTCGCTTACGCCGAAAGTCGAATATATCTGCGAAATGTGACCAGCAAAATTTCCGTCCACTAGTATGCATGAACACATCCAACCGTTTCTGGGAATATCAGGGCCGGGTTGAAATAAGGCAGTTTGCGACGCAGGACTCTCAAGTATGGATGGAGCGTACTGCATGCCACGAAGTCGAGGATCTTTTCGAAGCGCAAAAACCTTCTCTGCATCTGCTGGGATATACTCGCGGATCGTTACTTGCAAACCAACAACCTTTCGCAATACGTTTCGACTCACCCGGCGGCGGAATGAATCATGGATTCGGGCATTGAGTTTTTGGGGTGCCGTTCACATTGGACAAGTCCTCTGTGCGAGATAAGAATCTCCAGGTTATCAGTATACCAAATGGTAACTTCAGGAGAACAAGCATGAGGTGAAGGCGACTTCGTGAGGGCGAACGTCCCGCGCAGAAAGGCGGGGCCGATGTGGCAAGAGTCGCAATGGGGTTTGGCACATCGCCAAAGTGATCGCAAGCTGCGTTGGCATGACGCACGCTTGGTTCGCTGAGCCACCCGGTGCGTACCCGCATGCAGGAGTGTGGGGAGGGTGAGTCAGGTTGGCGAATGCATCTGAGTGCGTCAGCTATATTTTTCTTTAGATGATCCGAAGTCTTTGGGGCTTTCGCAAGTTCGATAAGTGCAGGTATAGCTTCCCTCGCTTCTCAGGGCCAAGCTTACCAAGTACAAAAACATTATAGCTCGCAGGTTGATCAAAGCTGCCATCATGGTTGCCTAGTGTCTTCTTTAGCGCAATGAGCAAACGAGCTGGGTAAGTGACCGCGAAGTTCCGAGCGAAGGCAAATTCTTGCAGCTCGAGAATCCGTCCTGCAATATTCAACACACGATGATCTTCCATTGCCCCAACGGGGCGAGATGAGATAGCCCAGGGCAGAGCGCAGCGCCGCCCTGGGGCTACCGGGGCCAGCACCCGCACCACGTGTGCAAACCCCATGAATACAACGCCTAGAAACGAGAACAGGCCGACGTTTTGAAGCGTCGGCCTGCTGGTATAACCGTAGGGTCAAACTGAGTTTGATACCCTTAGTTCAATTTGCGTTTACCATTTATTTGCGTTTGGCGAACCGTCTTCTGAGCAACAAGCCAATTGATCCAATGGCCATCGTTGTAATGCTAGCTGGCTCTGGAACGGACTGAACGTTCAGAAATCCTCGGATTTCGCCACCAGGAAAGGTGGTCGAATGGACGTTCAAGTAAGCAGTCCCTGCCAGCAAACTAGCATAGAATGCTGCCTCTGCTCCAGCCGCTGTACCGCCGTTGGCGGTAATAAACCCGGCTCGATATGTGGTAGCCAGCGACGTGTTGAATGTAGCATCAAACGTTCCACTCGTCACACCTGAAGGGAATCCGGCGAACGTGGGTGTAGTGGTCATGACGCCCGCGGTCCCAACGCCCGGCAATGCCGTGGGACCATGGATGTGAGCCACTGTGGAGTTTCCTGACAAACCTGCAAAGTTGGCCCGAACCCGCATCGTATGAGCCACGATATCAAAATCCACCTGAGCAAATCCAGACCCCGTTGCACCGGTTGCTTCCGGGGAAAGATTTGCTGTAAACGCAATAACACCCGCCTGGGCACTTTGCGCACCAGTACACAGCAAGATTCCCAGCACCAAAAGTGCAATAACTTTCTTCATAATGACATTCCATTCGGACAGCGATAAAAAAACATGTTCAGAATACATCTCACCGAGGTTATCGTCCTGCCGACGCTGAAATACAAAGCGATTGCGTTGAGTTTTTATCAGAATGAACCGTCCTGTTTGAAGATGATGCATAATCTTTGCCCATGTTACCAAGCAATCGTTACGATCACCCAAGCCATATCGTCAGGAGGGTCGAGTTGTGACGAAGTAAGATATCGTTCGTGGCGGAATCAGAAGCGATCGCCATCGTAAAGTTGGTACGAATCGGCTTGTTGAACTTATCGATTGGCTCGAATACAAAGAAACGGCAAGCGTTTTGTAGCAACGATATGCCGCAGGAACGAGCTGCAAATTCTCAAGAACTAAACATTGGGTAGTGAGCAATCGCGATGCGAGCGACGTGAGTTGTGCAAGCGATTCAACCGAACCAGCCTGCGAGCGCACAACGAATGGTTTGTTCGTCACCATCGCGTCATTTCCCCTCAAGCTCTCGAACAAACGCTGCGAGCATCCGAGATCTTTCTATAACGACTCGGTTAGCTTGAAATGGGAAAAACGAGCTTGCCTCGGAAACTACGCTTTGTCGGGCGTAGCTATCGCCGGCGCATTCCGCGCTGGAAAGAACATGGGTTTCACGTTACTTTGCACTTTATCTGGCTACCAAATAACGAAATGGCCATACAGCGAGTTGCATCGCGGGTGGCTCAAGGCGGACACGATATTGCTATTCCCGATATCCGGCGGCGATACACTCGAGGGCTGAGAAACCTCAACACTGTCTATTTGCCGATCGTTGATGAGGCATGGGTTTTGAATGGTGCAGTTCGCGTTTTGGCATCACTAAGTGAGGCGGAATAACGCAAAACCCATTATGTAGAGGCTCTTTCCACTAATTCCTCAAATCGAGCAAGAATCACTGTCCGATGCATTTTCTTACGTGGCAAGCGTCTTCTCCGGATCGATGCATCCCCCGTTCCATCAGCCAATACTCAACAAGACACATGAAAGCAGATTTCTCGATTGCATTCATCGAATCTAGATCGAACCAGTTTTCTGTTCCGAGGTATCCTGCTTGAGAGTACCCTCAATCGAGTAAGTACCACCAACTGATCTCAGTCTCAAGAACTGACGCGGGCAGTTCTGCGACGGAAATATCCAGGGCTTGTTGTGCTAGCCACTGATCCCAATCTGCTCGCTGAGCGTGGATTAACTTGCCCTGTCGACGAAACCTGGCCACCCTTACGTCCACAATGTCAGCATGATGATTCCTCACCATTAGTCTACTTTTCCTGGCAATCCATAAAGCTATCCAAAGCCTTATTTCGTAGATCTCTCTTGCCAAACTTTGCGCAAAACTACTTTCTTACGATCACTCGATAGATGGAAAGTTCACGATGCTTGGACGCAATGCTAACCTTATCGACGATATCTGTTCCAACCCAAGTTCCAACCGGAAGTTGCGAGATTTTCTGTGCAATGAAGGCGGCGACTTGAAGCGGAAGAGTATTTGATTCCTGAGCTGGCGAGCCGCAGATTCGGGCTGCGAAATCATTCAAGGATATCGGTTCGATCGATTCGACGAACGCTATTTCGGTTGGCAATCCAGTCTGAAGACCAATGAAAAAGTGGACGAGTTTTCGTATGCGCCGCCTTGGTACTGCATCGACTGGCGCTGGGATCAACCATTCACCTTCAGAGACATGATTGTTCTTGCCAATCCCAGCACGGCCTACAAGTATCTTCTCAACTTTTGTGCTCGTCGATTGGAAATTGGGTGGCAGTAGCCAACGATTTTCAAGTGGTGCGACTAGCTTGTCCTGTTCTAGAAACAGAGGTTGCCCCTCGTCAAGGTTCAACGCAATCTCGCAGTCGCAAAAAACACTTGCTTGATCAAGGGCGTCCTGGAGATCGTGCCATGGAACTTGGTTCTGCTCCGCCCAACGACTTGCAAATCGAGTTGTGTGGTCACAACCTTCGGATTGCACATGTTCATCAATATGATCAATGAATTGAGAGACTTGTTGAAGAGAAAGAACCTGTTTTGACATCTTGTGCCCGCCTCACTCCTCTACGTTGAAAGAAATAGTGGCACCGTCTGGTAAGTCACGAATTTGCCTGGCAAAGTCAGCCAAAAAGCGTAGTCGATCCAGCGCGCTGATGGCTCGATACGAGTACTGCGTATTTTGCTGTGCCAGGATAAACGGTGGCATAACGCTCAACAACTGTCCTGGCTCTAATACGCCCCCTTGGCCCAAATACTCTTCCAACGGCTCAAGATTCAACGCACCAATTGGATCGCTCTGCACTTCTTCCAGGAATGTCTTAAAGTCCATGTCGAGCGATTCGATTTCGTCGCATTCGGTGTCTAGTCGATAAACATCGTTGTCGCGGATGAAGTACTGATCGCCGAGCGCGCTCTGAGCAAAAGGAACATCTGATTGCTTGACCGTTCGATAGTGACGGTGGAAAGCATCTGCCGATTCCCAAGCATAGTGTAGCGAATGCCATTCGAGGGTTTGGCATGCACCACGTACGTGCAATGCGCCGCCAAACTGAATGAAACCATTGATCGACTTGAGCAATTCTGCCAGATCGCTTGGAAGCTTTCGGAGCGTTTGTTGATCATCGATAGGCGGACCAGCCCAAGTGATGTCTAACTCCATGGCCATCGCCCTCGATTCTTGATTATCTCTGCGATGTGCAGCGGATGGAAATGTAATTCATCGCCATTTGCTACGGCGGAGTGAACTGGTTCGTTATCAATGACTCCCGTGTATATTGCGTTGTCGTCATCGACTTCAGTGATCTTGACCCACATCCGCTCCGTCTCGTTATCCTTTCGTGCCGCACCTTCGCCGGCAAAGCGAAAGAGCAACTTGACGCGGTCGCCAACTTTGCAATTCTCGCGTTTCCGTTTGGATGGTGGTGATAGATCATCGCGGTGCTTGGCTAGCTCGACAGCGTCATCCAGGTAGTAGCCATCCTCGTCAAAGCTTGGGAACGGATGGTGCTTGAGACGTTTCCATTTGTGCTTGGGAGATTTTCGTTCGGCCGCCCAACCACACGGAAGATCGTGCAGCTCTTCGATCGACGCATCCAACTCAACGATGCAGGACAAGGACACAACTTTCGGCTTCACTCGATCGGGAGATTGATCACCGTGAAACTGCCAATCACCTTCAAAGTCATGCGACACAAACGTGATCGGCGAACCCTTCAAGACATAATTGCTCGTAAAGCAGGCAGTATCTGGGGAATCGGTGAATCGCCAAGGTTCGTCAACCAAAAGGGACTTGGGCAAGCCCGTCTTCTCGACCGATGATTCGTACAGCAGAGGCTGGACCTTGCGACTGCGTTTGCTACAAAGCGGGTCCCAAGGGAAGTATCCGTGACGATCGGGCCAAAAGCACTGCAACACGGGATACTCCTGGTAATGGTAATACCAACTCGCTGAACGGAGCAATGGCTCTCGCCATGGAGCATGAACTTCGCGGAGTACACATAACTGGCCCGGAATGATTCCGTCGATCCTGACGCCATCGCCGAATTCTTTGCGGGCTTGTAGAAGATCGGCATAGCGAGCAATCATCCCATGCATCGTCTCAATCTCTAGTCCGAAAACGATCAACTCCGGCTGACCGTACTTCTCAAAGAGACCAACGCTGTAGGTCCAGGGGGGCGTCGAGCCTTCACCTGGAATTCCATTAGCATGCCAGCCATGCTTTTGAATGTTCTTCAGTATCCTACGCTCAAAGCGGTTGAGGTCCTTGTCGGCAAGCGATCGCGTTTTTGGTTTCATGTCCAGAATTTCAATTGCAAAACGACCCATCAGACTTCATTTGTTCGATCTCCAGTTGCGATAACGATCTGAAGCCGCTGCGATTGAGCAATTGCTTAAAGCACTCCAGCGATTCGTAACCAAACTCGTCACCGATTTGTTGCTTGATCTGGTCGAGATCCATCCCCTTGTCGAAGTACTCGAAAAAAGTATCTCGAACTTCCGCAGATAAATCGTGTTGAAAAATGCCGGTACCATCAGCTCCTATCATTCTACCTATTTGCTTTCAACAAGCCGGATATACCCATAAGGATTGAAGAAAAAATCATCCTCGGCATATCGATGGCAATTGTCGAGTTCAATGATGCGTCGCGGTCCGCTATCGCTAAGGCGAAATCCTTCGCCTTCTCGTAGAGCTCGATTGGGCTTATCAGCGAAAAGATACAATCCCATCAGGTCAATCCAATTCACTGCATCCGAGACTTCAAGGTCATCGTCTACTTCGACGTCGCGATGCCCCAGCAGATGCATGCCAACGGAGTAAAGCGAACTTGTGTCTTCGTCATGAATGGCGCGCTGCACCCATGCTCGATACAACGTGGCCGACGCAGCATGGGTATCGCCATCCTTGATCCCTTTCCGGTACTGAAGCGCCAGCTCAAGCCAGCGTTCTCGACCATGCGCTAATCCCGCGCTCTCGCTCTTGGCAGCAACGCCGCCTGCCTTGAGTAACTCAGCAACCAATAGCAGAGCCGTCGCCGAAATCGACTCCGAATCGTTCTTCTTAATCGGTGGCGACAGGATATAAGCCACAGCCGAATGCGAATCGATCGCTCGCCATTCATCGCCTATTATCGTGGGATTATTGCGATCAACCGAAGCCACGAATGCGTCCTTCATTCGATTATCTGATTCGAGCTGAGAATACTCGAGATCCAACGCAAATTCAGGGCTCACACTGTCCACAATCGACTGTACCGATGTATAGTCATCCCATTGGCCAAGCACGCAGATTACATGTCGCGGTTGTGTATTCATCGTTTTGATATTATATCAGTTTCAATAGAGGTAATCGTTAAGTATCCATATCCACATCGTCCCAATGGTCGCTGCTTCCGAGCCATGAAAACGCATAATGACGCTCATAGAGCACGTTGAAGATCAGATCTTCGGGCATCGAATGCGTTCGAGTAGCCTGCCTCGCGTAACAGAGTAGGTTGTAAGTTCGATCCTCTTCAGCAAGTATCCAACCAGGTGGACGCAATCGGGCTGATGCAACAAATTCTTCAATGGAATCCCCTAATCCCGGCATAATCTCGTCGACCAGTTTCCGAGTGTCGCAAGTCTTGGTTGGTAAACCCAATGAACGAACGTGGCCGATCGACCAAAGCAACGCCCACTGAGACTCTTGCCTCCAGCGAGCGGCATGGATTTGCTTCTTCGTTGGTTTACGGGCCGCAAGAAAAGTTCGTTCAGATGACGAAACGGTCTCCCACAGCGACTCGTTCTCAAGCCACTCTATAACTGGCTGGGCCTTCACACCACATCCGACCGCCACGATACAATGCAGTACGATTGCCCTGCGAGCCACATCTGCAGGGCTGCGCGGGCTGTCTTCATGGTAGTCCTGAACTGCAGGAACGATCGCGGAAGTACACACACCATGTGACGCTGCCCACGCTCTGGTCTTCATGATTGCGTACCTCCATCCAGCAGTCGCTTGGCAAGCTCGCAAGCTATTCGCTCTGCGTGGTGGTCGAGTTCTTCTTTCGTCATCCGGCCACTGGCAGCATCGACGAGATGTTTGCCAGACTTTTTATCGCGCACCCATACGATTACTTTACGCCCACCGGTCCCTTTGCTTTTATCGACGGCGACGTCGAAGCGTTCGGTATCAAGGCCGAACTGCAAGGGCAACTCTGTGTCGTAGAAAGGTTCTTGCTTCGTCATCTTCGGTATTCTGAACGTTTCACATTCCATCTTGATTTAGGTCGAATTTCATGACGATGTCTCTATCAAACATCGATGGCCGATAGTGGATTTTGAACTGCTTATGTGCGTCTCGACCAAACGTGTTTCCCTCAGGAATCTCCAGGTAGTTGTCAACGATGTACTTGGCCGAGTCCAAGATAAACTCCATCAACACGTCAGGTTCCATCGTAGTCTCATCCACTTCGATCTCACGAAAACCAAGCGACTCCATTCCGGTTGTAAAGCAACGATAGACTCCGTCGGATATCTCTTCGACCCGTACATCAGCAAACACCATCATCGGAACATCGTCGATGGTCGCGGGCCGAACATTCGCAATAAACAGTTCTGGCTGCATGACTAAGGTGGCATCACCCCAGTAGACTCCTACCGCATCCGTCGACTCGAGTACGCCTTGAATGACACCGGCGAGTATCACTCTCCTTGCAACCTCATTCCACTCGCCTCCTCGGACCATTGCAATGAAGTGATACTTGTGTTGCTGCATCGCTTCTGTGGCATCCGGCCACCACCATGCCGTCGCGCAGGGGCCCTCCAACTGAGACCAAGGAATGGAGCCTGGCATTAGCACGACGACGATCTGCGAGTCATCGCATTCCAGCATGAGCACGTTTTCGTTCCATTGCTCTTCAATTTTCCGCTTGCCGAATTTCGAAAGCATGCGTTCAAACAGTGAGCCTTGTAGCCCACAGGCTTTCTTGATCTTGGCTACGCTTGGGAGCCGTTCAGAACTGGTCGCGACCATTGCTATCGCGCATTCGGAGCGACCTTCTTCTGAATCTTCAGTAATATCGTCATCTGTCATTTTTCTTTGGCACCCTTTTCGTAGGTTAGTCATCGACTTCTTTGAGGAACACTTCTAATTTCTTGTGCGAATCGGGGAGCCCGTGCTCCTTCATCAATTGAGACAATTCGGGTTCTCGACTCCATAGACTCTTTCGTCGCAGAAGACATGTGCATACTTCTCGCTGGATTGAGTTCAAGCCAGCTTTGATCGGGAAGCGTTTGGACTTTGCAAAGCACAAGCCGAGCATGGCTTCGGCCAATCTGCAGGCTTCGTAGTCATCTTTGGTACTCTTGAAATAAAGCATCAGTTCACGAACGAAAGGTTCGCCCTGCTCCATACTTCGACACGATACAGCTTTGAGAAGATCAACGTGCAGTTCGCTGTCCGCGAGGTTCTCGTAGGCATCGCTGAGCTTCTGAAATTCGGCAGAAGCAGGCGACTTAAAGTACTTGCGAATCAAGTCGCTCAGGTAGGCGAACGCTTTAGGGTTGAAGGAACGATCGATGGCATGCAAAGCCTTAAGGAGCGGCACTAATTTCTCGGGCGCTTTAGCCTTACGAAACTTTAGACGTTCCCATGGATTGGTCAATTGGACAATCGGTTTGGTCGGTCCATTCCACTGACTGCCAATGAAGAAATTGGGTCGCGCCAGAATATCGTTCCAATTCGCGCCAAGGAATAGATTGACCGATCCATGGTCGTCGTCATAGCATCCAAAGCACTCGTAATCGATAAACCATGACAACAAACCGTTCGTTGAGTAATGCTCGCAGAAACAGACCAGTTCTACCGTGTTCAGAATATAACTGCCCGGCACGCGTCGATTGGGGTCCTCCTCGTCCCAATCCGACATGTTCATGGAAAACTCATGTTGCGACAACTCCAAGTACTCCACTCTATTCAAGATAAGCGGCCCGCATTCCGATCCACGCGATCGAATTTCGTAGTTAGGGTTCTTTCTCAGGAAAGTCACAATATCTTTGGGGAGCGCGGCGACGGCCTTTTCGTTGGTTTGAGATTGCATGGAAAACGGGAGCGTCTTGGCGACGCGATGTTCCGTTGGCCAGCCTTGTGGAACCCCTTTGGGCCACATTTCATCAAACACGATTATTGACACCGATGTGAGATTCGACCATTTCTGTTCTGACCGCAATGCAGCCAACTTGTCAAAGTCTCTCCAAACGCCTTCTACAAAATGTCGATCAAGCCGATTTTGTTCAAACTCAATTTGAGAGCTTTCGACGACAGAACGAAGGTCATCAAGTGCTTCAGCGACGGTTTCCACTTTCGTACTCCACGCGGCCAGTGTCACCTGCGCAGCTGCGCGCATCACTTCGGAAGCGTAGAGCTTTTTACTTGAGTTCTCGGCGTACCACTTTGAAAAAGCTGGAACACTGTGGCTATTGGACAATCGATTCCAGATGCGTAGCAGTTGTGCATGCGTGGAGCCTGCCGCCGCGGCTTGCTCGGCAAAGGAGACTGCAGTTTCCAGCATCTGCCAAAACTGCTTGGGAGCATCAGGCAGCAGTTTAAACAGAAGCGGCATCACCCGCCGCATTGAGCGAGCGACAAGTGCCACTCGCGCCCAACGAGGCAGAGTCTTGAGATTGTCGGCGGTTGGTAGTTCTTTGCGTTTCATAGATCTCTCTACTTCAAAACCTATCTGTGACTCAATTCACATTTTGATGTGCTTCTTGCCGTACCGATCGAAGCCTTCACGGATCGATTCAGTCAGTTGACCGCCGTTGCAAACCAGTTCGTAAGAACCGTGCATTACCAAGCAACCGTCGACTTTCCCGACAGAAGTTCGTTCGATGAATTTGCGAAGCAGATTGAACTTGCCATTGAGCGTTCGCCAGTCGATGTTGGCTCGTCCGCCCACGGACCGATAATGGGCCTGAGTCACCACCCCTAGCTCGCTAGGCGTCAACATGCTGGAACGTTTCAGGCCAGTTTCGATTTGGATCATCGCGAACTCGGCCGCGTATCGAAAGGTGTGGCCATTGCACTTCTGTGGATCAAGTTTCTGTTTCGTCGGTCGATTCGGAGGCATCGACTCCGCGTCCCACCAAACGAAGTCACACTGCTTACTGCAATATCGAAAATGGCTCGATAGCTCCGCCAACGACTGAAAGCACTTCAGCATCTTACTGGACTCCGAAACCATCTCGTAGGCGATGAGCCCCAGCTCGGAGAGCATCGTTGCGAATACCAGATTGAGGTCTTCTTTGGTAGCGTAGAAACGTATTTCAGGCATTGGCATCAGCGCCTAATAGTACACACATGAATCTTAAAACTCCATGATATCATGAACGGGTTCGTAGTTCACGCGCGGCAGGCCCAGCACCTGGCTAGTCTGCTCGTTTTTCGCCTCGATGAATAGCCCGGTGTAACGTTCATCACTGAAGAGCAGGTCGCTAGGGCGAGATAAACTTCGATAGGAATATGATTCATCCCATCAATATGAAAGCGAGCAATCTCCGGCAACGCAGCTAACTCAACGACTGACGAAAGGGATTTCAGTTGATCAAGTTTGATGTTGGAGAGGAGAGTCAGCTTGTTTAGTTTTTGAAGCGATTGAACTTTGGAAAGACCGCCGATTTCGAGGCTACCAAGATCCGTGAGTGAAGCGAGCCAATCCAAATCTTCCAAATCTGCGATTTTCGACAGGTCAAGCTTCTGAAAGCTTGGAAACAACCTTCGCACTCGAAATGCATCATGATCGATGCATGATGGACCCGCAGTGACTTCAGGTTCTTCTGCTCGAGCAAGGATTTCAGCTCGAGTTTAGGGAGATAACAAAGCGAAAGCGCGAATAGTTTGGGAAAGCGTGCGAATTCCAGGTCCGTGAGTTTTCCGCTCAGCGCAAGGCTCGTTAGAGAGGTGAATCGAGACAAGGCATCGACAAAGAGGCCAGGCTGTTGATCGGTTCCGAGTTCAAGCTCACGGATTGTCGCAGGAACAAGCTTGAGATCTTCAAGACTCGAATCTCTTAGGCCATACGCTTGCACACCAAAAAGGATTTTCAAACATCGGTAGAGAGACCCAAGCTGGACAAACTGTTCGAATTGTTTTCGATCGCAATCCATGCATCGATCTCCATCACGATGACTCGATACACGGAAGTCGAATACATCCTAAGGCGCTGTTTTGGCCCTGCGTAGGTGGCGTAAACGGTTGTTAGGTTTTAGCTTAGTAGTTGAACGAACAGACAACTGCAGGGCATCGTGGGGGCTATGCAACCAAAACCCCGGGATGTAGCGTATTGTGGCCAAAGGCAAGTGGCAGGTGCTGGGCGGGCGGATCTCGATCTCCACGCCCCTCGCAGTTGTCTTCAGCACCGACTCGGCGTGGAGACCGTTGAGCCTGCCACTGTTTTGAATCACTCCGATGGGGCTTGTCATCCATCAGTCGTTGTTTTTCTTTTCCGGAGCTTATTTGTCCGGCGTTTTCTTTTCCAACGCTGCTTTGAGCTGATCCATAGAGTACTTGTTTGCTGGTTTGAAAAACGCTCGCATTTTCACGGATTGTTCAGAGTCGTTGTAGCCAAGGCCGACGATTGTGATTTTGGTTTTTGAATCTGAAACTTTTGCAAAGTAAAAAATGGACCAAGTTTCTTTGGCGGCGTCCACAAATTCAAAGCCCTCAGGAAACGCCGTTGCCTTTATCGATAGCATGCGTCTAGGGTCGTAGCAAAGGATTGTGTTTTCAATCGTTGTCGCATCACCGAGCTTGCCGTCCTTGTTGTAGTTTGCTCGCCATTTGCCACCGACGCGAAAGTCTATATCCGCAAGAGGAGCCACCCATGACTTGAGGCCTTTGGTGGTGGTGAATGCATTCCATACATCGTCGACATTTGCTTCGATCTCAAACTCATCTACAACACGGTTGTCTTGCCCGAGTGCGGATGCACAAATAAACAGAGCAGACATAGCCGCTAAGGTTGCATTTCGAAGCATATAAATCCTCTTGGCTAGCTGGAAAACTATGGATTCTCCCGCGACTAGCGGGACGGTAAAAAACGTTCTTCATTCCTGAGGTTATCCTATAGTGACGTACAGGTCGACTGAGCTTCGCATAACATTGCGGAAAAAAGTACAGCTTCCCCTCGCGTTTCGTCGCGCGAGGCATAACCGGTATGTCGTTTTTGTTTTCCAGTTTTCGTGCGGGTTATGAAGTTCGAGACTTTTCTATAACCTCCGGGTTGCGCGACTTTGAGACTCCCGAGAGTCGGATAGCCAAAGGCAGAAGGATCACCTAAGCCGATTCGCGCCCAGGAGGATAGAGACATTGTGCGACAGAGAGTTCGACCTATCTTGTTCATGCGGCGAGTTCATCCGTAACAAACTGCTCAACCTGCAGCAGGGGAACCGTCAACATAAAGGTCGGATTCCCATTGGGCGACAATCCGCTCGACAGTATCTAGCGTGACTGCGGAAGGACCAAAAAGACCTGCAAGGGTGCCGACAGAGGTGTTTGGATCATTTTTAAGAGAAGCAAATGCACCTTCGACATCTTTGAGGTATTGCTGACCTCGAGTGCTTCTTGGTTGAATAGCAATGATGAAGAAGAAGACAAGTGGTATACCCAACAGGATGAAGTTAAGTTTTTCATGCCATTCGGGCTTCCCAGTTCCAGTTGGAAAGTCGATTTGCGCTTTGAAAATCGACAATACCCAGAAGCCGAGTAAGGAGCCAAATGCCAGTACCTGGAATAAATCGAATTCTCGATACTGGGGATTCCTGAGGCCTTCTGTTTTTACCCATTCCTTATAGGGTTCATTCAAAGACCTTACAGCGGAGTAGACGTCGTCGTTGAGAAATACCGAGCTGGCCCGTTTGGGGGCAAAGAAGTGCTTGAGGATGATCTGATGAATCTTGGGTGTTGAGTGGGAGCTCGGGTCATCGCAATTGGCGATCCAATCAACCGTCGACCTTTTGCTTCGATTCGAATTGTTGAAAAGGGTGTCGATGATACTGTTGAAAATGGAGCGATGGTAATGCGTGGGAGGGGGCACATATTCGACAATCTTGCCAGCAGCGACCAGTTCGACCATGGCGGTAGAAATGACTTCTTTAGTGCCACCTCTTAGGAAGGCGATGGCGTAAGGATCGATCGTATGGGGAATTTTCAATGGTTCTCGGATCGGTTTAGGGCCGCGGCGGTGGACAGCGTAAAGCACGAGTAATACAAGTGCGAGTGCAAGGAAATAGAGAGGCCAAAACCAGAAGGGATTGGCGGATAAGTGCTTGTGAGCAAAACTCTTCAGATCATTTTCCTTTGTTGCTAGCGAAACCGTAGCGGAAAACACAATGAAGAATCCAATGGTCAATGCCGATCCGCTTTTAACTTGGGAGTTATCTTCTGTCATAACGCGTGCTTTATCGAATATCTATAGATTCTCCCCGCAACTATCGGGGCGGTAACAAAAGTTGCTCATGAGCTTATCGCAACACAACATTCAAGTCGACTAAGCCGTGGATTATAATACGGCAAAATGCACTGCTAGCTGAACCTGATCGAACCTGCTGCTGCAAGCTCAGTCCATCTCTTCACCTGGCCAGATCCATTGCCCCAACGGGGCTAGATGAGATAGCCCAGGGCAGAGCGCAGCGCCGCCCTGGGACCATCGGGACACCACCCGCACCATCCGTGCCAACCCCATGAAACTAACGCCTAGAAGCGCAAACAGGCCGACGTTGTGAGGCGTCAGCCTGCCGGTATAACCGGAGGGTCAAACTGAGTTTGATTTCCCTTATTCAGTTGAGTGGAAACCACTCTGGTCGAAAACCATCCGAGAACTTTTCCCTAAAACCATCATCGATACCCAAGGTTGTACTCGGTTACGCGAAGCCAATCCTGAACGTTGAGTGCTTGATAGTGGGTAGCGGTGCAAGCTACTTAGTATTGTTCGGGATCATAGACTCCCGATTGGCTAAGTTGGATTCCAATTCCGCTGTCGCTTCTTCTGGCGACAGTTCCACGATTTGCCCGTCACGCCAGATGACGATTTCGGTCCCCGATCGGCGAGCTCGTTCGATGACTATTCGACAAGCTGCCTCGAATGCCAGATTCGCCTTAGCGATTAATGAGTCTGGAGCATTGCCTTTAATCATCGGGTTCGTCCTTACGATGCAGTTGAATTCTGCCCCAAAATCTTGATTAGCCGAACCAACCCGACAGTATTTGACGGATGGTTAAAGCGTCATCCTGCCGCCATTTCGATGCAAGTTCTCGTACGGCTGGCAGAGAGGTCATGGTGAAATCGTTATTCCAGATTTCTCTAGCACGACGGAAAGCATCATGCTCGCCGATCGAAGCCACGACTTCCCCTGCGTGATCTCGTTCCTGCAAGGTCATCAGGGCAATCGTACGAAAGACATCTTGAGCGTGTTTGGCTGCCTGGAAACGACTGTAATCCCTCCCTTGTTCGTCTAAATCGAGCGACTGTGATAAGCTCCAACGATCGCTCGTTGCCGTTAACTTCATAACGCTCCACGTAACCTCCTGCTATGAGAATACTACCGGTTGAACTTGTACCGAAGTCTCTCCAAACTGGTAGGAAGTGCTCCCACAAAAAGTCGTCCATGTTGGCTATGACACCTTGAAACCCTGGATGATCGCTTTGTACAAATCTTTTGCAGTCTCTCGCTGGCGTGCATCGCCATCTGCAAGGTCGAGCCATGTTTGTACTCGACTGGCGTAGCGGATACCAGCATCATCGTGCTCATTGGCAAAAAAGACCGAGTCGTCAGTTGTTTCCTGCAACAGAATATCTGCGAAACTTGGAACGCTCTCAGGAATCAATGAAAGCAAGGATTCCGCCATCTTCATATCGCTTACAGCTACCTTTAATGCTCCACCTTGAGCAATGCTGCAGTAATGCGGTGCAGACGACTCCCCCGTAAGCGACCAAGCAAGACTGGGTGATTTCGAGAATTCGTTCAGGTTCGTTTTACCCCCTGCGCTGCGGTACGCTCGCTGACGTCGCGGAGGGGTTCGACTCCAACTCTTGCGCAAATGATCGAGCAAGCCGACCGGATCGACAAGTTTGATCGCATTTCCTTCTTTGGTGGCAATTGCCTCCTCGACGAATGCAGAGATCGCCTTGGATACCTGGGATAATGAAGGTCCTTTTGTTTGAGATTGCCTTGAAATGCCGTCCGTCAACTCGCTTAACGTGTTCCAATGAGGTTTCTGAACAAGCATTTGAGCCACGATTCCTGCTTGCCCTCGAAAGGGGTTTGCTACGGGTCGCGAATCTGGATAGAGATTCGGCTGTCCAGTTCGAGCTACATAGATACGACTGCGATGGCCCAGGACTTGCGGACACTGCGGTAACGCCTTTGCGCAACTGAAAGCATCTGTTGTTTCCGTGCAAATTTGTATGACAACAGAAAACAAAGCGTGATCAAACGCCTATTCCCTCGCGCCTTGATCGCGCCGGCCATAACTCCCGGGTCAGTTGTCTTTGATGCGTTTCTCCATTTGACGGGATGCCATCTGCAATCGTTCGTCTCACTTCTTTGCCGGGTGTTCTTTGCCGAGTTCCTTCATCGCTGTCTCGATCCGCTTCGGCCTCCAGTACCCGCTTGGGTCAAAGATCTGCGTCTTCGGATACATTTCCATCATTTCATCCAGTTGCGTCGCCGTCATCGCCCCCTTGCCCACCCGCATCATCGACTTTCGGTCCTTTTAGGGAACTAAGGCCAATCCCTGGGCGGTCACGTCGGTAATACCAACGAAAAGGTTGTTCAGCACGGTCATTTCCTTAACCGCCGCCATCCCTATATCGCTAATTCTGGTCTTGTTCAGGATTAAGGTCTTCAAGTCGGTCATTTGATTTAAGACTCGCATGTTCTCGTCGTCGAACGTCGTCTCGGAGAGGTTCAAGTCCTGCATCTGGTGTAACTGCCCACGAACAGTGTTAAACACACTGCCAGGAAACTAAAGCTCATCGATGACCGCATGATTGACCCTTTGAATTGCAGGCGGTGTCTAACCACTAAAATTCTATCCTTCTATCACGATGGTCGGCCATGCCATCTGCTTAGAAGCAACGGCGAGGGAATCAAGCGAACTAATTGCGACAAGCTCTCCAACGCTTTTCGCCCAATTGTCCTAAGAATTGATTAAGATCGCAAGAGAAATCAGCACAACCCATCTGGTTCAAGGATTGACCGGTTGCTATCGCAGAAATAGTTCGTTCAGATAGGTGGCAAAGATCTTTTCGAACTTTGGCGATCTGGGTGAGTTGATCATGAGTTTGCGAATTCAGTTGATGGCGTTGTATGCTGGTTTTGTGTTGGCATCGTTCTCTGTAGCTCAGGATGAATGGTTGTTTTCCTCGCCCGCCGGAGATCGCTTCGCCAAGATCGTCCCCGATGGCGAAACAGTGCTTCCTAATGGACGCTTGTTGACCCCCAAGGGGCCGCGCCTATACTCGGGAGAAAACCTATGGAATTCCATCCCTAGCCCCGACGGCAAGTATCTTATAGGGATGTGCAACACGGGGATCGTTGTCTGCGACTCATCGGACATGGATCCTCGGGCACCGTCGCATCTGCTGCCTTGGAAATCGCCCGCATTTTGTGGCGTATTCACGAAAGATAGCAGTAAGCTTGTGATATCGAGCGGTGATTCAGGGCATGGAATCCAAGTTCTCTCCACCTCGTCCTGGTCGCAGAAACCGACCGGCCGTTTAGCAAAGCTCGAACCGGAAGTTGTTTTATCGATTTCCGCAGACCCCGAATGCTACATCAACGATCTGGCATTGTCTTTGGATGAACGATACGTTTTTGGGGCGGATGTCGCTCGACAACGAATGGTCGTTTTTGATCTCGTCGAGCAGAGAGTGATCAGCGACCTGCCCGCAGGGCGCGAACCGTTCAGCGTCGCTCTTTCGGCGGACGGGAAACGTTTGTTTGTCGCAAACATCGGCATGCTCGACTACTCATTGATCATCAATGAAGAGGGGGATCCTCGCGGATTGAAGACCCCCGCCTTCGGATTCCCGTCGGTCGAAGCAGAAGAAGGGGTTCGCAAAGAGGGAAAGATTGTACCAGGCCTCGGAAACCCTCATGTTGCAGACGCCCATTCGGTTTGGATGTTTGATGTTTCCCAGCCTGACCATCCGACACTACAGGCCAAGGTCAAAACGGGATTGTTGCTTCAGTCGCCAGCCGATCGCGGGCATACCGTAGGAGGCAGTTCACCCAACGGTCTCCTTGTCCACAGCAACCGTTTATTCGTTAGCAATGCGAACAACGATACCGTGCAAATCTTCGATACAAGCTCGATGGAGCTGCAGGAGACGATCAAGCTAACGCCGGAGCCAAAACTCGCCACATTGCGGGGGGTGATCCCATCGGGTATGACAATCGATCGGGCCGGCAAGCGATTGTTCGTCTGCGCCTCTGGATTGAACGCAATTGCTTCAATCGATTTGGAGAATGGCAATTCAACAAGCTGGATAGCAACGGGTTGGTTTCCCACCGCATGTCGGCTGACTCCTGACGAGAGACGACTTGTGGTCGCGACTCAAAAAGGATTGGGTCGAGGGCCCCGAGGGCCAAAACACCGGCGGGACATGGAAGACGAACGATTTGGGTTGCCCGACATGCCCGGCATGTTACATATCGTCGACCTTGACCCAAGCGTTGACGAAACGCAACAGGTACTTAAGAACAACGGCATGGCTCTTGCCTCTCGATCTCCCGCTTGGCTACCTTCAGCGATCCAATACGTTGTTTTCATCACCAAAGAAAATCATACCTTCGACGGCATCTTCGGGGGGCTACCCGGATCGACCAGTGAGCCCGAGTATGCGGAATTTGGTGTCAACGGTTGGATCAAGGAGCATGGGAAAGAAGAGCGAGTCCCGATTATGCCTAACCATGTGCGGTTGGCCGAGCAGTTTTCGATATCGGACAATTTTTATATGGAGCCACAAGCCTCGGGAGATGGACATCGATGGCTAATCGGCGTCTATCCAAGTTTTTGGACGACTCGAGTCTTTTATTCGGGATGGGGATTTCGAAAGAGCGAAACGGCGCGTGGGCGGATGGTTGTGATGGGATCTAATGGCTCCCAGATCCCGGAGGACTATCTCGAAAACGGCTCGATGTTCGAGCACTTGCACCGTGGTGGGATCCCTTTTCGAAACTATGGGGAAGGATTTGAGTTCCCCGACAACGATGAGGGACCGATGGCCAATCGTACCGGTGCTTATACAAACGTCAATTATCCGATGCCCAAGGTCCTGTTTGAGAACACCGACTTTGATTACCCGGCTTACAACAACAATATTCCCGATATTGCCCGTGCGGATTGGTTCGTAGAGGATATTGAGCAGTATCGGCAGGAACACCAAGGATCGCTTCCTCGTTTCATTAACTTGGCTATCTGCAACGATCACGGCGCGGGAGCGAATCCGCAACGCGGCTATCCCTACGTTGCCAGTTACATGGCAGACAACGACTTAGCGTTGGGCCGGATCGTAGCATACCTTTCACGCCAACCTGAGTGGAAACAGATGGCGATTTTTGTCACACAGGACGATTCCGGTGGCGACAACGATTCGATCGATCGGCATCGTTCCTTCGTGCTATGCATCAGCCCATGGGCCAAACGCGGTTATGTCTCGCACCAACACACTTCGATCATGAGCATCATTCGGACGATCTACAGGTTGCATGGCTTGCCCCCCAACAACCTCTACGATGCAACGGCGAACGACCTCAATGACATGTTTACCGAGCGACCCGACTTCAGTCCTTACTTTGCTGTCCCCTCGGATCCTCGCGTTTTTAAACCAGAGGACACCTTTGATCCGACCGATCCGAAATTCGAGCGTCGCCGAAGCGAAGGTCCTCAGGCTAAACTCGACGACCCCGAGTTCGTAGAGTCCCTGCGCGACGATGATGACAAGAAATAATGATAGAACTGAAACCTGTTGTGCTAGGTCGGGCTCCAACCAAGGAGGATTCGCGCGTGGGTTGGTAGAGACATCACGCAAGGGAGAGTTTGAGACTGGGTTAGGTCGTGCAAGCCCATGAAGATACAGTGTGGAAACGCAAACGGGCCGACGTTTTGAGGCGTCGTCCTGCTGGTATAACTGGAGGGTCAAACGGAGTTTGATTTCCCTTATTCAGTTGAGTGGAACACACTCTGGTCGAAAACCATCCGAGAACTCTCCCCTGAAACCATCATCGATACCCAAGGTTGTACTTGGTCACGCGAAGCCAATCCTGAACGTTGATTGCTTGATACGTGGGGAGCGGTGCAAGCTACTTAGTGTTGTTCGGGATCATAGATTCCCGATTGGCTATGTTGGCCTCTAATTCCGCTGTCGCTTCTTCTGGCGACAGTTCTACGATTTGCCCGTCACGCCAGATGACGATTTCGGTCCCCGATTGGCGAGCTCGTTGGATGACTATTCGACAAGCTGCCTCGAATGCTAGATTCGCCTCAGCGATTAATGAGTCTGGAGCATTGCTTCTAATCATTGAATTCGTCCTTACGATGCAGCTGGATACGTTCCCACCTATTGTAGTCTAAGACCCATTCCTTTTCACCGTCAATCTCAGCTATGGGAATTGGCGGGAAGGAAGCGCCGTCAAAAACGCAGGTTTTGTCGACAATCGGAATGTACAGATCTAAGAGATTGGCCAATCCGCGAGCATAGCGTCGACGCACAACAGTTTCGGGAATATTGTGACCACCTTCCCGCACGCGTTTGGCGACTCTCTGGATCGCCAACTCCGGAGTGGGAAGCCAGATAAAGTAGAGTATCACTCGATATCCTAGGCGACGCCACTGGATGATTGAACCGTAGTAGCTCCTGGCTGCCAACGTGGTTTCAAAAGAAAAGGTCGATTGAGTGGCGACCAATTCGTCGATTCGCTTCAGCAGAAGTTCTGACGCACGAACGGCTTGCGATTCTGGATCGAATGGAGACAAACCAGCAGCAATCAAATCGGCGTTTAGAAACTCTCGGCACTTGGCGAACGATTGCAAGAACGAATTTGCAAAGGTTGTTTTGCCAGCGCCGTTGGGCCCCGCAAGGATATAGATCGTAGGTTGCTGAGGTTCATCCATGAGTTAGTTTGACGCGATGTTGTGAAAAGAGGTTTTCTCAGGCCAAGTCTGAATTATAGCAACGCCAGTAATTTTTATGACTTACATGGATCATTCCGACCAACAGACCTTATGATCGTATCGCCTCCGGCCCTCCTCAGACACAGGGAGCCTCAACCCTCCACGAAACGGAATAGAGAACTCTCGCCTGACACCTTGATCGATGCTCACGGTTGTTGCCGCGTTTTGTAGGCCGGCGTTCCGGTTCAGGGGCGTCCCAGACCGCATCAACGACTACCCCGGCTTCCGCGTTGCCCTGCGTTCCTCAGAGGATCCCCCCAAGTCGCCGGAGGCGAACAGCAAGTAAAGCGAGCCCGTGGTCGTTGGCACGGAGGGACCTGCGATAGCCGAGGACTGGCGGACACCATCGCATTGATTTTACGCAGCTTTTTGGGAGATATGTTTTCGCTCAACTTCTTCAGGTGACAGGTAGTTGAGCGTTTTTGTGTAGCGGATTCCAGCATCGTGCGCATTAGCAAAAAATACTTGGACGCAATTTGTATCTTGCAACAGAACATCGACCATGCTTCGCTCCCGCAATGTCGACCAGATAAATGGTGCTGGTCTGCATGGGTGAACTCACCTGGCCAGATCCATTGCCCCAACGGGGCTAGATGAGATAGCCCAGGGTAGAGCGCAGCGCCGCCCTGGGACCATCGGGCCACCCCCGCACCACGTGTGCAAACGCCATGAAACTAACGCCTAGAAACGCAAACAGGCCGACGTTGTGAGGCGTCGGCCTGTTGGTGTAACCGGAGAGTCAAACTGAGTTTGATTTCCCTAATTCAGTTGAGTGGAACCGACACCTCACGAAACTCCCCGGTTTTCTCTGGGCTGGGTTATGGC
>Ga0255124_1000055_pt1 | contig 43799 bp, 45 predicted proteins | sample Law_Cont_RepB_8d_FD_188564 | JGI IMG/M metagenome (GOLD analysis project Ga0255124, IMG submission 188564) | Freshwater microbial communities from St. Lawrence River, New York, United States - Law_Cont_RepB_8d | ecosystem: Environmental > Aquatic > Freshwater > River | place: USA: New York... | reverse complement strand
ATGTTGGGCGAGTCCCCTGGCGCTTGCGCTGCGGGCTGTCACGCAAGCGCCGCGAGGCGTGCTTGTCGATGATGGCCTTTTTGCCCGCTTGCACCTCGGGCTCGGCCCGGCGTGCATGCAGCGCGGCTTTGGCGGCGCGTGTGGATTCGGCCAGGTCCACCACCGGCAGGGGAATGTCGGCTTCCGCGTCGCTGCCCACGCGCAGGCCGCAGTGGCGCTGCACCTCGGGCGGCATTCGCCAGGGCTCGAACAACCAGGTGTCGGGCACGCGCCGCATGTGGGGCAGCCAGCGCCGCACAAAGATGCCTTTGGGGTCGTGGTCTTGCGCCTGCTTGATGGGGTTGTAGACCCGGGTGGTGTTGATGCCGGTGGTGCCCGACTGCATTTGCAACTGGCTCCAGTGGATACCGGGTTCGTAGTCCAAAAACTGGGTGGCCAGCCATTGGCCCACCGGTCGCCAGTCCAGCCACAGCGGGTAGGCCGCCACCGACACCAGCATGGCCCGCATCCGGAAGTTGAGCCAGCCCGTTTCATGCAGCATGACCACGCAGGCATCGACCATGGGCCAGCCGGTCCGGGCCGAGGTCAAGGCCACAAAGTGGCCATCGTTCCAGCCGTCCTCACGCAGGCCGTCATAGCCCGGGTGCATGTTGCGCCATTCGATTTCGGGCTCGCTTTCGAGTTTCTGGATGAAGTGGCAATGCCAGTGCAGGCGGCTCATGAACCCTGCCAGCCCTGCCCGGTGGCGACTGGCTTGAGGCGGCAGGGCATCGTGTGTGGCGCGGGTGGCTTGCACCACTTCGCGCATGCTCAGGCAGCCCCAGGTCAAGTACGCCGACAGGCGCGAACAGGCGGTGGGCGATGACAGCGGCGACGAGATGCCGCCGCGGTAGCCCTGCGCCCGCACATCCAGAAAACTGTGCAGGGTCTCCAAGGCCAGGCGACGTCCACCGCGCTGTCGCTGCCTCGGGTCATGCCGCAGGCCGGGTGGGGGCACCATGCTGTCCGGGCCAAGGTTCTCGGGCGACTGGAAAAAACGCAAATCGGGCAATACGGCTTGGGCCATGGCCATGTGGGCTTCCCAGCGCGCTTGCCAGGTGTTGCGGCTTTTCAGGCGGCGTACCACGCCAAACTGTGGCAACTCGGTCCATGCCAGACCGATGCTGCGGCACCACGCGCCCACTTGCAGGTCCCGCGCGTAAGTCCAGGCATTGCCGGTTTCCTGGTGCGAGACCAGTTCGGCAAAGGGCGCTTGCGCTTGCAGCGCCGCCAACACCTGCACCGCGGGCCCCATGCGCAGCTGCAAGCCGCCGCCCAGCGCTTGCAGGTCGTGGTGCAAGGCCGCCAGGGATTCGCGGACAAATTCAAAGTGTTGCAGTGCCGCATCGGGCTGCGCCCATTGTTCGGGCTCCAAGATGTACAGGCACAGCACAGGCCCCTGACGGGCGGCATGGCACAGCGCCGCATGGTCGTGCAGGCGCAAATCGCGTTTGAACCAGACCACACGGTAAGTCATCGCAGCCTTGACCCGGGGCTTGGAACAGGGCCCAGTCCACCGGGCCCCTGACCGTAGCGGGTCGGGTCGATGTCCATGCAACCCAGCAGGGCCTGGGGCAGGTCGGGCGCTTGGCGTTGGAGGTAGCGGCGCACAAAGTCGCCGCTGTGCCAAGGCGCGGTGGCGCCGCTCCAGACCGCCTGGTCCTGCACCCGCCAATGGCCCTCCTGCAGGCGCAACACCACCAGCGCGGGCTTGAGCGTGTCAAAAGTCACCTCGGCCAGGCCCCAGCCGTCCAGCTGGCGCAGCTGCACGCCGCGCGCGCTCAGGGAGTCGGGCAGGCTGTGACCTTGAATGGCACCCACCAGGGCCTGGGCCGTGGGGCTGTCCGGGGTCAGGGGGGCCAGGGCGCTGCAATCGCGCCGCCAAGCCAGTGCCAGCTCGGCGGCCCAGCCTTGCAGGTCAAAGCGTTGACCGTTCACGGCCAACACACCCCGGCCGTCGAGCTGTTCCCAATCGACATGGCTGTCGATGACCGCCAGGCTGGTGAGCAGGGCCACAACGGCCGCCACATGGCGTTTCATCCCGGCAGACCCCAGGCCCCAGGCCGGGCGGGGCGGGGCCGCCAAGACATTTGTATTTTTTGATTCATATTCTGTCTTTGGAATTTATTTTGAAAATTTTGGGTAATTTTGTGACCCGATGGTCATAGAATATCCCATCGTTAACGGAGTAGCGCATGATCCAGAAGAAAACCGTCAAAGCCCTTGACATCGCTGTGTTCATCACGTCCCGCGCGGTCATCAAACCCGTGACCACGGAAGAGATCGCCAGCGGGCTGTCGCTGTCTTCGTCGTACACCGAATCCATCCTCAAAGAGTTGCGAGAGGCCGAGTTGATCCGCGCGCACCGTGGCCCGGGCGGGGGTTACCAAATCCGCGGCAACCCCGAGGACATCAGCCTGTGGGATGTGGTGAAACACTTCGAGGAAGTGCACAGCTTCGACGCCCTGTACCCGGATGCCGACCACCCGATGAAGGCCCTGGAGTCGGACATCCAGAACAACATGCAGAGCTTGCTTCAGTCGCAAACCCTGTCGGATGTGGCGGTGCCCTACATGCCCAGGGATGCCAGGGTGACGTCCATGATGGGGCAATTCCGCCTCAAGCCTTTGCCACCGCCAGTCATGCCACGCGCACCGAATTCGGTGTTCCAGCTCAGCATGATGATGTGAGGCCGATGGCCCCTCAGTGCGGCGCCCAGGCGAACTCGCGAAGTTGCTCCAGGGTCACGTAGTCCAGGGCTTTTTGGTGGGTGCTCTCGAGCACCACGGGCGGCGCCACACCGGCCTGAAAGGCCTCGAGCCAACGCAAGGCACACAAACACCAGCGGTCGCCGGCCTTCAAACCGGCAAACCGGTGTTGGGGTTGTGGCGTCATCAGGTCATTGCCACGCGCACGTGAAAAATTCAGAAAAGCCTGGGTCACTTTGGCGCAAATCACGTGCGTGCCTGTGTCTTCTTCGTGGGTGTTGCAGCAACCGTCCCTGAAATACCCCGTCAACGGGTCGTAGGAGCAGGGGATCAGTTCACCACCGAGCACGTTCAAACCAAAGCGATTCATAGGCGTCCGAGCACGAGTAAGAAAGAGTTGCACATTGTCTGTGTGTCAGGGTAGCCGGTCTGTCGCGCAGGGGCCATGGTGGTCCAGGTCGCGGGGTTTTTCGGGGTCAAGCCGCAAAAAACAGATCGAAAGACAGATGGTCAGCCAGGCAGCAGCGGCCTAGCATGACCGGGTGACTGCCCATTTTGACCACGCCCCCGGCAACAGGACCCGCGCGCACCCCGGTCCGATGCTCGACCGTTGGGCACACGCCCAGCTCTCGACCTTGACGCGAGGGGTGTCGACCGCCTCGCTGCGCATGGCGTTTGACGACTGGTTGACCCATTTGTCGCACAACCCGGCGGAGCAACTCAAACTCATGCAGCGGGCCCTGAAAGGCCTGCAGGACTGGTGGGACTTTGTGGCCCTGGCGCCGCATGACCCTTGCAAACCCTGCATCGAGCCCCCGGTGCATGACACCCGCTTTGCTCACCCGAGTTGGCAACACTGGCCCTTCAACGCGCTCAGTCAGGGCTTTTTGCTGACCCAGCAATGGTGGCAAGACGCGTGTCTGGGCGTGCGCGGTGTGTCGCCGCACCACGAGGCGGTGGTGAACTTCACGGTCAGGCAGGTGTTGGACATGTTCTCGCCCGCCAACTTCTGGCTGAGCAACCCGGAAGTGCTGGAGCGGACCCAGCACACCCAAGGTGCCAATTTGCGCCAGGGCTGGCGCAACTGGCTGGACGATGTGCAACGCTGGCAAGCCGGTGCGCCGCCCCAAGGCGCCGAGGCATACCGGGTGGGGCAGGAGGTGGCCATCACGCCCGGTCAGGTCATCTACCGCAACCACCTGATCGAACTGATCCAGTACAGCCCCGTCACCGCACAGGTAGGGCCCGAGCCGGTGCTGATCGTGCCCTCGTGGATCATGAAGTACTACATCCTGGACCTGTCGCCACACAACTCCCTGATCCAGCACCTGGTGGGCCAGGGCCACACGGTGTTCGCCATGTCCTGGGCCAATCCCGGGGCACAGGACAGGGACTTGTCGATGGACGATTATTTGCGCATGGGCGTGATGGATGCGCTGCATGTGTTGGGCGAGGTCATGCCGCACCGCCCGGTGCATGCCGTGGGCTACTGTTTGGGCGGCACGCTGCTGGCGATGGCGGCGGCGGCGATGGCCCGCGATGGCGACCAGCGCTTGGCCAGTTTGACCCTGATCGCGGCGCAAACCGACTTCAGCGAACCGGGCGAGCTGGCGCTGTTCATCGATGACAGTCAGGTCGCGCACCTGGAAGACATCATGTGGGACCGGGGCTATCTGGACAGCTCGCAAATGGCCGGGGCTTTTCAGTGGCTCAATTCCAACGACCTGATCTGGTCACGGCTGTTGCGCGAGTATTTGCTGGGCGAGCGCAGCCCGGTGAGCGATTTGATGGCCTGGAACGCCGATGGCACGCGTTTGCCCTACCGCATGCACACCGAGTATTTGCACCGCCTGTTCCTGAACAACGACCTGGCCAGCGGGCGCTACCCGGTGGACGGCAAACCCGTGGCCTTGACGGCCATCCAGTGCCCGATCTATGCCATCGGCACGGTGCGTGACCATGTGGCGCCCTGGCGTTCGGTGCACAAATTGCATTTGCTCACCAACGTCGACACCACGTTCGTGTTGACCTCGGGTGGGCACAACGTGGGCATCGTCAACCCGCCCGGGGCGGCTGGACGCAGCTTCCAGGCGCTGACCCGTTGGCACGATGGCCCCTACCTGGACCCCGAAGCCTGGTTGCAGGCAGCGCCTGTCCACGAGGGCTCCTGGTGGCCGCACTGGTTGGGCTGGCTGCAAGCGCATTCGGGCCCACCCGAGCCGCCGCCCACCATGGGTGTGCCGGGTTGCCCGCCTTTGTGCCCCGCACCGGGAACCTTTGTGTTGCAACCCTGAAAGACCGTCATGGACAAGAATCCGCACGCTTTTCATGAACTATTTGCACAGTTGGGTTTGCCCAGCGACGCCACCAGCATGGCGCAATTTGTGCAAGCCCACAGCCCCTTGCCCGGGGCCGTGGACTTGCCCGATGCCGATTTCTGGAGCCCATCGCAGGCGGCCTTTTTGCGGGAGAGCTTGCTGCAGGACAACGGTTGGGCGCAGCAGGTGGACGGGCTGAGTCAGGCCCTGCGACAGGCTTGAAGCGGCACCGAGGCCGCCTGGAGTTGGCGCTCTGGCCGCCCGCCCGAGGGGTGTTTGCGCCAGCAACTGGGCGCGTGGGTGTGGGCAAGATGCGCGACAGCTGAGCGGGCAGCGGGTGGATAAGATGGCCAATCCTGTGCATGCCCATGAACTTTCCGCTCATCACCGACCCGTTTTTCTACCTGATCGCCGTGCCGGCGGTGCTGCTCCTGGGCTTGAGCAAAAGCGGTTTCGCTTCAGGCTTTGGCTCCCTGGCCGTGCCCATGATGGCCCTGGTCGTCTCGGTGCCGCAGGCCGCCGCGATCCTGATGCCGGTCTTGCTGGTGATGGACCTGCTGGGCATGGCCGCTTACCGCAAGGACGTGGACAAGGCTTTGCTGCGCTTCATGGTGCCGTTTGCCATGGTGGGCATCGTGCTGGGGGCCTTGCTGTTCAAGCTGCTCGATGCGCGCTTCGTGGCGGCCATTGTGGGCGCTTTCACCTTGTTGTTTCTGGCCCAGCAAATGCTGTTCAAGCCCAACCCCGACGGCCCGCCGCCGCCGCGCTGGTTGGGGGGGGTGCTGCTCATCACCTCGGGCTTTACCAGCTTCATCTCGCATGCGGGCGGCCCGCCGGTCAATGCCTATGTGATGCCCCTGAAGCTCAAGCCCGTGCTGTTCACCGGTACGTTGGCGTTCTTGTTTTTCTTCATCAACATGGCCAAGTGGCTGCCCTATGCCTGGCTGGGGTTGCTGGATTGGCGCAACCTCGCCACCTCTTTGGTGCTGTTGCCGCTGGCCCCCATTGGCGTGTTGGTGGGCGTGCGCCTGGCACGCCGCATCCGGCCCGATTTGTTTTACCGCCTGGTGCGCATCGGCATGTTCCTCACGGGCTGCAAGCTCTTGTGGGACGGCTTGCGCTGAACAGGCCCATCAACCCCGTCAGGAGACCTCTCATGAAAGCAGCCTGGTACAGCCGCAACGGCGAAGCCCAAGACGTGATGCAGGTGGGCGAATTGCCCACGCCCAGCCCCCGCTCCGGCGAAGTCCTGGTGCGTCTGGCCACCTCGGGCGTGAACCCGTCCGACGTCAAGTCGCGTCGCGCCCGCCCCTTGGGCGAGCCGCTGATCGTGCCGCACAGCGATGGTGCCGGCGTGATCGAAGCCGTGGGTGAGGGCGTGCCCGCCGCGCGCCTGGGTGAGAGGGTGTGGGTGTGGAACGGCCAGTGGCAAAGGCCCTGGGGGACCTGTGCGCAATACATCGCCTTGCCCGCCGCACAGGCGGTGCCCCTGCCCGATGGCACCGATTTCGCGGCCGGGGCCTGCATGGGCATTCCTGGCCTCACGGCGGTGCAGGCGGTGATCCTGGCCGAGCGACTGGCGGGTGATTTGCGCGGTCAGAACGTGCTGGTCACCGGGGCCTCGTCGGCAGTGGGCCACTACATCACCCAAATGGTGACACAGGCCGGTGGCCGGGTGATTGGCACCGTGGGCTCTGAAGCCAAAGCCGAACACGCCCGCGCTGCGGGCATGCAGGAGGCGGTGTTTTACAAGACCGAGTCGGTGCCCGCGCGGGTCAAGGCCCTGACGCAAGGCCGGGGAGCCGATGTGGTCATCGACATGGATTTTTCGACCACCGCCGCCTGGGCCTCGGAAGGCGCTTTGGCCCCGCATGGGCAGGTGGTGTGTTACGGCTCGAATGCGCTGGAAGTGCCGCTGCCGTTTCGCCCCTGGCTTTTCCAGTCCATGGGTGTGAAGTTCTTTCTGGTTTACGACCTGACGGCGGCCGATCGCCAGACGGCCGTGGCCCGTTTGTCGGGCATGCTGGCCGCCGGGCAGTTGCAGCACAGCATCGGCGCAAGCCATGCACTTGACCAAGTGGTGCAGGCGCACCACGCGGTGGAAGCCGGGCAGACCGTGGGCAATGTGGTGATCACGCTCTGAATTTGGCCCGATGCATCGCAAGGCCGTGTGCAACACCCGGGCATCGGCCAGTTGCCGTTATGCTTCACGGGCTTGTTGGCTTTCTTGTTTGGTAATGGTTGTTTGATCGTTCATGGCTGCTTCACCCAAATCGCTCTCGGGCCTGGCCCCTTTTTTCAAGCCCTATCGCGTCGCCTTGGTGGTGGCCGCCTTGTTCCTCTTGCTGGCCGCCGGCACCACCTTGGCCTTTCCATGGGTCTTGCGCCAGCTGATCGATCAGGGCCTGGCCACCGGGGCAACGGCCGAGCAGTTGTCGGGCAATTTCCTGCAACTTTTTGGCGTGGCGGTGGCCTTGGCGGTGTTTTCATCGGGGCGCTACTACACCGTGAGTTGGCTGGGTGAGCGCATCACCGCCGACCTGCGCAATGCGGTCTACGCGCATGTGCTCAAGCAAAGCCCGGCATTCTTCGAAACCACACAGTCGGGCGAAGTCCTGTCGCGCCTGAGCAATGACACCACGCTGGTGCAGACCGTGGTGGGTTCTTCATTTTCCATGGGGCTGCGCAATCTGGTCATGGGTTCGGGCGCGCTGCTCATGCTGGTGTGGACCAACCCGATGCTGATGTTGCAGGTGGTGGCTGTGCTGGTGGCGGTGATTTTTCCCAGTGTGTACCTGGGCCGACGCGTGCGCCGTTTGTCACGCACCAACCAGGACCGGGTGGCCGATTCGAGCGCCATCGCGTCCGAGGTGCTCAATGCCATCAGCGTGGTGCAAAGTTATACCGCTGAGGGGCGCGAAACCAGCCGCTTCATCGATTCCAGCTTGCGGGCCCTGAGTTCGGCGCTGGGCCGCATCCGCGCGCGTGCGGTGCTGGTGGGTTTCATCATCACGGCCTCCAGTGCCGTGTTGCTCTGGGGCCTGTACATGGGCACGCTGGCGGTGCGCGAGGGCACCAGCACGGCCGGCCAGCTGGGCGAGACGGTGTTCTATGTGATCTTGCTGGCCAGTGCCTTTGCGGTGCTGGGTGAGGTGTATGGCGATTTGTTGCGCGCGGCAGGCGCCACCGAGCGCCTGATGGAGTTGCTGCACACCGAGTCCAACCTCAAGATCGCCCCTGTGGCGCAACGGGCGCCCTGGCCCCAAGGCGGGTCTTCATTGCAACTCGAATCGGTGCGTTTTCATTATCCATCGCGACCCGACACCTGGGCGCTGGACCAGCTCAACGGCCAGATCCACCCGGGCCAGACGGTGGCCGTGGTGGGCCCCAGCGGCGCGGGCAAAACCACCTTGTTCGATTTGCTGATGCGCTTCCACGACCCGCAGTCGGGCCGCATCGTGCTGGACGGTGTCCCCATTGACCAGATGGACCTGCATGACCTGCGCCAGCGCATGGCCATCGTGCCGCAGGAGCCGGTGATTTTTTCGGGCACGGTGATCGAAAACATCCGCTACGGCCGCCCCGAAGCCAGCTTCGAAGACGTGCAGGCTGCAGCCCTTGCCGCCTACGCGCAGGAGTTCATCCGCGAACTGCCCGAGGGCTTTGACACCTACCTGGGCGACCGGGGTGTGCGCTTGTCGGGTGGCCAGCGTCAACGCATCGCCATTGCGCGGGCGATCCTGAAAAATGCCCCGCTGCTGCTGCTGGACGAGGCCACCAGTGCGCTCGATGCCCAAAGCGAAAAGATGGTCCAGGCGGCTTTGGACAAGGCCATGGTGGGCCGCACCACGCTGGTGATCGCGCACCGCCTGGCCACCGTGCAGCGTGCCGACGTGATCTGGGTGCTCGAGCGCGGCCGTCTGATGGAGCAGGGCACCCATGCCCAACTGCTGGCCAAGGGCGGCCTGTATGCCAGCCTGGCGGCCTTGCAGTTCAACGCCGACCACAGCGCCTGAAAACCCTTTTGCAGGCGCCCAACCCGTGGGCGATGGGATTTCACAAAACCATCGCCCACGGGGTGGGCGCCTTCAGAATCCTCGCCCACGGGGTGGGCGCCTACACAGATGTGTGGGTGTCATCGGCCGCTTTGTCCCTGGCCTCCTGTGCCTCCTTGGCCTCCTTGGCTTCTTGCGCCGCTTTTTCCCGCGCCCGCTGCTGGCGTGTTTGTTCCTGGGCCTTGCGCACATCGTGCATTTGCCAGAAGGCAAACACGAACACCAGACCAAAAATGCCCAACTCCAACCAGATTCCCATGGCATGCCCTTTCGTGTTCGGGTGTGTCAATAAAGATTGACAGCACAGATTATCAGGTTATATTGACAGTTCAGTCTGTCAGCTTGGGTTGACAGGCCTTCACCGTTGGAGGTCCCATGAGTCTGTTGACACGCGCCGAGCAGGCCCTGAGCACACATTTCGAGCAAGCCGCGGGTGTGGGCGCCCCTGCGCGGCTGGTGGCGGCCATGCGGCATGCGGTTTTTTCGGGTGGCGCCCGCATCCGGCCCCAGTTGTGCATGGCCGTGGCCACCGCCTGTGGCGACGACGCACCGCAGCTGACCAACGCCGCAGCGGTGGCGCTCGAATTGATGCACTGCGCTTCTTTGGTGCACGACGACATGCCCGCCTTTGACGATGCCGACACCCGGCGCGGTCGTCCCACGGTGCACAAGGCTTTCAGCGAACCGCTGGCCCTGCTGACGGGTGACGCACTGATCGTCATGGCTTACCGCGTCTTGCTGCAAGCCGGTGCGCAGCGGCCCGAGCGCCTGATCCAGCTGATGGACAACATGACCAGCGGCGTGGGCCTGCCCAATGGCATCGTGGCCGGGCAAGCCTGGGAGTGCGAGACCAGCGCCGACCTGGGCCAATACCAACGCGCCAAGACAGGGGCCTTGTTCGTTTCGGCCACCTGTGCGGGCGCGCTCAGCTGTGGCTACGAGCCAGAGCCCTGGGCGCCTTTGGGCAGCTACCTGGGGGAGGCCTACCAAGTGGCCGACGACATCCGCGACGTGATCGCCGACGCGGCCACGCTGGGCAAACCGGCCGGGCAGGACGCGTTGCACGCCCGCCCCAGCTCGGCCCAGGCCTTGGGTCTGGACGGCGCCATCGCCCACTTTGACCACCTGATCGAGCAGGCCGCCACGTCGATCCCGGCGTGTTCCTGCCGTGACATGTTGCGCCAGCTGGTGCAACTCGAAGCCGAGCGCCTGGTGCCCAAGGCCTTGTGTGAAGGCTATTTCAAGACCCACCCTGCGGTGGCACCGGCCCGCATCAACGCCCCGCATTGAACGCCCCGCACGCCCGACGCGAAGGAAGCCGCATGTCACAACCCTTGGATCTTGCCACCCTGCAGGCCAGTCCGGCACCTGCCTCGTTCAAGGACGTCTGGCAAGCCCGGCTGGAGCGGTGGTACGCGCACCCCGGTTTGTACCGCTGGTCCTTGCGCAACCCACTCACCCGCTGGCTCACCCGCAGACGGACCCGCCGGCTGTTTGAGCTGATGGCCGGTTTTGTACACAGCCAGGTGTTGCTGGGCTGCGTGCGGTTGGACCTGTTTCGCGCCTTGCACCAAGCCCCGACCGATCTGAACGAGCTCGCGCGTCGCACAGGACTGGCCCCTGCGGTGCTGCAGCGCTTGCTGTTGTCGGCCGTCGCGCTCGGTCTGCTGGAGCACCGCAGCCAGGGCCGCTTTGGCCTGGGTCCGCTGGGGGTGCCGCTGGCGCAACACGAGGGCATTGCCCAGATGATTGAGCACAACCACCTGCTCTACCAGGACATGCAGGACCCGCTGCAATTCCTGAACAACGCCTGGACCGGTGGCATGGCCGAGTACTGGCCCTACGCCCACGAAAAAACCGCAGCCACCTTGCCGGCGGCCGAGGTGGACAAGTTCACCCGTTATTCGCAGCTCATGGCCGCCTCGCAGGGCTTTGTGGTGCAGGAGATCCTGTCGTCCTATTTCTTTGACGAGCACCGCTGTGTGCTCGATGTGGGGGCGGGCAAGGGCCGCTTCGTGAGCGAATTGGCAGCGCATGCGCCACACCTGCAGTTCAAGATGTTCGACCTGCCGCCGGTGCTGGCACTGGCCCGCGAGGGCCTGCAGGCCAAGGGTTTGGGCGCGCGTGTCAGCTTGCACCCTGGCAGCTTTCTGGACGACCCCCTGCCCGAAGGCGCGGACCTGATCACCCTGGTGCGGGTGGCGCATGACCACCCGGATGCGGTGGTGCGTCAGATTCTGCAAAAAGCCTATGCCGCTTTGCCCCTGGGCGGCGTTTTGCTGCTGGCCGAACCCATGGCCCAGCCTGACGAGGCGGCTGGCCAGGCCGAGGCCTCGGTGGACGCCTACTTTCACTTTTATCTGCTGGCAATGGGGGCGGGGCGACTGCGCACGCCGCACGAGCTGCAAACCATGATGCAGGAGGCAGGTTTCACCCATGTCGAGCAGGTGCCCAACGCCATGCCCATCCATGCGCGCATCCTTGTGGGGCGTAAATCTCAGTGTTTACCCTAGGTTTTGGTCGAAAGTGTCAATACACTTTGACATTCTTTGATGTAAAGCAAAAAATACAGCCATGAAGTCTCAAGCCGTCGTTTTCAACAGTCCCAGGCACCTGTCCCTGCAGGCCCTGGAGTTGCCTGAACTGCAGGCAGGGCAGCTGGAGGTGGCCGTGGAGTTCAGCGGCATCAGCACCGGCACCGAGCGCATGCTCTGGGATGGCAGCATGCCCCCTTTCCCGGGCATGGGCTACCCGCTGGTGCCGGGTTACGAGACGGTGGGCCGTGTGGTTCGTTCCGCCTCGGACTCGGGCATGCGGACCGGTCAGCGTGTGTTCGTGCCCGGCGCCAACTGCTTCACCGGGGTCAAAAGCCTGTTTGGCGGTGCCGCCTCGCGCTTGGTGGTGACCGAGCAAAAAGTGGTGCCCGTGGCCGAGCATCTGGGGGCGCAATCGGTCCTGCTGGCGCTGGCTGCCACGGCCTACCATGCCGTCTCGGGCGGTGGTCAGCAAGACCCGTTTGAAGCGCCTGAACTGATTGTGGGCCACGGCGTGATGGGCCGCTTGCTGGCGCGCCTGACCGTGGCGGCCGGCCTGCCTGCCCCCACCGTGTGGGAGACCCAGCCCGAGCGCGCCTCAGGGGCCGATGGCTACAGCGTGGTGCAGCCGCAAGACGACCCGCGGCGCGACTACCGCACCATTTACGACGTGAGCGGCGATGGCAGCTTGCTCAACAGCCTGATCCAGCGTTTGCGTCCTGGTGGCGAGTTGGTGCTGGCCGGTTTTTACAAGCAAGACCTGTCATTTGCCTACGCGCCGGCCTTCATGCGCGAAGCGCGCATGCGCATCGCCGCCGAATGGAAACGTCCCGATTTGTTGGCCGTCAACGAGCTGGTGAACACCGGTCGCTTGTCGCTTGACGGATTGATCACCCACGCCCAGCCCTCAACACAAGCTGGTTCAGCCTACGAGACCGCCTTCGCAGATGCGGGCTGTCTCAAGATGATTCTTGATTGGAGTGCCACCTCATGAACACCGATACCACAGTTCAACCCATCAAATTTGTTGAAGTGCTGCGCCGCGAGGCCGACATCGAACCCGATGCCGTCAGCACCGCCGAGGTGACGAAAGAAACCCAGATCATTGCGATCTATGGCAAAGGCGGCATTGGCAAGAGCTTCACGCTGGCCAATCTGTCCTACATGATGGCGCAGCAGGGCAAAAAAGTGCTGCTGATCGGCTGCGACCCCAAGAGCGACACCACCAGCTTGCTGTTCGGCGGCAAGGCCTGCCCCACCATCATTGAGACCTCCTCGCGCCTGAAACTCTCCGGCCAGGCCGTCAGCATTGGCGATGTCTGCTTCAAGCGCGATGGCGTCTTCGCCATGGAGCTCGGTGGCCCCGAAGTCGGTCGTGGCTGCGGCGGTCGCGGCATCATCCACGGCTTTGAAACCCTCGAAAAACTCGGTTTCCACGACTGGGGCTTTGACTACGTGCTGCTCGACTTTTTGGGCGACGTGGTGTGCGGCGGCTTTGGCCTGCCGATCGCCCGCGACATGTGCCAAAAGGTCATCGTGGTGGCCAGCAACGACCTGCAGTCGCTGTACGTGGCCAACAACGTGTGCTCGGCCGTCGAATACTTCCGCAAGCTCGGCGGCAACGTCGGCGTGGCCGGCATGGTCATCAACAAGGACGATGGCACGGGCGAAGCCCAGACCTTTGCTGCCAATGCCGGTATCCCGGTGCTGGCGGCCATTCCGGCCAACGAAGACATCCGCCGCAAGAGCGCCAGTTACGAGATCATCGGCCGGCCTGACGGCGAGTGGGGCCCCTTGTTCGCCGAGTTGGCCAAGAACGTGGCCGAAGCGCCACCCCAACGCCCCAAGCCCCAAACCCAGGACCAGTTGCTGGGCCTGTTCAGCGCCGACGTGGTCGGTCGCAATGTGGTGCTCGAGCCCGCCACCGTGTTCGACATGGTGGGCAAGAACGAAGACATCAAGCCCTCGCTGGAAGTCGTCTACGACGCAGCCTGAACGCTGCTGCCGACACACCCACAGGACCAGGCCATGACACGCACCATCCCGATCCATCCGAGTTCCGACGCACCCAATCCTGCAGGCCTGCAAGGCGACGGCTTGGGCTGCCACGCCGGTACCGAAGCCATGGTGGCCGCGGCCAAAGAGGCGGGCAAGTCCGAAGTGCTCGACCAGTATGCCCGCGATTACCCACGGCAACCCGATGCCGGACCGCACGACCAGCCACAAAGCATGTGCCCGGCCTTTGGCTCGCTGCGGGTGGGTTTGCGCATGAAGCGCACCGCCACCATCCTCTCGGGCTCGGCCTGCTGCGTGTACGGCCTGACCTTCACCTCGCATTTCTACGGTGCGCGCCGCAGCGTGGGTTATGTGCCCTTCAATTCGGAGTCGCTGGTCACAGGCAAGTTGTTTGAAGACATCCGGGAGACCGTGCACGCCGAGGCCGATCCGGACAAGGTCGACACCGTCATCATCATCAACCTGTGCGTGCCCACGGCCAGCGGCGTGCCGCTGCAGCTGCTGCCCAAAGAAATCAACGGTGTGCGCATCATCGGCATCGACGTGCCCGGTTTTGGCGTGCCCACCCATGCCGAGGCCAAGGACGTGCTGGCCGGGGCGATGCTCAAATACGCCCGCGAAGAAATCATGAGCGGCCCGGTGGCCGCGCCCCAGGCCGGCCGCGGCGACAAGCCCACGGTGACCTTGCTGGGCGAGATGTTCCCGGCCGACCCGGTCATCATCGGCCAGATGCTCGCGCCCATGGGCTTGGCCGCAGGGCCGGTGGTGCCCACCCGTGAATGGCGCGAACTGTATGCCGCGCTGGACTGCTCGGTGGCTGCAGCCATCCACCCCTTCTACACCGCCAGCGTGCGCGAATTCCAGACCGCTGGCCGCCCCGTGGTGGGCTCGGCCCCGGTGGGCCTCGAAGGCACACAGGACTGGTTGCAAAACATCGGCCAGGCCGCGGGCATTGCGCAGGCACAGATCGATGTGGCACGCAACCAGGTGCTGGCCCAGATGCGTGGCCTCCTGATGCAAAAGCCGATCTCGGGCCGCATCACCTTGAGTGGCTACGAAGGCTCCGAGTTGCTGGTGGGCCGCTTGCTGATCGAATGCGGTGCCGATGTGCGCTACGTGGGTTCGGCTTGCCCCGCCACGCCCTGGAACGCGCAGGACATCGCTTGGCTGCAGGCCAAGGGCGTGCAGGTGCAAATGCGCGCTTCGCTGGAGCAAGACCTCAACGCCATGTACGAATACCGGCCGCAGCTGGCCATTGGCACCACGCCGGTGGTGCAGATCGCCAAGCAAAACAGTGTGCCTTCGCTGTACTTCACCAACCTGATTTCGGCCCGGCCCCTGATGGGCGTGGCCGGTGCGGGTTCGCTGGTGCAGGTGGTGCAGGCCGCCATGGGCAACCAGGCCCGTTTTGATGCCATGAAGTCCTTCTTCGGCGATGTGGGCGCAGGCCATGCCGCCGGTGTGTGGGAGTCGGTGCCCAAGGATCGGCCCGAGTTCAAGGCCGAGACGCGTCGTCAGATCGAGAAGCTGCTGAAAAAGCGCAAAGCCGAGGAGATGGGTTCATGAACCAGGTGTCTCTTTCGCCCGAAGCGGTGGGCAAGCCCAAGTCGCCGCTGATCCTTGACCATGACCGCGCAGGCGGCTACTGGGGGGCGGTGTATGTGTTCACGGCCATCAAGGGCCTGCAGGTGGTGATCGACGGCCCGGTGGGCTGCGAAAACCTGCCCGTGACTTCGGTGTTGCACTACACCGACGCGCTGCCGCCGCACGAGTTGCCGATTGTGGTCACAGGACTGGCTGAAGAGCAACTCGGACGCGAAGGCACCGAAGGCTCGATGAAACGCGCCCACGCCACGCTCGACCCCGAACTGCCCGCGGTGGTGGTGACCGGCTCGATTGCTGAGATGATCGGGGGTGGCGTCACGCCCGAAGGCACCAACATCGCCCGGTTCTTGCCGCGCACCATCGACGAGGACCAGTGGCAATGTGCCAACCGCGCCATGTATTGGCTGTGGAGCGAATACGGTTTGCGCAAGGTACCGGCCCGCAAGCCCTTTGAAGACCGCCCGGCGGGCGAAAAACCCCGCGTCAACATCATTGGCCCTTGCTACGGCACCTTCAACAGCGCCAGCGACCTGGCCGAAATCCGCCGCCTGGTGCAGGGCATCGGCGCCGAGGTCAACATGGTCTTCCCCTTGGGCAGCCACCTGGCCGATGTGTCCCGTCTGGTCGAGGCCGATGTGAACATCTGCATGTACCGCGAGTTCGGTCGCATGCTGTGCGAGGCGCTCGAGCGCCCCTACATGCAAGCACCCATCGGCCTGCACAGCACCACCAGTTTCCTGCGCAAACTCGGTCAGTTGCTGCACCTGGACCCCGAGCCCTTCATCGAGCGCGAAAAACACACCACGCTCAAACCCATGTGGGACCTCTGGCGCTCGGTCACGCAAGACTTTTTTGCCACCGCCAGCTTTGCCGTGGTGGCAGGCGAGACGTATTCGCGCGGGCTCAAGAACTTCCTCGAAACCGAAATGGGCTTGCCTTGCCGATTCAGTGTCTCGCGCACCGCAGGCAACAAGACCGACAACGCCACGGTGCGCGAACTGGTCAAGACACAAACCCCGCTGATCATGTTTGGCAGCTACAACGAACGCATGTACCTGAGCGAGATCTCAGGGGGCAGTCCGATGCGGGCCGCCTTCATCCCGGCTTCATTTCCGGGCGCGATCATCCGCCGCCACACCGGCACGCCCTTCATGGGTTACAGCGGCGCCAGCTACGTGGTGCAGGAGGTCTGCAACGCGCTGTTTGATGCGCTGTTCCACATCCTGCCCCTGGCCACCGACATGGACAAGGCCCCGGCCACGCAGGCGCGCGGTGTCGTGGCCCCCAACGCCAACTGGCAAGACGAAGCCCAGCAGCGCCTGCGCGACGTGGTGCAAAGCCAGCCGGTGCTGGTGCAGATTTCTGCGGCCAAGCGTCTGCGCGACCAGGCTGAACAGCTCTCGCAGGCCCAGGGCCTGGCCGAGGTGACCGAAGACCACGTCATCGCGGCCAGCCGCGAACTGGGTCTGGGGGTGGCGGCATGAAGCGCACCCCATTGAACACACCAGCAGGTGCCGCCATGCGCGGTGCCGCTGACCCGATGTCGTGGCCTTTGGCTGCGGCTGCCCATCTGCGCGGGCTGTGCGCAACCCGGGTCGCAAGGCCTCGTTAACAGGAGCAAAACATGTCCACCAAGACATCAATATCCGGACTCACCGATGAGGAAGCCCAGGAGTTCCACCACTACTGGATGCAGGGCACCGTGGGCTTCACAGCAGTAGCTGTGCTGGCCCACATCCTGGTCTGGGCGTGGCGTCCCTGGTTCTGATTCAGAGCCTGACTTTTCAACCATAGATTGTCGGAGTCACTGACATGCAAAACACAACCCACCTCAACGAGGCCCATTCGCGTGCGGATGAGTCGCCGGCGTATTGGTCCATTTTCCTCATCGGATTCGGATTCTTGTTCGTGGTCGTCGTTCTGGCCAAACTGGTCGGCGTCCATTGGCGGGATCTGTTGCCCGGTGCTGAAGACGCCAAGAGCATGAGTCAGGGTGTGAAAGCTGCGGTGTACACCTTCATGTCCCACATCATTTAGGAGATTCACCATGTGGAGAATTTGGCGACTTTACGACCCCTTGCGTGCCATGGTATTGCAGGGCATTTTCTTGTTTGGCCTGGCCGCGATGATTCACCTCATCTTGCTCAGCACCAACAAATTCAACTGGCTCGACGGCGCGAAAAAACCCGTAGCAGCATCGGCGCAAAACTCGCCGCTGCCGACTGCGGTGGCTTCGCTCCCCGCGCCCAAGTCCTGATCCAGGACTTGTCGTTCAGGTGCTGTCATTGAACCGCGTTCAATGCGGCACCTGTTTATCCACTGATGTCAGGAGGACCAAGCCATGGCCATGCTGAATTTTGAGAAAAAGTACCGTGTTCGCGGTGGTACCCTGCTGGGTGGTGATTTGTTCGACTTCTGGGTCGGTCCTTTTTACGTCGGCTTCTTCGGCGTCACAACCTTGTTTTTTTCGTTCCTGGGCACGGCCCTCATCTTGTGGGGCGCCTCACAAGGGCCGACCTGGAACCTCTGGCAGATCAGCATCGCACCGCCTGATCTGTCCTATGGCCTGCGCTTTGCACCCCTGATGGAAGGCGGCCTGTGGCAGCTCATCACGGTGTGTGCGATTGGCGCCTTTGGCTCGTGGATGATGCGCGAGGTCGAAATCTGCCGCAAGCTGGGCATGGGCTTTCATGTGCCCGTGGCCTTTGGTGTGGCCATCTCGGCCTATGTCACGTTGGTGGTCGTGCGTCCGGTGCTCATGGGCGCCTGGGGCCACGGCTTTCCCTACGGCATCTTCAGCCACCTCGACTGGGTCTCCAACGTGGGCTACCAGTACCTGCACTTTCACTACAACCCGGCGCACATGATCGCCGTGAGTTTCTTCTTCGCCAGCGTGTTTGCCCTGTCGCTGCACGGCGGCCTGATCCTCTCGTCCACCAACCCGACGCCCGGCACCGTGGTCAAGACCCCCGAACACGAAGACACGTTCTTCCGCGACATCATCGGTTACTCGATTGGCACCCTGGGCATCCACCGTCTGGGCCTGTTCCTGGCACTGGCCGCTGTGTTGTTCAGCGCCCTGTGCATCGTGCTCAGCGGCCCCTTCTGGAGCCGTGGCTGGCCCGAGTGGTGGAGCTGGTGGCTGAACATGCCGATCTGGTCCCAGTGGCCCATTTGAGCCGGAATGCACACCCAGCCCAAATCTGAAGAATTGAGGAGTAGCACACATGGCCGACTATCAAAACCTGTTCACCACGGTGCAAGCCGTGGGTCCGGTGCACCACGGGGTGGCGCTGGGACACGGCAACAGCCCGCGTACCGGGCAACCCCTGATCAACTACTGGATCGGTAAACTGGGCAACGCCCAGCTCGGCCCCATCTACCTGGGGGGGCTGGGTCTGGCCTCGCTGGTGTGCGGCCTGATCGCCTTCACCCTGATTGGCATGAACATGCTGGCCTCGGTGAACTACGACCCGATCCAGTTCGTGCGCCAGCTGTTCTGGTTGTCGCTTGAGCCGCCACCGCCGAGCTATGGTCTGAGCATGCCGCCGCTGAACCAGGGCGGCTGGTTCCTCATCGTCGGCCTGTTCCTCACCGCGTCCATCATGTTCTGGTGGGCACGCACCTACCGCCGCGCGGTCGAGCTGGGCATGGGCACACACATCGCCTGGGCCTTTGCGGCCGCCATCTGGCTGTTCCTGGTGCTGGGCTTGTTCCGCCCCATCCTGATGGGCTCCTGGGGTGAGGCCGTGCCCTACGGCATCTTCTCCCACTTGGACTGGACCGCGGCCTTCTCGCTGCGCTACGGCAACCTGTTCTACAACCCCTTCCACGCGCTGTCGATCGTGTTCCTCTACGGCTCGGCGCTCTTGTTTGCCATGCACGGCGCGACGATCCTGGCGGTGACCCGCTTTGGTGGCGAGCGTGAGATCGAGCAGATCACCGACCGCGGCACGGCCTCCGAACGCGCGGCCTTGTTCTGGCGCTGGACCATGGGCTTCAACGCCACCATGGAGTCGATCCACCGCTGGGCCTGGTGGTTCGCGGTGCTGTGCCCCATCACGGGCGGCATTGGCATCTTGCTCACCGGCACCGTGGTGGACAACTGGTACCTGTGGGCCATCAAGCATGGTGTGGCGCCGCCATACCCCGAAATCTTTCCAGCGGTGACTGACCCCGCGCTGAGCACAGGAGTCAAGCCATGAACATGCACACCACCCACAAACCAAGCTGGATGGGCCGCATGGCCCAAGGCCTGGGCCTGGCGCTCGTCGGCCTGCTGCTGGCGGGTTGCGAACGTCCGATTCCCGAATCGGTGCAAAGCGGCTACCGCGGCACCGGCATGGCGCAGATCTACAACGCCCGCTTGCTCGAAGTCAAAACCGACCTCAACCAGCCGCCAGCGGTCATTCCATCGCCAGGCTCCGATGGCCCCAAGGCCTCCCAGGCCTACAAAAACGTCAAGGTGCTGGGCAACCTCAGTGTGGGCGAATTCAACCGGCTCATGGTGTCCATGACCAATTGGGTTGCACCCAACGAAGGCTGCGCCTATTGCCATCAGTTGCCCAACTTTGAGGACGACAGCAAATACACCAAGGTGGTGGCGCGGCGCATGGTCGAGATGACGCAGCACATCAATGCCGACTGGCAACCCCACGTGGCGCAGACCGGCGTGACCTGCTACACCTGTCACCGTGGTGAGCCGGTGCCCAAAGCGATCTGGTTCAAGTCCGACCCCCAGCCGCAAGGCTCGAACTTCATCGGCGACAAGGCCGGACAGAACGAGCCCTCGGCCGTGGTCAATTTGTCGTCCTTGCCCAACGACCCCTTCACCCCCTTCTTGCTGGGTGACCTGAATATCCGGGTCAATGGCCCGACCGCACTGCCGTCTGGCAACCGCCAGTCGATCAAGCAGGCCGAGTGGACCTATGGGCTGATGACGCACATGTCGACCGCGCTGGGTGTGAACTGCACCTACTGCCACAACACACAGTCATTCCAGAACTGGGAAAACAGCCCACCGCAGCGCGTGACCGCCTGGCACGGCATCCGCATGGCGCGGGACCTGAACCTGACCTACATGGAGCCATTGACCGAAGTCTTTCCGGCGCACCGCAAGGGCGCATTGGGTGATGTGGCCAAGCTCAACTGCGCCACCTGCCACCAGGGCGCCTACAAGCCGCTCAATGGGGCACCCATGGCCAAGGACTTTCCCGAACTGCTCAAGCCCGCTTTGGCCGCTGCCAAAGTCGCGTCCAAGTAGTCCAACGCCAGCCTTGCCGGACGCCTGTCATGGAAGTCAACCCACCACTTCATGACACGTTGTCTGGCGTGGTCGTGGTGCTGCTGGCCGACTTCCTGCGACAGCACCAGGGCTGGGGCTGGTTGCGCCTGGTGGCCGGGGCCACGCCCTACAAGGACGTGCCGGGCCTGACCATGGCCAAGGTGATGGGCAGCGGCCATGGGGGGGGCTTCAGCCTGCGCCCCAGTGCCACCCACCAGGGTCTGATCTGCACCTTCAGCCACCTCGATCTGGCGCTTCAATTCCTGGACGGTCCGCTGGTGCAGGCTTACCGCAGCCGCGCCCGCGAGTGGTGGAGCGGCGTCCTGTCGGTGCAATCGGCCAGAGGCCATTGGGACAAACAGGCCTGGCAGGCCACCAGTCCCGACGTGTTGGGCCAAGCGCAACAGGATGAGGCGCAGCGCAGTGCCCCATTTGCCGTGCTCACCCGCGCCAGCATCGTGCCCACCAAAGCCATGGCATTTTGGCGTTATGCGCCGTCTGCCCAGGCCGATTTGTCGCAGGCACCCGGATGTTTGCTGGCCATGGGATTGGGCGAGGCACCCTTGGTGCGGCAGTGCACCTTCAGCTTGTGGCAAGACACAGCGGCCATGCTGCAGTATGCCCACCAGGGCGCGCACCAGGCGGCCAGCGCTGCGGCCTACCGGCACCAGTTCTTTTCGGAGTCGCTGTTTGTGCGCATGCAGGTGCTGCAGATGGCCGGGGTCTGGCAAGGACGCAGTTTCAACCCGCAAGCCGTCGCACAGAGCCATGCCCCCTCCGGTGTTCTGACTGTCCCCGCACTGGAGCCCAGCCATGTCTGAGCAACGTGTGGTCATTGTTGGCGCTGGCATGGGGGGGTTGTGCAGCGCCATCGTGCTGGCGCACCAGGGGCTGAACGTCACCGTGGTCGAATCCTCCGGCGCACCCGGCGGCAAGGTACACAGCCGCGAAGTGAACGGCGTGGCCATCGACAGCGGCCCGACGGTGTTCACCATGCGCTGGGTGTTTGATGCCTTGTTGCGCAGCGTGGGCACCCGGCTGGAAGACGAGGTGCGGATCACCCCTTTGTCGGTGCTGGCGCGCCACTTCTGGCCCGATGGCAGCCAACTGGATCTGTCGGCCAACGCGCAGGAGAGCGAAGCCGCCATTGCCGCCTGGTCGGGCGGCGACGAAGCGCGGCGCTTTCGGGCGTTTTGCAAGACCACACGCCAGCTCTATGCCACGCTCGAAGGCCCGATGATCCGCGCCCAGCGCCCGCGCATGGGCGGCTTCATGGGTGACCTGGGCTTGAAAGGCTTGGGCGTATTGGCCCAACTCGGACCCATGCGCAGCCTTTGGCAACAGCTGGGCCACCAATTTGCCGATCCGCGCCTGCGTCAACTGTTTGCACGCTACGCCACTTACTGCGGCTCCGACCCCTGGCAGTCGCCGGCCACCCTGATGCTGATCGCGCAGGTCGAGATGGACGGGGTCTGGTCGGTCGAGGGCGGCATGGTCGGCATGGCCGATGCGCTGTCCCGGGTCGCCCGCCGTCGAGGAGCGGTGTTCCGCTACCACAGCACTTGCCAGCGCATCGAGCAGCGCCAGGGCCGCGTCTGCGGCGTGCAGCTGGTCTCAGGTGAATATCTGCCGGCCGATCGCGTGATCTTCAATGGCGACGCCGCCGCCTTGCGGGCTGGCTTGCTGGGGCAGGACGTGCAAGGCGCCGTCCCCCAGGCCGCGCCACCACGCTCCTTGTCGGCCCTGACCTGGTCCATGCACACCCCCGCCGAGGGTGTGCTGCTGGACCGACACAATGTTTTTTTTCAAAGCACTTACGCCAGCGAGTTCGAAGACATCTTCGAGCGACAACGCCTGCCCGAAAGCCCCACGGTCTATGTTTGCGCCCAAGACCGGCCTGCGCCGCTGGCCCCCGGCCAGGCCGAGCGTCTTTTTTGTCTGGTCAACGCCCCGGCCTGTGGCGATGGCGCAGGCATCACCGAGGAGGCTTTAGACCAATGCCAAACCCGCACCTTTCAGCATCTTCGCCAGCTGGGTCTGAAGCTCCAGCCCACGCCGGACAACAGCATCCGCACGAGCCCGCAGGACTTTCACCGGCGCTTTCCGGGCAGCGGCGGAGCACTGTACGGGCAGGCGACGCACGGCTGGACCAGCATCTTCAGTCGGCCTGGCTCCACCACACCCCTGCCGGGCCTCTATCTGGCGGGGGGCAGCGTGCATCCGGGGCCGGGCGTGCCGATGGCAGCCTTGTCCGGGCAGCGGGCGGCCGAGGCGCTGCTGGCGAGCCTCGCTTCGACCAAGTCGTATCCGATGGGGGCTACCTATGGTGGTATGTCGACGCCATGAGTGACGACGGCCAACACGGCATCACCCTCATTGCCTTTGTGGGCAGTGTGTTCTCGCCCTATTACGCCTGGGCGCGCGGCCGTGGCCGGGCCAATCCCGACAACCACTGTGCCCTCAATGTGGCGATCTACAGCCGGGGGCAGGGCCGCTGGGCCATGACCGAGCGCGGCCAGCGCCACTGCGCCCGAACTGCACGCCAGTTCACCATCGGCCCGAGCCAAATGCGCTGGGACGGGGACAGCCTCACCATCGACATTGACGAAGTGTGCGTCCCCATCCCGCGCCGAATCCGGGGGCGCATCAAGCTGTGGCCGCAGCAGCTGTTTGGCTATTCCACGCCACTGGACGAAAGGGCGCGCCACCGCTGGGGGCCACTGGCGCCGGCTTCGCGCATCGAGGTGGCGCTGGACGACCCCGACCTGAAGTGGCAAGGCCACGCCTACCTGGATTCGAACGAAGGCGACGAGCCGGTGGCGCAGGGTTTTCACACCTGGGACTGGTCCCGCGCGCGCATGCGCGATGGCAGCACCCTGGTGTTTTATGACATGCAGGCGCCGGGCACCGAAGACCGTGTGCTGTCGCTGCGCTTCACGCCCCAAGGCACGGTGGAGCCGATCGCCACACCCCCGGTGCAGACCTTGCCCAAGACCGGCTGGCGCATTGCGCGGCGCATGCGCAGTGCGCAAGCCGTGCGGGTGCACGAACAACTCGAAGACACGCCGTTTTACCAGCGTGCCTTGCTGCAATTTGATCACGCGGGCGAGCCTTTGCTCGCCTTCCACGAAACCCTGTCGGTGCCGCGATTGGTGTCACCGGTGGTTCAAGCCATGCTGCCCTTTCGCATGCCAAGGCGGGCTTGAGATGAACAGCCTCGAAATTGTCCAGCCCGGCCGTAAGCGCCGGTGCGCGCACGGTTTTGAGCTCACCCCATTCCTGGCCATGGTGGCCAAGAATAGCCCTCGTGCGGGCCGTGCACGTCTTCTGCAAGGAGAAAACGATGTCTGATCAAGACAAAGTCTGGCCAACGGGATTAACCCAGGCCGAATCGGAAGAGATTCACCGCAATCTCATCCAGGGCACGCAGATTTTCGGCATGATTGCCGCATTTGCCCATCTGCTGGCCTTCATCTACTCACCCTGGCTCAAGTAAAGGGGACACCTCATGATCTATTCGAAAATGTGGTTGGTGGTGAAACCTTCGGTGGGTATTCCAGTGTTCATTGCGGCTGTGGCGATTGCCTCGTTCAGCGTGCACTTGGCACTGACCCTGAATACCACCTGGGTGAAGAGCTTCCTCAATGGAGGCGCGAAAGTTGTTGCAACCGCTCCGGCGGATGCGGCGGCCAAGAAGTAACGGGCTTGTCCCGCCGAAAGGCCAGGCGCGCAAGCGCCTGGTCCTTCCCTGATGAACAAAACACAGACATCCTGGACGCAATCGCTGGCCAATTGGGGTCCGCGCTTTTTGCCATTTGCTGACGCCGCCAGCGAAGACTTGCCGCTGTCGCGTTTGCTGCGCTTGTCGCTGTTTCAAATTTCTGTCGGCATGGCCATGGTCATGCTGGTGGGCACCCTCAATCGCGTGATGATCGTGGAGCTCAAAGTCTCCGCCACGCTGGTGTCCTTCATGGTGGCCTTGCCCCTGCTGATCGCGCCTTTGCGAGCGCTCATCGGTTTTCGGTCTGACAACCACCGCTCGCAACTGGGCTGGCGGCGTGTGCCCTACATCTGGATGGGCAGCTTGCTGCAGTTTGGCGGCTTTTCCATCATGCCTTTTGCACTCTTGGTGCTGGCCGGTGCCGGACAAGCCAGCCAGGCCCCGGCATGGGTCGGACAGGTGGGCGCTGCGGGTGCTTTCTTGCTGGTGGGTCTGGGCATGCACACCGTGCAAACCGCAGGCCTGGCGCTGGCCACCGATCTGGCCACGCCAGAACGTCAACCTCAGGTGGTGGGCCTGATGTATGTCATGCAGTTGGTCGGCATGATCGGCAGTGCCTTGTTGCTGGGCTATTTGCTGCACGATTACAGCCCCGGCCAGCTCATCCGCGTGGTGCAGGCCGTGGCCGTGACCACCCTGGTGCTCAACGTGATCGCTCTCTGGAAGCAAGAGCCTCGCAGCCGATTGCGCAAACCCGGCACACCCGTCGAGCACACTTTCGGCCAGGCCTGGCAACTGTTTTGCCAGGGCCCGAACACCGTGCGGCGCCTGCTGGCGGTGGGCCTGGGCACCATGGCCTTCACCATGGAAGACGTCCTGCTCGAGCCTTATGGCGGCGAGATCCTGCACATGAGCGTGTCCAGCACCACCTTGCTGTCGGCCACCCTGGCCATCGGCGGCTTGACAGGTTTTGCCTGGGCCTCGCGCGTGCTGGGGCGCGGCGGTGACGCTTACCGCATGTCCGCCTGGGGGGCATGGATCGGCTTGCCCGCCTTTGTCGCCGTCTTGGCCTCGGCGCCTTTGGCATCGCCCGCTCTGTTTGTGCTGGGCATATTCCTGATCGGTCTGGGCGGCGGTTTGTTCGCCCATGGCACGCTCACGGCCACCATGCAATTGGCCCCACCCGGTCAGATCGGTTTGGCCATGGGGGCCTGGGGCGCCGTGCAGGCCACAGCAGCGGGTGTGGGCATGGCCGCAGGCGGCCTGCTGCGAGACGGCGTGGCCCTGCTCAGTAGCCCTGTCATGGGGTATTCGAGCGTTTACCTGACCGAGATGGTCTTGCTGGGCCTGACCCTGTGGGCCATGGGACCTTTGATGCGGTCGGCTGCACGGCCACCGAGCAACTCTGCATAATCTTCAGCTTCTCAAACCCTCCTCCCGACCCACCCACCAAGGACCCACCATGGAAATCAAACACATCCTCACCATCATGTTCGTGGTTTTCTGCCTGTTCATGCTGGCCAACTGGTTCAACCGTCCCAAAGGCCCACGCAAGTGATGGGGGCCTGACCGGCGCGCACCCGAATTGACCCGGGCGACCGACCCTGTCACCTGCCGCAGTCTGCGCCCATGGCGCCAGTTTCCGGGCAAGAGCCCGCTGATAAAAAAACCGCCGGCCAGCGGTTTTTTTCTGGGCGCTCGATGCCCATCGGGTGCGACCTGGGCGCTCAGCGCTGCCTCAACCTTGGCCCTTGTCGGGCACCTGGGCGAAAGACTCGGGCAGGCCCACCCACGGGGCATAAAAACCATCCCGGCTTGTGGGGGCGGCTGGCGCTTCGCGTTGCGTCAGGACTTCCCAGCCGGCCTGGGCGCTGTCGATCAAGGGCAGGGCGCAGTGCTTTTGCAGCAGCCGTGCGTAACCGGCCAGACCCGCGCCACCCAAAATGATGCTGGCCACCCCATGTTGGGCCGCATGCTCACAGGCCTGACCCAAGCATTGAAGGGCCATGTCCGGGTCGGCCTGCAGCTGCGCCCCGGTGGGGGCCACGGTTTCGATGTGCCGCAGCTGAGCGCCATAACCCAGGCCATTGGCCAGGCGCTGCAGCATGGGCTTCCAGCGCTCGCCGCCGGTCACGATGGCAAAGGGGCCGAGCGCAGCCGCACGGATGAACGAAGCCTCGGCCAGTCCGGTGACCGGGCAGCCACTGACCTCGCGCAGCGCGAACAAACCCGGGTCGCCAAAGCAGCCAATCAGCACGCCGTCCAGCGGCTGCCGTGGCGTGCCGCGGTGTGCGGTCCACACCGCCAGACAGGCATGGGCCGCCACCGCATGGCTGGCTTCACAGGCGATGTAAGGGGCGCCAAATTGGGCGGTTTGCACCAGCAGCTGCACACCCGGGGGCACCAGTGGCTGCAAGACATCCTGCAGCCGCTGCGTGGTCTGGGGGTTGGTGTTGGGGTTGATCAGCAAATAACGGCGCAGTGCGGTGGCGTCCATGCTCGGTGCTCCTTTTCAAATGTCCCTTGCAAAGGCCATGCCTGTGGCCATGGTGCACGGGCCATGGGGATCTTTGGCGTGGTCAGCATGATGCCACCAACTGCAAGACAGAGACAGGATTTATTGCATACAAAAAAACGCCAAATTGGGGTGTGACACCTTGGGTCAGGGCCACAATGGTGCCCAAAAACACCAATGTTGTGCCTCTGGTGGAGGGTCAAATGGGCGATTTGGAAAGTTGACTTCTTTTTTCTGAAGGGTTAATCCCAAATCCACATCAGGCATGACGATTGCATACAAGAATTGCTTGCCAGACTTTTGCGGCTTATGTTAGCTTTCGGAACCGATCTGTGGGTTTGCAAGGTCTGGTGCTCAATTTTTCAACGCACTTTTACTGGAGTCTTGACGATGAAGCTGTCTCAACTGTCCCCTCGTTTGCCCACCTCCTGGGCGCTCACCATGGCTGTCGGGATGGGGCTCAGCGCCATCTCCATGGCGGTTCAGGCCCAAGAAAAGGTCTTGCGCATTGCCATGACGGCGGCCGACATTCCCCGAACCCTGGGTCAGCCTGACCAAGGCTTTGAGGGCAACCGGTTCACCGGCATCCCGATGTACGACTCTTTGACCCAGTGGGATTTGTCCAAATCCGATGCGCCCAGTGTGGTGGTGCCGGGTTTGGCCACGTCGTGGACCGTGGGCGCGACCGACAAGACCAAATGGACCTTCAAGCTGCGCCCCGGCATCAGGTTCCATGATGGCTCGCCCCTGAATGCCGATGCGGTGGTCTGGAACGTGCGCAAGGTGCTGGACAAGGATGCGGTGCATTTCGATGCCAGCCAGGTGGGTGTGACGGCGTCGCGCATGCCCACACTGCGCAGCGCCCGGAAAATCGATGACCTGACGGTCGAGTTGACCACCAGCGAGCCCGATGCTTTTTTGCCCATCAACCTGACCAACCTGTTCATGGCCTCGCCTGCGCATTGGCAAAAGAAATTTGACGCGGCTGCGGGCGCGACACCTGCCGACAAATCCAAGGCGGCCTGGACCGCCTTCGCGGCCGATGCTTCCGGCTCCGGTCCCTTCAAGATGGCCCGCTTCGTGCCGCGTGAGCGCCTCGAAATGGTGGCCAACAAAACCTATTGGGACGCCAAGCGCATCCCCAAGGTGGACCGCGTGGTCCTGGTGCCCATGCCCGAGGCCAATGCCCGCACCGCCGCCTTGCTCGGTGGACAGGTGGACTGGATCGAGGCCCCCGCACCCGACGCCATGCCGCAAATTCGCCAGCGTGGTTTCAAGATTGAAAGCAACGCCCAGCCGCATGTCTGGCCATGGCAGTTGTCATTTGCCGAAGGCTCGCCCTGGCTGGACAAGCGGGTGCGTCACGCGGCCAATCTGTGCGTGGACCGTGAGGGCTTGAGAACCCTGTTGGGCGGCATGATGGCCGCCCCCAAAGGCACCGTGCCCCCTGGCCACCCTTGGTGGGGCAACCCCAAATTTGACATCAAGTACGACGTGAACGCGGCCAAGGCCCTGATGACGCAAGCGGGCCACAGCGCCGCCAAACCCCTCAAGGTCAAGGTGCAGATTTCGGCCTCGGGTTCTGGCCAGATGCAGCCCTTGCCGATGAACGAGTTTGTCCAGCAGTCGCTCAAGCAGTGCTTCTTTGATGTCCAGTTTGACGTGATCGAATGGAACACCTTGTTCACCAACTGGCGTCGCGGGGCCAAAGACCCCACGGCCAACGGTGCAGACGCCATCAACGTCAGTTATTCCGCCATGGACCCCTTCTTTGGCATGGTGCGCTTCACCAGCATGGGCACCTTCCCGCCGGTGTCCAACAACTGGGGGTATTACGGCAACCCAGAGTTTGAAAAACTGATTGCGGATGCCCGCACCCAGTTCGATGACAAGCGCCGCGACGATGCGCTGGCCAGACTGCACGCCCGCATTGTCGAAGAAGCCCCCTTTGTCTGGATTGCCCACGACGTGGGTCCCCGTGCCTTGAGCGCCAAGGTCAAAGGCTTCGTGCAACCGCGCAGCTGGTTTGTGGATTTGGCACCCGTCTCCATGGACTGATGGATCAGGTGTGGGCCCTTGGGCCCACACCCTCGGGTGTGCGGTCCAGGCTTCACAGGCCTGGCCGCACACCGCTTTGAATGCAGTTGGGGAGTGATGGCATGCTCGGCTATTTGTTGCGGCGTCTGATTTATTCTTTGCCCATCATGTTGGGGGTGGCGCTGGTTTGTTTTGCATTGGTGCATTTGGCGCCCGGCGATCCTCTGGTGTCTATCTTGCCTCCCGATGCGTCGGCCGATTTGCAAGCGCAGTTGCTCGAGTTGTACGGCTTCAACCGCTCTTATCCAGAGCAGTTTGTGTCTTGGGTTTGGCGTGCCCTGCAAGGCGATCTGGGCACATCGATCGCCAGCAACCGGCCTGTGGCCAGCGAGGTCATGACCGCGGTGGGCAACACCTTGCGGCTGGCGATGCTGGCGACCTTCATCGGCTTTGTGTTGGGCAGTTTTTTTGGTTTTGTGGCCGGTTATTTCCAGAACTCCTGGCTCGACAAGCTCGCTTCCCTGACTTCGGTGTTGGGCGTCAGCGTCCCGCACTATTGGCTGGGCATGGTCATGGTGATTGTGTTTTCCTCGATCCTGATGTGGCTGCCGCCCGGAGGGGCCGGGCCCGGGGGTTCGAGCCAATGGGTGTGGGATTGGGAGCACGTCAAGCACATGCTCCTGCCCGCCATCACCATGAGTGTGATTCCGATGGGCATCATTGCACGCACGGTGCGCGCCTTGGTGGCCGACATCCTGGCGCAAGAGTTCATCGTGGGCTTGCGCGCCAAGGGCTTGACCAATCTGGGGATCTTTTGGCATGTGGTCAAAAATGCAGCCCCCACGGCCCTGGCGGTGATGGGCTTGCAGCTGGGTTATTTGCTGGGGGGCTCGATCCTGATCGAGACGGTTTTTTCCTGGCCGGGCACGGGCTTTTTGCTCAATTCGGCAATCTTCCAGCGTGACTTGCCTTTGCTGCAAGGCACGATCCTGGTGCTGGCCATGTTTTTTGTCGTCCTCAACCTCATCGTGGATGTGATCCAGACTTTGCTGGACCCGCGCATTGCACGGGCTTGATGGCGACCACAAGGAAACACCATGACTTTTTTGAATGCGGCTGCGAGCCCGGTGCCACAGCTGGTCTTTGAGCGCTCCGCCGGTTATTGGGAAACCGTGTGGCGTCGATTTTTACGGGACAAAGTGGCCTTGGGCGCCGCCCTGGTGGTGCTGTTCTTGCTGGTGCTGGCCATTCTGGGGCCCTGGCTGGCGCCGATGGACCCCTACCAGTCCGCCATGCTCAAGCGCCTCAAGCCGATTGGCTTTGAAGGGCACCCCTTTGGCACCGACGAGTTGGGCCGCGACATGCTCAGCCGCTTGATGGTCGGGGCCCGGCTGTCTTTGTTCATGGGCATCACGCCCGTGGTGTGCGCCTTTGTCATCGGCTCCTTGATCGGCATCACCGCCGGTTACATCGGGGGTTGGGTCAACAGCGTGATGATGCGCACCATCGACGTCTTTTATGCCTTCCCTTCGGTTTTGCTGGCCATTGCCCTGTCGGGTGCTTTGGGCGCGGGCATCACCAATTCACTCATCTCCTTGACGATCGTGTTCATTCCCCCTCTGGCCCGTGTGGCCGAGAGTGTGACCACGCAGATCCGGGGGCGTGATTTTGTCGAGGCGGCCAGGGCGTCAGGCGCGTCCGCTTTCACCATTGTGCGGGTGCATGTGCTGGGCAATGTGCTGGGGCCGATTTTTGTTTACGCCACGAGTCTGATCGCGGTCTCCATGATCCTGGCCTCGGGTTTGAGCTTTTTGGGGCTGGGGGTCAAGCCACCTGAGCCGGAGTGGGGCCTCATGCTCAACACCTTGCGCACCGCCATCTACACGCAACCCTGGATTGCCGCCTTGCCGGGGGTGATGATTTTCATCACATCGATTGCCTTCAACCTCCTGGCCGACGGCTTGCGCTCGGCCATGGAAATCAAACAGTGAGGTCTGCATGACATTGGCCCATGACGACAGGGATGACCGTGCCCAGCCGATGCTCTCGGTGCGTGGCCTGGTCAAGCATTTCCCCCTCAAGAAAGACTTGCTGGGGCGAGGGGCGGGTGTGGTGCGCGCCGTCGATGGCGTGAGCTTTGATGTGTTCCAGGGCGAGACCCTGGGCGTGGTCGGCGAGTCCGGATGCGGCAAGTCGACCACGGCGCGTTTGCTGATGCAACTGATCGCCCATGACCAGGGCGAGTTGGTGTTCGACGGCCAGACGGTGGGCAGCAAGTCGCTGCCCTTGAAGGACTACCGTCGCCAGGCGCAAATGGTGTTTCAGGACAGCTATGCCTCCTTGAATCCGCGCCTGACCATGGAAGATTCCATCGCCTTTGCCCCCATGGTGCACGGACTGCCCGAGCGCGAGGCGGTCGAGCGCGCGCGTGACCTGCTCGATCGGGTGGGGCTGTCACCACAGCGCTTTGCCGAGCGTTACCCGCATGAACTCTCAGGGGGACAACGACAGCGTGTCAACATTGCCCGGGCTCTGGCCCTGCAGTCGCGTTTGATCATCCTGGACGAAGCGGTCTCTGCGCTCGACAAATCGGTGGAAGCGCAGGTGCTGAACCTCTTGCTGGACTTGAAAGAGGCGTTGGGCCTGACCTACATCTTCATCAGCCACGACCTGAATGTGGTGCGTTACATGAGCGACCGGGTCATGGTGATGTACCTGGGCCAAGTGGTCGAAGTGGGGGACAGCGAAACCCTGTTCAAGCATGCGGCGCACCCCTACACCCAAGCCTTGCTGTCCTCCATCCCGACCATGGACCCGGACCGGCGCACCGAAACGCCGCCTTTGGCGGGTGACCCGCCCAACCCCATCAACCCGCCCAGCGGCTGTCGTTTTCATACCCGCTGTGTGCACGCCCAGCCCATTTGCAGCGAAAAAATGCCGGTGCTGGCCCCAGCCTCACACGGCCAGCAGGTGGCCTGCTGGATGCACGTGGCAGGCGCCGCACACACGGCCGCCCCTGCCGGGCCAGGCCGTGTCCCCAATCAGGAGGCCGTGGCATGACAACGGATTCACCAACACCCGCCTATGTGGACATCCGCCAGTTGCAGGTCACCTTTACTGGTGGCAAGAAACCCGTGCAGGCGGTCTCGGGCGTGGACCTGCGCGTGCAGCGCGGCGAAGTGGTCGCCTTGATTGGCGAGTCCGGCTCTGGCAAAAGCGTCACCTTGCGCAGCTTGTTGCGTTTGCACGCCGAAAAGAAAACCCAGATTTCCGGACAAATCCGGGTGGGCGAGCACGATGTGCTGCAGCTGTCGTCGGACCAGCTCAGCCAATTTCGCGGGCGCGTGGCGTCCATGATTTTTCAGGAGCCTTTGCTGGCGCTGGACCCGGTGTACAGCGTGGGCCAGCAAATCATCGAAGCCATTCGCCGGCACGAAGATGTGAGCGAGGACGCAGCCAGGAAGCGCGCCCTGGCCTTGTTTGAGCGGGTGCGCATTCCCAGCCCGGAGCGCCGTCTGCAGGCCTATCCGCACGAGATGTCGGGTGGCATGCGCCAGCGCGCCATGATCGCTTTGGCGCTGGCCTGCCAGCCCCAGTTGCTGCTGGCCGATGAGCCCACCACCGCGCTGGATGCGACGGTGCAGATCCAGATCTTGCTGCTGCTGCGCGAATTGCAAAAGGAAATGGGCCTGTCGGTGATTTTTGTCACGCACGACATCGGTGCCGCGGTGGAGGTGGCCGACCGCATCGCCGTGATGTATGCCGGACGCATTGTGGAGGAGGGGCCCGCCCGCACCCTGATGCGTGAGCCCCGGCACCCCTACACCCGTGCCCTGCTGCAAAGCCGCGCCGACGGGGCCTTGGCCAAAGGCCAGCGTCTGGAAACCATCGCCGGCTCCCCGCCAGATTTGACGGATTTGCCCAAGGGCTGCGCCTTTGCCAGCCGCTGCAAGATGGCGGTACCGGCCTGTGATGCCACACGCCCGGACATCACTTGGCTGGACGATGGCCACAGTGTGCGCTGTCTGCTGGCCCAGTCCCAGCAAGTGGCCTGATCGTTTTTCAACAGGAGGTGAACATGAGCCGACACACCGATGCCCTCTGGGACAACGCCCACGCCTTCATGCCTTACCCATCAAGCCCGGTGGCCCATGCGGCCACGGGACCCCTGTCCGGCTTGAGCTTCGCGGTCAAAGACATCTACCACGTCAAGGGCTACCCCACCAGCGGTGGTCAACCCATGCTGATGGCTTTGTGGGGCGTGCAGGACCGGAACGCCCCGGTGGTGCAAAGCTTGCTCGATGCCGGGGCGCGTTTTGTCGGCAAAACGGTCACCGACGAATTGGCCTTTTCCATGAATGGCCAGAACGCCCATTTCGGCGCGCCGATCAACGGCGCTGTGGCCGAACGCATCAGCGGCGGCTCGTCTTCAGGATCGGCCTCTGCCGTGTCCCACCGCCTGTGCGATGTGGCTTTGGGTTCGGACACCGGCGGCTCGGTGCGGGCCCCGGCCAACCATTGCGGTTTGGTCGGCATGCGGCCCAGCCATGGGCGCATCAGCCTGCAAGACACGATGGCCCTGTCGCCCAGCCTGGACACCTGTGGCTGGTTTGCCCGCGATGTGCCCACCTTTGCCCGTGTGGCTCAGGTCTTGCTCGGCGACGATGCGCGGCCGCTGCCCGATCGGATCCGCCTGTTGGCCCCGACCGACATGTGGTCGCTGGCCACGCCCGGTGCGCTCAAGGCTCTCAAGCCTGTGCGCCAGCAGGTGGAGCAATGTCTGGGCAAGGCCAAGCCGGTGCGCATCATGCTGGGTGACATGGACAGCATGTACTGGCATTTCCGTGCCATCCAGGGGCGCGAGGCCTGGGACGTGCATGGCGCTTTTCTGCAGCGTTTTCGCCCCGTGCTGGGCGCGGCGGTGGCCCAGCGCTTTGACTGGTCTTCCAAAGTCAGTGATGCGCAGGTCGCCCAGGCGCGGGCTTTTCGCGAACAATGGCGCCAGCACATGCAGCAGATCCTGGGCACAGACGGCGTGTTGCTGATGCCCACCATGCCCGATGTGGCGCCATGGATTCGGCAGACCGATGCCGAGTTGGAGGACTACCGCAACCGGGCCACCAGCTTGCTCTGCGTGGCGGGCATGGCGGGCTTGCCTCAGGTGAGCTTGCCACTGGCCAGCCACCAGGGCGCACCCCTGGGCATCTCGCTGGTCGGACCCGAAGGCTGCGACCGCAGCCTGGTCCAACTGGCGGAACACATCCACCGCATGGGGTCCTGAAGCCCGCAGGATGGGGCCTGCACGCAGGTTCAAAGGGGACTCAGGCGCACGCTCAAAGGCAGTGAATGAATTTCGCAATCTTCGATGGGGCCTTGGCGCTCCAGCACCAAAAAGGCCCCCGGGTCCATGGCCATCAGGGGGTGATGCCAGGTGCCTTTGTGCAGGGTGAAGCCTTGCTGGCCCGTGACCTCAAAGCAGCGCAGCGTGCGCAGATCGGGTTGGTCCTGACCCAAGGCCACCAGCAAGCGGCAGCGCGCACCTGTCAAGGGCACAAAAGTCTGGCTGCCCTGTCGGTGCCGTTCCAACATGTGGCAAGGACCTTCCGGGTTTTGGGCCTGGGCGTGGAACACCGCCAGCACAGCCTGGCCTTGATCGCCTGCCAAATCCAGCGCGGCCGGCAGATCCAGGCGCCCGCTGGTGCCTTGGTTGATCGTTCGACTGGCTGGCGCCCACAAATCCAGCACCTCGCCATAAGGCGCAAAAGCGTCGGTGGTCAGAGGTTGACAATCCAGGAGGCCAGGAGGCGGTGCAGTGTTCATGGAATGGCTGGGGTGCATGGGGGTCCATCATGACAGATGAACACCGATCGGGCACCCCGCTGCCGGCCCCAAGCAGTCCGGACACACCCGCCCCAAGGCCGACCGGGGCCGAGGCGGGGGTCGACCTGTCTGGCGTGTCCCCGGAGCGCGCAGGGGGGCCAAGCACAGGTGCAGACCGGGTGTACGAGGCCGTCTACCAGGCGGTTCTGGAGCGACGACTGTCCCCGGGGGAGCGCTTGCGCGAGCAGGAGCTGGCCGAGCAGTTCAGTGTCTCGCGCACCTTGGTGCGGCAGGCTTTGCAGCGGCTGGCACAAGAGCAGGTCATCGAGTTGTTGCACAACCGCGGAGCCCGCGTGCCCATCCCCAGCCTGGAAGATGCGGGCAGTGTGTTTGAGGCCCGCAGGGTGGTGGAATGCGAAGTGGCCAGACAACTGGCCGGGCGACTGAGTGCCGAGCAACTGCAGACCTTGCAGCATTTGGCCCACTGCGAAGTCGAGGCGGATCGCCAAGGCGAGCATGGGCTGGCGATCCGTCTTTCGGGTGAATTTCACCAAGCCATGGCGCGCATGCATGGCAACCCGGTGTTGGCCCGTTGGCTCAATGGCTTGCTGCCCACCACCTCCTTGCTCATGTCGCGCTTCAAACGCCAGGGTGGGCAAGTGTGTGTGGCCCATCGGCATGTCGACCTGATTGCCGCCCTGCAAAAAAATCCCGCAGCCGCTGGTGCGGAAATGCGCAAACACCTCAACGAGCTCGAGCAGTCCCTGACGGCCCCCGCGGCACCCCGAAGGCAATTGCGCGATGTCTTTCAAGCTTACCGGGACAGCCCCGAATGAACACCCCCTGGAGGTCCACGCATGAACCCGAGTCCCGACACCTGGTCTTCCTTGCGCATCAATGAAGACCGTTTGTGGCAATCCCTGATGACGCTGGCCCAAATCGGCGCCACCGAAAAAGGGGGTGTCTGCCGCCTGGCCTTGACGGAGCTGGACCGGCAAGGCCGAGACCTGGTCACGTCTTGGGCGCGCGAAGCGGGCATGACGGTGGTGGTCGATCAAATCGGCAATGTCTTCATGCGCAGAGCAGGGCGTCGGCCCGATTTGCCGCCCATCATGACCGGCAGCCACATCGACACGCAGCCCACGGGGGGCAAATTCGACGGCAACTATGGCGTGCTGGCCGGGCTGGAGGTGGTGCGCTGCCTGAACGACCACGGCATCGACACCGAGGCCCCCATCGAGGTGGCCTTCTGGACCAACGAGGAAGGCTCGCGCTTTGTGCCGGTCATGATGGGCTCGGGTGTGTTTGCCGGTGCGTTTTCGCTGGAGCACGCCTACCAAGCCCAGGACCAGGAGGGCAAAACCGTGCTGCAGGAGCTGCAGCGGATTGGCTATGTCGGCACCGAAGTGCCGGGTCAACACCCCATCGGGGCCTATTTCGAGGCCCACATCGAGCAAGGCCCGGTGCTGGAAGACGCGGGCGTGACGATTGGAGTGGTCAGTGGTTCGCTGGGCATCCGCTGGTTTGACTGCACCGTCACGGGCATGGAGGCCCATGCCGGACCCACGCCCATGCCCTTGCGTCGCGATGCCTTGCAAGTGGCCACTCACTTGATGCAGGCCGTGGTGAACACGGCCCACCAGCACGCACCGCACGCCAGGGGCACGGTGGGCATGGTCCATGTGCACCCGAACAGCCGCAACGTCATTCCGGGGCGAGTCAAGTTCAGCATCGACCTGCGCAACAACAGCGACGCCGGGGTGGAGGCCATGGCCGATGAAATCAAAGCCCTGGCTCAAAGTTTGCAAGACCGTACAGGTCTGCGCATCGAGCTGACCCTGGTGTCGAGTTTCCCGGCGCAACCCTTCCATCCGGCGTGCGTGGAGGCGGTGTCTGCCGCCGCGGCCCAGCTCGGCTACAGCCAGATGCCCGTGGTGTCTGGTGCCGGGCACGATGCCATCTACACCGCCCGTCTGGCCCCGAGCGGCATGATTTTCATCCCCTGCAAGGATGGCATCAGCCACAACGAAATCGAAGACGCCAAGCCCGAGCACATCGCGGCGGGCTGCAATGTGCTGTTGCATGCGATGCTGGGCCAAGCGAAGGTGGCACCGTCACGCTGATGCCCGACCTGTCAGCGGGGCGCTGGCCCACAGGGGATGCGGCAGGCCGACTCAGGCCACAGGCATGTGGATCGGTTGCCCCGCCTCCAGCAGGTCCATCACCTGCTGCATGACCTGCGTGCCACTGGCCGAGTAGGGGTCGAAGTCCGGGTGCTGCAGCCTGACCATGGGGTCGTCCACCGACAGGTGGATGAGGGCCATGGACCACTGGCCAAAGCGGCGTTCGTGAATTTCTTCGTAGTGCAGGAGGTCCACGTCCTGGTGGCGCGGGTCGGCGCTGATGCGGCGGAACAGGGCATTGACGCGGCTGCGTTCGCCTTCGATCACCTGAAAGAAAAAGCCTTGTCCCTGGCACAGCACGCCGGTGATGCCTTGCGCCGGGTTGTGGGCTTGCGCTTGCGCCAGGATGGTCGTGGTCATGGTGGTGGTCTGTGGGCCGACGGCGCGGCTCACGTACAGCAGGCGCACATTGATGGCGTGGCTGGGCACCCTCATGGCGTTTGGCGCAGGGCGTTGCGGTCCAGGCGCTCGGTTTCGCGGCGCTCGAACAAATTGAGCATCCAGGCCACGCGCTGGGGCATGGCCCGGTTCGGGAAATAGGTTTGGTTGCCGGTCTGCTGGGCCGCGTCCCGGCAACCTTGCACCAGGCCCATGATGGCGGCCAGCGGTGCGGGGCTGTGGTCGGCCACGCGGATCCAGTGCACCTGGGTCCAGGCGCTGGCCAGCAGCATGAGTTTGCGCGTGGTGCTGACCACGGTGCGCTTGTTGACCGAGTCCAGGCCTTCGCGGCGCAGCTGGTGGCCGATTTCGGCGTAAATCATGCTGGCCGCGCAAATGGCGGCGCGGCAGTCCGGCGGCAGTGCGGCAATGCCCGAATGGGCCTGTTTGTAGAGGTGGTCGGCTTCGTCCAGCAAACGCGCCACCACTTGCGCGATGGCCGGTGAGAAGTCGGGGCGGGCCAGCCAGGCTTCGGGCTGGACACCGGCTTCGACCAGCCAGCGGCGCGGCAGGTACAGGCGGCCGATGCTGGCGTCGTGCCCCACGTCGCGGGCGATGTTGGTCAGCTGCATGGCCACGCCCAGCTCGCAGGCGCGCGCCAAGGTGTCCATGCTTTGCGGCCCCATGATCCAGCACATCATGGCGCCCACACTGCCCGCCACACGGGCGCCATAGGCGTGCAGGTCTTCGATGCTGTCGTAGACGCGGCCGCCAGCGTCCCAGGCAAAGCCTTCGATCAAGGCGTCCAGCAAGTGGCGCGGCAGTTTGTGCTGCTGCACCACCAGGCTCAGGGCATGGTCTTCGACATGGTCGTGTGGCGTGCCGGCGTAGATGGCGTCCAGGCGTTCCTGCAGCACCTCCAGCGGGGTGTCGCCCGCAGCGGCTTCGTCCACCAGATCGTCGGCCACGCGGCAAAAGGCATACAGCGCGATGGCGGCGGTGCGCACACGCGGCGGCAACAGGCGGCTGGCGGCAAAAAAGGTTTTGGAGCCGCCTTGCATCATGGCCACGCAGGCCTGCAGGTCTTGTGAGTCGAAGTCGAGTTCGGCCAGGCTCACGGTGTTGGGTTTGCGTTCAGACATGGACATGGGGCACCACCGTTTCGAGGGCTTTGGCCGACATCAGCACACCGGGCACGCCCGCACCCGGGTGCGTGCTGGCGCCCACCACAAACAGGCCCGGCACATCTTCGCTGCGGTTGTGCGGACGGAACCAGGCGCTTTGCAGCAGCAGGGGCTCGAGGCCAAAACCCGCGCCTTTGTACGACCACAAATTGTCTTGAAAATCCTGCGGCGTGCTGACCTTGCTGCTGACGATGCAATCGCGCAGCCCGGGCAGCACGCTGGCCTCCAGGCTCTCGGCGATGGCGGCGCGGTAGGTCTGGGCAAAGGCGGGCCAGTCGGTGCCGCTGTCCAGGTGCGGCACGGGCGAGAGCACATAAAAGGTGTCGCAGCCCTCGGGGGCCAGCGCGGGGTCGGTGGCGGTGGGCCGGTGCAGGTACAGGCTGAAATCATGGGCCAGGTGGTGGCGCTCGAAGATGTCGTGCAGCAGGCCTTTGTAGCGCGGGCCCAGCACCATCATGTGGTGCGGCACGTCCTTGTACTGACGCGAGGTGCCAAAGTACCAGACAAACAGGCCCATGGAGTATTTGCCGCGCGCGATCTTGCGGTCGGTCCAGACGCGGCGGTGCTCAGGCGCCACCAGGTGTTTGTAGGTCCAAGCGGTGTCGCCGTTGCTGACCACGATGTCGGCGGGCACGAACTCGCCGTTTTGCAATTCGATGCCGCAGGCGCGGCCGTTTTCAATTCGGATTTGCGTCACGGGTGCATTGCAACGCACCGGTACACCGCGCGCTTGCAGCAAACCGACCAGGCCTTTGACAATCGCCCCGGTGCCGCCCATGGCCGAGTGCACACCCCAGGTGCGCTCGAGCGAATTGATGAGGGCGTAGGCGCAGGTCACGGCAAAGGGGTTGCCGCCGATGAGCAAGGGGTGGAAGCTCATCACGATGCGCAGCTTGTCGTTGCGGATGTGTTTGGCCACCAGGCTGTAGAGGCTGCGCCAAGCGCCCATGCGCAAAAAGTCAGGAATCGCGGCCATCAGGTCGCTGACCTTGTCAAAGGCGATGTCGCCCATGCCCTCAAAGCCCAGCGTCTTGCAGCGTTCGGCCTCTTGCAGAAAACGTTCGTAACCGGGCAGGTCGTCCGGCTCGAAGCGGGCCACTTCGGCGCGCATGTGTTCCGGGTCACCGTTGTAATCAAACCAGCTGCCATCGGCAAAACGCACCCGGTAAAACGGGTCCATGGCCACCAGCTTGACATCGTCGGCAAAGTTTTTGCCGCACAGCGCCCACAGCTCTTCGAGCAAAAACGGCGCGGTGATGATGGTCGGGCCGGCGTCGAAGGTGAAGCCGTCCTGGCGGTGCACATAGGCGCGGCCGCCGGGGGCGTCGAGTTTTTCGAACACCTGGACCTGGTAGCCCTTGACGCTCAGGCGGATGGCGGCGGCCAGGCCGCCAAAGCCGCTGCCGATCACCACCGCCACCGGGCGTTTACGCTCTTTCGGTGAGGCTGTCAGATCAGGGCCTGGCGGCTTGACGGCAACGCCAAAACCTTCGGTGCGGTAAGCATGGGTGGTGGTGTTCATGGCGCCTTCAGGGGGGGGTGGTCAAAGCCGGTTTGGAGCTCTGGCCCATGGCCCAGCCCCACAGCCGCTCCAGGGGCCAGGGAAAAATCATGATGATGTGTTCGACAATCGCCAGCCCCAGCAGCGTGGCCAGCATGACCCAGCCGGTGGTGATGGCCACCGCGCCTTGCTGGGCCAGCCAGACCAGCCAGAACCAGATGCCCATGGCCACACCCATCGAGAGCACGAACCACAGCGTCATGTCGCGGGTGCGGAAATAGCTGGCCAGGTATTGCAGGTGCGCGGGCAGGTATTGCGCACCGTTTTGCGGGACCCCAAAAAACAGGTTCAACTTGGCCGACAGGCGCATGCACCACAGCAGCGCAAAGGTGCAAATGGCCACATGGCTTTGCTGGCCCTCCTGCATCCACCAGAGGATGGCGAAGTTGGCCAGCAGAGCCAGCTCGTGGTAGAGCATGACCTGCACCGATTGCACAAAACGTGTCCAGCCCTTGGCCCCCACGTCCAGCGGTTTTTTACGCGGGCCGGTGATCCAGCCGGTCAAAAAGGCCAGTTCGTGCCAGCCCCACATCACGATCACACTGCCAAAGGCGAGGTAGGCGTTGAACACGCTGACCTCTTGCATGCTCTGGGCCACGCCCCAAAAACTCAAGCCCAAAAGCACCGTCCAGCCCGCCAGGCTGAAGCGGAAGCTGCGTGCGGGCAGCCGGTCTAGCCACAGGATCACGCCCGTGCCGAGCCACCAGCACAGGGCCGTGAACACGCAGGCCCAGACGACTTCAGTCACCATGCCGGTTCCATGCGGACCTGGGGCGACAGGTCTTGCTCAATCACGGGCATGAAGTACAGGCGGGCAAAGGTGGCGGCGGCCTTGACGGCGCAAACCCCTTGCTGCAGTTTGCCCACCACACCCCCGCGCGCCTTGGCTTTGGCCATGGCTTGCGACAGGGCGAACAGGCGCTCCAGGCCCCGGCGGAAGTCGGGGTGGTCGGTGTCCAGCGCCAGCGGGAAGACCTGTTTGGTGATCTCGGTGGTGATGCGGAACACCTGGTAGTCGTACTCGCTCGAATCCAGACCCATGGCCTCGTGCAGCATGGGGCGGGTGTGGTCGCGCACGTACATGGTGGCGTACACGGCGAGCAGGAAAAAGCGGATCCACAGCTTGTTGCCACCGCTGAGCAGCTTGGGGTTGGCGCGCATGATCAGGGCAAAGGACTCGCCGTGGCGGAACTCGTCGTTGCACCACAGCTCGAACCAGCGAAAGATCGGGTGAAAGCGTTTTTCGGGGTGCTTCTCGAGCTGGCGGAAGATGGTGATGTAGCGTGCGTAGCCGATTTTCTCGGACAGGTAGGTCGCGTAGTAAATGTATTTGGGCTTGAAGAAGGTGTACTTCTTGGTGCGCTTGAGGTTGCCCAGGTCAATGCCCAGGTTGAAGTCGCGCAGCGACAGGTTGATGAAGCCGGCGTGGCGCGATTCGTCCCGCGCCAGGTAGGTCATCAGCTGCTTGATGTCGGGGTTGCTGACGTTCTTGCGGATCTCGTTGTAGAGCACGCAGCCAGAAAATTCAGACGTGAGCGAGCTGACCAGAAAGTCCATGAACTCCTGGCGCATCTCGGGCGAGAGGCTGGCCATGCCGGCGGCCACTTCGCCCGCAAAGGCCTCGTCACGCTGGAAGTGGTCGTGGTTGTTGTCGCCCTCGTACTCGGCCATCATGCGGTCCCACTCGGCGCGCACCGGCTCGATGTTGATGCGGTCCATGGCGGCAAAGTCGGTGGTGTAAAAGCGCGGGCTGATCATGTCATCGTGTACGGCCTTTTTGTTGGCATCTTCGGCGGTCTCGATGGTGTGAACGGCGTTGGCGGTCATGGGGTTCTCCGGTGGCGGGATGGTTCTGGTTCAACGGGCGGGGTTCTGTGGCACCGTGGCGTCGGTGCCGGCCAGTCGCAAGCTGGCAAAGACGGCGGCATTGCTCGGGCCAAATGACTCCAGGTCAATGCGTTGGCCGGTGCTCGGGTCTTGCAGGGTCAGTCGGCCATCGGTGCGGCCGATCAAGAGAAAAGGCGCGTCGCTGCTCAGGTTCTCGCGGTGGCGTTCGCGCGCCAGGGCCCGCAAGCTGCTGCGCAAAAAGCCTTGTTCACCCGAGAACCGCGCCACCGGCTGTCCGGTGCGGTGGTCCAGCACGGCGATGTCGCCACCAGGCAGGTCGCGAAACTGCAGGTCGCGCTGCCACTGCACCGCGGCATCGGGCGTGCGCGGGTCCAGGCCCGACCAGCGCGCCAGCCCCACCGCCACCAACATGGCCAGCAGCATCACGCCGATCCAGGCCATCGGCCGGTTCAGGCCCTGCGCTGGCGCGCCTGTTGGGGGAGAGGGCTGCCAGTCGTGCTTGGGCAGGGTGTTCATGCAGGCATCCCTTGGTGGGGGGTGTGCGGACGGGACACTGGGGCTTCGCCCAGCTGCAGGCTGTGGCCCGAATGCTCAGCACGCCAGAGGGTCAGCAACAACTCGCCCACTTGCTGGCTGTCGGGCACACAACGCAGTGTGGGTTGGGGTCGGGTGACGTGCCAGGCACGCTGGTGCGGCCACAGGTGGGCCCAGCCGATGCGGTCTTCGGGGTGCAGCGCCAGGGCGATGTCACCTGTGCCTGCGCCTTGGGTTTTGAGGGAGGCGCCCGCGATGCGCTTGAAGGGCAGGTTGAAGGTCAAGGTCAGCACGATGCCGATGCGCATCACCACCCGTTTGTTGGTCAGGGTGTAGAGCGTGCTGCGTGCAGAAAACCATGCCGTGCCCAAGAGCAGCGCCAGGGCCAGGGCATACAGGCTGCCCGCCACCACCAGGGGTTTCCAGTCGACCTGGCCTTCGGGGGCCGTGAGGTTGATGGCCTGCACCGCCAGCATGAACGCGAAATACAGCGCGACTTTGCGCACATGGAAGGCGTGGATGGCCAGGCGCTTCCAGTTGGGCGCGCCCTGCCAGACCACGCGCTCGCCCGCAGGCAGGGCGCTGGGCAGGCCGGGCGCGGCCTCCCACTCGTGTTCGTGGGTGGCTCTCATATGATGGGTTCCTGACGCTCAGGGGTGGCGTACAAGGTGCCCGCACCGTAGTAGGCGGTGATCTTTTCTTCCTCGAGCAGGGTGATCTGTGCGTTCGATTTCGTCTGGGGCACGTTCACGAACTGGTGGGCCAGGATGGCCTGCACATGGGTGCCGTCTTTCTTGATGCGGGCAAAGGTCATGGGCAGCAGCACGCGCCGGTCCGAGTTGGCCAGTTGCACTTCGGCGTAACGGAACATCATCTCCATGCGGTCCACCCACAGATCGACCACGGTGCCGGCGACCTCTTTGTCGGCGCCCCAGACCGGCAGGCCACGGGGGTCCACGTCCTGCTTGGCCACGGCGTGGTCGGTGGCCACGCGCAGGGGCACGATCTTGGGATGACCGTGCGGATCGGCGTCGGGGATGTCGGCGCGCATCGCCCAGGCACCCGGGCCCACGCCCGCCAGCAGTGGATCGCCCACAGGCTCCAGCGGTGCGCCGTTCCAGCCGTGGGTGGGCTGTGCGCTGTACTCGCCGTCAGGCCGTGCCAGATCGGGCGAGAGGTAGGTGTGGCCGTCTTGTGTCTTGAACGCCTTGGGCTCGGGCACGGGCGGCCAGCCTTCGATCTTGGGGCCGTTCTCACGGCCCGAGTCCATCGGGTAGCCCTCGCGGTGGTTCTCACGCAAGAGGTAGTAAATCAGCCCCGCGAAGAACGCCCAAAACATGTACAACACGATTTGGGCCACATCGATGTACTGTGTGATTGCGCCTGTTTCCATGGCTGTCTCCTTCAAAAAAACGTTGCATCAGCCGGGCAGTTGCGCCAGGCCAAAAGGGGTGGGTGG